>Ga0302319_10004757_pt1 | contig 27706 bp, 25 predicted proteins | sample Bog_T0_2_FD_203319 | JGI IMG/M metagenome (GOLD analysis project Ga0302319, IMG submission 203319) | Peat permafrost microbial communities from Stordalen Mire near Abisko, Sweden - Bog_T0_2 | ecosystem: Environmental > Terrestrial > Soil > Wetlands > Peat | place: Sweden: Abisko, Stordalen Mire... | reverse complement strand
TGAAAGTAGTCGAGAGCCTGTTGGCGAGTCAGCGGCATAGCATGATTCTAATTCATGCGGAACTCTGGTTCTTGCATTCAATATTGATTCGGCCCAGCGTTTTGAAACGCCGAGTCCCATCCATTCCGCTTTTTTTGCGGAATGGGTGGGAGGGGATGTTGCATTTCTTGGGGCCCGATCAATAACCATTGGCCGCCGATACATTCTAGGCCGCAAAGAGATTGCTCTTCAACGCTTTTTCTTGGCGAGCTTTTTCTTTGCGGATTTTTTTGTGGCTGCCTTGCGGCGCCTGACCTCTTCCTTCGAGTACATCGTGCCACGGCAGTTGGGTGCGCCGCAGTTGCATACGGCCTCGTCGTCGCCGCCGTCATACAGGCAGTAGTCGTAGGTAATCTCCTCGCCGGCGGCGATCTTGCGGATGGCCTTGATCCAGACGTGGTCGTCCTCTTCGCTGGTTTCGCAGTTGGCCGCGCAACTGTGGTTGATGAACATGGCCGTGCTATGGCCGTCGATGACGACGGAGCCGTCGCCCAGTCCAAAGAGGTAGGTGATGGGCGAGGCTTCGTAGGCCTGGTCAGCCTCGGCCTTGCTGAGCCGGTGGCCGGTGTACTCGGCCACGCGCGCGCCCTTGCGGATGGCGGTGGTGGTGTAGCAGCCGGCGGCGTGAATGGCGGAGGAGCGGATGATCAGTGCCATGCGAATGTGCGATGCTTTCCTTGGGAGTGTATGAATCGCATCTTAACAGTGGACAGGGAACAGTGAAAAGTGGACAGTGGTCAGAATGAGGCGTTTGAAGATGAATAACGGTCTTTTTATTGCATTTGCGCTGGCAGGCTGCCTGACGGCGGCGCAGCATCTGCTTGCGCAGGAGCCGGCGGCGGGCAGTTCTGCTGGGAGCAAACCGGCGGACGCGAGCCAGAAGCCTGCAACCGCAGCGCCGCAGCCGGCAGCGGCTTCGCACTCCAGCGCCAATCCCTTCCCTGAAGATACGAGCGCAGTTCCGGTGTTACCGTCGAAGAGCGCGCCAGCACTGCCCGAAGGGAGCGCCGCGCCGCCGGAGAATGCGCAGGAGTTCAGCCAGGCCGCGCTGCCCGGTGAAGACCAGGACCCGGTGCGCTCACCGGACGATCCGGAGCCTGCCGCCGCCAGCGCGACGGAGCTGAGCTTCAGTTCAAGCACCGCGGGGCTGGATAAGCTGCTGCCGCCGCCCGACGACGATCAGCCCGGCAAGAAGAGAAAACTCTTCGTCAAGGAGCCGGCTCACCGCGAGGCCGCATCCAAGGACATCGAGGTAGGCACCTACTATTTGCAGACCCGCAACTGGAAGGCAGCGCTTTCGCGCTTCGAGTCGGCGATGGTGCTGGACCCGGAGAACCCTGAAGTCTATTGGGGGCTGGCCGAGGCGGAACACCACCGGGGGAAGTTCGCCGAAGCAAAGGCCTACTACCTGAAGCTGCTTGAGTATGACCCGGACGGCCCGCATGGCCGGCAGGCGCGCAAGGAGCTGAAAGACCCGTCGATTGCGGCGGCGGGCGAGCCGGCGGGTGGAACGCCGCAGTAGGGATGGCAGGCGCTCAGCCGCGCCCGGTCACCAGTTGCCAAAGAAACAGAAAGACAAAACGCGGGTTGTGCTTGAGATAGCGCATGGCCAGGCGGCGCGGCTCCGTGGCAAAGCGAAAGATCCACTCCAGCCCGGAGTTCATCATCCATCGCGGAGCCTGGGCTTTTCTGCCGGCAAGGTAGTCAAAGACGGCGCCCACGCCAAACATTGCCGTCGGAACCTTGCCCACGTGCCCCATGATCCAGTTTTCCTGCTTGGGGCAGCCCAGGCCGACAAAGAGCACACTCACCCCTGAAGCGGCAATTCTCTCGACGAGAGCGGCGTCTTCTTCGGGCGTCAGAACGCGATAAGGCGGGCTTCCAACGTAAGTGCTGTCGCATTCAAGAAAGCCGATCTTGAGATTTGGATGCAGCGATCGCACTTTCCTGACCAGCGCATCAAGAGCTGCCGGGGTATTGCCATAGAAGCCGACGGGAACCCCCGCTTTTTCGGCGGCATCCAGCGTGGCCATCGTGGCGTCAAAACCGCAGACCCGCTGAGCGTTCTTCTCACCCAGCGCGTGCAGCGCCCAAACCAGCGGCATTCCGTCGGGGTTGACCATGTCGGCGCGATTGATCAGGCGAAAGAAGGCGGGATCGTCATGCGCTTCCATGATCATGTGGACATTGGCGAAGAAGATCGCGCGAGACTGCCGCTCCCGCCCCCAGAGAAAACTGCGCTGAATCAACTGCTCGTAGCTGCTGACGGCAACATTGATTCCGAGAATGGGCCGGGTGGCGATAGGATTTTGAAGCTCTTCCGTCGTAGCCACGGATGGGGTCTCCTCCGGGAAAAGGCGCACCTCTGCAATAGAGCGGTTATCCAATCCCTATGCCCTTTCCAGCTTTATCAAAGGTGGCTTTTTCTTAAGGAAAAACGCCACTTGACCGTTTGTTTCCAGAATAAAGCAATTGGAGAACCGCTTTAATGCCGCACCGAGCGCCGAAAAGCAGTCAGGAGCGGCCTCCGCTGAGAGACTCAACGGGAGCTGGAACCGAAGCGATACTCCGCGCCGATGGTGACGCCCTCGGGATTCAACTGCCCAGCGGGCTTGATGTTGTTCGTGTGCTTGAAGAAATCGGGCCATATCTGGTATTCATAATCGGCGCGGCCCCAAATGCTCCGGAAGACCTTGAAATCCAAGCCGCCGCCCAAGCTGGTGACAGTGCGCGTCTGATGGTAACGATAGCGTTCACGCTCCGTGTTGAGAGCAAAGTATTCACAGTTGCCGAATCCCATCTCGGCTTTTGCGTAGGGGCGCAACTTGCGATAGTGGGGCCATGCGTATATCAGCCCGCCTGTAGCGATGTCCTCCCGCTGCGTCTTGGGCTGTTTTGAACTCCCGTCGATGCTCACGTCGCGCGCCAGAGCTTCGATGCCAAGTCCGTTCAGATGCTCCGGCAGATGATTAGGAAGATAGTCGATCCACAGCGCGCCGCCATACATCCGTCCGTTGTCCCAGTCAGGATCGAAAATGTTAAAACCCACACCAACGGCCAGCGGAGAATAGGCCTTCGGACCGGTGGCGGCCGGCGCGGATTGTGCATGTGTCGAATAAGCCGCACAAACAAAAATAGCTGCAACTGCCAATCCTACGAATAGATTCAAACGCATTCGGCGTCTCCTTTATTGTTGCAGGGCACCCTCTCCAAGAGATTCCCCTTCGGTAGAGTTTACATCCGCAATGTGAAAATGCAAAGTAAAGATTCGTTGAGCGATATCGTATGAGAGCCTCTAATCCCTTGCAGGAATTCGCCCTTGGCACAACTTCAGAATAATAATTCGCCCGCCTCCGCCTCGATGGCCGTAACAAAAGCGCCTAGCAGCGCCACCCGCGGTGTCGCCAGCCTGCGTGCTTTTTCCAGCCGCAGCCTACCTGGCAATTTCTCAACCGCACGGCGCAACACCGGCAGCACCGAGGAAAAATCAGGATAACGGCTGTCCCTGCCCACCTTTACCAGGGCGCGCAAGGCGCCGATGGCCCCCAACTGCTCCAGAATATCAGCATCTCGCAGAAGAACGCCTTCGATGCGCGCTGGCTCGCCTTGTGGCTGATGGCTACGGATGGCCTCCGCAACCGCCTCCAGCTTGTCAGCCGGAAAATTCCATCCTGCCAGCAACTCCCGGCTGCGCTCAAGAGTGTAGGGCAGATGATCCCAGCCGGCCAGCTCCGCCGAGTTCTGGGGACGGTGTCCGAGGAAGACTCCCAGATCGTGCATCCAGGCGGCGGCAAAGAGAATATCGTCGTCGTACTCCATCCCTTCGCCCAGGCGCACCGCCAGCGCATAGACCCGCGGCTGGTGCCCGTACTTGTCCGCCGGCTGTGCCTCAGCCCGGATATAGGCCACTACCGATTCTCTCCAGCATGCTTCACTCATCAGTTTCCTTTCGGCCAGCGGGGCGTGATGCGCATCAGCTCCAGTCCGCCCAAAGCAGGCCCGCCCACGTCCTCAATCTGAAACTCCGGCGAGGCCGCGGGAACTGCCGCCATGCCTCCCATCGGCAGCTCCACAGCCGCGAACTCCGGCCCGGCAACTCTAGCCGCTCCCGCCGCCACAAAGAGGTGTTGGAGTCCGGGGGCCGTCTCGCCTTCGCCGGTCAGGCTGGCGCTCGTCCTGCTGCCGCGCACAGTGATGCGCTCCACGCGAAAGTAATCTCCGTCGATCAAAATGCTCCGGTCGGCGAGCAAACGGGGAGGAACCTTGCCGGCGCGCGTGGCAAACCGAGTGGCTTCCAGCGATTTTTCGATGTGCAGCTCGCGACCCCGCCCGTAGTCGTACATCCGGTAGGTCAGGTCGCAGTTTTGCTGCGTCTCCAGCAGAATCGACCCCGGCCAGATGGCGTGCACCGTCCCCGCATCCACAAAAACCATATCGCCTGCTTTCACATCCAGCAGATTCAGGCTCTCTTCCAGCGTTCCGGCCTTGATTCCGGACTTGACCTGCTCCAGCGTGACCCCAGGCTTGAGGCCGCAGGCCACCTGCGCTCCCGGCTCGGCTGAGAGCGCGTACCAACACTCCGTCTTGCCCCGCGGATCGCCATACTTCTGCGCCATCGCATCGTCCGGATGCACCTGCACACTCAGCTTTTCCCTGGCAAAGATGACCTTGATCAGCAAAGGGGATGCACTGCGCGCGGCAGCCTTGCTACTGCATGAAGCAGCGTTGCCCAGCATTTTCTCCGGCGCCTCGGCAAAGAGCGCGCCCAGCTTCTGGCCGGTGTGCGCGCCAGTGGCCACTGGGCACTCGTCGCCGGTGAGCCAGGCCTCGCCAATCGGCTCGCCGCTCGCGACCGTCTTGTCATACCAGGGGCGAAGGTCGCGAAAGCCCCACGGCCGCTCGGAAAAGGCTGGGGCGATGCGAAAGGGCGCCCAGGCGGATGCGGCGGATTGAGCGGCAATTTCCATGAGTTTATTCTCGCTTCTATCGGATATCTGGCTCATCACTTTCCATGGGACGAGCCACTCCCGGCTATTTCACTCTAGCAGAGAGCCACTCTGGGCCTGTGATTCCATTTATGCAAATGAATCTCGGATCGTCCGGTTCCGGCTTGCCTTATCTTTCTGCAACGAATAACCTAAGCCTATGTCAAAGCCTGTTTCCATCTGCGTGATCGGCTCCGGGTATGTGGGACTCGTCGCCGCCGTTTGCTTTGCCGAGATCGGCCACCAGGTCATCTGCGTGGACAATGACGAAGTCAAGGTGAAGACCCTGCACGAGGGCGGCGTGCCCATCTTCGAGCGCTATTTGCCCGAACTGCTGGCCAGGCACCGCGGCCGCGGCGTCACCTTCACCAGCGATCTGGGCGCGGCCGTCGAGCGCAGCGAGGCCGTCTTTATCGCCGTCGGCACGCCGCAGGGCGACACCGGCGCCGCTGACCTCTCCTACGTCGAAGCTGTGGTCTCTGAGATTGCCCGCTCCATCAACGGTTACAAGGTCATCGTGGAAAAAAGCACCGTGCCGGTTTACACCAACGAGTGGATTCGGCGCGTCCTCCATCGCCACGGAGTTGACCCGCTAAACTTCGATGTCGTCTCGAACCCCGAATTCCTGCGCGAAGGCACCGCCGTCATGGATTTCCTACATCCCGACCGCATCGTCGTCGGCGCCAACTCCGAGCGCGCCGCCGAGCTTTTGCGGCGCGTCTACGAGCCGCTCACCGGGGGAAGTTATTACACCCAGCCGGATGCGCTGCCGGGAGCCTGCGATGCGCGGCACGCGGCCAAGTTGCTGGTCACATCGGCGCAGAGCGCGGAGATCATCAAGCACGCCTCCAACGCCTTCCTTGCCCTGAAAATCTCCTTCATCAACGCCGTGGCCAACCTGGCCGAGACGGTCGATGCGGACATTGAAGACATCTCCGCCGGCATGGGCATGGACAGCCGCATCGGACCCAAGTTCCTCAGAGCAGGTCTGGGCTATGGCGGTTCTTGTTTTCCCAAGGATGTGGCCGCATTTCACTGGGTGGCGCAGCAGCAGGGCGTCAACTTCCAGCTTCTTCAGGAGATTCGCAAGGTCAACGAAACCCAGCGCGATGTCTTCTTCAACAAGGTGCGCTCGGCCTTGTGGACACTGCGCGGCAAGCGGCTGGCCGCCCTCGGCCTGGCCTTCAAGGGCGACACCGACGACATTCGCGACTCACCGGCCATCGCCGTGATCCAAAAACTTCTCGAAGCCGGCGTATCCATCACCGCCTTCGACCCGGCCGCCATGGAGCGCGCCAAAGAGGTGCTGCCGCCAGCCGAGAATCTCCGCTACGCGGCGGACATCTATGAGGCGGCAAAGGACGCCGACGCTGTGCTGATTCTCACCGATTGGAAGGAGTTTGCCGAGATGGATCTGGTGCGCCTCAACCAGGCCGTCCACTTTCCCATCGTGATTGACGGCCGCAATCTCTACAAGCCCCAGCAGATGCTCGACCACGGATTCACCTACGTCAGCGTGGGCCGCCCGGCAAGTTACCAGGCGCAGCAAGGCAAGCCGCGCAAGCTGATTGTGTAAGAGCGGAGTATTTCTGGAGCACAGACTTTGACCATGCGCGTACTTGTCACCGGCGCCGCCGGTTTTCTCGGCTCTCACCTCACCGACCGCCTGCTGGGCGAGGGCCATACCGTTCTGGGCGTCGATAACCTCTCCACCGGCGACCTTGAGAACATCGCGCATCTGGCCACAGAGCCGCGCTTTCAATTCGAGGAGCGCGACATCTGCCGGCCCTTCGGATTGGATTCCGCTTGGGGCCCGGTCGATTACGTCTTCAACTTCGCCTCGCCGGCCAGCCCGCCGGAGTATCTGCGGCTTGCCATCGAAACCCTGCGCGTCGGCTCGGCCGGCGTGGAAAACACCCTGGAGATCGCCGCCCGTTGCAACGCCGGCTACCTGCACGCCTCCACTTCAGAATGTTACGGCGACCCGCTCGAGCATCCGCAGACCGAAAAGTACTGGGGCAACGTGAATCCGGTCGGTCCCCGCTCGGTCTACGATGAGGCTAAGCGCTTTGCCGAGGCCATGGTCATGGCATACCACCGCTCGCGCGGCGTCAACACCCACCTGGTGCGCATCTTCAACACCTACGGCCCGCGGCTGCATCCCAGCGACGGGCGGGTGATCTCCAACTTCATGATGCAGGCCCTGCGCGGCGAGCCGCTCACCGTCTACGGCGACGGCAGCCAGACCAGAAGTTTCTGTTACGTGGATGACCTGCTCGAAGGCATTCTGCGCCTTGCGCGCTCCGAGGAGCACTTGCCGGTCAACATCGGCAATCCCGACGAGTTCACAATTTTGGAGTGCGCCCAGGCGGTGCTGGAAGTGACCGGCTCAAAGAGCGAGCTGCGCTTCGGCGCTTTGCCCCAGGACGATCCAACGCGCCGCTGCCCCGACATCGCCAAGGCCCGCGCCTTGCTCGGCTGGGAGCCGCAAGTCAACCTCAAAGAGGGTTTGCGCCGCTCGCTGGAGTACTTCCGCAAGGCCGCCGGCGGCGAGTCGGTGGGATAGCACTCTACCCGATGAACGCCATCACCGCGTGGTTGACGACAAAGGCCGCGCACCAGGCCAGCACGAGCATATAGAGAAACTGCACCACCGGCCACTTCCAACTGTTGGTCTCGCGACGCACCACGGCCATCGTCGAGGTGCATTGCATGGCGAAGGCGAAGAAGATCATCAGCGCCAGCGCCCCGCCCAGCGTCATATCGTGATGCAGCGCGTTTTGCAGGCTGAGCGCCTGGGTGCCGGGATCGGCGCCGTAGAGCGTGCCCATGGTGCTGACCATCACTTCGCGCGCCAGAACGCTGGAGAGCAGACCGATGCCGATCTTCCAGTTGAAACCCAACGGCGCAATCGCCGGCTCGATGAAGTGGCCCAGGCGGCCGATCAGGCTGTCGGCCAGCCCCGGCGCGGAGATTTGCCCGCCCGCCGCCTGGATCACCGGCAGATGAGCCAGCACCCACAGCGCCAGCGTGACGCAGAGAATAATCGTGCCGGCCTGACGCAAAAAGACGCGCGCGCGATCCGTCAGGCGCAGCGCCAGCGAGCGCAGCGTCGGCATGCGGTACTGCGGCAGCTCCAGAATGAAGGGCGTCTCGCTGGATTTGAGGATCGAGCTTTTCAGCAGCCAGGCCGTGGTCATCGCCCCCACAAACCCCGCCAGATAAAGCCCCAGCATTGTCACTGTGCGCAGGCCGAGAAAGCCGTGCAGGTAACTGATGTTGGGAATGAAGGCGGCAATCAAGAGCATGTAAACTGGCAGCCGCGCCGAGCAGGTCATGAACGGCGTCACCAGAATCGTCGCCAGCCGGTCGCGCCGGTTCTCGATGGTGCGCGTCGCCATAATCGCCGGAACCGCGCAGGCGTAGGCCGAGAGCAGCGGAATGAAGGCCTTGCCATTCAAGCCGATCGTTCGCATCACGCGGTCGGCAATCAACGCGGCTCGCGACAGATAGCCGGAGTCTTCCAGAATGCCGATAAACAAAAACAGCAGCAGAATCTGCGGCAGAAAGACCAGCACCGATGAGATGCCCTTCCATGCGCCGTCCAGCAGCAGTGATTGCACCCAGCCAGCGGGCAAGATCGGCCTGACCAGCTCGCCGATGCGGGCCAGAATCCCGCCAAAACCATCCGAAAGCGGCTGGCCAATCGAAAAAACCACCTCAAAAACGCCGACCACAACAACAAGAAACAGCAGCGGTCCCCAGAAGCGATGCAGCAGCACGTCGTCGATCCTGCGCGTTCCCTCCACCGAAAGCGGCGCGCGATAGCCGGTGCGGTGGCTCAGTTGAGCGGCCCAACTGTGCGCGCTGGCGGCGTTGCCCACGACGGGCAGAGTCAGCGGATGAGCGGCGGCGCGATCAGTATGCTGGTGAAGAAAGAGCGGAACGGCATCCAGGCCATCACCGTTCACCGCGCTGATCTGCGCCACCGGAGCGCCCAGCTCGCGGGCCAGCTTCAGCGCGTCTATGTGGCCGCCGCGTGAGGCCATCAAGTCGCTCATATTCAGCAGCACCAGCGTGGGCAGCCCCAGCGCCAGCACCGGCGCGGCCAGCATCAACTGCCGCGTCAGGTGCAGCGAATCCAGCACCAGCAGCACCGCGTCCGGCTTGGGTGTGCCCACCATCCTGCCACGCAGCACGTCGATGGAGACGCGCGCGTCCTCGCTGTAGGGGTCGAGCGAGTAGATTCCCGGCAGGTCGATCAGCGTCAGGTCGGCTCGGCCCACCCCGGCCATCAGCCCCATGCGCTGCTCCACGGTGACGCCGGGGAAGTTGGCCACCTTCTGGCGCAGCCCGGTCAGCCGGTTGAAGAGCGTGGATTTGCCGGAGTTCGGCGGCCCGATCAGCACCACCGTTTTGAGCGGCCCCGACGCAGGCGCAGTGGCAGGCGGTCTGAAGGCCGGAGTCTCGCAGCAGGCGTTCATCGCGCGGCCTCAATCATCTCTGGCAGGTATGCGTCTGCGGGGATTTCCTGGTCGCCGGCGTCCATGGCGCGCACACGCATGGCCGCCGCGGTCTCGCGACGCAGCGCGATCTCCATGCCGTCTACGCCAAACACCGTCGGGTCGCCGGCCGGGGCGTGGCGCAGCATCGTCACCAGCGCTCCGGGCACAAATCCCATGTGCATCAGGTGGTTCTGCACGGATTCAGGCAGATCAAGGCTCACCAGAACCCCGCTCTCGCCCACATTCAATTCGCTCAATACACTCAACCGACAGGCTCCAATGTGCCGCTCAAACCGAGCAGCCCCTTGAATTGCGACTATAATAGTCGTAGTTCAGTATACGTCTATTGCACTCCCATTCGCAAACGCTGCGCGTCATCCCCGCAATGGAAGCAGGGGTGACTGATCACATCTGGGGGATCTCAGAATTGCTCAGGTAGAACTACTGCCGCTCGGCCGACATCTGCGGCTACTCTCAAAAATACCCAATTTAGTGGGCATTTTTGAGCCGTTAACGCAATTTTGACGTTATGAGTACCATTCTATTGACATGGTGGACGGGCCAACACTATAATCGAACATCATGGCAATCAAGCGTCCCGCCTCCCCAGCACCGTCGAATCCAGAAAATGAACTCATCCTCGCTGTAAATAATGGCGACCTTGAGGCGCTGCGCGATGCCATGAGGAGGTTCGGATTTAGGGACGAAGAAAGTGTGCTCCGTTTTGCGCTGGCGGTTCTTTCAAAATCTGCGACACGTTCGCTTACCATCACTGGCTTAGATGGAGCGAGGATAAGCCTGAACCCGTCAACAGATTTGTTGAAACCACCTGAACCCGCTATGCAAAGTTAAATTCTATGCCTGACACCGACGCGTTGAAAAAAGATTTTGATGCAGATAAACTGTTGCAGGATCACGGTAAAGATATATCTTCTTTGACCGATAGAGTGGCGTCTCTGGAGCAGAAGTTAAGTAATCCGGAGCAACTTGCTCTCACACTCGAAGCGGCATCCTCGGACTCCAAGAAGCTCGATAAACTGTTTTCAAAGCTCTTCTGCAACATGATGAGGAATGATGATGATGTCAAGGCATCTATGCAAGAGAAAATGAATGTACTAGATCGAGACGCTGTCCGTGCAGTGGTGAAAAAGTTTGGGGGAAAGATTGGATTCGCAATTTGGACAGTCGCAATAATAGTGATAACTGCATGGGTAGAACATAAATTCGGCAAGCAATGACCTCGCTATAACCCCACCAAGGCCCAAATTAGTGCACAGCTCGTGACCTAGGCAAATATGAGGCGAACTTAGGAATTAAGAGGATCAGCAACGCACTCTTAAGACACTACCCAAACACAGAGCCTTCGCGTTTTCGCTCCGCGCACACCTCGGCCTACAGAAGCGGAATAGATGGCCTGACTCGCCACCCCCTCCCGGACCCCCGAGATGCTTCACTGCCCTGATTATCGGAGCGATATGCCATTCCTATCAGTGAATCCCAGAGAGCGATGTGACCAAGATCACAAGACATCCGTCATCATCGAAGGGGCTTAGCTTTTCGGCTCAGAGGAGGCGGCAGCGACCGCTGGACAGGCCGCGCCGCAGCTTCCGCCGCAAGGTGTCTTGACCTCGGCTGCAGCAGAGGCGGCGGCCGGCTCAGCGGCAGGCGCGCTGCTCTTGCCGGCGTAATCGTTCACATAAAAGCCAGCGCCCTTGAAGTGAAGGCGCGGCGCGGTGAGAGGGCGCTCGAGAAGACCCTGGCACTGGGGGCAGACAAGCTCCTCCTCGGCGCTGAAGTTCTGGATTCTTTCAATGCGAAAACCGCACTGGGTACAGCGATAGGCATACAACGGCACAGGTATTTCCTCTGCGTGGCAAATCATCCACTGAGTCTATTGTATCGGCAGGAGGCAATTGGCGCTGCAAGCTTCCGCTTCAGGGAGAGATAGAATAGGGCTGGTGCAGCCTCCGGCAGGAATGGAGTCCGCGCAGGTGAATTGATTTCGTGCTATTGAATAGTAATTTCATTGTGCGCGCTGAAGATTGATCGTTGCCCCTTCAGTCGTGGAGAATTACATTCAACAATGATTTGTTTACGTGTATCCCGCCGTTATATTCAATAAATCCCAGCTTGCGAAAGTGGTTCATGAAGAAGCTCACCCGCGAGCGCGTGGTGCCTACCATCTCCGCCAGCGTCTCCTGAGAGATTTTTGGAATCACCGTCACCGTATCTCCGGGCTGGCCAAACTCCGCCATCAGTAGCAAAATCCTCGCCAGGCGCTTCTCGCTGGAGTTGAAGAGCTGATCGACCAAGTCGGCCTGGGTTCTCATGCTGCGAGCCAGCAGAAACTTGAGAAATAGATCGCTGAAGGCGTGCTCCTCGTGCATGACGCGGATCATCTCCGCGCGCTCAATCTTGAGCGCCGTGCAGGGAGTGATTGCCGTGGCCGTCGCCATGCGCATCCCCGGCACACTCGCCATCGACTCCTCACCCACAAACTCGCCCGCTGTGAGCAGAGCGATGGTCGCCTCTTTGCCCTCTTTGGAGAGAACAGTCAGCTTCGCCCGTCCATCCTGTAAATAAAAAACACAATCGGCCTCATCCCCCTGGGTAAAAAAGGCCTGCTTGGGCTTCAACTGCACAACCCTTCTTCCAAGCCCGGTCTGCGCCAGGAAGACCTCTGGATTGAACTGCAACTGCATCTTCTCCGTCATCCGATTTGTTCGTTCCTCTCTGCGATTCTGCCCGGGCCTCTTTCGCAGAGCGCCCAACGCTTGCCGCCTTTCTTGACTCGAACCCAGGCCGCTTTACACTTATCCCACTATTAATTTCACCTGGAACGCCGCAAAAAACTGTGCATTTTTGCTCACTTTTTCTCGTTAATTTTCATAATATTGAAAACAATTTCTTTTTTGCAAAATCATCTCTTTATTGCGCATACGCCCATGCAACTCCACGCGACGCTGCGACTCCGCCCGGAATCAACCCCCGCCGGCCTGCAAACGCGCTCTTTTGTGCAGGCCTTGGTTCCATGCCCCATCCCTGACCCAAGGCCGGAAAAGCCATCTCGCCGGCAGGGGCAAGATCAGACCTGCCTGCCGATCTGCTATCCTCTAGGCGATACCTGCGTATTGTCTTGTCAGGGGAGCGTCGTGCCAAGCCGCAAAGAGATACTGTGGTCGCAACTGCGAGTAGGAGCCTTGGTCCTGGCGGCCATGGCTGTGCTGATCGGGCTGATTCTTCTCATGTCCGGCTCGACAGGCGGGCTGTTTGCGCACAAACTGGCGCTGCGCGCTTACTTCCAGAATGCCTCCGGACTTAAAGATGGCGCGCCGGTGACGCTGGAAGGCGTGACCATCGGCAACGTCATCCACGTCCGCGTGATTCCCGACCGCAATCCCACGCCGGTCGAAGTCACCATGCAGGTGGGCCGCGAATATCTGCGCCTCCTGCATACCGATTCGGCCGTCTCCATCTCGCAGGCAGGCGCGCTGGGCGACAGCTTTGTGGATATTACCTCGACCCATGCCAGCGGCCCCGCTCCGGCCAACAACGCGGAGCTGAAGGCCAGCGATTCGCCCGGCATTCAGGATGTTGTGCGCAACAGCAACGAGACCGTGGTGCAGGTGCACGACCTGACGCGCAAGATCGAGACCCTGATCGACACCCTCAACTCGCGGCGCGGCACGGTGGGCCAGTTGATCAACGACCCCGAACTCGGCCGCAAAATCACAACCATTGCCGCCAATCTGGAGGCCATCACCGGCGCCATTGCCAACGGCAAAGGTTCGCTGGGCAAACTGGTCAACGACGACGCGCTCTACAACCGCGCCAACTCCGCCATCGACCGGCTCAACCGCATCACTATCGCCCTGGACGAGGGCAAGGGCAGCGCGGGCAAACTGCTTAAAGACGACGCGCTCTACAACAACCTGAGCGCCGCCGCCACTAACACCAATCAGTTGGTGGCCGAGATCAACGCCGGCCACGGCGCTCTCGGCCTGCTGGCCAAAGACCCGGCCTTCGCCTCAAAAATGGACGACACCGTCAGCCGCCTGGATTCGATTCTCAAGGGTGTGGACGAGGGCAAAGGCTCGTTGGGGCAGTTGGTGCAGAACCGCTCTCTCTATGACCACGCCGACCAGACGCTGGACCAGACCGCGCAGTTGGTGAAGAGCATCCGCGAAGACCCCAAGAAGTACCTCGTGATTCGCATGAAGATCTTCTGAGCTTCGCTCCTCCGATGGGGCAACCCGCGAGCAATCGGCTGGTACGGTGGTGGACGCTGCGTTTTCCTCCTCCCGAAGCTCTTCCAGGCCGGTTTATCTGATACACTCATTTATGTTGCTGAAGTGGGGACGTAGCTCAGTTGGTTAGAGCGCCGCCCTGTCACGGCGGAGGTCGCGAGTTCGAGCCTCGTCGTCCCCGCCAGATTCCAAAGGACTTAGGTCCGATCTGGCATGTGACATTAAAGTACAAAGAACGCCAAAAACCCGATCTACAATTCAGAGCATTTTTCCTGTTGCTATCGAGTGGATCTCCTGCTTTGCTCCAGATTGCCAGTCGTTGCAAGAACAGGTAGCACCGAAAAACACGTAGCGCCGGCCTCCTGGCCGGCTGTCGCGTGGACCTCCCGGTCCACGCAACAATCTACACAAACAGGAGAAATGCCCTAAACAGCGTCTGAATAGATCAGGCGAGCCAACAGATTCTCGATCTGCTCCTGCTTGCCAGAGCGCGGTTGGGGATTGATGCCGTTTTTGAGCGCCGCGGCCTCGATCTGATCGAGCGAGAGCTTGCCATCGAGCATCGCAACCGCCTCAGGCGACTTCCAGCCGGCATAGCGCTCGGCGAGGATCGCATCGTAACGGCCGTCTTCGATGATCTTGGCAGCCGTCAGGAAGGCGCGAGCGCACAGGTCGGCGCCGCCCACGTGGGCATGGACCATATCTTCGGCGGTAAAGCTCTGGCGCCGCACCTTGGCGTCAAAGTTGCATCCGCCCTGCTTGAGGCCGCCGGCTTTGATCACGTGATACATGCTCATCGTCATCGCCCAAAGTTCGTTCGGGAACTGATCCGTGTCCCAGCCCAGCAGCGCGTCGCCGCGATTGATATCCAGCGAACCAAAGATTCCCAGCGCGCCCGCGGTGGAAATCTCGTGCTCGAACGTATGCCCGGCCAGCATGGCGTGGTTGGCTTCGATGTTGACCCTGACTTCCTTTTCCAGGCCGAAGCGCTTCAGGAAGCTATAGACCGTCGCGACGTCAAAGTCATACTGGTGCGTGGTCGGCTCCTTGGGCTTGGGCTCGATCAGAATCTGGCCGTCAAAGCCGATCTTGTGCTTGTACTCCACCACCAGAGTCAGGAAGCGGCCCATCTGATCGAGTTCCTGCTTCATATTGGTGTTCAGCAGCGTCTCGTAACCTTCGCGTCCGCCCCAGAGCACATAATTGGAGCCGCCCAGCCGCTTGGTGGCGTCCATGCAGTTTTTCACCGTGGCGGCGCACCAGGCGAAGACCTCGGGATCGGGATTGGTGGATGCTCCGGCCATGAACCGCGGATGGGAGAAGAGATTCGCCGTTCCCCACAGCAGGCGGGTCGCATACTTGCTCTGCTTCTCTTCCAGATAGTCCACAATGGTGTGGAAGTTCTTCAGGGTTTCGGCCAGCGTCTCGCCGCCCGGCGCGACGTCGGCATCATGGAAGCAATAGAAGGGCAGGCCGACCACTCTGAAAAGCTCGAAGGCCGCGTCGGCTTGCACCTTGGCTTGCGCAATCGGATCGCCGGCGGCAAACCAGGGGCGCTGGATGGTGGCTCCGCCAAAAGGGTCGCCGCCGCGCATCGCCAGCGAGTGCCAGTAGGCGACCGCGAAGCGAAGATGATCCTTGAGGGGCTTGCCGAGCACCACCCGGTCAGCGTCGTACCAACGGTAGGCAAGGGCCTTCTCACTGGAAGGGCCTTCGTACTTGACTGTTTCGAAAGAGCTAAAGATTGTTTCCGCCATGGTGAATCTCCTCTTCATTCAAGAAAAATCAAAATCGGGCCTCTGAGTTGCCCGGCTGAACATATCCATCCCCAGAAGAACGCATCTTGACGGCAGCTTACCGGCAATCCCGTTTGGTCAGGCGCATTGCGGCGCTCTCCCCTTGACACTGTATTGTTTCACAACGCAGGCCCAGCTGCACAGATAGCTCTACTCTCGTTTTAGCTGCAAATATATCCCGGCATGATAAGACGCTTTTCGTGGAAGAGGGCTACGCAGGCGCTGACAACCTTTGCATCCAGCAGGCTGCCGGCCTCCTTTTCAATCTGCTTCAATACGAGATTCAGCTTGATTGCCGGACGATACGGCCGATGAGAGGCCATCGCTTCCACCATGTCCGCCACTGCCAGGATTCTAGCTTCGGGGAGTATCGCATCCGCCTTCAGGCCCCTCGGATAGCCCGAGCCATCCAGCCTTTCATGATGTTGACGAACACCCTCGGCGATGGGCCACTGAAAGGGGATGTCCTTCAGAATGGTGTAGCCGGTCTCCGGGTGCTCGCGAATCACGGCCCATTCTCCCGCGGATAGCTTGGTCGGCTTGGTCAGGATTTCGGCAGGGATTGAAATCTTCCCGATATCGTGGATCTGTGCAGCAACCCGCAATCCATGCAAGCGCTCCTCCGGCCAGCCCATTTCCTTGCCAATGGCTACTGCGATATCCGCCACCCTGCTCTCGTGACCCGCGGTGTAAGGGTCGCGCATTTCCATCGCGGCCACCATGGGCGCCACCATCGCGGACAAGGCCTCGGTCAACTGCTTATGTGTCTTAACGAGGTTGATCTGTCCGGCATGGAGAGCCACTCCCTGATCGAGTGCATGGACAGCGTGGACAATCTGCTCGGCAAGGTGTTCAAGCACCTTGATCGCTGGCGCCTCAAATGCATGGGGGTTAGCGGCATAAACAGTCAACGCGCCACGCCAACTGCCCTCAATACGAAGGGGAATGGAAATGGAGGATCGTATCACGAACTTTCTTGCCCGTTTGCTCCATAATGCAAAGGCTGGCGAAGTCTGCGTGTCGTCCGTAATCTGCAATGTGCCGGTGCGAATGCAGATGCCCGTCGGGCTTTTCCCCCACTCTGCATCCTCCGACCAGCTCAATTGCACCCCGTCAAGATAACTAACGGCGCTTCCCGCCGCCGCGGCAATCCGAATCTTCTTCTCCCGATCATCTTCCGCAATACCCACCCAGGCAAGCACGTAGACGGATTCGTGCGTAATAGCCTCGCAAACAGCCTTCAGAAGCTCCTCGGAGGTATGAGCCGACGCCAGCGCCATGGCTCCGCTCGCATAGGCCGACAACGCCCAGTTCTGTGCCTTGAGCCGATGTTCACTCTCCTTTTTTACGGTAATATCGCGGATGGCCGCCGTTACCAGGATTCCTTCGCTGCTTTCCAGTGGGCTGAGCATGATCTCGATGGGAAACGCGCTTCCATCTTTCCGCAGGCCGATAAGCTCAATCCCGGTGCCGATCTGCTGTGCCAGCGCCTCGGCCGCGCTCCGGGTTCCGTCGGCGATCAGCCGCTCCGCGAAGCCATCCGGAATAATCTTCGTCACCTTCTGGCCCAGCAGCTCATCCCGGCAATAGCCAAACTGCTTCTCCGCCTGGGCATTCAACAGGACGATATCCCCGCCCTGGTTCACCACCACCATTCCATCCGGAGCTGCTTCCAGAAGTCCCCTGTATCTGGCTTCCATCTGTGCCAGATGCCTTTCATCATCTTCGCGCGCGGTGATGTCGAAGTACACGCAGATGAATACGGATTGGCCGTCCAATGTCACTAATTTCGAGGACGTAATCACCACCGGTATGCACCGGCCGTCTTTGCGCTGCATATGAAAGCCGAAGTGGTGCGATGGCTGCTGTTCTTCGCTTAGGAACTCCGCCTTGACCCACTCACGCTCGATCTCAGGGTGCAGCATGGATGAATGGAATTCGAGAAGTTCCTTGCGGGTATATCCGCTCAGAGCTTCTGCTGCCGGGTTGACGTCAATCACTTTTCCGGTTTTGGCGTTAAACGCAAACATCCCGCCCGGCGCGTAGGTCCAGCTTAGTTCATACAAACTCTGCGGCTCGTGGATCTCGGAGATTATGGTCATTGACGCCCATCCCTTCGCAGGTGGCCACTGTATTGCGATTCAATTACCTTAGGGTAATCTCCTGCAAACCTAACGTAACCGAGAGAATAGCAAGATTTAATTAACTAGTATGTACAAAAGTGCACACATTTCGCTTCACCCCGCCCGGCTGCACTCCTCCATTCGAGTGCATTCCAAATCGCCTGTTCTGGTGATACTATCTCCATACAGGCCGCCAATCGCGGTCGCACGGCCCCTCCAAGGAGAATCGTATGAGCCGCTTTTCCCGTCGCGATTTCCTCAAAGCCTCGCTTGCCGCTGGAACGCTGAGCAGCGTCGGCGCCCTCCCCTTGCACGCCTCGCCCCGCGCAGCCACCGATGCCGTCACTCTTGGCAAATCGGGCCTGAAGGTCACGCGCCTCGCTTTCGGCACCGGCAGCAACAATGGCTACATACAGGCCGGGCTTGGCCAGGCGGGGTTCACCCGCCTCATTCACTACGCCTACGACCGCGGCATCCGCTTTTTTGAGACCGCTGAGGACTATGTCACTCCGGCCATGCTCGGCCAGGCGCTCAAAGGCCTCCCGCGCGAGAGCTATCAACTCATGACCAAGGTGAAGACTTACACGCCCGGCGAACCGCGGGAGCGTTTCGACGAGATGCGCCGCACCTCGCAGACCGAGTACTTCGACATCATGCTGCTTCACTTTCAGCACTCGGCCGACTGGGTGGCCAAAACCGCCCGCTGGCAAGACGGCATCCTCGAAGCGCAATCGAAAAAAATCATTCGCGTGCGTGGAGCTTCGGTCCACGGCCTGCCCGCGCTGCGCCAGATGCCTGGCAACAAATGGCTCGAAGTCGCCATGATCCGCATGAACCACAACGGCACGGTCATGGACGGCCCCGACTACCAGATGGACAACTATCCCGGCTACGTGGGCGAAGTCGTCGAGCACGTCAAGCAGGTCAGAAAAGAGGGCATGGGCGTAATCAGCATGAAGCTGGTCGGCAACGGCGCCTTCACGCGCCACGAAGACCGCCTGGCCGCCATGCGATTCGCCTTCAAGAACGCGGGGATTGATTGCGCCGCCGTAGGCTTCAAGAACACCCAGGAGATCGACGAGGCGATCGACAACATGAACCTCGCGCTGACCTAGGGCAGTTCTCCAAAACCGATGCCCTTGCTAACTCTGTCGAAGGTGGCTTTTACTTCCACCCCAGCGGCGAAGACCTACCGCTGGGGCCCGGTTGAGGAAAAATCCACACGGCGGTAATTTTTCGGTGTACAGGAATTGGAGAACCGCTATAGATCAAGCAGGACGCGACTTACAAGAATGAACACTGTATGTCAGCCAGGCCTGCTTTCTTTCCGTAGCCTACGGTGGGGTCAACCAGTGGCAAATGCGGCTTCATGCCTTTCAGAATCTCCTCTACCGTGAGAATCTGCACGAGTGGATAACGATTACCGTGCAATTCGACTGTTCTGGCCGATGCCGCGTCAGCTCTCATTCCTGCTGTCGGCTCATTCAGAGTCACCAGCACGCCGAATCCCAGAGATGAAGCTTCCTCACGTTTCGCTACACTAATGAGCGCACGAATGTCATCGGCCTTCAGCTTTCCGCTTTTCACGGACACAACCGCAAACTTGGTCGTCTTTCCATCGGGTCTGAATGGAATTCGCCCATCGATGCCCTTATCCGCGCCCTTCTTGTCGTTGGGAATTCCATCCACCTTGGATACGGCCCAAATCTCAAAGGCTTTTCGATCTTTGTCCTGTTCGGCCATCATTCGTGCCCCCTCGATGGTCGTCGGCAGGCCCTTGATCTCATAATCGACGCCCACTTTCAGATGAGGGAAAGCGCCTTCCAGCCGTTGTCTCCGAATCAGCTCAATCGCAAAGGGAGAGATGTCGATGCCTATCCATCGGCGGGCTAGAATCTGAGCCGCCGCGATGGTTGTGCCGCAGCCACAGAAGGGGTCGAGCACAAGATCGCCGGGCCGGCTCGATGCGTTCAAGATGTGTTTCAAAATGCCCAAAGGCTTCTGTGTCGGGTAACCCAACCGCTCGGCGTCTTGTGGACTCAGCCAGCGCACGTCGGCATCGATCCCGTCCGTCGTGCCGAAGACGGTCCCCTCCGTGTAGGGCTGATAGGCCCAGATGTCTGGAGCCGCAGGACCATCATCGGTGCTGATTGTCCGCTCGTACATAGGCCAGGCTTCGCCATCCGTGATGGTGATGAATCCTCTTTCAAGGAGCAGATTGAGCTTCTGATGTTGCGTTAGCCCTGCGGGTTCGACGCCAACCTCCTCCCATATCTTTCCGGGAATGGCCCAATGCCTTCCTTTTGCGGTAGGGTCGAAGCCCCGCCATGGCTTACCGGACTCGCCCCCGCGCGTCCCTGAGCCCGTCAAGACATTGCCATAGTAGTTCGTTTTATAGATGCCCTTGGGATTCTCGACGAAGTTACCCTTGACATGACCGAGCATGAAGGGTCTTCGCGGGTGGTTCCATGTGTAGTCGTTGCTTTTTGTATAGAACAAAATCACATCGTGAATGGGTGCCCATCGCTTGGCCTTGTTGTGCGATCCGGTTCTGCGCCAGATAATCTCGCTGCGAAAATTCGTCGGCCAGAAAACTGCGTCCATCAGCATCTTCAGATAATGGCTGGCTGTCGGGTCGCAATGCAGATAGACACTCCCGGTAGGCTTCAGTACCCGGTGAATCTCGACGATGCGCAAGGCCATGTTCACCAGATAGGCGAGCATGGGGCTGCGCGATAAGCCGCCGTGCAGCGCATTGATGAAATTGACCAGTGTGGGATTACGCACATTCTGCAGCTCATCATAGGCCGCCTGCGCCGCCGCATCCCAGGTCCAGGTATCTTTGAACGCCGTGACCTGCGCCTCGTCCGAGTGCAATCCATCCGCTTTGAAGAGCACATTGTAATTGAGGTCCGAATTAAAGGGTGGATCAAGATAGACAAGGTCCACCGAGCCATCGGCGATATTCTCCCGCATGATCGGAAGATTGTCGCCATAGAGAAGACTATTGCCGATTCCTTGCATTCAGATAAACCTCGATCAACAACTCCCGGTGGAAAAGTTGAGATTATCAGACTGACTGGACGCTGGTCATCCCAGCCCCAGCACCAATCTCTGCGCCGCAAAAATCTCCTTCAGCCCCGCCTCGGCCAGATCGACCAATTCATTCAACTGCGCGCGGGAAAATGATCCCTTCTCCGCCGTCGCCTGGGTCTCGATCAAGCCGCCGTCGGCGGTCATCACTACATTCATGTCCACCTCGGCCTGCGAATCCTCCTCATAGCAGAGGTCGAGCAGCAAGGCGCCGCCCACGATCCCCACCGAGGTGGCGGCCACCAGTTGCTTCAACGGCGATTGCTTCAGCGTCCCCGCCTCGACCAGCGCCTTAAGCGCCAGAGCCAGCGCGACGGCAGCTCCAGTGATAGCCGCTGTGCGTGTGCCGCCGTCGGCCTGGATCACGTCGCAGTCCAGAATCACCGTGCGCTCGCCCAGCGCCTTCATGTCCACAACAGAGCGCAGGCTGCGGCCGATCAGCCGCTGAATCTCGTGCGTCCGGCCGCCAATCTTGCCCCGCTCGCTCTCCCGTGGGGTTCGCGTCACTGTCGCGCGGGGCAGCATGGCATATTCGGCTGTCACCCAGCCGCGCCCGGAGTTGCGCAGCCAGCCGGGAACCCCCTGCTCGACGGTGGCGTTGGTCAGAACCCGGGTATTGCCCAAAGTAACCAGAACGGAACCCTCGGCGGTCTGCACAAAGCCGGGGGTGAGGGTGAGGGGACGAAGTTCAAGCCGCGTCCGCCCGCCGGGACGATAGACGGCGGAGGAGGAGTTCCCGAAAGCAGTCATAGAGAGATTGTACGGGAAGGTGCATGCGGAAAAGGGGCAAAATCATCAACGGAGTTTTGTTCCACGATGGGAATTTGCCGGTTTTTGCGAACCAGAAGCGGAATCGCCCTCAACCGAAAGAAATGATGGAGGTTATCCGAGTTTCCCCAACTTCATCTGTTCCATTCCGGGAAAGTTTTCCACAATTGGGCAAATTTGACTGTATGGAAATTGGACACCAACCCCTTACCTTATCAGGAACTTAATCAATGAGTCCTAGTTTGGCACACGACGTGTATATAAAGGGACAACTCCCCGCGGAAAGAATGGAAGCGGGAAGGGCGGTTCAGGGAACAGGGATCAGGGAACATGGGCGAGGAGTGAATGGGATGATGCGGCAGACAGGACAAACCATGGGAATCAACGGGAGCGGGCTGGCGGCAACGAGTTTGCCAGTGGCAGCCCTGACCCAAAGCGGCGGGGCCGAGGCCGGGCGCAAGCGTGTGGAAACGGTGGTCGAGACACTGGCCAACCTGCGCGGCGGGGGCGAGAGCCTGGCCGAGGTGGCGCATGACGCGCGCAATATGGTCACGGCGCTGGGGCTTTACTGCGATCTGCTGGAGGAGCCGGGGGTGCTCACCGCGCCCTACGCCCACTATGGCAATGAACTGCGACTGGTGGCCACGGCCAGCCGCCGCCTGGTGGAGAAGCTGCTGGCGCTGGATGTGCGCCTGGGAGGGATGGAGAGCCTTTCGACTTCAAACGGCCTCCTTCGTTCCGCCGTCTCCAGCGAACTCCAGATGGGGAGTGAAGCCTCCAGCCAGGAGCGCGCGCGCCGTTGGGATCTGATGCCCGCCGAGCCGATCAAAGATCTGGCCGGGGAGTTGACGGCCAACCGCAATCTGCTCGCGGCCCTGGCAGGAGCCTCCATCGACCTCACCCTGGACGTGGAGGGCGGCGCGCGGCCGGTGCGGATGACCGGCGAGGATCTGACCAGAATTCTGGTGAACCTGGTCAAAAACGCCGCCGAGGCGATGCCCGATGGCGGCCGCATCCAGCTTGGGCTGCGAGCGCAACCCGCCGCGGAGAAAGCCGCCGAGGCACTCAACCTTACCGTGGAAGACAACGGGCCGGGGATTCCGCGCAAGGCGCTGGAGAGAATCTTCGACTCCGGCTATACGACCCGCGGGCCTGAAGGCTCGGCTTCGGCGGCCTTCCGGCAGAACGGCTGGCCGGCGACGCATCGCGGGCTGGGTTTGTCCATCACCCGCTCCATCGTCGAGGCAGCGGGCGGACGGATTCATGCCGCCAACCGCGCCCCCACCGGAGCGCGCTTCGAGATTGAACTGCCCGTGCGCTCGCGCTGAATGCCAGCGGAGATCCATCGGCGAACAACTTCAGAAAAACAAATTACCCATTTGCGCGTGAGGCGATACAATGCTCGAAACAGTACTGAACACGAGAACCATGGAATTCTTCCCACAATTTGCAGAGCCGGCGGCGCGGCTGCACCTGCTGGTAGTCGACGCCGACACGGCGGTGCGCTCGGCCTGCGCCGAGATTGCCGCTAGTCTGGGCTACGCGGTCGAGAGCACCGGCGATCTGACGCAGGCGCGCAGCATGCTGCGCGGCAACACCGCCGACATCCTGCTGGTCAATCTTCCCGCGGGCAGCAACGTGGGCCTGGAGATGGTCTCCGAGGTCAAGCTGCTCTACCCGCAGACGGCGGTCGTCGCCATGACCGCCTCCGGCTCGGTGAACGCCGCCGTCGAGGCGATGCGCTGCGGCGCCAGCGATTACCTGGCCAAGCCCTTCGCCATGGACGAGCTTTCCACGGTTCTGGACCGCGCCGCCGCCTCGCTGGTCACCGATTCCGCCACCCGCCAGTTGCGCGAGCGGCTGCGTCTCAGTCAGGGTTTGGGCGCGATGATCGGCCGCTCGGGCGAGATGGAGAAGCTCTATCGCATCCTCTCCAAGGTTGCCCAAAGCTCTCATCCCGTTCTGGTTCTGGGCGAGAGCGGAACCGGCAAGGAGCTGGTGGCGCGCACCATTCACGCCTATGGGCCGAATGCGCAGAAGCCCTTTCTGCCGGTCGATTGCGGTTCGCTGGTGCCCACGCTGATCGAGAGCGAACTCTTCGGCTACGTCAAGGGAGCATTCACCGGGGCCAACCGCTCCAAGGACGGGCTGCTGGTCTCGGCCGAGGGCGGCACGGTCTTTCTCGACGAGATCGGCGAGCTTTCGCTCGACCTGCAGGCCAAGCTGCTGCGCGCTCTGCAAGAGAAGGAGGTCCGCCCGGTCGGCGCTACCCATCGCATTCCCATCAAGGCGCGCATCGTGGCCGCCACCAATCGCGATCTGGCGGTGATGGTGGAAAAAGGCGCCTTCCGCAAGGATCTCTTCTACCGGCTCAACGTCGTCAACCTGCGCCTGCCTCCACTGCGCGACCGCCGCGAGGACATACCTCTCTTGGCAGCCCACTTTCTGGACCACATCAGCCGCGAGCATGGCGTCAAGTTCACGCTGAGCGACGAGGCGCTGCGCACCATGATGCGCCACGACTGGCCGGGCAATGTGCGCGAATTGGAAAATTCTATCGAACGGGCCTGCGCGCTCTCCAGTGGGCCGATTCTGCACCTGGGCGACCTGCCCACGCAGCTTCAGCAGCAGGGGCTGGAGGCGCGGCGCGCGACGGTGGCCGGCGAGACGGCGGCCGAGGGCGGCGGCCCGCCGGTAACTACCCTGGCAGATCTCGAGCGCTCGGCCATCCTGGGAGCCATTCGCGCCCTCAACGGCGACAAGCTGCAGGCCGCCAAGCTGCTGGGAATCGGCAAGACCACCCTCTATCGCAAACTGAAGGAATACGGCATCTCTGACCCGCTTCGGGACGAGTCGTAGTTTCCGGCTCAAGTTGGAACAGTTTGCGCCGATAGAACATTTTCGGAATTGGTGTAGACCGAAAGCACGAGGCAAAGTGGTTTTTTCCTCAAGAAAAAACCACCTTTCACTGCTCTAAAAAAAGCCTACGTGTATTCCGTAAATGTTCTAGAACATTTACGGGAAACTTCACAGCTCTCCGGCGGGAAGAGAAACCGCGGGGAGACAAAGAGTCCCGGCCACATACTGGCCGGTGAGAGCCATCGAGGAGCTTGGGAATGAGCATTCTGATTGTGACCGGAATCGAAGGCGCCCGTAACTGCGCAGCCGTGGTGGCAGCGCAGTTGGGCATGGAAGTGGAAGTAGCCGACGGACGCAAGGCCGCGCTGGGCGCGCTGCGCCGCCGCGAGTTTGCCGCCGTGGTGGTGGATGAGACGATGGCCGAGTGCGACCCGGCCGCCGCCGAAGCGATCTGGGAGCACGCCAGCCTGGCCATCCCCTTGCAGATCAACTTCGCGCTCTCCGGCGCGGCCCGGCTGATCCGCGAGGTGCGCGCCGCCCTGCACCGCCGCGAGCGGGAGCAGACACTGGCCCGCCGCGCCGCCGCCGCCGCCATTGAAACTGAGCTGAAATCCACCGTCGCCGGCCTGCTGCTGCACTCGCAACTGGCTCTCAACGGCAGCGATATGTCGGCTCCCGTCGCCGAAAAGCTGCGCGTGGTGGCCGACCTGGCCGGCAGTCTCCGCCAGCAGTTGAGCGCGCCGATGATGGCCCGCGGCGAGAACGCCGCCTGAGCTTCTGCGCGGGGGCGCTTCGGCAACTTGCGCCCCGGGCGCGTCCTTCTTTCACACCACGTCGCCCCCGGCGTGGTAGGCTGGCCTTGCAGTTTGAAGGAGCTAATCTCATGCATTCCAGCCAGCCCGTCCACTTCAATCTTGTTGCCGCGGCCCACGCCGCCATGATCGAGCACGGCTTCCAGCCCGATTTTCCCGCCGGAAGCGACACCGAACTCGCCGCGATCCAGGCCCATCCCGAGCCGCCTGCCCCGTCTGGAATCCAAGACCTGCGCAGCCTCCTCTGGTCCTCCATCGACAACGATACTTCCAAAGATTTGGACCAGATCGAGTGGGCCGAGCAGCTCGCCGACGGGCGCATTCGCGTGCTGATCGGCGTCGCCGACGTGGATGCGCGCGTCAATGAAGGCTCAATCCTCGACGGCCACGCCCGCTCCGAAACCACCTCGGTCTACACCGGCGTCAAGGTCTTTCCCATGCTCCCCGCCGAACTCTCCGAGGGCATTACCTCGCTCAATGAGAACGAGGACCGCGTGGCGCTGGTCATCGAGTATTCCGTCGATGCGGCGGGCGCGGCCAGCGACGGCAAAGCCTATCGCGCCCTCGTCCGCAACCGCGCGCAACTGGCCTATAACGCGGTCGGCGCATGGCTTGAAGGCACGGCTCCCGCCCCGCCGAAGGTGGCCGCCAGCGCAGAGCTTGCCGCCCAACTCAAGCTCCAGGACGCCGCCGCGCAGCGCATGGTCGGCGGGCGCTTCCAGCACGGCGCGCTCGATCTGGAGACCATCGAGACCCGCCCGGTCATGCTCGCCGAGCAGGCGATTGACATTGTCCGCCAAAGCAAAAACCGCGCCACCTCGCTGATCGAGGAGTTCATGGTCGCGGCCAACGGCGTCATCGCCCGCACCTTCGAGGTTGCCGGCGTCGCCTCCATCCGCCGCATCGTGCGCACCCCCAAGCGCTGGGACCGCATCGTCGAGCTGGCCGCGGGCCTCGGCACAACCCTGCCCGCCGAGCCGGACTCCAAGGCCCTCAACGACTTCCTGCTGGCGCAAAAGCGCAAGGACCCCGACCACTTCCCCGACCTATCGCTGGCCACCGTCAAGTTGATGGGCCCCGGCGAGTACGTGCTCGTCAAGCCCAACGAGGTCTCCCCCGGCCACTTCGGCCTCGCCGTGCAGGACTACACCCACTCCACCGCCCCCAACCGCCGCTTCCCCGACGTGGTGACGCAGCGGCTGATGAAGGCCTGGATCGGTAAAGCGCCGCAACCTTACAGCGAAGGCGACCTCAACGCCATCGCCACGCGCTGCACGCTGATGGAAGATAATGCGCGCAAGGTCGAGCGCGAGATGCAGAAGCGCATCGCCGCCGTCGTGCTGCACCCGCGCATCGGCCAAAGCTTTCCCGCCATCGTCACCGGAGTCAACCACTATGGCACCTTCGTCCGCACCCTCGACCCCCACGTGGATGGAATGGTCGTCAGCGGCGGCAAAGGCTTGGACGTAGGCGACAAAGTCACGGTCAAGCTCGTCTCCACCGACCCCCAGCGCGGCTTCATTGACTTCGCGGTGTGAGGAATTCAGGATTGGGAGCAATTTGAGCTTGGCGTAAAAGATGCGCCTACCCAAGCAGTCCACGGAGACGCTTGACTTCAATGCGGCAATGCCGCATAATCTCTTCGTGAGCAAATCCCTGCTGACGATCGTCGAAACCAGCGCCTTTGTTCGCCGTGCGGAGAATCTGCTTTCGGTCGAGGAGCATGAGGAGTTGCTGTTTACTCTGGCGATGCATCCGCTTGCGGGAGATGAGGTTCCGGACACAGGTGGTGTGCGCAAGGTGCGATTTGCGGCTCGCGGCAAGGGGAAATCCGGAGGGGTGCGCGTCATTTACTACTTCTACGATGAGGAGAACCCGCTGTACGCGCTTTACATCTACGGGAAGAACGAGCAGACAAACCCAACATCGGCGCAGAAGAAGGCATTTACTGATTTTGCCGCCAGAATCAAAGCGGCCGCAAAAATTCGGAGGCGAATCACATGAAGCGAACGGACGTAACTGAGGAAGTTCTGGAGGCCATGCGCGAGGCCGCCGAGATTGCCGAGGGCACTGTGAAGCCAGCGGCGATGCATCACTTCCCGCTGCCGCTGGAGGTGGATGTGCGCGCCGTGCGGGCCGAGACCGGATTGAGCCGGACGGAGTTTGCGCGGCGCTTTGCGCTGGACCCGCGCGCCTTGCAGGATTGGGAGCAAGGACGGCGGCGTCCAGATCGCGCCGCGCGCGCTTATCTGACCGTGATTGCCCGCCATCCCGAGGCCGTGGTCGAGGCGCTGGCGAGCTGAGTTGTTGAATCCCCGGCTGGTTGGGAAAAGGGAGACAGACGGTTGGCGTACGTGACATTTTGGCAGGCCCAGGTGCCGGGGTCTGAATTAACCCACTGAAGCTGGGTGCCCCAGGCGCCTCGCATTTGGGCACCTGGGAGAGTATACTTTTTCTGCGAGCGAGCAGCGAGCGTCTG
>Ga0302319_10004756_pt1 | contig 27708 bp, 19 predicted proteins | sample Bog_T0_2_FD_203319 | JGI IMG/M metagenome (GOLD analysis project Ga0302319, IMG submission 203319) | Peat permafrost microbial communities from Stordalen Mire near Abisko, Sweden - Bog_T0_2 | ecosystem: Environmental > Terrestrial > Soil > Wetlands > Peat | place: Sweden: Abisko, Stordalen Mire... | reverse complement strand
TCCTTCCCTGCCTTAGTTGGCGCGCTGATCCAGACGCCGCCTCGTCTGCCTCCCGGCTAGTCCCATCTTTCTGCGTCTCCCCATCGCGGAGGAAAAACTAAACATGGCGAGCTCCCGCGACGTCCTCATCATCGGCGGCGGCCACAACGGCCTCGTCACCGCTTTCTACCTCGCCAAAGCAGGATTCAAACCTCTAATCCTCGAACGCCGCCCACAAGTCGGTGGCGCCGCAATTACCGACGAATTTCATCCCGGCTTCCGCTGTTCCACGCTGGCGCACACCGCTGGACCGATTCGCCCAGACATAGTTCGCGACATGCAACTCGAAAAACACGGCCTGCGATTAATCACGCCAGAGGCCTGCGTCACCGCGCTCTCGCCCGAAGGTCGTGCGCTTTCCCTCTATCAGGACGAAAACAAATCATCGCAATCCATCGCTGCCTTCTCGCAAAAAGATTCAGCGAAGTATCCCGAGTTCGAAAAGTCTCTAGGAAAAATCAGCAAGGTAATTGCCGAAGTTCTAGCCACAACTCCGCCCGACATTGATCACCCCAGCCGCGGCGATCTCTGGAGCATGTTGAAGACCGGCCGCGCCCTCCGCAATCTAGGCAAGCGTGATATGTATCGCGTGTTGCGCTGGGGACCGATGGCGGTCGCCGATCTGGTAGCGGAATATTTCGAAACCGAATTATTGCGCGCAGTAATCGCCGCGCGGGGTATCTTCGGAACTTTTCTCGGACCATGGTCCGCAGGCAGCAGCCTGCAACTATTAATCCGTGCCGCCGGCGATCCTCATCCCGCAGGCTCTGCATTCTTCGCCGCCGGCGGCATGGGCGCGCTCACCCAAGCCATGGCCTCCGCCGCACAAGCCGCCGGAGTCGAGATTCGCACTTCAGCCGAAGTCATCGAGATTCGCGTGAAAGATGGCGCAGCCACCGGCGTACTGCTAGGCACCGGCGAAGAGATCAGCGCCAAATCCGTAATCTCGAATGCAGAGCCCAAACGCACTCTGCTCAAGCTCACCGATCCAACGCATCTTTCCCCCGACTTCGTACAGAAACTCCAGCACTATCGCGGCAACGGCACGGTAGCGAAAGTGAATCTCGCACTTTCAAGTCTGCCGACTTTCACCGCGCTAAAAAACGCAGACAGCAATGCTCTTAAGGGCCGCATTCACATCGGCCCCGAAATCGATTATATCGAGCGCGCCTTCGACGAATCGAAGTACGGCAACTTCTCCCGTCAACCCTATCTCGAAGTAGCAATTCCATCGCTCACCGATCCCACGCTGGCACCCGATGGCAAGCACGTGATGTCGATCTACATGCAGTACGCGCCCTACAAACTGAAAGGCGATTGGGAAGATCAGCGCAAAGTGCTAGGCCAAACGGTAGTGGAAACCCTCGCACAATACGCGCCAAACTTGCCCGAGATGATCCTGACTCATCAGATCATCACACCGCTCGATCTAGAAGAAACGTATGGATTAACCGGCGGCCAAATTTTCCACGGCGACCTAGCCCTCGACCAATTTTTCACCATGCGCCCGCTCCTGGATTGGGCGCGCTACCGCACGCCGATCAAGAATCTGTATCTGTGTGGCAGCGGCACCCATCCGGGCGCGGGCTTGACTGGCGGTTCAGGCGCAAATGCCGCGAAAGAAATCGTGAAGTACCTAAAGAAGTAGCGCACTAAAAGGAAGTAGCGCCGGTGTCCCGCCGGCTGTCGCGAGGGCGTCTCGCCCTCGCACCTAATGGAACTACAAATAAGTATTCCGCCCTCCTCCGAATCCCCTGTCCCGACGAGAAAGCCGAAGCCGCCGCTATCGCCAGCTTCGTCAACCAAGCTATCGCAACATCTCTCAGGCCATCTGACAGTCGCCGGAAACGCTTCGGGCGTAAACTTTAAATGAGAACTTCTCGGTGCAGGCCCATGAAAAAAACGAAGACAGAAAAAACCGCCGAAGCCGCAAAGCCCCAAGCCACACCCAAGACCGTGGACGAATACCTCGATCGCGTCCCTGAACCCGCCCGCAGCACATTGTACGAACTTCGCGCGGTCATTCGCTCCGTCGCTCCAGTCGAGGCGACAGAGAGCATCAGTTACGGCATCCCGACATTCAAATACAAAGGAATGCTCGCGGCGTACGCAGCATTCTCTGACCATTGCAGCCTGTTCCCCGGCGCTGGGCCAACCATAGAGTTCAAGGACGAACTCAAGAACTTCCAAACCTCAAAAGGCACCATCCGCTTCGCACCGAACAAGCCTCTACCAGCCGCGCTTATTAAGAAATTATTGAAGTCACGAGTCGCGGAGAATAAACGAAAAAAAAGCCGCTGATGGGTGTGCATCCGACGATGAAAAACTCCGCCATCCTCCTAATCTCCTGCCCTGACGCGAAAGGCGAGGTCGCCACCATCGCCGACTTCGTTTACCGCCATGGCGGCAACATCCTCCACGCCGACGAACACGCTGACGAAGAATCCGGCCTCTTCTTAATGCGCGTCGAGTTCGATCCCAAAGATTTCGACATTGATCTGACTCAGAAAGATCTCACCGATAAAAACCTCGCCGACTTCGCCAAACATTTTTCTCCTATCGCCGAAAAGTTTCAGATGAAATGGCGTCTGGCGCAATCCTCGCATCGCCCGCGCATGATCATCCTGGTTTCCAAGTACGACCATTGCCTCGTCGATCTTCTCTATCGTCACCAGAGCGGCGAACTAGCATGCGAAATCCCGCTTATCATCTCGAACCATCCTGACAACCAACCCATCGCAGATTTTTACAAAGTTCCTTACGCGGTCATCTCAATCACCAAAGACAATAAGCAACAAGCCGAAACACAAATCCATTCACTCATTGAAGACAACAAAGCCGACTTCCTGGTTCTCGCCCGTTACATGCAAATTCTCTCCAACGACTTCGTCAATCGCTATCCGCAACGCATCATCAACATTCATCACTCGTTTCTTCCCGCCTTCGTCGGCGCGCGCCCATACCATCAAGCCTTTGAGCGCGGAGTAAAGCTGATTGGCGCAACCAGCCACTACGTCACCGAAGTCCTCGACGACGGTCCCATCATCGAACAAGACGTCGTCCGAGTCTCTCACCGCGATACGGTCGAAGATCTAATCCGCAAAGGGCGCGATCTCGAAAAAATCGTACTGTCACGCGCAGTTCGCTGGCACATCGAAAACCGCGTCCTCCTCTATGGCAACAAGACGGTGGTTTTCTGATCTCACCTCAGTGCCCAAAAGGCCATGCACTTCCAGAAAACGGAAGCGGACTTAAGACTCTCGCTCCGCTAGTAACTTGCAGCCTCGGTGACTTTCCTCTTTACTTAAACAGCAGTAAAGAATCCTTTAACCGAGGGGGGAATTCCCGCTCGCGGGAGCGTTTCTTGGCCGAGGATCTTAAATTTGAGCTGGCAATCCTGGCGACCGTCCAAGGTTTTTACCAGAAGCTAATGCGAGATTCGCTCGGGGGCGATGTGCCCATTCCGAGCAGGCTCGACGAGGTTTCTCTCCGCCACTCGGAAGCGGACCTTCCCGAAACTCTTTCGCGGATGTATCGCTGGCTGCATTTGCTCGATATGGCGATCACGCCCGCGATGCTGCGCCGGGCGCTCACCCCAGACACGGATTCCGAAGTCGCCGAAGCCCTGCTTCGCTACTTCGTGCGGCGCCGCGAACCCAGCGAGGTCAATCGCGACAAAACCGATTTGATTTCCACTTTCCTTTATCGTCATCCCCGCGTCCATGGACAATGGCAGCAGCACGGTTACGGACTCGACGGATCTTTGCCGCTTTCTCCATTTGAAATTGCCCTGATTGAAATTCTTGCCGACACTGACGTGCCTTCGCTGCCGGAAGAACACGTGCAACTGTTGCGCAACTTCGATCCGTTGCGCGAAGAGATTGCCCGTTACCGCGATTTCAATTCGCTTATCGATTCCGGCATTGTTTCGCGGGTGCGCGAGTTGAAGCGCTGGCTGGACGCTTCTTTTTATCATCCCGGCGTGCTGGCAACGGTCGCCGCTCACAATGCCGCGTTCGGCGCGCGCTTTGACCAACTCTTCGCCAAGGCTCTGGGAGAAATCAAACAATTCGCCCAGGCGCTAGATGAGATGGGAGGCAGCATTCTCAGCACCGTCGACGGCGTAGAAGTCACAGTCGACCATGTGGCCGCGATCGAACAGAAAGAAATGCTGCAGGCCGACTACGGCAGCGCTCTGGAAAAATTTCGCCGCGTTTCGCGTTTGAAAAAAGAACTCGATCGGCGTCCACCGATTCGCAAGTCGTTGCTTGCGCCCGCGGGCGGAAGCACAACAAAATCTTCGGGCGCGGCTGCGGCTGCGAAAGCGGCGCGCATCGCTGCTGCAAAAGAACCCGTTCCAGCGCAGGCCTTTCGGGCGCGGGCAATCACGGCCCAACAGATCTCCGCTGAAGAAGGCAAACTGCGCCGCGTCGAAGAATCGATTCGAGTTTTTGTGCGCGTCGCCGATCCTAAATATCGCCAGATTGTCCCGATGCGATTCTTCAATCTGACGCTGACTACGGCCGAAGCCGAAGCCTACAATGCAAGCTTCCTTGAGGAGAAAAGCCTTCGCGCCGATGTTGCGCGCACGCTCATCCGCCTGGTTTCGTGCGTGGCTCGCGTCAACACCGAACTGGAAGAACTCAAACGCAGCCAAAGCATGTCTTCGTTGTGGAAGTTGCACGCGGACGCACTCGTGGTCCTGCTCGAAATCGCCAGCACGACGACAGAAGACGGTATCGCGGTCGCCAAGAGTGCGGATAGCAATGCATCGGCCGTCGCGATTCATGAAACGGTGCACAAACTACGCGTTCGATCTGATCTTGCCGTGAAGGCTCTGGCTCATCCGGGAAGCTAGTTCTCAGTTCTCAGTTCTCGGTTCTCGGTTCTCGGTTCTCGGTTCTCAGTTCTCGGTTCTCAGTTCTTCACTCTCAGCTCTCAGCTCTTAGCTCTTAGCTCTTAGCTCTTAGCTTAGAGCTTTCGCTTTTAATTTCGGGTCGTCGTTCTTACTCTCCGGTTTGGCGTGCCCGCGATTTTCTTTTCCCGTTTTGGGAAGGGGCTGTTAATCAAGTTGTAACTATGGGGTCACCCCCCTCCCCCTCGGTATATTGGAATCATCGACTTAGGGGGAAAATCGCATTTAGTCTATGGGGCTCAACAACTTGCGGGCAAAATCTTGAGCCGTAAGGGGTTAGGGGGGTAGGTCGGGGTGTCAAAGAGCTTTAGTGAAACCTAGAGTGTCGGCCAAAGCGGTCATCACGTCAAGTCTACCAAAGTAGCTAGTGGGTATGTTTGGCTTTGGACCGTTCAGCCGCACCAGCTTCGAAGCTAAACCTAAACCTCCGGCGGCATCTTTACCAGCTTTTTTACCTCCGCGCCCAGTTGATCGAAGTGGCGCACATTCCAAGTGTAGAGATGGTCCGCGCCTGCCTTGAGGGCGCATGCCGCGACTAGGCCGTCATAGACTGCGCCGCCCACGATTCCCATCTGAGCCATGCGACGGATGGCGGCGCAGTATTCACTGGCGTCAAGAGCAACCAGGGCGAAACGATGCTCGATTTCTTGCACAACCAGGCCTGCGGCTTCGGCGCTCATCCGCTCTTTTCCGGGATAGCGGGTGAAAACAGAGTACGCTTCCGCCAGGCTATGGGCTGCACAAGCGGCTTGCTTGCGAGTGGCAGACGCAAACACCGGGAAGCTGCGGGCATGGTGTGGATGGCCGGGCAGGAGCGCCGCAACCAGGACGGTGGTGTCGAAGAACCATTTCACCGGGATTTCTTCCTTCGCGGGCGGCGCGTGGGCGGATTGCCCATGAAGCTCAGTTCGCGCTCGCGGCGAATCTGGCGCAGGACTTCATCGGTGGCTCCGGCGGGAATCGGCTCGCCGACGCCGAACACCCAGATCCCTTGCTTCTGGTGCAGCCCAACTCCTCCCCTGCGTGGGCGGAGCACGATGCGGTCTTCCGAGCTTTCCAGTTCCAGCGAGTCGCCCGCGCGAAGTTGCATTTCGTCGCGCACCGGCTTTGGGAGGACGACGCGTCCGGCTTTGTCGAGGGTCAGGGTGGTGGTCATAGATGTAATTATACAGTGGCATTTGCCATCATGAAATGCCATTTACTACGAATTTGAGTGAAGAATCGGCACGAACACTTCGTCCACAATCCATCTTTATTTGCTACAATCTCCGCTCAAATGGGAGTGTTCGTCTACAGTCGGCAGCAGATCGAAAAGATCGTGGCTCGCAACAAACGTGTTCGTCTGCGGTTTTGTCTTTTCGCTGCTGCGATACTCGTCGCGGTTTCCTTGTCGGCGTTCTACAGGCCCGCCTGGATACCCGGCCTACACGAATGGTTTCTCCCCGCCGCCATAGCCGTTGCGGCTACGCCATTGTTCAGTAATATCAGGCGCTGGCGGAGCGCTCCGCAAAGATGGGAACAGACCCTGACAGGCCGGAGGATCGAGGTTTCCTCGGCAGGAGTAAGTCTGTGGAGCAGTCCCGGATCGGTCAGGCGGTTCGAGCGAAGCGAAATTCTGCGTGCTGAAGAGCCTGCTTGGGGCGGGGGCCTCTACCTACGCAGCCCGAATCGGTATCGGTGGCTTCTGATACCGAAATCGATCGCCGGGTATGAATTGATCAAGCGCGAGCTGGCTAGTCTGGGTATAACATCCGTGGCAAGATCGATCCCGCCGAATTGGGAGGAGTTCGTTGGGGTGCTGCTGTTTGTCGGCACGATGCTCTGCTCCGCAACCGTTCACAATATCCGCGTGCTTTTCGCAAACCTTCTTGTCGCGGTTCTGGTCTCAGTCGGGGGATTGTTGGTCATCGGCAAGAATCCGGAGAACCCCCAGATACGCAAGGCGAGAATCGGCGTTTTTCTTCCCGTCGTCTTCGCCGCGTTAGGGCTGTGGCTTGCGACCGGCGGGTGGGGAGGACGTTAGCGATTCGACGAATAATGTTGGCATGCTGAACGTTGCTCAGGGGCCAATGCCCTCGTCTTTATTGCTGTGAGCGGCGCGGCCGGAAGCCGCGCCCTTTCAAAGCGGGGAGCAGAAGTTGCCGCAGCTGCCGGGCTTTGCCCGGGCGGACAGCCGAGGGCGGCTGTCCCCACATGGGCGCTGGTGGCTGACGGCCGACCGCTGACAGCTCAGTTAATGTCGAACTGCTCCTGATGCAGGGCTGGGTCGCTTTTTACGATGATGGTGCGCTTGGTTAGCTCTTCCATTTCGTTTAGAAGGCGGCCGTTGTTGGCTTTTAATTCTTTGGCCACATCGGGGTGCACGCGCAGCATTACGTCTTCCTGCACCAGGTGCTTGGCCATCTTGCGCATCTCGACGTAAATCTCGTTCGCGACCGTCGTCAGGGACTTTACGTATCCGGTCGATTGGCAATACGGGCAGGGAGCGCCGATGGTGCGTTCGAGCGACTGCTTGACGCGTTTGCGGGTGATCGCGACCAGGCCGAAATCGTTGAACTGGAGAACTTTCGACGGGGCGCGGTCGTGGCGGAGCTCTTCTTCGAGGGCTTGCATCACGCGCTGGCGGTTGCGGCGCTCATCCATATCGATGAAGTCGATGATGATGATGCCGCCGAGGTCGCGCAGGCGAATCTGGCGCACGATTTCTTTAATCGCGTCCACGTTGGTTTTGACGATGGTGTCTTCGAGGCGCGAAGTTTTGCCGACGTACTTGCCGGTGTTGATGTCGATGGCGACGAGCGCCTCGGTCTGGTTGATGACGATGTAGCCGCCGCTCTTCAGCCAAACTTTCGACTTGAGCGCCTTATCCATTTCTTCTTTCAGGCCGAACTGCTCGAACAGCGGCGTCTCTTTGGTGAAGAGTTTCACGCGCTTCACGAGTCCGGGCTGAAAGCGGTTGAAGAAGCGGAGAATGCGTTCGTACTCCGGTTCGGTGTCGACCCAGATTACGGAGAAGTCAGACGTGACCTGGTCGCGCAGCACGCGCTCGACTACGTTGAGATCGTGATAGATCAGCGCGGGGGGCTTGGAAGCTTCGGCGCGGCTCTTGATGTCGTTCCAGAGGCCTTTGAGGAAACGGATGTCGGCGCGGAGTTCGTCTTCGCCGGCGTTCTGAGCGGCGGTGCGAACGATGAAGCCGCCGTGGCCGTTATCGCGCTCGCTCATCACGATGCGCTTCAGGCGCTGGCGCTCTTCGTCGGATGCGATCTTGCGTGAGACTCCGGTGTGGTTCACAGTCGGCATGTAGACCAAGAAACGGCCGGGCAGCGCGATATGGCTGGTGATGCGCGCACCTTTCTTGCCGATGGGCTCTTTGGCAATCTGCACCAGGATCTCCTGACCTTCTTTTAGCAAGTCGGAAATCTTTGGGACTTCCTGCGCTGACTGGCGGCGCGGGAAGCGGCGCCCGCCACCACCACTGCGGCGGCCTCCACGTTGGCGATCATAACCGGGGCGCTGCGGACGCGGCGCACGCTGCGTGTAGCCGGCGGTTCCTGCAGGGGCGCGAACTTCCACGCGGGCATCGACTTCGCCGTTGCCGCGGGCTTCAGCGTCGAGCAATGCTTCGGCTTCAGCCTGCGCTTCTTCGAGTTCCAATTCTTCGGAGTCGTCTTCGCCCACGCTGCCGTCCGCAGGCGGCACGACTCCTGCCTCGGCTAGGGAGGCCATGTGGATTTCATCCACAGTCTCGCGGACTTCGGCAATCTGACCGGCGGCGCGCGTCTCTTCCTCGAATTCATCGTAGCCTTCGTCGGAGGATTGCTCGTAGCGGACGGTGTCGGCTTCTTCTTCGTCGATGGTTTCTTCTTCGAGGGTTCCGGGCGCGGCGAAGGCAGGAGCTTGGGTTTCGAGAACCTGAAGCTTCCGCTGATTTGCCTCCTCGGAATCCACGACCATCTCCTCTTCTTCTTCGACGAATTTCTCTTCTTCAACGGGATCGACGGGCTGTGCGGAAGCTTCCGGGACTTCGGTGACCACAGCAGAAGTAGGCGCGTTCGCCAGGTCCTGGCGACGAAATTCGCGGTTCCAATCCACGGTGTTCGAGGTTTCAGAAACCGGAACTGGAGTGCTGCGGTTCTCTACGGCAGGTGGTGCGTATGCTCGCGGAGCTTCGACAACGCCAGCCGCGGCGCTGGCGAAGACCGGTTCGTCCTCCGGAAAAGCAGCAGCCAGCGGAGCGACCGGCTCCGCAAAATTCGCAGGAGCGGTTGATGGAGCAAAGTTCCGTGTTACAGGAGTTTCCTGCGGAGTTCGCTCCGGAACTACCGGAGTCGGCGCTAGGCCGCGGTACTTGGAAATCGACTCGCCGGGCAGCAGAATCGGCTGATATCCCGCGGGCGGACCAAACTGCTGGCTTCGGCTTGATTCATGCCGAGGAGCAACCGGGGTAAACGTAGGTGCCGGTGGTGGGATAGGAGCGCTCTCGACTACCGGTCGAGGCAAACGCGGCTCTGAGTTGCGATCACGATTGTCACCGCGTCCGTCACTGCGGCCATCGCGACGGCCGCCACGGCGACGACGGCGTCCGCGATAAGCTCCGCGATCACGGTCTTGAGATACGCCGCTGCCGGATGCATCCGGAGCAGCGACCGAAGACTGAGACTCTGCCGGCTCTTCAGTTTCGACGAAATCCTGATTGGCAGCGTTGCCGAAACTCTCCGTCTCGGGTGCATCCTCGGCTTCATGCGAGTGCGCTTCGACTTCGGTGGATTCTTCCCGGGCAGGCTGCCGCATATCCTGCACGCTGCGGTTCGCGGGGACGACGTCGGTTAGATCCTCGTCGTGCTCTTCCAACTCCATAAAGTCGGAAACGTAGAGGAAGGCATCGCGCTCGAGGCCGATGTCGACGAAGGCGGACTGCATGCCGGGCAGCACGCGGGTGACGCGTCCTTTGTAGATGGAGCCGGCTAGGGTGTATTCATTTTCGCGCTCGAGGTAGATTTCGGCGAGCAGATCGTCTTCCACCAGCCCGACCTTGGTCTCGTGAGGCGTGGAAGAGACAAATAACTCTTTGTTCATGGACACTCCGGTCCCGCGCGGCTTAAAGCCGGACGGGTTTCACCGGGGCGAAGCGAGGAAGGAAACGGGAGGATCGAGCGTCGCGATAGTGGCCCCGCATGGGGGACGGGTGGGGCTGGGGAGGTTTCTCCCTGGCCGAATCCGCTGCTCAAGCTTGGGTATCTTTTGCACTGTTTCGCTTTGCGTCTGCCGGGTTTGTGACCGCACTCTCAGACCGTTTATAGGTCGGGGGGCCGTTTCCCTGCCAGCAGCGTTATAGCTTCAATCCTGCCCGGCCTTCGACTGCTCGTCAGCCGGTAAAATGCCCCCTTTACGCGAGGGCGATCGATATTTTTTGGGGCTGCGCCTACTGGCGCAGCAACTACTTCCTGCTGTCTTCCCGTATTCAAGAACAAAGTTCAAGAATGGATTCAGGAATCCAGCTTAGGGATGGTGAAACGTGGTACTTAATCCCGTTGAATCAGCAAGCCCACAGCCGGCTAATTCACAAAGCGGCGCATTCGGACGTTCATTACCATCCCCAACGCCAGGAACATAAACAACACGGAAGACCCGCCGTAACTCATCAGCGGCAAGGGTATTCCAGTGACCGGCATAAAACCGACCACCATGCCGACATTGACCAGGATATGGAAGCTAAGCACAGCCACCACACCCATCACCACGAACGTGCCCGCGCGGTCGGGCGCGGTTTGAGCGTTCTGGGTCAAACGCATCAGCACAATGAAGTATAACAGCAGAACCCCCAGAGCGCCCACGAATCCGTGCTCCTCTGAGAAAGCCGCGAAAATAAAGTCCGTTTGTGGGACGGGCAGGAACGCACCGTGGGTTTGCGAGCCTTTACCGCCCCACAAGCCCCCAGAACCCACGGCAATCTTGGATTGCTCAACTTGGTACCCCGTGCCCTGCGGATCGTTCTCGGGGTCCATGAAGCTGGTGAGGCGCTGTTTCTGATAAGACTTTAGAACGTGCACTCGGGGGACGAAGAAGACTGCTCCTACGCCAATCAAAGCCAGCAGCGCGACCAACACCCCCTGCTTCCACTGCATGCCGCCTAGAAATACACCCATGATGGCGATGGGAACGTAGGTGAGGGCGGTGCCAAGATCGGGTTGCGCCAACACCATCAGCATGGGAATGCCGACGATGGCCCCGGCCTTGATGAAGTCTGGCCATGACAGTTCGCGATGCCGCAGGTCGGCAAAATACTTTGCCACGGAAAGAATAAGGATCAGCTTTACCCACTCGGAGGGTTGGAAGTGGTTTCCGCCGGGCATCTTGATCCAGCGGCGCGCTCCCAGATATTTTTGGCCGAAGACGAGCACCGCCATCAAGGAGGCCACTCCCGCGATATAAAACCAGTGAATTCTATCCAGTAACAACTGGTAGTTCACGGCGCTGAGCAGAAACATCGCGCCGACACCGCCGAGAATCCAATAAATCTGTTTGATGTGAGAGCCAGCGAACTTGGTGTGCATGGTGGCGCTGTGGATCTCCATTACGCCGAGCCCGCAGATCATGAGGACAAAGATCAGCAGGAGCCAGTCGAAATCGCGGAATGAAACGTAACGGCTCATAAAGGCAGCTTCTAGCTCCTAGCTAACTCGGTCGACTTCGTTTCGGTTCTGCCTCTTGCATCCTTCGGCTCAATGCGTCTGTGACATCCCCGGCGCGGCCGTCATGACCGCCAGCGGGCGCTTTGCTGTATCCAGGAAGAAGTGGCCACCTTGCAACTTCTGCTCGCCGCCATCTTCATCGGGCTCGGTCCATACTGCGCCGATTTCCGCGTTGGCTGCGCCCTTCGTCGTGGCCATCTTCGCTGGCTGCCGGCGTTGCTTCTCTACGTAGGCTTCGATCACTTTCGAAACTACGTGGGCGGCCAACGATCCGTGCTCGCCTTCTTCAAACAGGGCACACACGACAATTTCCGGATTGCGCCGCGGCTCGACTCCGACGAACCAGCCATTGTCTTTGTACTTGGCCTTGTCGCTGGCGCTCATCTTGGCCTTCAGCGCGTTGCTGACGGTCTGCGCGCTGCCGGTCTTGCCGGCCATGTCCACGCCTTTGATCGCCGACGCTCCCGCTGTTCCCACTGGGCTGACGACCTGCGCCATGGCGTCGGTAATGATCTCCCAATTCTTCGGATCAATCGGAATCGTCACTTCATCCTGAAGGCTCTGCGCTGGAACGATCCCCGGCGGCAAATCGGTGGGATTGGTCACATGCGGCCGAACCATGCGGCCTCCGCTGGCGATCGCGCCGAAGGCGCGCGCCATCTGGATGGGCGTTGCCGCCACTGCGCCTTGCCCGATGCTCACCGAGATCGTCTCCCCGGCAAACCATTTCTGCTTGAAGTTCCGGATCTTCCACTGTTCGGACGGCATAACCCCGCTCACTTCCTGCGGCAGATCGATTCCCGTTTTCTGCCCCATGCCCAGCGCCGTTGCGTACCTGGCGATTCGGTCAATGCCAAGCTTTTCTCCGAGCGTGTAAAAGAACACATCGCAGGATTGGTAAATTCCCTTCACAATGTCGACGGCGCCGTGCGATTGATGCCGCGCTGAGATCCAGCATTTGAAATAACGTCCGTAGAAAATTCCCCCGCCGGTGCAGTTCACATGCAGGTCCTGCGCGATGCCTTCCTGCAATCCCGCCGTCGCCATAATGATTTTGAATGTCGACCCCGGCGCGAGTTGCGCTTGAATCGCCTTGTTCATGAGCGGATGGTCTTCATCATTGACCAGCTTGCTCCATTGATCGCGTGACACCCGCACCGAAAAACTTTGGGGATCGAAGGTCGGCCGGCTCACCATAGCGAGGATTTCACCGGTACGCGGATCCATTGCGACAACGGCGCCGTTCTTCCCTTCAAGCGCTTCCTCGGCAGCAATTTGCAAATCAATATCCACGGTCAGCTTCAATTGTTTTCCGGGAACTGCTTCGGTCTCGCCGAGCAACCCGATTTCGCGACCGTGGCTGTTTACGAGGGCGCGCCGCGCCCCGTTTTTTCCCATCAATGCGTTGTTGTATTGCCGCTCGACGCCCGAGACTCCCACGACATCGCCGGGGTTGTAGAGTTCGAACTGCGGCTGGTTGAGCATGTCTTCCGTGACTTCGCCGACATAGCCGATCAGGTGGGCCATAAATCCGTTGCGCGGATACAACCTGCGATGGGCGACGATCGTATCCAACTCCGGCAGTTCGTTGCGATGCGCGTCGATGAACGCCAGCTCGTCGGGAGTGATGTCTTCCTTCAGAAAGATCGGCTGGTATTGCGGCATGGAGGCGAAGTGCCGGATTCTGGTGCGTACTTCGGTTGCGTCGAGGTGCAGGCCTTGCGCGATCAAGTCCGCATCGGCATTCAGGTCGCGGGAAGAATCGCGCAGTAACAGCGCAGAGAAAGAGGGGTAGTTGTCGACGATGATGCGGCCTTCGCGATCGAGAATTTTGCCCCGAGGCGCGAGGATGGGCACATTGCGAATTTCGTTTTTCTGGGCCGCGGAGGCGTAATAGCCGCTCTGCATCACTTGCAGCCGCCACAGTCCATAAGCCAGCACAAGAAAGATGGCCAGGATCATGTACTGCGCCGCCGTCAGGCGGATTGCCGAAACTTTGTCATCGCGTCCGAACATCAGTTCTCAGTTCCCGGTTCTCGGTTCTCAGTTGTTGACGAACCGCCCAGCGGATTGCTGCCTGAATCTTTGTGAGGAATGCAATTCAATTCTAGCTCTTAGATGCATAGATGTGCGTGGCCGGGGTGTAACGGAGGTCACTAGGGACTTTCACTGAGAACTGAGAACCGAGAACTGAGAACTGGTTTCAAGTTCTTTGCTTGAATTTATCGAGCACGAAGTAAAGAGCTACGCCGACGATCGCGTTCGCCAGCCCGGCTAAAATTCCACGGGGCCAGCTCCAGTCGAGCGTCAGGTTGACCATGCCGCGCGCCACGGTGAAATAAACGGCAGCGTGAATCAGGTAAAACCCCATCGTGACGAGGAATCTGGCACCGGCATTCTCGACGTCGAGCTTCGCTCCCAGCGACGATGCTCCATAGCCCACCACGGTTTTGGCGATGCCGTAGAGTCCGATTGGATGGTGGCCGAGCATGTCCTGAACCAACCCAATGGCGGCTCCGGTAAATAGTCCGGAGACTGGATTGCGCCGCGCCATGGCAAAGAAAATCGTCACCAGCAAGGGCAGGTCGAGGTAAGCAAACAATGGAAACCGTATGGGCAAAAACCCCTGCAGAAGCAACGCCAGCAGTGGCACGCCCACGGTCACCGGAATACTGAACCGGTAAACCTCAATCTGCTCTCCCGATGTGTAAGTGATAGGCACGCTAGTGAGGGCTGTCTTCCGTTGCAGCGGGTTTAGGATTGGACGGCGAGTTCGAAGATTTAGGCGGAGCTGCGGGTCTTGAGGCGCTGGCCGCAGGCTCAGGCGAGGCCTTGGGTACAGTCTCAGCCGCTGGCTTCGTCGCGGGATTCGAGCTGGCTTTGGCGGTGGAACTCAGGGCTGCGCTTGACTCAGAACTGCTGCTGGAAGCATTGTTTGTGCCAGGATTTCCGGGAGCCGGTTTTTGAACAACTTTTTTCAGGACGTCAACACTCGTTGCAGTTCCAGTCAGAGGCTTCACTGCAGCGTTAGGCGGCGGCTTTACACCGGCAGTCGATCCCGGCTCAGCCGCGCCGCCTGGAACATTTGCCGCGGGAGCGGAGGGTCCGGCAACCACGGCAGGTTTCTCGGGCACTGACGGCAGGCGCTGCGCCAGAATATCCGCCGCGCGCACCCTCCCGCCGCTTTCCGCTACTGGCGCCCGCTCTTGCTTTTCCGTGACCACCAGCACTTCTTCTATCCGGCTCAGATCCGCCGCCGGCTTCACGTGAATGTTCAGAAACATTTCCCTTCCCGGACTTACCTTGCTCACCGTGCCCAGCGGAAGCCCCTTAGGAAAGATCTGATCGCCTCCACTGCTCAGTACGGTTTCTCCCGGAGAGACCTGCTCGTCACTCATCACGCGTTCCATTACCAACTCGCCGTTGGGCGTGCCGCGCACTACGCCCTGCAACCGCGACTTCTCGAGCATCGCTCCCACGCCGCTGCTCTGATCGTTGATCATCAGCACCAGAGACGTGGACGGATACGCGTGCAACACCTTGCCCACGATGCCGCCCGCCGTGATGACCGCCATATCCTGCGCAACGCCCTCATCTGAGCCTTTGTCGATATAGACGGACCGGGAAAGATCGCTTCCACTTGAACCAATCACCTGTGCCGCAAGGGGCTTAACGATGAACTGCTCTTTGAAGGCAAGGAGGGATTGCAGACGCTGGGCCTGGGCGGCGTCTTCTTTCATCCGGACCTCTTGCAGCCGCATTTCCTCGATTTCTTTATTGAGACGGCGGTTTTCGGCGCGCACTCCGCGCAGGAAAAAATAGTTGTGCCAGAGGTCGCTGGTGCCGTTTTGCCCCCAGACCAGCGCGCGTTCGAAAGGAGTGATGGCCCTTACCGCCCAGACGCGGATCAGGCGCGTGTTTTCCGCGTCACCGCTGCGCTTCACCTGCACCGCTAGCCCTAACACCTGCAGGAACAACACTCCCACGAGAATGGTCAGGTTGCGGTAACGGCCGAGAAAGGATTCCATAACTTCAGTTGCGAGTACTGAGTCCCGAGTCCCGAGAAAAACCACTAACAGTTCGCGTCGCTGCCTGGAAGTGAGTACTCGGGACTCGCAACTCGGGACTTGAGCTTACTCGATCGAAATCTTGCGCAGCAGCTTGAAGTCGCTGAGCATCTTGCCTGTGCCCAGAACTACGCTGCACAGCGGATCGTCGGCGATGGAAACCGGCAAACCAGTTTCTTCGCGGATGCGTTTGTCCAGATTTTTCAGCAGCGCGCCGCCTCCGGTCAGAACGATGCCGCGGTCGCTGATGTCGGCGGAAAGTTCGGGCGGCGTGCGCTCGAGGGCTACGCGAATCGCATTCATGATCGTCGAAACGCACTCGCTGAGTGACTCGCGAATCTCGCCGTCGTCGACCGTGATGGTCTTGGGCACACCTTCGATCAGGTTGCGCCCTTTGATCTCCATGGTCATCGGCTTGTCGAGCTGGTGCGCCGAGCCAATTTCCATTTTAATCTGCTCTGCGGTGCGCTCGCCGATCAGCAAGTTATATTTGCGTTTCAGATAATTCATGATGGCTTCATCCATCTGGTTGCCTGCCATCCGCACCGACCGCGAGTAGACGATGCCGCTCAACGAAATCACTGCGATGTCGGTCGTGCCGCCGCCGATGTCGACTACCATGTTGCCACTTGGCTCCGTAATGGGCAGTCCCGCACCAATTGCCGCGACCATGGCTTGTTCTACGAGATGCACTTCGCTGGCTTTGGCGCGATAGGCCGAGTCCATGACCGCGCGCTTTTCGACCTGCGTAATCTCCGAGGGCACTCCGATCACAATTCGCGGATGCACCAGCATCTTGCGGTTGTGCGCTTTCTGAATAAAGTAGTTCAGCATCTTCTCGGTGACTTTGAAGTCGGCGATCACGCCGTCCTTCATCGGTTTGATCGCGACGATGTTGCCCGGCGTCCGCCCCAGCATCTCTTTGGCTTCTTTGCCCACGGCTTCCACTTCGCCCGTGTTCTTGTTGATGGCGACAATCGAGGGCTCATTGACCACGATGCCCTTGCCACGCGCGTAGACCAGAGTGTTGGCTGTGCCCAGATCGATGGCCAGATCGCTTGAGAACAAGCTGAATAACGACCGGAGGTTGTGAGAGCGGGATGAATGAAATCCGTTATTGTTTGCCATGAACGAACTCTTTCGCGATCCACATTGATCGCACGTTACGGGCGAACCCGATTTGCGTCACCCGGCGCGGTCGCATCTGCTCTCAGTCTATGAGGGCCTCTACAATCTTGCCGGAACCGAAGGTTCCTCGTACTCCTGGCCCGTACTTGGCCGGAACCCCATTGCTTGTGATCCTGAGGCGGGCGATTTCTGCCCGCCCAAGGATCTACTGAATAATGATCTACTGAATAATGATCTTTTTCTGCTGCGTGTTCACTCCGCCCTGTGCTGTCTGGGCTGTCACTGTAATCACCGCTTCCCCCGGCGTTAGCGGCGGAGTGAAGTAATGGAACGTCCCATCGGTCGAAAACATCGGGACCTCGCGTCCATTGACCATCACCCGCGCCCCCACCTGAGTCTTGCCGGTCACTTCAATAATGTGTCCATGCTGAATGAAGGGATCGAGGTCCAATTCGATGGCTTCCGACTGCTTTCCTTTGGGAATGATGGTGAAGCGGTTCTTCTCGCTCTCCATCGATACTTTCCCGGTCGCATCGTAGGACTGTACGGCCCAGTAGTAAGCTCCTTCACCCAGGCTTGTAACCGTAACATCGGCGGTATTTACCTTCCTGTCAACTAAGGTGGAGGAAAAATAAGGATTTCTTGAGATACGGAGGCGGTAACCCGTTGCGTTCGCCATCGGCGTCCAGGAAAATTCCACATCCTTGGTCGTCTCCCCGGAAGTGAAGATCGGCGCCATGTTCGCTGGAGATATCGGCGTCGGCGGTCCAGTCCCTTTTTCCTTTTCCATGTGCGTCTCAGCCGCCTGGAAGCTCACCTTTTCCCAGTTCGCCAATTGCACCGTTTCTCCGTTACGCGTAACCTCGCCAGCGCCCTTCTTCATCAGGATCTCGTGCTGATCGGCCTTGGGATCGTTATGTACCTGCGCCGCCGAATCCGGCGCCAGCGATGCTGTCGCGCCCGAAACGATTACCTGCGACTTCGATCCCTGCGAATAAGTCGCCGTCGAAAGATCCACGGTTCCAGTGCTTACCGCCACGGCCACGTTCGTCTGCTGCTGATCGTTGGCCGAGTTCTCTTCGATCACGATTAGCGAATCCTGCTTCACGGTATAGCTGGTGCCGTCGTTGAACACCACCTTCGCCATGCCTTCGGAACCGGTCTGCACCACATCGCCTTTTTCCAGCGGAATGTTGTAATCGGCTCCGACCCAGCTATTGCCATTACCCTTCTTCACCCGCACCGTGCCATCGAGCGCGGTAAAGTGCGCCTGCTGTGCGGTCGATGTGCCGTGCCCCGCCGCCGGCGCCATGCCCGCCACACGCTGCAATGCCTTGTCAGCTACGCCTCCGGCCGCTTTGATAGTGCTCTCCGTGAACTGAGGAAAGGTCAGGCGTATTCCGGTCAGTACCACTGCGAGGCCCGCAATGATCAGCAGGGCCACACTGCGGTATGTGACCGTCGTCCACGCGATGTGGATCCCCGGTTTGCGAGTCGGCGAAGACACGTCTGCTTAAGACCTTATTCAAACCTATTGAATATGCGGTAATTCCAACGTTACCACAAGCGCATATGCGCCAAGAATAGGTAATCAGTAGGGAACGTTACCTTCGTTTGTGCTGGCTTCAAGCGATGGACCGATCTTCTCTGCGTCCCCCGCGGCAGTTCTTCGCGATCTCTGCGTGAAACGCTTTCGGGATGTCTTTCGAGGCGCCGCCGATGGCGTGTCTACCAGTCTTCCGCTATCCTTAGTTACTTTCATGGCCAGCACGACCTCAGTTCCGCCTTCGACCAGCCGCGACGACCGATCCTTCCTCGCCAGTGGCATGGCGATCATCTGGGCCATCGCTCTCGCAAAATTGCTCTTCCACATCTATTTCAACAACCGCTACGGCTATTTTCGCGATGAGTTCGATTACATGTCCTGCGGCGATCACCTCGGCTGGGGCTACGTCGATCAACCGCCGCTCATTCCATTTCTCATTCACATCAACCGCGCCATCCTCGGAGATTCACTCCGCAGCATCCGCTTCATTCCGGCGCTGGCTTCATCGCTTCTAGTTGTGCAAACCGCGATACTCGCTCGCGAATTCGGTGGACGCCGTTTCGCCCTGCTCCTCAGCGCCATCGCCGTTGTCATCGCGCCGCAATATCTCTCGAACGGCAGCCTGCTCGGCACCAACTGCCTCGAACCCAATCTCTGGATGGGCTGCGCCTACTTCGCCGTCCTCGCGATAAAACGCGATGATCCACGCTACTGGGTTTGGTTCGGCGTCATCGCCGGTATTGGCATGGAGGAAAAATATTCCATCGCGCTGTTCGGCTTCGGCATAGTCGTCGGTATTCTGCTCACGGCGCAGCGCCGCGTTTTTCTTAATCCATGGATTTGGATCGGCGGCCTCGCCGCCTTCTTGATTTTTCTTCCCAACCTGCTTTGGAACATTCACTACCACTTCCCGTTTATCGAATTGATTCACAACATCAAAGCCGACGGCCGCGATGTCGTCCTGCCGCTGCCTCAATTTTTTCTGCAGCAAATGTTTTTGGTTTCCGTGATCACTGCACCCATCTGGCTCAGAGGATTGTTCTCACTTCTCTTCGTCGCGCACTTCAAGCCTTACCGCGCGCTCGGCTGGTGCTACCTGGTCTGCTTCACCGTCTTCTTCGTGCTCCACGGCAAGAGCTATTACCTCGCTCCCATCTATCCCATGCTGATGGCGGCCGGCGCGGTCAAACTTGAGTCGATCATAGAAGGCAGCAGGATCGGTGAGGAGAACACCCACCCGCGCCGAACGTGGCTCAAGTACGTGATCATAATTGCGATGCTCGCCACTGGCACCTATTTCGCTCCCATCACGGTTCCAGTGCTGTCCCCGGACCGCTTCCTCGCCTACACGAAAACTCTGCCGATAAAACTGCCGGTCATGGAGCACGATCACGCCCGCGCCCCGCTGCCGCAGTGGTACGCCGATCAATTTGGATGGGAAGAAATTGTCGCGGAAACAGCGGTCGCGTGGAACAAGCTGACGCCCGAGGAACGCCTCGGCAAGAATTGCGGCGTCTTCGCTCAGGACTACGGCCAGGCCGGCGCCATCGACTTCCTCGGCCCCAAATACGGGCTGCCGCCAGCGCTCAGCGGCCACCAGACCTGGTTTCTCTGGGGGCCGCGCGGTTATTCCGGCAACTGCATGATCGTCCTCGACGACACCCGCCAGCGCCTCGGAGAGCTTTGGGAGCACGTCGACTACATCGGAGATTCCGCGGACAATCCCTACGCGCTGGAAAAACAGATCGCAGTGTACATCTGCCGCGGCCCTAAGTTCGGCACGCTCGACCAACTCTGGCCGCAGCTAAAACGCTGGCGCTAAGTTCCGTTTTACCCTGTGTTCCTCATTGTCCTCTGTGTTAGAGGTTTTTTAGTGTCCTATGTGTTAGAGATTTTTTATTTTGCGCGGCGGAGCGCGGCTTGACATCCCAAGACCCGTCATCAACAATTTGTTAGCACATCATTAAGTCTGTTTCCAAATCGCTCCGCCCTAGGTTCTCTACGAGGCTCCTTCATGTTGCTTGCTGCACGCCTGGCCATCGTTCTTTGTCTTCCGATTTTTCTCGCTGCCGTTCTTTCAGCCCAAAGCATAAAGGTCTCGCAGCCGACAGTCTGGTCGTCGAGGCCGGACGTCGCCGCGTTCGAGAAAATCGAGAACGACCGTCTCGACGCCGGCCAGCGCTCCATCGACGCCCTGCTCGCAGTAAAGGGCTCGCGCACCATTGAGAACACACTAGCTCCATTCGACGAGGCGGTGCAGCAAAATAATTCTGCGGGATACCTCGCCGCAACAATGACGCACGTCCATCCCGACGCGAGCTTCCGGGATCATGCCACGGCTATGCTCACCAAGGCCACCGCCGCACAAACGGCGATCGCCCTCAATCACGAGGTGTACAACGCGCTTGCGGCGCTCGATCTTTCGAAGGCTGACGCCGCCACTCGCTACTACGTTCAGCGGCAGCTTCTGCAATTCCGGCTTGCCGGCGTCGACAAAGATGACGCGACCCGCGCCCGCCTGAAAAAGTTGAACGAACAATCCACCGAAGAGCAGTCGATGTTTGATCGCAATATCGCCGACGGCCAAAAAGTAGTTGAGGCCGATCCCTCTGAACTCGAAGGGCTGCCGCAGGATTACATCGATCGCCACAAACCCGGCACGGACGGGAAGGTCCGCATCACCACCGATTATCCGGACTCCCTGCCCGTGTTCAGTTTCGCCAAAAGCGAAGCGCTGCGCCGCCGTCTTACTCTCGCCTTCAACACCCGCGCCTATCCGAAGAATCAAGAAGTGCTTAGCAGCCTGCTGAATACGCGCTACGAAATTGCCACGCTTCTCGGCTACTCCAACTGGGCCGACTACAACGCCGCTGACAAGATGATCGCCAAGGGCCACAACATTGCGGATTTCATTCAGCAAGTCGACGAAGCCTCCCGACCGCTGGCCGAGCGCGAATTCCAAATGCTGCTCGCCGAGAAGCAGAAGACCGAACCCACCGCAAAAGAAATCGGGGACTATGAACGGGCCTATCTTTCGGAATCAGTCCGTCGCTCCCGCTACGATTTCGATTCTCAGTCAGTGCGCCCGTATTTCCCCTTCATGCAGGTAAAGCAGGGGATTCTCGACACGGCGGCAGATCTGTTCCACGTCAGCTTTCAGCAGGAAATGAATGTTCCTTCCTGGGATGCCTCGGTCGAAACCTGGATCGTCATCGACAGCGGCAAACCTATCGGGCGCTTTTATCTCGACATGCACCCGCGTCCCGGAAAATTCAGCCACGCGGAAATGTCTGCGGTGCTTGATGGGATTCGTGGCAAGCAACTGCCCGAGGCCATTCTGGTTTGCAACTTCCCGGAGCCGACGGCGACCGACCCAGGTCTCATGGATTACGGCGACGTGCAAACTTTCTTTCATGAATTCGGCCACTTAATGCATCACATTCTGGGAGGCCAGCTGCAATGGGCCGGCGTCAGCGGCATTGCGATGGAATCCGATTTTGTGGAAGCTCCTTCGCAGATGCTCGAGGAATGGATTCGCAGCCCGCAGGTGCTCGCTAAATTCGCACATCACTATAAAACGGGCGAAGCCATCCCTGCTGATCTCGTAGTTCGCATGAACCGCGCCTCCGCCTTTGGACGCGGCTTCTGGACCGCTCGCCAGAACGCCCTCACCGCCATCTCTTACGACATTTACAAAACCAAGCCTGACAATGTGGATCTCGACAAAGTCACCCTCGAAGACAATCGCAAGTACACTCTCTTCACTCCGCTCCCTGAAACTCACATGTGGGCATCTTTCGGACATCTTGGCGGCTATTCTTCTGCTTACTACACCTACCTTTGGGACAAAGTAATCGCCGAAGATTTTTTCCTGCAGTTCGATCATCAAAACCTGCTGCATGGTGACGCGCCTATGAAGTATCGGCGTATCGTTCTCGAACCTGGCGGTTCGATGCCGGCGAACGACCTGGTGAAAAACTTTCTGGGGCGCCCGCAAAACATGACAGCGCTGCAGCATTGGATGGCCGAAGAGTTCGACGCTGGCGTGGGGAACGCGAAGGCAGGGAGCCAGTAGTTCTATTCAGGCGCTCTATCCGTTCGCCCCTGAAGCTCCCCCGGCGCCGCCCGCGGATTGGGCTAGGCTGCGGCCTCCAGGTAACTGCGCATTTTGGATGGCAAGCTGGCGGAACTCGGCAAACCTGGGCAGGATACCGAGCTTCTCAAGGCAAGCGCGGTCAAACTCGCGTAGTTCAGTTCCTGTGTTATCTTCGGGATGAGCTTCCAGTTCGTAGGCCAGCAACCCCGCAACGTAAAGGGCAACCGAGCTGTCAAAGCCGGAGTGCGGTATGCGGGCCGGATGATGGTGATGCGCAATCGCCTCTACGGCGAGGTTTGGGAATCCCCACAAGCCGAGCAGGTACGCGCCGATTTCGGCATGAGAAGTTCCAAGAATTTCTTCTTCCGCCTGGAAAGGTTCGCATCCGCGTTCCGCGGTGAGTGCGACGACAGCGCAAAACTGATCGGGCATTTTGCTCGCGAGGACGAGCCTTCCGACATCGTGCAACAGAGCGGCGAGCACCGTAACTTCGCGTGTTTTGGGATCTGTGGGCAGAACAACCGCGATGGCGGCCGTCATCTGGGCCTGAGCCTGAATCGACTCCATGACCGTTTGCTGAATGCCTGAGTCGGGCACGAAGACCTTGAAGGCTTCGGAAACCAAGACCAGATTCTTAATGGTTTCCATGCCGAGGTAGGAAGCGGCACTCTGCAGGCTGGTGACGGTCTGTGCCAGTCCAAAAAAAGCGCTGTTCACTAGTTGCAAGACCTTGGCCGACATACCTACATCCTGCGAGAGAATTTCTGCCACCGTGCCGATCGAGGTATCCGGCCGGCTCAGAGCTTCCTTAAGCGCTGTGTAGGTGGTCGAAAGGGAGGGCAACGTGCCCACCGTTCCAATGACTTTGCGAATCTCTGGGGTGCAAAGTACGTCCTGTAAAGTGCATACCCTCTCGATCGTGGCTTGAAGCTCGGAAGCGTTGCAGGGCTTGGACAAAAAGCGGTGGGCGACCTGAACAGAACGCGTTGCCAGGTTGTTTTCCGAATATCCGGAAAGAATGATGCGCACGGTTCCGGGGTAAAGATCTTTTATGTGGCCGAGCAGCGTGGCTCCATCCATTCCCGGCATCCGCATATCGGAAATGACGACGTCGAAACTGCCCTGCTCGCACTCCCGCAAGGCCGCTTCCCCGCCCACGGCAAAATGCATATCCCAGCGTTTTCGATCGGCGTGCAACATCCGCCGCAGGCCGTCAAGGATTTTGCTTTCGTCATCCACAAAAAGAAGCCGCTTCACTTTATACCGCCTTTGCCGCCAGAGCCATGCCATCGTGAGGCAGACGAACGATAAAAGTTGTGCCTGTTCCCTCTTGCGTTTCGAAGTCGATACTACCGCCGTGTTTGTCCACAACGACCGAGCGCGCGATGGCCAGACCCTGTCCCGTTCCCTTCCCAATTTCTTTGGTCGTGAAAAAGGGATCGTAGATGCGGGCCCGCACCTTCTCGGGAATTCCCGAGCCGGTGTCGGAGATTCGGATTTCAACCCACTCCGGACAATCCCGAGTTTGAATCCCGATCTTTCCCTTTTCCGCCCCTCCCTTTCCGACGACATCAGCGATGGCATGCGCGGCGTTGACAATCAGGTTCAGGATCACCTGATTGAATTCCCCGGGCAGGCAGGGAACCAAGGGCAGCGACGGGTCAAAATCGGTTACCATGTCTGCCACGTATTTCCACTCGTTCCGTGCCACGGTCACGGTGTTTTGAATCGCATGGTTCAAATCGAGCGGGATTCTGTCCTTCGTGCCGGGATGGGAGAATTCCTTCATTGCGCTCACCAGTCCAGCCACTCGGGATACGCCTTCGAGAGTTTGTTCGATGGCTTTGGGAATTTCCTCGAGCAGATATTCGGCGTCTGCGCCTTCGACTGTTGCCGCGAATTCCTCCACCTTTTCTTGTGACAAGCCATTCACTTTGGCGGCTGCCAACATTTGTTCGCAGCTGCCTACCAGGCCTTTCAGATCCCGGAAAGCATCTTGCAAGAACCTTACATTGTCTCCAATGTACTGCGTCGGAGTATTGATCTCGTGAGCTATGCCTGCGGCCAGTTGGCCAATCCCCTCGAGCTTCTGCGCCTGTCGAAGCTGGCTCTCTAGCGCCCGCCGCTTAGTGAGGTCACGCGCGAAGGCGAAGACGAATTCCTGGCCGTCGAATTCCAGGTAGTTCGCAGTCACTTCCACCGGAAAGATTCGTCCGTCTCTGTTTTGGTTTTGGGTTTCGAAAACCGTCGACCCCTGAGCTTTTATCTTTTCCCAGAACTCGGTCCACGCTTCCTTTGGCAGAAGCGGATCTATGTCTGACACCGAGAGAGACAGAAGGTCCTCACGGGAACGTCCCAGAGACTGGCAAGCCGCTTCGTTCGCATACATGAAGCGGGCCTGCGGGTCAATCCAAAATACCGCGTCGGAGGCGTTTTCCAGCGAGGCTTGCGTCAGCCGAAGTTCCCTTTCCGCACGCTTTCGATCCGTAATGTTCACGAAGGTCACAACCGCGCCCACCAAATCTTCGCCTCGGTGTATCGGATGGGACCAATATTCGGCGGGAAAGCAGGTTCTGTCGCGGCGAAAGAGAACTTCCGTGTCGATGTGCGTGCCCTGTCCACGGCGAAAAGCTTCGTAGATGTGGCACTCCTCCACCGGGTAGTGCGTTCCATCCGCCCGTGAATGATGGATGAGCGCGTGCATGTCCAAACCCAGCAGTTCCTCCGGCTCCTCATAGCCCAGCAGCCGAAGGCAAGAGGGATTGCAGAAGGTACACCTGCCTTGCAGGTCGATGCCGTAAACCGCCTCCGGAATTGCATGCAGCAGATCTCGAACCTCCTCTTCCGCTCGTTTGCGCTCGGTGATGTCGGAACCGATGACGAGCGTCCTGGTCAAGTTGTCATCGTCCATGTGAACCGGTTTCGCCGTCAGCCCCAGTAGACGGGTTTCGCCATTGACTTCAACGGGAACCAGATCGCGCCGTTGCGGGACCTGTGCCGAACTCCACGACCTTATTTCTTCTTGCATTCCCCGCTGCAGCCACCGAATTCCGCAGTCGGCCAAGGGCTTTCCTACCACTTCAGCTTCACGCAGGCCAAAGACGCGAGCAGCGGAGGCGTTCCAGCGCGTGACCCGCGACTCCCGGTTCAGCCCCACCAGAATCGACGGCACAGCATCGATAAAAACTTCAGCCTGTCGATGCGCCGTCTCGAGGACCTGCTTTTCGTGCAAGAGGTCGGCCCGGAACCTCCTCAGGACTATCAGGCTCACTACGAAAGCCAGAAATCCGCTAAAGCAAATTGTGATGAGATGAGAGCCCCAAATCGTGACCCTTGGCAGCAACCATTGTTTGGCCGTTTCGAAGACGGTCATGATAACGGACGTCGCGAGGAGCGCTGCCACGGCCCCCAAGATCGTCCCCAGGTGGGGCTTCGACCAGCCGCCGTTAAGAGATCTGCCTTCATCCTCCGGGGACAAAATGCGCTTCACTCCGACACCACCTTCTCGGAAAGAGCCTTGCCATGTCCATCGGCATAGAACGCCTTCCGCTTCAGGCGTTGCCAAACCCGTTAAGTCCCGCCTAATCCTCGTAACTGATTCATTCACGGTCTTCCGCCGATGAATGAACTGCGCCGTTTCTAATTCACTGCCAAAGGGTGGGTCAGGACCGAGGCGCTGAGGACAGCCATGACTGAAAAGATTCTTCTTGTGGACGATGACAGCAACATCCTGGATGCGTACAGGCGCAGCTTAAGCCGTGAATTCACGCTCGAAACCGCCTTGGGCCCCGAGCAAGCATTGAAGCTCCTCACCGACAATGGTCCTTATGCTGTGATAGTCGTCGACATGCGAATGCCCGGAATGGATGGCCTGCAACTGCTGACTCGAATTAAAACCATATCTCCGGACACCGTGCGGATTATGCTTACCGGCAACGCCGACATGGAGACCGCAATCAATGCGATTAACGAGGGCAGCATCTTCCGTTTTCTGAACAAACCTTGCAGCAAAGACTTGATGGCAAAAACCTTGACCGCTGCACTGGTGCAATACCGCCTGGTGGTGGTCGAGAAACAACTCCTGGAACAAACTCTGAGCGCCAGCATTCAAGTGCTCACCGAAGTGCTCAGCTTGGTCAATCCCGCGGCCTTCAGCCGTGCCGAACGCGCACGCCGTTACATCCAACACGTCGCGCTCTCGATGAAGCTTGGCAACACCTGGCAATACGAAGTTGCAGCCATGATGTCTCAACTAGGCTGTGTCACTCTGCCCCCGGAAACTATCGATGCTGTCTACGCGGGTGAGAAGCTTACGCCGAACGAGCAAACACAATACGACGCACATCCTAGTGTGGCCTTTGATCTGCTTTCGAAAATTCCTCGTTTGGAGCCCATCGCATGGATGATTAAGCACCAGAACCAACCACTTCCCGAGGCAGGACCGGGCGAACCCCTGGAAATGCGCAAAGGAGCGGAAATCCTCCGCTTGACCCTGGCGTATGAAAACCTTATCCACAAAGGAAAGTCGCGCACCGAAGCGGTGCACACTCTCTCCCGGCAAAACTCGGATTTCAGTGCGGATTTTTTCGCTGCATTGATGACCCTCGATCCAAACGCGGAAGAAGGCCAATTACGCAGGCTCCGCATCGAAGACCTTGCCCCCGGCATGATCATCCAGCAGGAAGTCCGAACTCCGGACAACATGTTGCTGGTTTCGAAGGGCCAGGAAGTCAGCCCGGCGCTCCTGCTCAAACTCAAGAACTTCCATGCGCGCCGAGCCATCGGCGCCGATGTGACCGTCTCGATGCCGGCAACCACGCTCACGTTTGTGAAAGGCGCTTCTTAGCCGAACCGTACTCTGGCCGCGTTGCCTTGCCGCACCTTCCGCTCCTTCTGTAGCATCAATATGCCAGCTTTCATGAACTTTGAGCCCGCCGCGCCGCTGTGCGGGAAGGCATTGCGCAGGCCGACCGCGGCGAGTTCATTGGGCAAGACGAAATGGACGAGCGGCTGGAGCAAATTTTGCTCTTACAAAAATGCGCATCCGCTGACCCGAGCTGCGGCCGGTTGGCTTTTGATAAGCTCCCGCTCCACGCTGTTGTTGCAACGAGAAAATGTCGTATTAACTGCGACGAGATTCTGTCACCCCTTATCGACTAAGTAACGGCCGCCAGGGCGGGGCGGCCGGAGAGGTTATAGACGCGAAGCGTCGGGGTTTTTCT
>Ga0302319_10004755_pt1 | contig 27708 bp, 33 predicted proteins | sample Bog_T0_2_FD_203319 | JGI IMG/M metagenome (GOLD analysis project Ga0302319, IMG submission 203319) | Peat permafrost microbial communities from Stordalen Mire near Abisko, Sweden - Bog_T0_2 | ecosystem: Environmental > Terrestrial > Soil > Wetlands > Peat | place: Sweden: Abisko, Stordalen Mire... | reverse complement strand
CGTAGAGCGAGACGATGCGATCCAGGCATCCCTGCGCTTGGCCCTTGACGCATTCAACGCCCGCTTCGATGTCGCACTGGCGAAGATAAATGCCGTGCGAGCAGTGGGCATCACGCCGCAACCATGACCACCCCCACGCCCTCCGCGCCCGCGAGCGAGAAGCCGCGCTTAACACCATGAAAATCGAAATCAAATCTTGGCTTACGGGAAGCGTTCTCTTTGAGGGCGACTTATCCTGCATAGCGAACCTCACCTATGCGGACCTCCGCTCTGCGGACCTCCGCTCTGCGGACCTCAGCTCTGCGAACCTCACCTATGCGGACCTCCGCTCTGCGGACCTCCGCTCTGCGGACCTCAGCTCTGCGAACCTCACCTATGCGGACCTCCGCTCTGCGAACCTCAGCTCTGCGAACCTCACCTATGCGGACCTCCGCTCTGCGAACCTCAGCTCTGCGAACCTCAGCTATGCGGACCTCCGCTCTGCGAACCTCAGCTATGCGGACCTCCGCTCTGCGAACCTCAGCTATGCGGACCTCCGCTCTGCGAACCTCCGCTATGCGGACCTCAGCTCTGCGAACCTCACCTATGCGGACCTCCGCTCTGCGGACCTCAGCTCTGCGAACCTCACCTATGCGGACCTCCGCTCTGCGGACCTCAGCTCTGCGAACCTCAGCTATGCGGACCTCCGCTCTGCGAACCTCAGCTATGCGGACCTCCGCTCTGCGAACCTCCGCTATGCGGACCTCCGCTCTGCGAACCTCAGCTATGCGGTGGACTCATGGGCGCAAGTGGCTTTCATGGGGCATGGCGAGTGCGGCAGGATGCTGACGGCGGTAAGGATTAAGAAGGACGGCGAGCCTACGTTCTTCTGCGGGTGCTTCACTGGCACGCTCAAGCAGCTAGAGGGGTACATCGAGAAGGGCGCACCGAACCTAAAGAAAACCCGCACACTGGCAATGAAGGCCGTCGTCGAGATGCTGGACGCGAGAAACGAGGAGGCAACCACATGACCCCGGACGGCGACAGCTTCAAGCCTAGCGTGACAAACCCGCCCGCCGTCAGCGGCGAAAGGGGGCAATAACTTAGGCGATTATCCCCTAGCGACAAGTAACCAATGAATCTGACCGACTGCCATCCACGCTGGGAGACGATTCCCAACTGGTCTTCGCCGAGCCTATTTGCGGTCGGGCTAATCTTCACATGCCCGGTTTGCCGCTACCCTGTACTGTGTCACTTCAAGCCTTCGCTAGACCCGGACGGATTACAAGCCAAGTACGAGTGGCCCGATTTCCCAGCGCAGGATGGCGGTTCCCAATGGGCGCGGTCTGGCGACAGTTTCGAGACGCTTTCACTCGCACCGTCCATTAACAATGACCGCGCCGGTTGCGGCCACTGGACTCTTGCCAACGGACAGCTCACCGAATCAGCCCCGCACGGCCTACGTGTCGCTAGGGGATAATCGCGATAACTTATGAGCACGCCTGACAAAGAGACCATGGATAACCTTCTGGCGCATGAGCAAACATGCCGTCGGATCAGCGCGGAGAAGGGCTGCCTGTATCCGCCCGAGGCCGAATCACTCTACTGGCTGATCGACACCCTCCGCACCGACCTCATCGCCGCCCACGTTGCCGCCGCTACGGCCAAGGAGCGGCAAGCGAGGGAGTTGGCGGAGGGGGAGTTGGTAGAGGCTCGCAAGGGTTGGGCCTATTTCGCTGGGTGGAGTGCTTCGTCTCAGAAGTACGAGGTTTGCCACTGGCAAGGGAGAGACTCCAACGTGCCCAAGTTCGACACCCTAGAAGCGGCTTGGGAAGAAGCTGAGAGACGGTCTATCGCCGCCAGGGTGAACGGTCTGATGCCGCTCGCGCCCGCCCCGGCTGGAGGGGAGCCGTGAGGCCATACTACCAAGACGCCGCGGTGACGATTTACCACGGGGACTCGCTTGAGGTGATGAAGGGCCTAGAGGATGAATCGGTCGATCTTCTCTGGACTGATCCGCCTTATGGACATTCCAACAATGACGGCGACCTTGTTGCCTCCATGAATGGCCTTAAAGGCAGTACCAAGAAGGCTCCAGTTCCGATAGCCAACGACGACATGGACTCAATGCGTCGAGTGGTCGACGGGGCCTTAGTTGAGGGAGCCCGAGTCTTGAAGTCCGACTGCTGCTGCTGCTGCTGCTGCTGCTGCGGCGGAGGCCCGAGGCCGACCTTCGCATGGGTTGCAAACCGTATGGATTCAAAGGGTCTTTCCTTCTTCCATTCCGTGATATGGGACAAGGCGGCCCGAGGAATTGGCATGGGTTGGCGTTTCCGCAGGGATTACGAGATGGTAATGGTTTCACATCGCAAAGGTGGAAAACTGGCTTGGGCTGAAGATGCCGAAGCGGTTTCAAACATCGTTCGTTTTTACGTCTCAAACGATCGCCTTCACCCGAATGAAAAGCCTATTGATTTGCCGCTCCATTTTATCCGCCTAACGACGGAGATCGGCGGCATGGTCCTCGACCCATTCATGGGGAGCGGCACAACGCTCCGAGCAGCAAAGGACCTTGGCCGCAAGGCCATCGGCATCGAGATCGAGGAACGCTACTGCGAGATCGCAGCGAAGAGAATGCGACAGGAAGTCTTTTCCTTCACACCATGACCCCCCAAGAGACAATCGCCCACCTCCAGTCGCAGCTTGACGAGTGCCGCAAGGAAAACAAATTCCTCGTTGCCGACTATCGGAGGGTTCAAAAGCAGAAGCTCAAAGTGGAGAGAGAACTGTGCCACGAGATAGCCGCACGGAAGATACGCCAACAGCTCGCCGCCCACTGTGCCGCCGCTACGGCCAAGGAGAGGCAAGCGCGGGAGTTGGCGGAGGGGGAGAACGCGAGGCTACGGGAGGCCGTCGAATATGCCACCCGGAAGCTGTCACTTGTCCGCTGTGACACTGATTATGCTCAACGATTGGTCGATGATGCCTATGATCGGCTGCTCGCGCCCGCCCCGGCTGGAGGGAAGCCGTGAGCGCGTTCCAACTTCATCGCAACGGTCCGTGCGTGCTCTGCAAGGGTGCGGATCAGGACAGCGATTTCGACTACTGCCGCGCCTGCGGATTTACTGTCCTCCCGTTAGAAAAACCTGCCGATAAACATGAACCTACCGCCCTCGATAAACTTGCAGATACATGCCGACTATTGGCGCATCCCTGTCCTCCTTCCGCACCCGTCAACCTCACAGCGTTGACCAACGAGGCCCTGCGCCAAGGCAAGGTCACGTTCTTCGATCTGCCCACCCCGCCCGCCGTTAGCGGCGAAAGGGGGAAGGCGTGAGCGCCCTTCCCAGGCGCCTCGTTTTGGCCTGCGTCGAGTACGCCAACGCATACAGCCTCCTAGAGCCTACGCAGATCGTGGCAAGGGAGCGGGTGCTAGCCCACGCAGAGGCCGCCATTGAAAAGATCCTGGCCGAGACCCTTCCCGACTCGCAAAAGGCCGTAGAATCAGCCAAAACGCCACTATGAGCACTCCCACAGTCACCAGAGGGCCGGGTCGCCCCAGATTCGACCCAAAGAACAAGGTTCGCCCAGCCCGTCCTACCCTAGTTGTCCAGGTTGGGCTGTAATGCCGCCGTCTTAACGGCCGGTAGTTCAGGAACGACCAGACCCTTGCCCCCGTCCATGCCGCGGTTCTGGCGCTCCAACTGGACCGACCAGCTTACGAACTGCCCCACCGACACCCGGTAGCTCAAAGAGGACTCTAGCCTGGCCTGCCCGTCTCCTATGTCCCGCAGCTTGTTGCCGATCGTCCACGAGGCGCACCAAGTGGCACCGATGATCGAGCAGCAGATGGCGATAGCGGTACCCACCGACAGGCGCACGCGCGTCTTCTCGCTCACCTCTAGGTGTTGGCGTACCGCCTCCACCGCCGTTGATTTGATCTCTTCAGTGCTCATGAGGGTGCCTCCAAAAGTAGCTGCACGCTTATCAGGACATGGTGGGTCTTAAGGTACTCCTCCGGGTCCAGTGTGAGGGGGATTACCCCCGATGGGTCCAGGTCGATCTCTACGCCGGGATGGAAGTACCCCAGGTCCTCCGGGGGGGCGTGCGGCACCACGTCGCCAATAATGACGTCCCGGAAGTAGGCCGGGACCCTCCCGTCCATCCATTTGCAAAAGGCCTCGTTGCCCACCCGAGGCCCCTCAAAGGTCTCGCAGTAGGCACAGGACGCCCCAAGGGCCGCGGCGCACAGTGCCGCCAAGGCCGCCCCGAGGCTGTGGCCGGTAACAATGACCTGTTCTCCTGCCAAGGCCCCCGGGAGGCCCTTTCCTTGGCTGTCCGATAGGGTCTCAAAGAGGTCAGTGAACCCCTGATGGGTGTGTACACCCGGGTCCTGGGAGAACGGCCATGGCTCCGGGACCGCCCAACAATCCTCCAGCCACTCCTTTACAGTGGCCGTGCCCCGCAGGGCTACGTAAGTGTGGCCGTTCGGCCCGCGAGAGACGGTCCCATAGGGCACGCGCTCTTGGCCGAACAGCCCCAAGAAATCTGTTCCCCAGACCACCGACACCAGGTCGAACCCAAGAGCAGCCAGCGCGACCTTCGCCACGGCCTCGGGGGCGACCAGGAAGCGGTCGTCGTACGCCAAGGCGATGAGACGGGTCAGTAGGATGCTCTGGGCCCGATCCGGCATGGGATCACGGGGTGGGAGCGGGCGTCTGCGCGACCACGATGGCCCGCTGGATGCCGTTGACCACAGTCTGGATGATCGCACCGGCAGCACCTTGCAGGGGTGTCGGGGCAGTCGCGTTCTGGTTGGCGAGGATCTGCTGCACCGCACCATCAAGCAAGGCGGCCTCAGTCGGCGTCACCTGACCCTTGGTGGCGGCCACAACCTGCTGGAGCAGGCCTGCCTCCTGGACGCTGGTCAGTTTGCCACCCTGAAAGGCGGTCCAGTCGGTCACGATCGCCTGGGCAACCGGGATAAGCGCCGGATTCTTGCTGATGATCTGCGTGGTGGCCACCTCTGCGCCAACGAAGGCGGCTGAGGATTCTACCTGGGCGGTATTGCAGGCCGTGAGCGCGAGGGCCCCGGCGAGGATGACAACTGACGGGATGCGTATTTTCATTGGACTTTTGTTTCTGGTTCTAGCGTTGCCGTCTTGGCTGGCGGGGGGGGATTAAAGATGGCGATTATTGTGTTCCCGGTATTTCCGATGATGTTGGCGAGGCACAGAATCCACGCGACCCATGTCAATTCATGCAGCTGGTCGCGGGTCAAGTCCTTCATCCCGACGAGCTCGCCCCCGATCGACGACGCCAATGCGACGAGGATCTGGATATAGACGATCTTAAAGCGGAAGAGGTGGTTCATTTATTTGAGTATGTCGCACGCGTTACCGACAAGATCATTGCAACTGGATTACCGTTCCCTCGACGTTGTAAGTGAGGCTCGTGAAGGTTCCTGTGGTCGCGAAGGTGATCGTGGTGCTCGCCTTGCACCGGATATGCAGAGGCACTCCTTCAAAGGCGCCTGCCGCCGCGCACGCCGTTGCGAGGGTGCCGGCGATATTGGAATGGGTGAGGGTCAGCGTTCGGGATGTGTTCCCCTCGTCCGTGTAGGTGCACGTGACGGTGAACGTGCCAGAAGAATAGGTGGTGATGTTCACATTGTCCGATACTTCGTAGCTCGAGTCCGCCCCTGGCGCCGTGTAGGCTGTGAGAGAAACCGTTCCCGTCTGACCTGTGGAGCGCGGGGTGCTCACAACAGGGGTAACGCCGATGCCGGCCGTAGCGACCCCGTTGTAGGACGCCATCTTCCCGGCGATCGTCAGCGCACCAGTCTGCGCAAGCGACATGACGATCGATCCGCCGTAAAACTCCCACGCAACGTAGTTACTGGATGATCCCGGACCCCCTGAATTCACAAAGCCCATTGCGACGGAATTATCGTTCGATAGCGCCGTACCCAGGCGCAGCCACGCGAAGTCGCTGGCCCCGGTTGGCAGGTTGGGTGTCAGTATCGACGCGGCGGTATCGCTCGATGCGTTGCTCAGGTTCTGGACGCTCAATGTTCCGTTGTTGGTGCTATTGGTGGTTATGGCGGTCACCGTGTTGGAAACCGTCCCGCCCAAGTTCAGGAACGCGGTGTCCTCCAGGCCTCCGGTGGAATTCGAATAGCTCACAACATCATGCGTCGTCGTGGTGCCGGGTGCCGTGACTGCGGAAACCCATTGCGGGTTTGCGCCGGCGCCCTGGGTGGAAAGAAGCTGTCCTGACGTTCCCGGCGCAAGGAGCGCCCATGTTGACCCCCCGCGGTAAAGGATGTCGCCTTGTGCCGGCGTGCCTATGGCGTCCAGAATGGTCGTCAAGGGCTGCCAGCTCGTAAGGGCTGAAGAACCCCCGGACGTGTACACGGTGTTGATGGCACCGGGAGCGAGCGCACTCCATGTGTTGGCCGCCGACGCCGTCAGCGTGGCGCCCTTGACCGCCGACGTGAGCCCCGTCCCGCCATAAGTCGGCCCCACGGCGGTTGCCTTCCATGTGCCCAAGTCCACGCCGCCCGTGTTGTCCAAGGCAAAGACATCGGTCTTGCTGCCCCCGCTCCCGTTGCTGGTCGCCCCCTCGATGAGATACTGATTTCCGGTGCCCGCCTGCGTGATCCATTCGTTGATGATGAGCGCCGAGAAATTGGTGGCATTGCGCTGATTGAGTATGGGCTCAATCAGCGTCCCGTAATCAGAGCCCGTCGTGATCGCGCTGGTGGGCTGGAAAAGGTGCTCTCCGGTCCATGTGGGGGCTATCGTGAGATTAAGCGCGGGCGCGCCGTCCGACCGCAGGAACGAGGATGCGGACCCGTTGACTGCGCTGGTCCCCACAAGGCCGGTTGGGTTCGCTGACGTGCTCGATGCTGCGATTAGGTTGCCTCCCGAGACTGAAAGCCCGCTGCCAAGCCCGAGCGCCCCCACATTGCCCGAGCTGTTGGTCAGATAGAGCAGCGAATTGGTCGTGCCCGCTATCCCGAAATTCATGGTCGTCCCTGATGCAAGGGAGAGATTCGCGCCGGACGTGAAGTCCATGTTTCCGTTCACGTTCGCATTGCCGATCAGCACGGTTGACTGAGCGCGCAATCCGCAGGCGGCTATCAGGAAGGGAAGGAGGAAACGCAGCGTTTTCACATTTGGGCGATATAGTTCAGGACGTGGTTCGCGTCGGGGGCGGCTACGTTGAAGGCCACATTAAACCCGTTCGTGGTTATCGAATCCGAATCGAGTTGGGCGAACATGATGCCTGATCCGGTCGGCCCAGATACGGAGACGACGATTGACCCGGGAATGCCGGGCATCTGCGACGAAAAGGCGACGGCCATTGACGTTGCACCAAGGGGGATGGAGGGATTTCCACGGCGAAGCACTTGGTTTATCTCGTTAGCGTTGGGGAATGTGGGCAGCCCCTGCGAGGGCACCTGCGAAGTGAACCCCGGCCCTGTGAATGAATACCGGACGATCAGGGATACGCCCACCTGACGCACGCTGATCTTCCGAAGAACAGCCCCGCTCATATAGCATATCTGCGACGTGGCCGGCGTCTCGGCCCCGCAGAGGCATTGCAGGACGCCGTTGTCCGCGCTCGTCATGGGCACGTTGGACGGGAAGAGAAGGAGTGCCATTTCCGCCGAGACGCTGGTCGGATAGACGTAGGACACCGAGAAGTCGAAGTCCGTCCGCTGGTTGCCGCGCGGGAACAGGGTTATGGACGCCGCGCGAAAGAACTCGGCCTCGTCCACAACCTGCTCCCCGTTCAGCGTTATATCCGCCGCGGACTGCGCCTGCCCCGGCGCAAGGTAAGTTGTCTCGAACAAAATTTGCATTCACGCTTTAAGTGACTGATGCGCCGCTGACGACAAACAAACTATTCGGCCCGGTCGGCCCAAACGTGCGGGTGGCCTCCCACGTCAGTTCGCCGATGCGGTCAAGGGTTGTGCTCCATAGCGCAGGACCGCCAACGAGCGCGGCCTGGGTCAGTTTCACGCCCAGGTTTCCGGCGACCGATGACAGAAGCAGGTTTTGCCCTGTTGCCCCGAGAGAGCGGCCGCGTGCGGCCCCGCTTCCCTGAAGGCTGAGCGCCGTAAGCAGGTCCGAGGTCTGAACGCCGACCGGGGTCGCCTTTGCCGTCACGACAAGGTTGCGCAGCTTGTGCGCGACAAGGCCCACGTTATCCACCTCCTCGCGGTAAAGGTCCATGGCGAAGTCGATTGACCATCCGTCCTTGGTGTCAAAGTTGGCCCATGGGGCGACCATGTTTTGCCAGACTGCCGATATTTCGCCTGTGAGGATGTTCTGCGGGTTGAACGTCAGGTCTCCCGGCCACGGATTGGCCACGGACGTGTAGAGCGAATTGACCCCGCTCCAGTCCTGCCCATCGGCGCGGTAAGCCTGGAGCGTGATGCTGCCCGCGATGGTGGCCACCGTGGACAGCTTCAGATTCGGCATCTTGCTGATGGCTACATTAGGGAACGTGAGGAGCTGGCCGTCGATGGATTGGATCGTCAGCGGGTTGTTGACGACGGTCACCGTGTTGCCGCCTCCCGCAGTGATCGCTATGGGGTTCACGCCGGAAACCGCGTTCGCGTAGGTTGTATGCACGGAGACGTTCGTCCCGCTGATAACATGGAAGTAATAGGTCGTCCCGGCGACAAGGCCGTTCGTGATCGTGCCCGAGCCCTGAACCTGCGGCACGAAGGCGTCACCCGAGAGAAGCGTTGCCGTCGATCCCACGTTCGCCTGATTCGCGGCGATTGAGAGAAACGGCAGCTGCGGCCCCAGATAGCTGCCAAGCGGGAACACGCCGTAGGGCCATAGGACGCCCAAATTCGACCACTCGCCGTCAGGCACAAAGGAGATTTCTCCCGACACTTCACGCAGGCGAACGTCAACCTGCCCAAGAAGCGAGGTTTCCACGGGGAAGGTGGACAGCGCGGTGTTAAGCCGCACGTCACCCTTGCTGCGGATGGTCGCACCCCTGAAGGTCATGATGCAGGGACCGCCGATGATGGTTGCTACAGATTGTCCGGGCATGGTTGGTTTCCTTTTTCGTTAAGTGGTCTTGCTGTATTGGACGGGGGGAGGGGTGGGCAGCGATGTGGCGCAGCCCGAGAGGCCAAGCAGGGCGATGATGATCAGCTTTTTCATTCTAAAACCTTAGAAATGTGATGCTCTCCAGCTCGGAAACGCTCATCTTCCACTCCCTGCCGTTCTGGGGATCGATGAAGAAGAGGTCGCCGTCCCCGATGATCGCATTGATGGCATGATTCTCGCCGACAGCGTTGGCGTCGGGGTGGAACCACACCTCGCCCACGGCCAGCGCGTCAATTCCCTTGGGGCTTCCCGGCGTCAGCGCATTGCAGAGTTGCGCGAAGCATGCGTAGGCCCGTGAGAAGTCGCGGCACTCCCATTTGACCGCCCATGTGTCCTCACCGGCGTTCCACAGCATCTTCTTAAAATAGTCGTAGAACGGTCCCTCGACCCAAGCGCGCGTCGGGCTGGCGTACACCATGCCGCCGAACTTGACGATGTACATGGCCGAGTAGGGGGCGAAGAAGGCGGATATTTCGGAGCGTGTCATTAATTTGTTGTGCGATTATTGTGAGCGAATGTCATTCCAAATGACGCGGGACCGTCAACGGTTCAGGGGTGCAGCCAAACAGCGTTAATCGTGGCTGCGCTGCAGGTCGCCGAACCCGCGGAAGGGGTGGCGCTCACAAGGCCTTGTACCCCTATGATGTCGCTGGTGTTCGCAGTTGTGTATAGCACTGACGTGGATTCGGACGGTCCTGTAATGGTCTGGGTTGTCAGGGCTACCATGTTGAGTATATTGGAAAACGTGGTCCCTGGAATCGCAGCCGGGGTGTTATTGGTCCGGTAGAGATTATAGGTAACCGAATTGAAGGCAGAGGCGTAGGTCGCCCCAACAAGGCTTGTTTGGAGCGTGACTGTCGGGCTAGTGGTCCCGAACGTAACCGCTGCATTCGATCCGGTGAGGGTGTATGCCGTTCCTGCGGCTATCGTCTGCACATCCGATGCGTTATTGGAAAGGGCGATTATGCCGGATGAACCGGGCAGCGTTAGGGCTACCGTTCCAAGGGCACCCGTCGGCGGTGGCACGGTGATATTGCCGGACGTGCCGGTGATGGAGGAAACGCCCGTTGAGGAGGTAAGGTAGGTGTTTGTGTCGAGCGCGAACGTGCCTGCCGCGCTCATCTTCACGAAGCCAAGCGAGGAGTAGGTGAGGCCGGCGAGGCTCGTCAGGTTGGCGTTAAGCGGCTGGACCGTCCCATCACTCAGCGGATTGTAGCTGCTCGCGATCACATTATTCATCACCGCCTGAAGCTGGATCGCGCTTATCCCTCCCGGCTGTCCCGGCGCAAGCGAGGTCGAGACGTTGCCGTATAGCGCCGTGCGATTCTCCTGCGTCTGCGCCCGCCCGCAAAGGGCGAAGGCCAGAAGCATGGCGATTGAGAGAAAGCGTTTCATGTCAGGATGTTGAAATTATTCGAGAAGTCCCCGCTGAAATCCCCATCGAAAACAAACTGGCTAAGCGCCTGGCTCTGCTGGAATGTTGGAAATTCCGCAGCCGCCCTGAGTGTCACGCCCGGATTCGCAATGCTGATTGGACCTGTGTACTGAACGGCGCTCGGGCAGGCTACGGAATTGCTCCCCGGGTAGCTGCCATCGGTCGTATACCAGATTGAAGCCCCTGCGGTGGCGCATGTCAATGTTACGGTGCTGGGATAGGAATTGGTGAGCGTTATGAGGACGGAAGCAACCGAGCGCGGAGGCTGATCCATCGCGGTCCGGCTGAAGCCTACGATGTAGCTGTTTTTCGGCTCATCCACGGCAACGCGCTTCATGCTGGAAAAGTAGATCGTCTGCCCGCGTCCCATCGTGAAGCGGTGCAGAATCTGCCTCAACCTGTCCGCAATCTCATCAGCCGATTGCTGCGTCCCGCCGACCGCCTGACGGCGCAGGATGGGGTTGTCGATAACCTGAACCTCGTAGACGGCATCGTAACGCGGCCCCGGCGCGTTCGGGTCACGCCCGCGCAGGGTTGGCATGAGGACAATGACGACGCTGCCCACAAGGCCGTTTGACTGGTTGACGGTGCCAATCTTTATCGCAACATCGCGCTCGGTTATGCCCTTCAACTGAAGGAGCACAGGGACGCCGGACGCAAAGAACGGGTCGTTCTGGATTCGGGCGAATATGTCCAGCTGGTCGAGCTCCAGAATGGAAAGCGGTGGGACGGATTCGGCCATGGCTAATTCTCCACCGGCGCCCCCATCCGGTAACCCGCCTGATACCAAAGCCGGTTCACGTACTTGCCGAAGTCCTTATGCAGCGCGTCGTTCAGTTCGCCGCTTTCTGGCAGCATCGTGTGGTCCTCGGGGATCTCAACCTCGGGCACCAACCAGAAAAGGACCTCGGTTTGGATGGCATTTGACTGAGTGAAAGAGTCGCCTCGCTGAATCGTCTTTCGCTCCACTCGCCCGAGGCCATAGGGACCGTCACGTCCCCACAGCACCTCAAGATCGTCGAAATCAGCCGCCCTATGCCCATAGGATTCGGCGGTCTCAGGGATAGTGAGATACTTGGTGGGCTTTCCGGTGGCCGAGGAAATGCCAGCGCCGGCGCGGATCGTCCCGCCAAAATACCGCATCCTCATCCCAACCTGAGTCGTGAAGATAAATGCCGTGTTTCCGCTCACGGTGAACGTCGTCTTTGCCCGCGCGCCCGAATAGTAGTGCCGCCTCGAGCCGCCCATCTTGTTGGGACGCGTGTCCTCCAATTCATCGAAGTGCCCGCGCATCGAATTGTTGACGGTCCCCGCGAGGACCGGAAGCAGGCGGTCGTCATCAAGGCCGTCCGACAATTCGCGGAGTGCCGGCGAAACCTCGTCCTGCGTGATCGTGAGTTCGATGGCGATCATTCGTCCCAAGGATCTTTAGGCGGCGCTGGAGCGGCAAGGAAGCCGAATGCCGCGCCAACCAGAAAACACACAACGCCTGTCCAAAGGTAGGTCATTGGAAGGTGGCTTCGCCTCCTGTTGCGATTCGCACCAGATGCCCGAGGATGTCGCCCAGGGCGAAGCCCAGCCCGAATTTCGCCGCCAGCGGGCCAATGGAGGCCTCTAGTCCGTCATTCAGCCCCAACTTCTGCGGGACCGGCAGATAATCGTCCTCGATGATGCCGAGTTTAACGGCCTCGTCATGGTCGATGTCGCGCAGGTCCATGCCCGAATTGTAGTCGAACGGCGCGTAGGGGAGCCCAAAGGCGCTTATATCCGTCCAAATGTCGTCGTCCTTGAGCGCAATCATGCGGCCATCAGTGTAGTCGCTTTCGCCGGGGTAGAACTTCCCGCCCGCCGCGTACCAGCGTTGCGGCCAGTCACGCGGTTCCTTGCGTTCCTCGGCCCGATACAACTCCTGCGCCGGCCACATATCCAGCACGCTCGGGTGCTGCCCCTCGATCCACGCGCCGTAGCCGTCAGCCATGCCGGTTTGCGTGTCCAGAATCAGGTTGAGGCGAGCATCCGTTTGTAGCGCGGGAAGCTCCAGCGACTCGGCAAGCTGGCGCAGCATCGTCCGCTCCGTCGCAATATTCGTCTGTCCCGCCGTCATCCGGTCGACCGCCTCGCCGACCCGCGTCAGGAAGTCCGTGTTCTGCACGCCCGCCGAAAAGACGGCGCGCTCGCGGACCGCCCTTGGCAGCTGGCGAAGCATCTGCGAATCCATCCCGGTCGGCAGGATGGCGCGCACTGACCGCGTTTCGAGCGCCTGGCGGAAGTCAACGGGGTGCGGATAGATGAGGCCGCTCATGCTGGCACCCCCGGAAGGACAAATCGCCGATCGTGGCACTTGAGCAGCATCGTGCGCGGAGACTTCTCGGCAACGTCCTTCAGATAGCCGGGTTCGTCGTCTATGAAAATATCCGCGCCATTGCGCCCGCACCAATCTCCCTTTTCATTTCCCTCAACGCACGCGACCTCCGAATAATGAATCCCGACCTTGAACCCCCGAGAGAGTAGGCGACGCGTCATTTCCGCAGGGCGATCCGCCTTTGGCTTTTCACCGGCCCCCGCCGTAAGGACAACTACACGGTGGTGCGCCATGAGGCTTTGCATGAGAAGCAGGAATTGCCTCGGGTGCGCGCTGATCGTGCCGTCATGGTCGATTGCAATGGTCACGCGAAATCCCCCTTCCACTTTGCGAGCACGTCGCCCGTCATCTTGCCAAGCAGGGCCTCGATGCCGTACCGCAGGATGACGTTGTACGAGTCGTTCACCCCGCAGGAAATGAGAATATCATGCCCGTCCAGCATCGCGCCGGCAGGCAGGATGCAGATGGGGTGACCGCCGCCAGGAAGAGGGTTGTGAATCGTGGGACTCGCCTCGCTGCCCCAGACAAGCGGCTCAGTCGTCCAGCCGAGCGTCCAGAAGGGCTCCGAGCTCGAAAACGCCACAGCCCCCACCCAATAGCGCGTCCCCCGGTTGTTGCGACCGGAGAGCCTCACATGCCCCCCGACAAATTGCAGGTACATGGACTTGCTGATCCGAAGCGGCTGGGTGCGGGACGAGATTGAGCAGCTGTCCCCACTCGGCTTCATGGACGCCCCGACGCAGGTCCAGCCCTTCGCGTCATGCACGCGCACCGTCGAGCGCGTCGCATCCTGCTTGTAGACGAAGCCCAGCGACCCGCACGGAAGCTCGAAAGGCGTCCAGTTCTTTTCAACGCCCTTCACGTTGCCGAAGGTGTGCGGGATTTCCGCCGCAATCCCGAGCGTCTCAGGGTCCAGTTCGAAGAGCCGTTGCCTGCAAATGTTCGGGTCTCCGAAGGTCATGCGCCGCTCCACATGGGAGAGAAACACGTAGAGCCTGCCCCCGACGCTTCCCATGTGCGGGTCCTCGATATTGGACGGCTGTTCCACCTTGGGCGACAGAAGCGCGTCACGGATCACGCCAAAATGCCCGTTCAGTTCGCATATGCCCACACTCGAGACGCCACGGTAGCTCTCCACGCGGTAGGCCATGAAGATCCTGCCGCCGTGCCGCACAATGGAGCCATTGTAATGGCGCACCCCGTGCGACAGATCCGCGCTTTCGATGCGGGTCACGAATTCCGGCAGTTCCTCGATCGCGGGATAAGGAAGGTCTATTTCATGCGGGGCCGGTTCATGGGGCTTTCCCGCATGCGGGTCGCCTCCGGGCATCCATCCGCGCAGCTTCGCCTTCTGGGACATGCCGGGTTCAGTGAGCGTCATTGTGGGCATCAGAGCCCCCCTCCGAAGAACCCATGCCTGCCCGGGGCAAAGAAACGCCTTGCGCCACCAAATGATGCCACCGCTCCTCCCTGCGAGCTGATGGCTGCCAAATTGCCGGGGTTATTTGTGGCGTCCACCGGCCACTTGCCCTCCCGCAGCCGGTCCAGCATCGTCTTGTAGCTTCGCTCGTCGCTCTTCTCCGCATCCGTCCATGGGAGCGAAAGCCTGCCCTCCGCGGTGCGGCAAATCTTCTCGACAAGGGCATCGAACAGGTTGGGCGGCACAACGTCCGGCGTCACGAGGCCCTGGCTGGCGTCCATGACGTACCTACCCGAATACCCCACGGCGCCCAGAAGCTCGGCCGTGCACTTCTGGATGATGGCGGTGGTCGGGTCAGTCTGCCCAGGCCCGAGCGCGGTGGACTGAAAGGCCGTGACAAGGACTCCGGGCCTCGCGTTCTGAACGTCGGTAAGCCCCACGGCTATCCATGGGACTCCGGTCAAAGGAAGCGGCATATTACCGCCCTCCCGCGCCCTTGGATTTCAGATTCCTGGGCGGCGGCGTTGTCTTGCCGCTCCCGTAGAGCGCGAACTTGTTGGACAGCTTACTGCCGATCGGCTTCGTGAAATGCGATGCCGACGCGCGGTCCTCGTTGCCGAACGCCTTGCCGCCTTTTAGACAGAAGGGCATTAGGCGGGTTGCAGCCTGCCGGCTGCTTTGAAGGTTTCCGTGCGCTCGGGCTCATGCCATGTCCCAAGTTTCTTCGCTTCCGGGTCCTGAAAGACGTGCTCAAGATCAATGAAGCCCTCCGGACCTCCGAAGGCCTGACCCCGCTTCTCGTGCGCCTGAAGCGTGACGCGAAGGTCAACCGGGCTCGCGTCCGATGCCACCCCCCTGGCGTCAGGTAAAACGGCTGTTATCTGGGCGGCACGGTGGCCTCCCGCGTTTGGGTGCCCGTATGGGAGTACCGCGTGAACTATCCGACCTACTGACGGGATCATGTTCGTCCTTGGGTTGTGGAGTTGGGAGGCTGTACGGGATCAGACCGATTCAGCCCCGGTTAAAGAGCGCCTTAGCTGGGTGTCAGTTGCCCGATGCCAACAGTGGCCGTGGCAAGCGTGTTCTCGTAGTACTCCACGCTGATGTCCACGAACTTCGGGCCGACCTGCTGGCGGAACACACGGAAGTCGCCGTCGCCAGCCGGCGTCACAAAACGCTTGAGGTTCGACGGGTCGTCCAGCCCGGGCGAGGACTGGCCGTAGAAGCCGATCTCGATCTGGGGGAGGACATAGCTCTTGGTTCCCGTCAGGTTCGACTGCGTGCCGACTGCCGACGTGTAGATGGCCTTGGCGACCATGAGGCCGTCAATCATAAGCTCGGTTGCCAGCATGTCGGGCGTGAGCCCGTAGGAGGCGATGGCGCCTGCGGTCAGCTGCGGCGCATAGGACTTCTTGATGAGGTTCCAGGAGACCAGATCGCCGAGTTCCCTGTTGGGAAACACGCCGGAACCCAGCTGGATCGTCTGGAGCAGCGTCCGCAGATCCTCAACGGGCTGCGGGGCGGGAACCTGGCCCGTGTTCGTCCAGAGCTTCGCGACCGGGGCCGGATTGGTGGCGGCCGCCGATAGGGTCGTCAAGGCTGCGACCGCCCTGCGGTACTGGTTGCGCCTGCAACGCTGAAGGAGGCGACCCACGATCAGCTGCTCATTGATGATGCCGGCGCCTTCCTCGTCCACGTCGATCCGGTAGCGAAGCCCCCGGTTCAGCGTCTTCGAGTAGTTGCTCTGGCCCTTGTATTCGACGCTCTGGAACTCGCCCCCGATCGCGCGCTCGTCGTCAACCTCGGAGTAGAAGGACTCCTTGTTGATGGCGAGCTTGTACTCGAATCTCCGGTTACAGACCACCTTGGGCGCGATGAATTCGACCAGCGACTCCAGGTCCTCCGGGTCCTGCCAGCCGACCGTGTAGGCCGTCAGCGGCGTCGAGAAAAATGACGCCGTTAACCGCTCCTCATTGGAGAGGGAGGCATAGGCCGCGTTGTTGCAGAGCGACCGCACAGCCGCCGCATCGCCCGCCTCGGCGAACATGTTGGCCAGGTTCTTGTGTCCCAGGTTGCTGATGTGCGTCGAAAGCTCCGTCTCGGGCAGCGCGTAGATCTTGCCGCGCCTGTAGTTTCCGTCCCCCTTCCACTCCTCGGGCCAGCCGAAGTCCGTGCTGTTTCCCGTCCCGTCAACGCGGGCCATCGCCTTGTGGGCTCGGTTCACCATGGCGAACGCGCGCATCTCGTCCTGCTCCATGCGGTCGAGGAATTCCTGCTTGGTCTCGCGGCGGCGGGGAGGAGCGATTTGGGTCTTCATGTTTTTTTGAGTGGTCTAAAGGAATGTCTGTTTATGGAGTGGATTTGGGGGCTCAGGTGATGACATCAACCCCGAGAGGGAAGAGCGCCTGAAAGAGCTCGATGCCGGTGCCTGCGCCCTCGGACGTGCTGCCCGCCGCGCCCACGCACCAGTAGATGCCGGCGACCGCGGGGACCGCCCCAAGGTATCCGTTCGTGATCGCGGACGGGACAAGGAGGGTGCCTGCGACGATCACTGAATCCGAAATGGCATAGGTGCTTCTCGCGGCGCCCATGCAGAGAAGCTGAACCGCGCCGCCGTAGGGCGTGCCGTTCGTGTTCACCTCGTTGCCGGGCTCGTCCGTCATTATGCCCAGGGGCACCCGGGCGCCGGGGGTGACGAACGATGCCGAGGGAACCACCTGGCACATTGAGTCGCTCGAAATCGAATAACTGGGATTCAGCGTCGCGTTCAGCGTGGCCCCTGGCGGCGCCTGCTGCACGAGCGAATAGCGGTTGTTCGTGTACGGGTTCGTCGTGCTTCCCGGCACGCAGTCCGTGGGGTAGTACGTCTTGATTCCGTGCGGATGGAAGGTGGTCCCTATGTTGGCGAGCGCCATGCGGGCCGTCTGCGCCGGCATGTAGGTGCGGCGCATGTGATCAAGGTAGTCCATCGCCCTGAAGGCGCGGACGCCGAGAGGCCCGAACGACTTGCGGACCCAGACGTTGAAAGGCGACGTTGCGGGCTTCTTGGGATTCTTCATGGTTGGAAAGGGATGCGGGTGGTTATGCCTTCGCGGGCGTGAGGAATTTCGGGTGGCGCTTCAGGACGTTGGACTGCGCGGCGGCGTACTTCTTGTTGGGGTCCTTCAAGTTGGCGCAGGATGACTTGGGGTCCTGCATCTCGGCCATCGTCAGATTGTGGAGATCCTTGACGTTCGCCATGTCGTCGCCGTCGCCCGCCCCGTCGTCGTTCGACAGGATGCCGACCTTGCTGAACTCGAGGCGCTGCGCGTCCGACATGCCGGCCAGCTTCGCGTTCAGATGCGCAAGCAAGCCCTGCTCCGTCGTCGCGCCCACCTTGATTGTCGGGGCCATGTTGGCGAGCGTCTTGGCTTCGGCGTCGAAGTTGGCCTCGAGCCTGCCCACCCAGAGCGCCTGATCGGCGGGGATGACGCGCCCGTCCCTGATGGCGGCGTTGACCAGGCTTGTACGGTGCGCCTTGCGCTCATTGGCGAGGGCGGCGGTCGCGTTGTCGCGCTCGGTCGTCACGTTGGCGAGCGACACCCTGACCGTTCCCAGCTCGGTTGCGGCGGTCGTAAGCCTCGACTCTGCGTTGGAAAGCGCGGAAGCCTCGGGGCGGCTGGCGGCGTTGCTGAGGGCGGCCCTCACCTGCTCATCGGTCGCGTCCGCAGCCAGCTTGAAAAGGGCGATCAGTTCGGCTTTGTTCATAAAATCGGGCGAGTAGTTGCACAGCTTTGCATTCGGGATGTTCGGGCGGTCAACGAGGCCGATGGAGAGCATCTGCTTCGGAATCCAAATCTTGGAGCCGTCATCCTTGACGCCGTGCTGCTCCGCGTGCCAGCGGGGCGAAATGTATTTGAGGCCCTTCTCGACCAGCGAGGCGCCCGCGTTGGACAGCACCATCTTGATTGCAAGGCCGTTCTCCCTGGCCTCCATCTCGGCGGTCTGCCCATAGATCGTGTCATCGGGAAACTGCGATGCCAGCTCGGGCTCATCCGGATGGCCCTTGAACACCGGAAGCCCGATCACGAAGCGGCGAATCTTGTTCACGACGCCCTCGGCGGCCCTTGTGAACGTGTTGCACATGGCGACCGCGTCCTCCTTCGTGAAGTGCTGCCATCCCAGCGAATGCTGCCACTTGCCGTAGGGGATCAGCGTCCATCCCTTCTCGTCAACGGACATGTCCGCGTTGGAGAAGATGATCGTTCCCGCAAGAGCGTTGTTGCTCAGGCTGCGGCCTGCGATTCTGCGCTTGTTGTTGTTTCTCATTCAGACGCGACCACCCTGCCTTAAAGCGGCTTGGGTCGCGCCCGAAAGAATCGAGGTTCCGATTATATCCGTAAGCGCCTGACGAAGCTCGTTGCTATGTCCGTCTACTACTTTCAAAAGCTCTGGCAAGTCTTTTTTGAACTTTTCCTTCGCGGCCGACAATTTCTCGGGGTCCTGGATGTCGGCCAGCGCCTTCAACCGCTCGCCCACCGGAACAAGCGCCTTCGCCTGCGCGGCGGTCAGTTCGCGCCTCGCGGCCGCCATGAAAACGGCGCCCATGGCGCGGCGATCGGCGACGTTGCCGAGCGATAGGGCGCCCGTCACGCCCTTGTCCGCGACGCCGGTCCCGATGTCCGCGGGTGTGGGAGGCGGCGTTATGAGCTCGTCCTTCGCGTCGGGCTGGCGAATCCCGAAGGCCGCATAGACATCCTTCTTCGCCACATCAACGCCCACCGAGTTCAGGAACTGGTAGACCGCGATCATCTTCGCCGTGTCGATATTGAGCGGCGGGATGATGCGGAAATACGCCTTGGGCTTCACCTTCCCGAAGCGGTAAAAGACAATCCCGCGGTCGATGTAGAAGTTCGCCGCCTCGCTGCATTTGATTGCGTCGGCCTCGGCTAATTCGTCCTCGTTCTGAATCTGTGGGAGCGCGCCCGTCCCGCTGCCGGCGCGGCTCATCGTTGACAAGTCCGCCCCCCGCCAGTCCCTCGCCATCGCGCGGTCCATGCGGTCCACCAGCTGCTCCTGTGGATTGTTGGCCGATGCGGGAGGGGCCACCATGTTAAGCTTCGCCCCTATGTTGGTTGCCATGACGCCATCCGACGCGAAGTTTTGCAGCGCGCTGACGAATTGCCCCCATTCAATCGAGTTGAATGCCGCCGTTGTCTCGCCGTGGATGAACGGAATCGCGAACTTCTCACAGAAGGCGACCCATGCACGAAGCGCCAGCTGCTTGTACATCCATGAAATGCAGGAAACGATTTGCAGCCCCTGGCCCGTCGTCACCATCCAGCCGAACTGATCCAGCGGGATGCCGTCCAGCGCCAGCTCATACGGCAGGTAGCGAAGGACTCCGGTGCGGTTCTCGAAGAACCAGAGCGGCACATAGCGCAGCTCAGCCGTGAGCGATGCGGATCCCGTGTCCGGGTTCACGTCCGGCTTCCAGATGATCTCATGGACCGCGAACTTGAAGCCCACCGACTCCATCATTTGCCGCACCATGAGCGCCACACCCCCCTGCTCATTCTGGTTGATCGCGGACGTGCAGGTCAGGTTGTCGTAGAACTCCTCCAGGGCCTCCTTGTGCGCGTCGGCTTCCGGCGTGTCGTCCATCTGCATGACCTCCCATTCGAGGCGCGACACGGCGAATATGCGCTTCGCCTCCACCGCGATTATCTGGTCGTCGCGCTCGCGGATGAATGACCAGTCGAGCGACAGCCATCGAAGGAAGCCCAGCTGCCACTGCTCGATGTCCTGCTCCAGCCGCCTCGGCGTGAGCCCGCGTATCGGGTTGAAGCGCGCAAGGAGGTACTGGATGATTCGCGCCGCGCTGACGACCGATTCATCGTGCTCCGGGCCCGCGACCTTGCCGGGGTATTCCAGCGTGTCCGCCGTGTCGTAGGGTGGCGGCGCAAGATCGATGTTCGTTGTCCGCTGCCCGCCGCCATAGGTCACGCGACCGATTGCCGCCGCCATGGACTGCATGGACGCAACGCCGCCGCCAGCTGCGAGTGCGGCCCATTGTCCCGGAGTGAACGGCGCGTAGGGGGGTGTACCCGCTGCCGCACTGGCGCTTGACTGCGGGGCTCGCAGCACACCCAGAGCGTCACCCACGGGTGGCGTCGCAGGGAGTGCCTTGCCCTTCAGGAAGCCGAAGAAGCCCTTGCCGGTCGATCCGCCTGTGCCTTTAAGGGTGGATTTAGCCATGGCGCTTTAGAACCCTAACCCCCTGCGATCCTCCCAGCCTGCGCGCACGCGGTTGGTGTCGTCGTAGGCAGGCTGCGTTTCCGTGTCGCCATCGCCACTCGCCTTTCCAACGCGGCTGGAAGCGAACGGCTGCCCCCGCGCACCGAGGCCAAAAACAGCCAGCGCGAGGGCGCACACGCAGTCGTCGTGCATGCCATCGGGCGCCGAGTAGCGGACGCCATGCGCCGTGTATTCGTATTCAAACGATTCCAATTCGTTTATCAGTACCTCCCCTGTCAATCCGATTTCCTTGTGCTGGATCGCGACCACCAGCCGTTCCATGAGCGCCTGCTTGCTCTTGGGCGAGAACAGATAGCCCTGAAAGTTGGTGCCCGGGGCCGCCTGCAAATCCTCAAGGATCGGATCTCCAACGCCCGTCGAATCCATGAGCGCGGATTTCCCATTGCTGGCGTTCACCATGGCGAATTTCGTGTCCCGCCAAGGCTTCTGAAAACGCTCCATGTGCACCATGTCGCCGCCGCGGTCGAGTGCGATGCCGACCGTCCAGTCCACTTTCCGCGCAACGTCCCACCCCCACGCCTGCACCGGGAATAGCGACATCTTCGGGATGTGGCATGCGCGTATCGCCTCGATGCCGAACGGGTTTCCCTCGTCGTCGGCGGGGTCCGCCTCGTAGAGCTGCTTGAACGCCTGCTCGGGCAGGACGCGGCGTGCGTCGTCAATTTCCTCCATGTCGAGGATCTTCGCCGACACGGCGTCCTTCCATGTGATCTTGTGGTATGCCGCGTTCGGCATGTCGCCGCTTTCCGCCTTGCGGCACATCTTGTAGAACCAGTTGCGCCGGCCCTTGACGTTGCCGATTATGCGGACGCGGCCGCGCGTCTTCGTGAGCGTGGTGCGAACCGCGATGAACGCCTCCTCACGCATGCGGCTAGCCTCATCCAGCACGACGGCGTGAACGTCCTCGCCGTAGAGGTTGTCCGGCTTCTCGCCGCTCTTGAAGAAAATGTGTGTGCCGTTCGGTAAGTCCACACGGAGCTCGCTCTCGTTCTTCTCGAACATCCCGGGCGGCATCCCGGCGATCATTCGGCGGAAGGCGACCGTCGCCACGGGGAACACGGGCGCGACCCACCAGTAGTTCCAGCCTGGCTGCCCGTGAGCCGCCTGATCCATGAGCCACACCAGGCACCCAGCCGTCTTGCCTGCCTTCGTCGTCGCCTCGATCAGTGAATAGCGCGCCGGGTCGTAGATGGCTGCGAACTGGACCGGGTAGAGGTCGGCGCCCTTGAACTCGATCCGCTCGAAGATCTGCGGCGAGTTCGGGTAATCATCCTGATACACGGGGGATGGCGGCTTCGTGCTCGGCGACCGCGCGTGAGGCCCGCATCGGATCGAACACGAATACGGTTTTCCGCTGGTCGATTGCGACGTTGGTTTCCGCGTGGTCGCCATACTTCTTAGGCGCCAGCTTTGACATGAGCCATTTGCGTGCGTCGATGCGCAGCTTGGCGCGGTCGATCATGTCGCCCTCAATCACCTTCACGCCGCCATCAGGATTGATCTCGCGGCGCGTGCCTACCTCGCAAACGTCGGCAAGCTCCTTGATCTCGTCAGCCCACGATTCCAGCTGCATTTCACGGGCGCGCGCGTACCGCCCCCACAGGCCGCGGATGTCCGCGATCAGCCAGCGGCGAAAACTCGTCTCAGGGATTCGCATGTCGGGTCCTCGGGTGCATGAACGAAGGGATGCGCCGCGGGCGACCTGCTCCAGGATGTCATTAATGGCCTCATCGTCCCATTCGCGCGGAAGGGGTTGCTCGATCGCGGGTTTTGTAGGAGCCATGTGACTATTCCCGTTCATGTGCTCGATGTGCCCGTTGCCGTTCGTTCCGTTCGCTGCATGTCCGCCATTCTCGCCGTGCATTCACGGATTCTACCGTCCGTTTTTTCGGTCGTGTCAAGAAAATTAGGGGAACTATATCTTTGACTCCCTTGGCTCGAATTTCTTTTGAAGAAATTTCAAGACCGCCTGTTGTTCATCGAAGCCTGCCTTCCTAATCTGAGAGAGAAGCCAAATGGTGCTAGGCTTTTCAGCGGTTACATTCTTAGCGCCTTGGTTGCATGTCGAACAAAGCGCCCGAAGATTCGATAACTCCTCTTTTCCGCCAAGGCTCTTATCTTTGATGTGACCTATATGCAGCCGAACTTTTCGATTTGTGGCCGGATCTATTTCACCGGGCGTCAGGCCGCACATCTGGCAAGTGAAGCCATTGCGGTCCAGTACCTGCGCCCTCAGCTTGGCAGAAATCCCGCGCTTGAAAGTAACTTGGGACGGTGCCGGAGGATTTCCGGCTAGAAGATATTGCCCAGGCTTTAAGGCTGCCGAGTCGTTATTGGTCAGAATTGGCCATCCCTCCTCGGCCTTAATCTCACGAACACGTCTAGCCCATTCACTAGTCTCCACAACTCCCTTGAGTTGTGTAGATGAAACCACAATTCCTATGTTTTCTAGGAAGAAAAGTTTTAGTCGCGCCTTTGCGCTCAACTTACGCATTTTTTCTCACCTTAATTGGCTCGCGTTCAATAAATGACAGATAGTGGATCAACTGCTCTCCTATAAGTTCGGTATAGGCTGGCGGGATGGATTCATTAATCTCCACTTTACCCATCCAGTTTATACCCATCGCATCGCGGGCTGCCGCAAGAGTGCAATTCCCTCCTCCTGTGACCTGAACGAAATCTTTCCATTCGTTGGTTTTCCCAAAATGAGATTTGCGGCGGTCGAAGGTGTGGACTTTGGGGTGTTTCTTGTGCGGGGGGGCGATGATCTCAAAATTCGCCTCAAATAATCGGTGCCTAAGCACGCGTAAGCCTGGGAACATCGTGCCGCAAAGCACAACCGGGTTAAGGAGGGGCGCTCCATCCACGTTTTCAATGATGTACGGCAACCCAGAACGAATAAGCATTTCCCTGACAGGTTCAATCAGTCTGGGCCATGCGTCGGCATTCGCGTTCCGTTTCGCCAAATCTGAATAAGACTGGCAGGGAGGTGATGCGTGAACGGCGTCGAACCCCGCAATGAAACTCGGGATAAGTGTTAATGCGTCGGCCTGTATGAACTGGAATGGATAATGGGGCTGCGGATTAATATCCACACCGACAACCTCGAATCCGGCACGGCTGTAACCCACCGCTGCCCCGCCAGCGCAACAAAATAGGTCAAGGAGTCTAGGTTTGCGCGAGGTCTTCATCAAAATCATCCCACTTCAGTTGCTTACCGCCTCCAAAGAGCGCGACAAAAAATTCAATAAAATCCTGCCTATTCTTGGCTATCTGCAAAAATCCCGTGATCTTGCTGATGTGATCCCGCAATTCCTCTTTTGCGTTTTCTTCTATGAATTGGTGCAGCTTTAACCATTCAGCATCCTTCCCGGATTCATCGGAATACTTCGCCCGTTTGGCTTTCAATTCAGATGGCAACCCGGAAAAAATCGGCTCGTATATAAAGCGATTAGTCCAACGGCCAACCCAACTCGGCTTGTTCTTGCTGGCATCGAACGAGTCCCCATATAGGCGAAGGAGGGAAATGTAGAACTCGTCCTTAAATGTCTTTTTCCACTTTTCAGGAATTGAAAGCAGGAGCGCATCGACCGGTCGAAGTTTCTTCCTGGCATTGCGGAACGCGATAATGAGCCGTAACCGAAATTCTCGGGTGGCAGCCGTAGTCCGGCTCAGGGTCAGCAAAAATGCTATTTGGTCGAAATTCAGCCATGCGAACTTTGGGGGGTTGCCTCCGGTTTTTGGCGCTCGCTTAGCAACTCCGGTTTCAAACCGGAGTTGCCCTAACTGGCTTAGTGGCTCCGTGTTTTTATTGATGAGATCGAAGAAGTTCTCATGCTGAACCCCGAAAAGCTTAGCGATTTCCCTTGAATCGACGTAAATCTCACTCCCCTGATTTACAGCGTGGTCAAATTCGTTCATGGGTCTTGGCCGATAAGCGAGGATTGTATCGGCTATCTTATCCAGAATTTCGAGGTTGGGGTTCACGCTGTTAGCTGCTTGTAGGTGAGCCGAAACCGAATTGAACGGCAAGCCGCAGGGCGATCGACTGCGTTTCTGATAAACGGTTTACCGTAATCGCCGCAAGCGTATTTTGGTGTTGCCTGGTTGAGTGAAACATGAATCATTCCAGCTTCGGCGTTTCCCCGCTATTCGTTTCCCAACCCATTTGCCGCAAGGTGAACGCCGCTCGTCAGTAGGCTTGCCGCGCCTAGCGCGGGGAAACCAGGTCGAAAGCGGGCGGCGATATTTTCCCATTACCGTCAGTGACTAAGCTCCCTTGGATAAAATTCTGGCCCTCAGACTGGCTAAGTGATGAGGCTTTGCGCCTCGTCTCACTGTCGGCCCGGGGTGTGTGGATCGACCTCCTTTGCCTCATGGCGAAGTCAGAGCGGACGGGATTCTTGCAGGTTAAGGGGGGGGTTAACGGGTGGGTTAACCCCACCCTTGAGCAGGTGGGTAAACTAGTGGGGTCAAGTGAGGCTGAAATTACACCTCTTTTGGGTGAGCTAAAACAGGCAGGAGTGTGTTCTTTGGAGGAAGGAACGGGCATTATTTTCAGTAGGCGAATGGTGCGTGATCATGCTGCCTATGAACAGGCTTGCGAATATGGAAAGAGGGGGGGTAATCCTCGCATTATTGGGGTTAAGGGTAGGGTTAAGGGTAGGGTTAACCTAAGCCGGCAACCCTCTCTAGCTTCTAGCATTAGCATCTTGCCTCTAGCTTCTGGATTGGATCCTGAGGCGCTGGCTATCTATGAGGCGTACCCGAGACGGGTGGCTCGAGCCCACGCACTCAAGGCGATCAAGGCAGCGTTGGCGAAGAAACCATCTGCGCACCTGCTGGATGCCACCAGGGCTTTTGCGTCCGCAACCGAGGGATGGCCCGCGGACCGCAGGCAATTCATTCCCTACCCGGCATCGTGGTTTAACTCCGAGTCCTACGATGACGACCGGACGGCGTGGGCTTACATCCCAAAGGACACAACTGTCCCTTGGCAGCGCCGCACCTCGACGGACGAGGATCATGCCAAGGGATTCTAACCATGAATGACGAACCTGAAGTACCCTTTGAGGCCCTCGAGCCCGCATGGGAGGCAATCGGCAGCCGAGTCTGCCCCGAGCCGGTCCCTATCGGCGCCCTGATTGCCCGCGCAGTCGATTCCGTGTGGCTGCATGGCCTTCCGGAGCCCGATCCAAGCAAACACCCCTACCAGGGCATTTGCCGCCAATGCGGGCAGGAACTGGATATCAAATGGACCCAAATTGCAAAGTGCACCGGGTGGTTCCCCGTCAATATTCACGTCGAGTGCCTGCCAGCCTATTGCGCGACGATCGGGCCGGCCGGCGAGCAGGCCGAACAGTGGAAGCGAATATGCCCGCCCGACTTCAGGACGCCATGGGACGGACAAAAAGGGAACGGGAAGCTGCTGTCCCGCGTACTTCAGTTTGACCCAAAGACTTGCAAGGGGCTGCTGATCCACGGACCAAGCGGAAGGGGCAAGACCCGCGTGGCGTGGCTGCTCGCGCGCCAACTCATGGAGGGCGGATTCAGCGTGACTTTTGTCGCGTCAATCGACCTGCCCGACGAGCCAACGAAGGAAATGATGCACGCTTCAATCCTCATCATCGACGACTTCGGCAACGACAGGATGCAGGCCAAGAGCGAGGCGATTGTGCTCAAGATCCTGCGCAACCGCACGGAGTGGCATCGTCCGACAATCGTGACGACGCAGTTTACAGGCGCACAACTTGAGGAGCGTTTCAGCGACGGGCACACTGCAAGGGCCGTGATCCGCCGCCTGCGCGAATACTGCGACGGGGTGCCCGCATGACCGCCGTTCGGATGCTGCCTACTCATCTGGCATCACCAACCAAAATAATCCTATGTTAAACATCGCCTACTGCACGGCTCGCAAAGAGCCCCACATCGAATGGTTCCTGTCCTCCCTCGCCAACGAGGCTGCCGGTGACTTCTCCCAGCTCAAGATCATCATCGTCGATTATTGGGCCAACCCCTTCGGCGGCACGAAACAGGCGCACGAGGAACGCCGCGCCTACATTTTCGACCGCGTTGACGATGCCGGAATCCCGCAGGAGGCCGTCAACTGGACCGCGCCCAAGAGCACGCCATGGCAGGGCAAGCAGCGCCAGACGCAGGGAGATTGGTTCAACGTGGCGAACAGCCGCAACACGGCGCTCTGCTACTGCGAGGACGGGCACGTCGCGTTCGTTGACGATCTAAGCGTTCTCATGCCGGGATGGCTCGGCTTCGCGGCGCAGGCTGCGATGATCCCGAAGACGATCACGCTCTGCCGCTACCAGAAAGTTCGGGACTTGATTGTGGAAAAGGGCGAAGTCAAATCCTTCACCCCGCAGGCCATGGATTCTCGGGCGAAGCACTTCCGCGACCTGACGCGGCCACACCTGAACGCGCCGTCGGACCTGCATTACGGCTACGTGATCGGACCCGTCCATGCCTACCTTGACGTGAATGGCTACGTCGAGACAGAGACGGCTGGGCTCGGATTCGAGGATGTGCCGACTGGCATCAATCTCGCCAAGAAGGGCTATGCCTTCCGCTACGATCCGCGCATGTTCACCCTCGAAAGCGAGGATGGGCATGACGACACGAAGTTTCACAAGGCGGATTACGGGGTGTCGCCGAACGATAAGAGCCACCTTATACTCCAAAGGTCTAAGACGGGAAACGGCTACGCGGCGAACGACTTTTGGAACGGCCAATCGCTGGCGGAATTGCGCGATCACGTCTTTGCGAAGGCGTCGAATCCATTCCCTGCCCCGCGACCGAACGTGCGCGAATGGTACTCAGGCATACTGCTTTCTCAATTGCATCAATATCCTGATGGATCAAAAGTTTTAAGAGCCCAATGAAATACACCAATTGTTTTGAAAAAGCACACGAAAACAGGTTAAATACATGACATGAAGCCTATTAAGATACAATTCAGGCGCGACGGCATAGATTTCCGCCAGATTCGCCGGGAAGGCAACGCGGCGGTCTACGAACTCAGTAAACCGATTTGGTCAACATGTAGGTATGAAACGGTCGTTATCCT
>Ga0302319_10004752_pt1 | contig 27722 bp, 27 predicted proteins | sample Bog_T0_2_FD_203319 | JGI IMG/M metagenome (GOLD analysis project Ga0302319, IMG submission 203319) | Peat permafrost microbial communities from Stordalen Mire near Abisko, Sweden - Bog_T0_2 | ecosystem: Environmental > Terrestrial > Soil > Wetlands > Peat | place: Sweden: Abisko, Stordalen Mire... | reverse complement strand
CGCTGGCCGAAATCGACGCCTGGGCTTTGCCGCTTTTCAGAAAGGGTGGGCGGCACATAGCGTCGCTAGCGGCCGCCACGGAGCTTCTTGGAGGCAAGATCGGTGAGGTGTCCGAGGTTTGCACGAAGCTTTGGCTGAATTCTGAAAAAGGAACTGTCTTGGACGAGGCTGCGCAACGGGAGGCCGTGAAGGCGGTTGCCGGGCAACAGCCGCAGCTCGGGAGGCAGATTTCCGAACTGACGGCAAAACAGGCCATTGTTCTGAGATGGATCGTCATGAATCCGAACGTGAGCCCTTACTCGAAAGGCGCCAAGGAAACGATGGGACTCAATGACGGGACCGTGGCGACGTCGCTAAACGCGCTTGTTGGCAAAGAACTGATCGAAAGTTTCAGGCCAAATCAGTACGTTGCGACAACGCCCTTGAAGCTCTTGGCCAGTCTTTCGCCAAATCTTTGGACTAAGGCATAGGGCCCGCCGGCGGATCATAAAGCTCAACGTGCAGCGTCGCTCCAACAGGGGGTCGCGGCGTAAGGTAGGGTGGAGTCGATTGGAAGCGCGGCGGCTATGCCCCGTGTTCGCGCAACGTCCTGGGGATCCGTTCGGGTGAATAGCGCGCGTAAAGCACCGCCACGATCACCACCCGGGCACCGTCGAGGCGGTAGTAAAGGTTGTAGGGAAGGTTCCCGACAAAGACCCGGTGGTAGTGGTCGAACACCCGCTGGTGTGTGCGGAGGCCCAGTTCAATTTCTGACTCCGCTCGGCTGAAGGCTTCGTCGAACCGCAAAGCGGTCTGCGGGGAAAGCGCCTCTTAGGAGGCGAATGCCTCGACAAAATCGCGGCTTACATCCGGCAGGTAAACGACCTGCCTGCTCATTTCTTCAGTGCGGTGACTTGGGCGCGGAACTGTTCGCGGTCAAGGGCGACGCCCGGATTTGCCTCATAGGCCGCCCAGCGGCGGTCGAGCTCGGCCCGATGCGCCAGCGCAGCTGGCAGGGCGTCCGGATTCTTAAGAGAGCCCAGAATTTCGTCCGCCAGGGCTACCCGTTCGTGATCGGAGAGCCTGTCGAAATTTGGAATCTCGGTGGTCCGCATGCATGGCAAGGTAGCCATGCCGCGCCGGCCGGCAAGTCTGCGCCTTTCAGTTCAAACGGTTCCAGCGCAATCGGCAGGGCACTCGTTCTTTTTTCCGGGTTCTTCGCAGTGCACGCCATTGCGGCCGGCTGGTCTGCTTGGGCGGAATGTCGGAGAAAGCGGCTATGGGCCCTTGGAGCCGCAGAGAAGCGAGACGAGAATCAGCTCACGTGCTTACTGACCAAAGCCGTCATCTCGAACATGGTCACGACGCTCTTGCCCTTGAACACGACCTTCAGGACCGCGTCGGCGTTAATGTTGCGCTTATTTTTCTTATCCTGAAGACCGTTCTTCTTGATGTAAGCCCAGAGCTTCTTGGTGAGCTCGGTGCGGGGGAGCGGCTTTGAGCCGACAACGGCTGCGAGGGCCTCATCCGGCTGCACTGGTTTCATGAAAGCTGCGTTGGGTTTACGGGCGGGTTTCTTTGCCATGGGTTTAGAGCCGCAACCCCAGTTGTAGGAGTTTTTGGCGCATAGTCATAGTAGCCCGGCAGAATGGAAATCCAAGGACGATCGGGTAGTGGGTCAGAGTGAATGACCGGACTGAAGGCGATCTGCGGGCTTGGAGAATCTTAGGGGGGACGTTATCTGACAGTGATGAAGATCTGGCGCTTTGCACTCTGCGTTGCATTTCCTCTTGGTTATCTGAGCGGCGAACCGCCCGTCTGGCAGCCGTCGCCGGGACATACGCAAGTGCCGATATGGCCCGGGGCGGTGCCTGATGCGATGCCGGTCACAGAGCCGGAGTTCACAATGACCACGGGGAAGGAGTCGCTGGTTGCCGGCAGCCCTGTGGTTGTCGTGGGAAACGTCTCGCGGCCCACAATGACGCTCTATCCGCCAAACGGAGCGAATACGGGCGTTGCGGTTGTCGTATTCCCTGGTGGGGGCTACTGGGAACTGGCCATGGATCTTGAAGGCACGGAGGTCTGTGACTGGCTGACGTCCAAGGGGGTCACCTGTGTGCTGTTGAAATACCGTGTGCCAGGGGGATCGGGGAAGTACTCATTTTCGGCGCCAAAATCAGGGCCGTATCCGAAATATCCGCAGGCACTAGAAGATGCGCAGAGGACATTGGGGTTGGTGCGCTTACATGCCGCGGAGTGGCACATCAATCCGCACAAGATTGGAGTCCTTGGTTTTTCGGCAGGAGGTCATCTGGCGGCGGCAATGAGCATCCACTTTGAGCAGCGCGTGTACCCGGCTATCGACGCGGCCGATAAGGAGAGTTGCCGGCCGGACTTTGCCGTGGCCCTTTATCCGGGACATCTGGCGAAAGACGAGAATCCTTCCGAGTTGAATCCGGACATACGTGTTACCGATCAGGCTCCGCCCACGTTCTTGCTGCAGGATGAGGATGACCCGGTGGACGACGTGGAGAACTCACTGGATTACTATGCCGCGCTGAAAAAGGCGGGTGTCCCAGTGGAGATGCATCTATACGCGAAGGGCGGCCATGGGTTCGGGCTGCGGCGCACGAAGCTTCCGGTGGCCGCATGGCCTCAGCTGGTGGAGACATGGCTGAGGACAATCGAAATGATTTCAAACTGACCCACTACCCGCAAGAACCAAGCGGCTTTCCTCTGCCTCGCCTGCGGGTACACGACCCACGCCGATCTCAATGCGGCAATAAACATCTTGGCGGCCGGGCAGGCCGTGACTGCGCAGGGAGGCTCCGGGATTACCCCGGCCGGCGAACTGCGAACCCATCCGAGGATACGACCGCGAAAGCGGCTCGCTCCGACGGGAATCCCGGCTAAAGCGGCTACAGCCACTTAAACCGGGAGGATCGATCTCAACGGTGACGAACTCGCCTAATTTGCCGAGGCCCAGACATTACAGTCGCATCCCCTTTGGCGCTTCTGCGTCGTGTCGGGTTATACTCGTCGCCGTCTACGACCCTAAAACCGAGTCGCGTGTACCATGACCGCCTTGTTCATGGCGCGGGCTTTGCCATTGACCGCAGCTGCACTGCCGGAGAGCGTGCACCTTCCATGCTTAAAGCCGGCATCGTCGGGCTGCCCAACGTGGGCAAGTCCACCCTATTCAACGCCCTCACCCGCTCCCGCAAGGCGGAGGCGGCCAACTATCCGTTCTGCACGATCGACCCGAATGTCGGCGTCGTGACGGTGCCCGACGCGCGACTGGCGGTCCTGAAGGGGATCGCGAAGACCCACGTCGTCATTCCTGCCGCGGTGGAGTTCGTCGACATCGCGGGCCTCGTCGCCGGAGCCAGCAAGGGCGAGGGACTCGGCAACCAGTTCCTCGCGAACATCCGCGAGGTCGACGCGATCGTCCACGTCGTGCGCTGCTTCGAGGACGCCGACGTCGTGCACACGATGGGCTCGGTCGATCCGGTCAGGGACATCGAGGTGGTGACCACCGAGCTCGTGCTCTCCGACCTCGACGCGGTCCAGAAGCGGATCGAGAAGAATCACAAGAAGGCCAGAAGCGGCGACAAGGAGGTCCTGGCCGAGATGGCGCTCCTCGAGCGCCTGGGCCCGCACCTCAACGCGAACAAGCCCGCGAACATACTGCCCGCCACGGAGGAGGAGGTGAAGATGCTCAAGCTCTTCCAGCTGCTGACCGCCAAGCCGGTCATCTACGCCTGCAACGTCGCCGAGTCCGACCTGGCGACCGCGGAGGAGAACCCCTTCGTCAAGAAGGTCGCGGAGTTCGTCCGCGCCCACCACGACGCGGCCTATGTGCCGATCAGCGCCCGCATCGAGTCCGAGCTGATCGACCTGCCCGAGGACGAGGCAAAGGCCTTCCTGAAGGACCTCGGTGTCGACGACTCGGGCGTCTCCTCGCTGATCCGAGCGACTTACACCCTCCTCGGCCTGCAGACGTATTTCACGGCCGGCGAGAAGGAGGTCCGTGCCTGGACGATCCACAAGGGCTGGAAGGCCCCCCAGGCAGCCGGGGTGATCCACACCGACTTCGAGAAGGGTTTCATCAAGGCCGAAGTGGTCTCCTACGAGGAACTGGCGAGGCTCGGCAGCGTCGCGGCCGCCCGCGAGGCCGGCAAGTACCGCCTCGAGGGCAAGGAATACGTCTTCCAGGACGGCGACGTCGCCCTGTTCAGGTTCAACAACTAAGCGGGACCTAAATCGCCGGGGTGCAGGCGCGGGGACACCCAAAAGGCGCCTGCGGCACTCCAGGAGCCTTCCTGCGGTCGTGCGGCATCCACCGGCCGGCCCATTCCGGGCGCCCGCGTTCGAAGCCAAAGCGTCGCGGTGATCCTTTGGCCTAGGGGCAACGGCCGGGCGGGATTGGCATTCCCTGAACAGACAATGCCAATTAATGCGCAGTATAACATTCGGCGTTGCCGCTACGATGGGTGCCCAGAAGCGAGCCGAACCCAACGGCCTCGGAGGCTCCCCACTCTTCCCACCATGCCTGACGCCAAGACGATGCCATGGAGTGAGCGTTTTCAGACCGGCCATAGCACGGTGGACGCAGAGCACCGGGAATTGCTCAGGCAGCTTGCAGCGGTTAGGAGCGCCCTCGACGAGGGCCAGGGCGGCGATAAGGTGGCCGAGCTGATCGCGATCCTCCAGCGCTACGCCGTCGCGCACTTCGCGCACGAGGAGGCGCACATGCTGCAGGTGCGCTGCTCCGCCCACTCCGAAAACTGCACCGCCCACCGGGAGTTCATCCGCAGGCTCGACGGCTGGCTGGAGCTGCTGACGTTCGGCTCGACGCCGATTTCCGTCCTGCGCGACATCCAGCAGCAGTCCACGGCCTGGATCGAGGACCACATCGTGCGCATCGACTGCCGCCTGCGCGGCTGCCCGTTGAAGTGATCCCCGGCGTGCCCCTCCTGCGTCAGCGGCGCACCGCGATGCCTGCCAGCCCCAGCCTTTCGCGGATCAATCGCGCCATGGCAACCGCGCCCGGGCTATCGCCGTGGACGCACAGGGTGTCCGCCTCGACCCGCACTTCGCGGCCGTCATAGGCCCGCACGAACCCGTCGCGCGCCAGGCGAACGGCCTGCTCCGCGGCCAATTCCGGCTCCCGAATGACGGCGCCCGGCAGCGAGCGGGGCGCCAGCGATCCGTCCGGAGCGTACGCCCGGTCGGCAAACGCCTCTCTCGACACCTCAAGGCCCCGGCGCAGCCCGGCCTCGGCGAGCGCGCTGCCTGCGAGCGCCACGAGAATCGGCGGATCGGCGCGCAGCGCGGCCACGGCCCCGGCGACGCCATCGGCAAGCGCTGCGTCCCGCGAAACCATGTTGTAGAGGGCCCCGTGGAGCTTCACGTGCGAGACCCGCGCGCCGAACTCCAGGGCCACCAGCTCGAGAAGCCGGGTCTGCTCGGTGACGAGCCGCGCCGCCTCTGCCGGCGTCACCGGTTGCTCCCTGCGCCCAAAGTGCGCACGGTCCGCGAAGCCCGGGTGGGCCCCGATCGCGGCTGCGTAGCTCAGCGCCAGTTCGATCGTGCGGCGCATGGCACCGAGGTCTCCCGCATGGGCCCCGCAGGCGATGTTCACCGATGACACAAGGGCTATGAGCTCGGCGTCGTGCCCGCAGCCCTCCCCCACGTCCGCGTTGAGGTCGATGGATCCCGGCGTCCTCATGCGCTGCGCATCTTGGCCGCGACCCCCTGGCGCAGGAGGCCCAGCTGGCGGTGCTGCGTCTTCAAAATCCCGTGCGCTTCCGCGAGGCCTATCTTGGCGAACCGCATCCAGTCGCCCGGGGCCAGCTGCGCCATGAGCGGCAAGTCGACCGTCACCACGTGGGCCGCGCGGGGGTATCCCCCGAGCGTCTGCGCGTCGGCCATGAGGACGATCGGGTCTCCATCGGGCGGGACCTGCACGGTGCCCGGGGCGACGGCCGAGGACAGCAGCTGCGCCGCCGCGGAGCGCTCCAGCCTGTGCCCTTCCAGGCGGATACCCATGCGGTCGGAGCGCGGCGTGACGCGGTAGCGGCCCGCGTAGAAATTGTCTCCGAAGTCAGCCGCATGGGAGCCCTCCACCACGCGTACCAGGCCCTCCTTTGAGTACTTGGGCAGCATGCGCTCGTCGATTCCCCAGTGATCCGTGGGGACCCTCAGGGCGTCCGCGACCACCAGGACGTCGCCGTCCCTCAAGGCCCTTCCGTGGAAACCCCCGAAGCCCCCCCGCAGGTAGGTACCGGCGCCGCCCAGGACGCGGTCCGCCCTGATGCCGCCCGAGATGGCCAGGTAGCAGCGGCACCCCTCGATGCGCTCGCCGAAGCGGATGCGCTCGCCGGCGGCCACCCTCAGCGGTCTCCATGCAGGGATGTTCTCGAAGCGCGCCCCGCAGGCCGCAATCCAGCAGTCGCGGCCGAACTCAAGCTCGGGCCCGGAGAGCAGGATCTCAAGGCCCGGCGCGTTTTCGCCGTTGCCGACCATGAGGTTCGCCACACGCAGGGCGAACGGGTCCATGGCGCCCCCGATGGGCACGCCCTGGGACAGGAAGCCGCGGCGGCCCAAGTCCTGGACCGTCGTGCGCATGGCCGCCTTGTGGACCTTCACTTCCATGACTCGAACTGCGCCTGCGTGATGGGCTTGAACAGCACCCGGTCTCCCGGCGCCAGGAGCGCCGCGTGCTCGCGCCGCGCGTCGAAGAGGGCGAGGGGCGTGCACCCGATGATCTGCCAGCCTCCCGGCGAGGCCAGGGGATAGACCCCTGTCTGGGAACCCCCGATGCCGACGGAGCCCGGGGCGACCTTCTCCCTCGGCCGATCGCGCCGCGGCGTCGAGAGCTGCGCGGGCAGGCCGCCCAGGTAGGGGAAGCCCGGCGTGAAGCCGATGGCGTGCACCAGGTACGAGGCGCCCCAATGCAGCGCCACGACCTCGGCCTGCGTGAGCCCGCACTGCGCGGCGACGTGGTCCAGGTCGGGGCCGTGCAGGCCCCCGTAGCAGACGGGAATCTCGACCAGCCGGCCCTCGGGCTCGGGCCCCGCCGCCGCCTGCGCGGCGCAGGATTCGATGACGCCGCAGACGCGGGCATAGGCGTCGTCGCCGGGCTCCGCCACGTGGAGGGGATCGTAGAAGACCGTCACGCTCGAGTAGGCCGGCACCACGTCCATGATTCCCCGCGCCGCCGAGGCCCCGATCGCGCGGGCAAGTCCCGTCACCCTTGCCAGGAGCGCCGCGTCCACCTGGCCCTCGAGGGTCGCCACCACCGCCGAATCGCCGAGGGGCTCGAGCTTCATCGGGGGGTCCCTCAGCCGACGCGCAGCAGCTTCTCTGCGTGCGCGAGGGCGCTCTTTGCGTTGCGGTCGCCCAGCATGCGGGCGAGTTCCCCCACCCTTGCCTTGCGGTCCGCATGGATCGGCTCGATCGTGACACGGGCGCGCTCCCCCGACTGGTCCTTCGCGACGACAAAGTGGCTCGTGGCGTGGGCCGCCACCTGGGGCAGGTGCGTGACGCAGAGGACCTGGTGGCGCGCGGCGATCGCGGCCATCCTCTCGCCGACCACGCTGCCGATCTCCCCTCCCACGTTGGCGTCCACCTCGTCAAAGACCAAGACCGGAACCGAGTCTAGGTCGGCTAGGACGGACTTCAGGGCGAGCATCACGCGCGCCAGCTCGCCGCTTGAGGCGATGCGGCTGAGCGGCAGCGGCGCCTCGCCGACATTGGGAGAGAAAAGAAACTCGCAGCCGCAGTCACCGCTCGGTCCGAGGCCGGGCTTCTCTGTCACCGAAACCTGGAACTGCGCCTTGCTGAAGCCCAGGCCCGCGATCGCCGAGGACGCGGCCTTGGCGAGGCTGCGCGCCGCCTTCTCGCGAAGCGACCGAAGCTCGGCCGCCGACTTCCTGGCCTCCCGCGCCGCGGCCTCGATCTGGCGGTCGAGCCGGTCCATCGTCCCCTCGACGTCGCCCTGGGAGGAGATTCTCAAGCGCATCGCCTCCCGCGCCGCGCACACCGAGCGCAGGTCGGGGCCGTGGCGGCGCCTCGCCTCGAGCCATGCGTTCATGCGCTCCTCCAGCCCGGCGAAGCTTTCCGGATCGCCCTGCACCTCGCGGCCCAGGGAGCCGAACTCCGCCGCAAGGTCCGCAAGCTCGGCCGAGGCCGAGGCCATCCGCTCGGCAAGCGCGTTACTGGCGGGGTCGATGGCCTCGAGCCGGCGGGCGTCCCGCACGAGCGCCGCAATCTTGCCAAGGGCGCCGTCATCCCCCGACAGGCCCGCCTCCAGGGAGTCGGCAAGGCCGGCGATCTCCTGCGAACGGCTCATCCTCTGGAAGTCGCGCTCAAGCGACAGGATGGCCTCCTGCGTTAGGTCGAGGCGGTCGAGCTTGGCAAGCTGCGCCTCCATGAACGCGAGCTCGTCGGGCGAGAGCCTTGCCTGGGACGCCAGGCGCTCGCTCTCGGCCTGCAGGTCGCACCACTCCCGGTAGAGCGCGCCGTAGGCCCCGAGGGCGGGCGCCGTCCGCCCGAAGAGATCGAGGAGCTCGAGCTGGCAGGCATCCTTGAGCAGGCGCCTGGGCTCGCTCGGCCCGTGAAAGTCGATCCAGCGCTCGCCGATGCGCTGGAGGGCGGCGAGGGTCGCCATGCTCCCATTGACGGTGATCTTGGGGGCGCGGTCGCGGGGGACGCTCCTCCTGAGGAGGAGGACGCCCTCCTCGCACGGCGGAAGCTCGAGCTCCGCCAGGAGGGCATCGATGGCCGCGGGACTCTCGAAGTAGAGCGAGGCCTCGACCTCGCAGGCCGCCGCCCCCTGGCGGATGACCGCCTTGTCCGCACGCTCTCCCGCGAGCAGGCTGAGGGCCCCGATCAGGATGCTCTTGCCCGCCCCCGTCTCCCCGGTCACCGCCGTGAAGCCCGCCTCGAAGTCCACGGACACGCTCTCCAGGAGCGCCAGGTTTTGGATGCGAAGCGACTGGAGCATCGGAAAGCTGGATCCTAGATGAAACCCTTCGGCAGCTCCGGCAAAAGCTTCTTGATGTCCTGCACGGAATCCTTGTGGCAGACGAGGACGGCGTCCGCCGTCTCGACCACCACCAGGTCCTTGACCCCGCAGAGCGCGATCACCCGGCCATTGCTGACGGCGATCGTGTTGGACGTGCCCTCCGAGACGACCTGGCCTACGCACACGTTGCCCGCCGGATCCGCCGCGAAGTGCTTGTGCAGCGCCGTCCAGGAGCCGACGTCGTCCCAGTCGAATTCGGCCACCACGGTCGCCACCGCCGCCGCCTTCTCAAGGACGGCGTAATCGACGGAGATCTTCGGCAGGCTGGCGAAGTGCTTCGAGAGGTAGGCGCTCGGATCGCCCTTCGGAAAGTTGCGGATGAAGGTCGCCAGCTGCGGCGCATTGCGCTCCACCTCGGCGAGGAAGCGGTTGACGCTCCAGACGAAGATCCCCGCGTTCCAGGCATGGCGGCCGCCGGCCAGGTAGCCGCGGGCGGTCTTCTCGTCGGGCTTTTCCACGAAGCGCTTGACGCGCAACAGGCGGCTTCCGTGCTTTCCCTTGGCGAGCTGCGGGCCCAGTTCCAGGTAGCCGTAGCCCGTCGCGGGGAAGGTCGGCGTCACGGCGAAGGTCACCAGCCCGTGGCCGGCACCCCCTGCGCCCTCGGCCGCCCATTGGAAGGCCTGCTCAAGCTGCTGGCCGAAGCGCTCGGCGTTGCGGATCAGGGCGTCGGCGGGCAGCAGCGCCACGACGCCGTTGGGATCGCGCGCGCGCACGAGCCCCGTCGCAAGGGCTGCAGCCGGCGCCGTGTCGCGCCGCGCCGGCTCGGCGATGATCTGCTTGGCCGGGAAGCGGGGCATCGCCTTGCGGATCAGCGGCACCTGCGCCTCGTTGGTGATGATCCACACGTTGCTTTTGGCGACGATTCCCTCCAGCCGGTGGACGGTGTCCTCGAGGAGCGTCTTGTCGGAGAAGAGCTTAAGGAGATGCTTGGGAGCTCCCACCCGGCTCATCGGCCAGAAGCGTTCGCCGGTTCCTCCGGCTATGATGCAGGCGTGGAAACGGGGGTCGGGTTTCATGGGGATCGGGCCAGAGGATCGCCCGCGAAGGGCCCCGCGCCAAGCCGGAACCGCGCGCGCGCCCCATTTCCCGCCGCCTTCAGGTCCGCAGCACGATCTTTCCAAACTGCCCCCCGCGCTCCATGAGCAGGAAGGCCTCGGCCGCCCGCTCCATGGGGAAGACCTCGGAGACGACCGGCAGCAGGCGGCGGGCGGCGACGAAGTCGGTCATGGCGGACCAGTCGGCGGGGCTGCCCATGGTGGAGCCCAAGAGCGAGAGCTGCCGCCAGAACACCTTGCGCAGCGCCAGCTCCGGCACGCTCCCCCGTGTCGCCCCGTAGAAGACGATGCGCCCTCCGGGGGCGGCAGCGTCCAGGAGGGCGCCGAAGCCCGGGCCGCCGGCGCTGTCGATCACGACGTCAAAGGGGCCGGCCTCCTTCACGGCCTCGGCGGCCCATTCGGCGCGGTCGTAGCGGAAGCCCCCGCGGGCGCCGAACGCCCGTGCGCGTGCGATCTTCTCGTCGCAGCTCGAGGTGACCCACACCTCGTTGCCCATCGCCGCGGCGAACTGCAGGGCGAAGAGGGCGACCCCTCCGCCGATGCCCGAGACGAGCACGCGCTCGCCGGGCGCCAGCCGCGCGCGGCTGACGAGCGCCCGCCACGCCGTAAGCCCGGCCAGCGGCAGCGCCGCGGTCTCGTTCCAGTCCAGATGGGAGGGCTTGGCCGCAAGCTGCGCGGCCGGGACCGCGACTCTCTGGGCCAGCGTGCCGTCGCGCGGCAGCCCCAGAATTGAAAACTCAGGACCCTGCGCGGCCTGGGAGGCGCCCCAGTCGAAACTGGGGTTGATGACCACCTCCCTGCCGACCCAAGAGCCGGGTGTTCCCGGCCCCGCCGACACGACGACTCCCGCGCCGTCGGATCCGGGGATGCACGGGAACCGCAGCCCCGCGTACTGGCCCTGCTTAATCCACACGTCGCGGTGGTTGAGGGCCGCCGCCCTCACCTCGACAACGACTTCTCCCGGCGCCGCCACCGGATCCGGCACCTCGCTGATGCCGAGCACGCCGACCGCCTCGATGCGGACCGCCTTCATCGCAGCGCCTTTCTAGACGTGGACTATGACGTCCTCGGCCTTGTAGCGGACCTTCGGGAGCTTTGCGTACTTGTCGTCGGCCGCGCGGTAGCCCAGCGCGCAGGCGCAGAGCGCGGCGTAGCCCTTCTCAGTGAGCCCGAGGATCTCGTTAAACTTGGCGGGATCCAAACCCTCCATCGGGCACGCGTCGACGCCCAGGAGCGCCGCGGCCGTCATGAGGCCGCCGAGGGCGATGTAGGCCTGCTTCGCGGCCCACGCGTCGATCCAGCCCTCCTTGCGGCCGCGCTCGGCGAAGCCCGTGATCACGTCGCCGTAGGCCTTGAGGCTGTCCAGCGTCGAGCCGCGCACCTCGGCCGTGCGCTCGAGGAAGGCCTTGATGTCGCCCATGTCCAGGCCCTTGCGGCCCGCGAACACGACAAAGTGGGAGCAGTCGACCGGCTGGCGCTGGCCCCAGGCGGCGGCCGAGAGCTTCTCCCGGGTGGCGCCGTCCTGGACGATGACGAACTTCCAGGGCTGCAGGCCGAAGGAGGAGGGGGCGAGGACCAGGGCCTCCTCAAGGGCGGCCCAGGTGGCCGCGGGAATCTTCGCGGACGGGTCGAATTTCTTGGTGGCGTAACGCCAGTGGAGGGCCTCGGTGAGCGTTTTCGTGGGTAGGTGCGTCATGTTGAAAGGCCACAACGAGCGAATTTCCGGCGATTTGTCAAAGGTGAGGTCGAACAATCGCCCCGAGCACGGGAATGCGCGCGACCAGGGCCTGGAGCTCGTCGCGGCCCTCGATGCGCAGGAGCCAGAGGACGACGGCGTAGACGCAGGCCCCGACCGGGATGAGAAGCGCAATAGAGAGCACCTGCACGGCCCTTGCGCCGAGCCCCGACTGCTCGATCAAGCGGGCACCCAACCAGACCACAACCGCCATGACGGCCGTGCCCGCCAGCACCTTTAGGATGCTCGGCAGGAGCGGCGCCAGGTTCATGCCCGGCAGCCGGCGCACGAGCGCGCGCTGCAGGAGGAGCGTCTGAGCGATGATGGCCGTCGTGCTCGCGATCACCAGGCCCGGGACCCCCAGCCACCGCATGAGGGCCAAGCTCAACGCCAGGTTGATGCAGAAGTCGACGGCGGCGACGCGCACGGGAGTGCGGATGTCCTTCATCGCGTAAAAGGCGCGCACCGTCAGGTTCACGACGGAGAAGAAGGGCATGCCGATGCAGAAGAGGGCGAGGACGACCGAGAGGTGGCGGGCGTCCGCGGCGCTGAAGTGGCCGCGCTCGTAGAAGAGGCGCACAATCGGTGTGCTCAAGAGCGCGAGGCCCACGGCCGCGGGCACGTTGATCACGAGGATCAGCCGCAGCCCCTTGTGGAAATCCACCGCCAGCCGGCCGTAGTTGCGCTCCGTCGCATGGCGCGCAAGCAGCGGGTACACGACGGTCGAGACGGCGATCGCGAAGACGCCGATCGGCAGCTCCATCAGCCGGTTTCCCATGAAAATCAGGGTCGCCCCGGAGTCGTCCACCGAATACGCGAGCTGGCGGGAGACCAGGATGTTGATCTGGTAGATCGCCGTCCCGAAGAGGCCGGGGGTCATGAGGGCCGCGATCTCGCGCACCCTCGGGGAGAGCCCCAGGTCGAATCGGGGCCGCCAGCCGGCCTGGATCAGGACGCCGGCCGGAACCGCGGCCTGGAAGAAGCCGCCGATAAGGACGCCCGTGCACAGCCAGTGGATCTCCTCGAGCGGCGTGTGGGCATAGTGCAGGCCCGCGCCGGCCAGGGACGCGATCATCGCGATGTTCAGCCAGATGGGCGACAGGGCGGGCTCCGTGAAGCGCTCGAGGACGTTGAGCGTCGCGTTGAAGCCGGCCGCCACGCAGACCATCACCATGTAGGGAAAGAGCCAGACACCCAGGTCCGCCGCCAGGTACCACCGGTTCTCGTGGCCTCCGAGCATGCGGGCGTTGCCGAGGGCGAGCGTCGCCAGGAGGACGAGGCCGGTCGTGACGACAAAGAGCCAGGACGTCACCTTGGAGAGGAGCGCGAAGGCCCCGTCCCGTCCGTTGGCGTGCAGCTCGTCCTGGAGCGTCGGGACAAAGGCGGCCGTGAGCGAGCCTTCGCCCAGGAGCCGCCTGAAGAGGTTGGGCCAGCTGAAGGCGGTGACCCAGGCGGAGTACAGCAGGCTCGTGCCAAAGAGGGACGCGGCCACCATGTCGCGCACCAGACCCAGCACCCGCGAGATGACGGTCAGGAACGAGAGGACACCGATGTGCTTGAGCCTTTTCGACACGAAGTCTCGGACCCGGGGCCTACGGCATCTTCAGCCGCAGCGCGTTGCCGACGAGGGTGACTTCGGAGAGCTTCGACCAGGCGGCCGCGAGGTCCTCGGGCGCGGGCCCGGCGAGCAGGAGCTTGCCGAGCAGCACGCTCTTGACGATCGGGATGCGCTGCATCGGGCATCCTCCCACGTAGAACGTCTCGGGAACGAAGGCAAAGGAACCTCCCCGCCTCTCGAAGGCGCCGCTCGCCTGGACGATCAGGGTGCCGCTGATGCCAAAGAGGTTGTACGTCACCGTGTCGGAAAGCTGCATCTGGCCCGCGCTGATGCGGGCGTTGAGGGCGCTCAGGTCGATCGCCTTGGTCGGGCCTGCGGGGGCCTTGTCGCCGGCCTTGGCCGGGGCGGGGGCGCTCGGCTTGAGCGAGCCGAGGAGCACGTTGAGCTCGGATTCGTCGATGTCGACGGATTCGCCCTGGGTGAACGCCTTGCGCTTGTCGGCCACGTCGCTCGTGCGGTTCAGATCGCGGGCACCCTCGACCAGGTAGACGGCGCTCGCGGGCGCGTCCTTCGGGATCTCCTTGACCTTCTGCACCGTCTTGAAGACCAGCAGGCCGGCGCCGAGCGCCGCGCCCAGGATGACGCTGAGGATCGCTCCCAGCGCCACCTCGAGGGTACTCGGTCCCTTGTCCTTCTTCTTTGCGCTCATGGGCTGCCTATTTCGAGGAGGGGGTCTCGGGCTTGGACGGCGCCGGCTTGGAGGCGTCCCCGCCCTTCGAAGCCGGGCCCCCGGACTTGGGAGCCGAGCCCTCGGATTTCGAAGCCGAGCTCTCGGATTTCGGGGACGAGCCCTCGGAGCCCGGGGTTCGCTTTCTCGCGTAATCGGTGATGTAGAAGCCGCTGCCCTTGAAGATCAAGCCAGCGCCCTCGCCGACCAGCCTCTTTAGGGTCAGTCGCTTGCACTTCGGGCACTTCTTCAGCGGCTCGTCCTTCATGGGCTGGAACTTCTCGAAGGTGTGGCCGCATTTCTGGCAGGCGTACTCGTAGGTGGGCATCGCGGTGAACGGCGTTTTGTATGGGACAAGAGTGCGGCTTTGGCGAGTTTGTTCTCGGCAGCCGAGGGGCAAATCCGCTCACTTTGCCTCCATGGATATGGAGTCGCAGCTGCGGGCACTGGTGTCCGAGGTGGAGGGCGGCATCGAGCGGATGCTGCCGGCCGCCTCGCAGCCCTCGGCGCGCTTGCACGAGGCCATGCGCTACTCCATGCAGGCGGGCGGCAAGCGCCTGCGGCCCGTCCTCGTCCTGGCCTCCTGCCGGCTCTTCGGGGCGCGCAGCGCGGCGGACCCGCTGGCGGCCGCCGTGGCGGTCGAGTGCGTCCACAGCTACTCCCTGATCCACGACGACCTGCCCTGCATGGACAACGACGACCTGCGCCGGGGCCGTCCGACGGCGCACAAGGCCTTCGACGAGGCGACGGCGCTCCTGGCCGGCGACGCGCTTCTCGCCCGCGCCTTCGAGATCCTCAGCGAGTCCTACCGCGCCACCCCCGCCCTTGCCGTCTCGCTCGTGGCCGAGCTCGCCCAGGCGGCCGGCAGCCGCCGGCTGGTGGGCGGCCAGATGGAGGACCTCCTCGCCGAGGGACGGGCAGACGCCGGCTCCGAGGGGCTCCTCTTCATCCACCTCAACAAGACGGCGGCGATGATCGAGGCCTCGCTCTGCATGGGCGGACTCTGCGGCGGCGCCCCGGAGGCCGCCGTCGAGGCGCTGCGCCGCTCGGGCCGCCAGCTGGGCCTCGCCTTCCAGGTGGTCGACGACATTCTCGACTCGACCTCGGACACCGCGGCGCTCGGCAAGACGGCGGGCAAGGACGCCCGCATGGGCAAGGCGACCTACGTCTCGGTGCACGGACTCGACAAGGCGCGCGCCCTTGCGCGCGAACTCTCGGACTCGGCCATTGCCTCCCTGGGAAGCCTGCCCGGCGACACCACTTTCCTTGCGGCACTCGCCGAGAGCCTCGTCGGCCGCAGCAGATAGAGCGTTGCAAAGCCGCGGGGCCGGGGGCATCCTTTAGCGGCCTTTCTACCCCATGCCCCGAACCCTGCTGAGCGCCTGCGCCTGTGCGCTGTGCCTTTCCACGACCGCGTTCGCCTCGACCTCCGTGACCCGCTCCGAGGCCCTCGACGCCATCCATGTTTTTGAGGCGAACGCCACCGGCGCCGTGGCGGATCCCGGCAGAAAGACGGATCCCAGCGACGCCGTCGCCGGCGCCTCGAACACGATCCTGCGCTTCGCGCTTGAGAGCGACCAGGTGGTGGTCGACCTGGGCATCGACTCGGTGCCGTGGTGCGACGTGAAGAAGGGCCTCGCCGACATTCCCCAATCCAGCGAGCGCGGGCTTCTCCTCGCCGCGTATCTCTCGGGATGCGTCAAGGCGCAGCTGCTTTCGGGCAAGCAGAACGCCAACCCCTTCGAGGGTTGGGTCGCGATGCTGAAGGTCTACCGGACCCTGAGGTTGCGCGAATCGGTGCGCATCCCCGAGGTCGAGGCGCTCCTGGAGCGCCAGGTCAAGGGCACCCTCGAGGCGTACGCCGCCGAGGCGCTGGAGCGCTCGTCGGAGAACCTGCGCAAATCCTATGGGCCGGCGGGTGCGGCCAAGCCCGCCACCCCCGAGGTTGCCACCCAGCCCTGATCAGCGGATGGCCGCCGCGGCCTTGATGAGCTCGACGAAGCTGCGGGCCTCGAGGCTCGCGCCCCCGATCAGGCCCCCGTCGATGTCCTTCTGCGCAAGCAGGTCCGGCGCGTTGGCCGGCTTCATCGATCCGCCGTAGAGGATGCGCACGCGCTGGGAGATTGCCTCGCCGAAAAGCTTGGTCAGGAGCCCGCGGATGAACCCGTGGACCTCCTGGGCCTGCTCGGTCGTGGCCACCTTGCCGGTGCCGATGGCCCAGACGGGCTCGTAGGCGATCACCAGGCTCGCCGCCTGGTCCTTATTGACGCCCTCAAGGGCGCGCTCGAGCTGGGTCTGGACGACCTTGAGCGTCGATCCGGCCTCGCGCTCTGCGAGGACCTCGCCCACGCACACGATCGGGCGCAGCTGGTTCCTCAGGGCCGCGAGCACCTTCTTGTTCACGAGTTCGTCGGTCTCCCCGAAGAGGCTGCGGCGCTCGCTGTGGCCCAGGATGACATGCGTCGCGAAGAGCGCCCGCAGCATCGGGGCCGAAACCTCGCCGGTGAAGGCTCCCGAGGCCTCGAAGTGCATGTTCTGCGCCCCGAGCTTGACGAGCGAGCCGTCGATGGCCGCGGCCACGCCCTCGAGGGCGGTGAACGGCGGGCAAATGATCACCTCGACCTCGGACTGTGCGCCGCTTGCCGCGACGATCTCGCGGGCGAGGGCGACGCCGTCGGCCGACGTCTTGTTCATCTTCCAGTTGCCGGCAATGAGCTTTTTGCGGTTCATGAAGGGGGAAAGCGTTATCTCGGGCTTCAGGTTTCCAGGTAGGCGACCCCGGGCAGCACCTTGCCCTCGAGGTACTCGAGGCTTGCGCCGCCGCCGGTCGAACAGTGGGTGACCTTGTCGGCCACCTTGAACTTTGCCGCCGCCGTCGCCGTATCGCCGCCGCCGACCACCGTGGTGGCGCCGTGCGCGGTCGCCTCGGCGATGGCCGCGGCCATCGCGCGCGTCGAGCCCGCGAACTTTTCGAATTCGAAGACGCCGGAGGGGCCGTTCCAGACGATGGTCTTGGCCCTGCGGATCGCCTGGTCGTAGAGGGCGATCGACTTCGGGCCCGCGTCCAGGCCCATCCAGCCCTTGGGGATGCCCGTCGAGTCGTCGGCCGGCCGCGTCGCCGCGTTGGCGTCGAACTTGTCGGCGCACACGTAGTCGACCGGCAGGATGATGGAGACGCCGCGGGCCTTCGCCTTGGCGACCAGCTCCGCGACGATCTTTGCGCCCTCCGGATCGAAGAGGCTGTCGCCGATCTCCATTCCAGAGATGACCTTCTTGAAGGTATAGGCCATGCCGCCGCCGATGATGATCTCGTCGGCCTTGTCGATCAGGTTGCGGATGAGGGGGATCTTGTCGGCGATCTTGGCGCCGCCCAGGATGGCGAGCAGCGGCCTGCGCGGGTTCGCGATCACGGCCGCGAACGCCTTCAACTCGGCCTCCATGAGGAAACCGGCGGCCTTCTGGGGAAGGCTGATTCCGACCATCGACGAATGCGCCCGGTGCGCGGTCCCGAAGGCGTCGTTGACGTAGACATCGCCCAGCTTCGAGAGGCTCGCCCTGAAGGCGGCCACGGCCGCGGGATCGGCCTTCTTGGAGGTCCCGTCCTCGAGCTTCACCTTGCCCTCCTCCTCGATGTGGAAGCGCAGGTTCTCAAGGAGAACCACCGTCCCCGCGGGCAGGCTGGCGGTGGCGGCCTCGACGGCCGGCCCCACGCAGTCGTCCAGGAACGTGACCGGCTTGCCGAGGAGCTTGGAGAGCTCCGCGGCGACCGGCTTAAGCGAGTACTTCGCCTTGCGCTGCCCGTCGGGGCGGCCCAGGTGACTCATGAGAATCACCGAGGCCCCCTGCTCAAGGGCGTAGCGGATCGTGGGCAGTGCCGCCACGATCCTCTGGTTGTTCGTTATGGCCCCGGTGGCCTTGTCCAGGGGGACGTTGAAGTCCACCCGGATGAGGACCCGCTTTCCCGCGAGCTGCAGGTCGCGGATACTCTTGAAGCTCATAGCTTGGCGGCGACCTTGCTGAGGAGCTCGACGCAGCGGTTGCTGTAGCCCCACTCGTTGTCATACCAGCTCACCAGCTTGAAGAAGCGGCTGTTCAGCTCCATGCCGGAGCCGGCGTCAAAGATCGACGAGTGCTTGTCGTGGATGAAATCGCTGGAGGCGACCTCGTCGGTCGTGTAGGCGAGGATGCCCTTCATGTAGGTCTCGCTGGCGCGCTTCATCGCGGCCGAGATCTCCTTGTAGGAGGTCTCCTTCACGGTCCTGACAGTCAGGTCGACGACCGAGACGGTCGGCGTCGGCACGCGGAACGACATGCCCGTCAGCTTGCCCTTGACCTCGGGAATCACGAGCCCGACGGCCCTGGCGGCGCCGGTTGTGGAAGGGATGATGTTGATCGCGGCCGAGCGGCCGCCCTTCCAGTCCTTCTTTGACGGGCCGTCGACGGTCTTCTGGGTCGCGGTGTAGGAATGGATCGTGGTCATCAGGCCCTCCTCGACCCCGAAGCCCTCCTTCAGGAGGACGTGGACGACAGGCGCCAGGCAGTTGGTCGTGCACGAGGCATTGGAGATGATCGAGTGCTTGGCGGGGTCGTACTTGGAGTCGTTGACGCCCAGGACCAGAGTGATGTCCTCGCCCTTTGCCGGGGCGGAGATGATGACCTTCTTGGCGCCGGCGGCGAGGTGGCCCTTGGCCTTCTCGGCGTCCGTGAAGAGCCCCGTGGACTCGATCACGATCTGCACCCCCAGGGCGGCCCAGGGAAGCTCGGCGGGCGTCTTGGCGCTGACGACCTTGATCTCGTGGCCGTTGACCACGAGCACGTCGTCGTCGGTCTTCTCGGGAGCCGACTTCTTCGAGGTGACGGTTCCGTGGAACCGGCCCTGTGTGGAGTCGTACTTGAGGAGGTAGGCCAGGTTGTCGGCAGGGACGATGTCGCCTACGGCGACGACGTCGAAAGCCGAGCCAAGGAGGCCTTGCTCAACAAGGGCGCGGAAAACCAGACGGCCAATGCGGCCGAAACCATTGATTGCTACTTTTACAGCCATGGGTGTGTTCGTTTTAGTGGCGATTATGTTAGTGATGTCCTGATCGTCAGGTCCCGTCGCAGTCCGGGAGCGTTTAAGTCAAGTCACAGGACCCGCCAAAGCAAGGGCGTTCAGAAATTTCCGGAGGGGTATGACAGGGAGCTATGCCCCGGAAGCTCCCAGCTAATATAATGTTGCAAGCTCCTCGCGTATAGCGGCGAGCGTGCGCCGGACACCGCCGCCATTCTCTCTTTGCCATTCAATTGCAGCTGTGGCCATGACTTCCCGCTCCGCAGTTGAACCGAGGAGCCGGACGGCCTGCTGGGCCAGGTCCGCGGCGTCGACGACCGTCCGCGCGGCGCCGAGGCGCAGCAATTCGCGCGCGATCTCCCTGAAGTTGCCCATGCCCGGGCCCATCAGGATGGGCTTGCCGAGCGCGGCGGCCTCCACCGGGGTCTGCCCCTCCGTGTGGGGCGCGAGGCTCTTGCCGACGAAGACCACGTCCGCAAGCTGCGCGAGCGCCCGCAGCTCCCCCGTGGTGTCGGCGAGGGCCACGTCCACCGCGGCGGGCGCGGGGCCCGTCGACCTGAGGTGGTAGGAGAAGCCGCTCTCGCGCAGGAGCCTCTCGAGCTCGCCGCGTCGCTCCGCGTGGCGCGGGACAATGAGAAGCGAGCAGGCGAGCCCCGCCTGCCGTGCACGCCGCAGGGCGCCGAGAAGGGCCTGCTCCTCCCCCGGCCAGGTCGACGAGCCGAGGAGGACAAGCCCGTCGGCGGGAAGACCCACGGCGCTCCTGAGCGCGGCGCGCTCGGGGCCGCCGAGCGGGGCGATCTCGACGTCGAGCTTGATGTTGCCCGTGACGGCTATCGAGGCGGCCGGGTAGCCGAGGTCCGTGAAGCGTTTGGCGTCCTGGGCCGAGCCCGCAAGGACGCGGGTCATGCCCCCGACGACGAACCGGGCGAGCGACGGGAACCGGGCCAGGCGCCGGAAGCTACGGTCCGAGATGCGGGCATTGATGCACAAGAGCGGCACGCCGCGCAGGCCGGCCTGGCGCATGTGCTCGGGCCAGCGCTCCCCCTCGGTCACCACGGCAAGGTCTGGATCGATTGCGCGCCACGCCCTCGCCGAGAAGAGCCACCAGTCGAGCGGGAAGTAGGCGACCGTGAGGACGCGCCCCGAGTAATGCTCGAGGGCGACCCGGTAGCCCGTGCTCGTGGTCGTTGTCAGCACGACCTCGACGCCGTCGTCGGAAAGCGTGCGCAGAAGGGGGCCGACCGCCAGCATCTCGCCGACGCTGACCGCCTGCAGCCAGACCCTGCGCACCCCGTGGCGGCGGGCCGGCAGTCTGGGAGGCAGCCCGAAGCGGTGCCAGAAGCCGCCGGCGTAGCCTCCCCTCCTGAACATGCGCCAGACATAGTAGGGCGAGAGCGCGGCCAGGACGAAGGGGAAGAGAAAACGGTAGAGCCAGATCATGGAAACGGCGCTCCAAGGACACACGCAACCGCCGGCCATTGCCACAATAAGTTGCGCACGGAACCTTCTTTTGGGTCTTCGATTTGACGGGTTGCTGCCGGATGTGTTGGCGGGGGGGCAAACCGTTTTATTGGGTAGATTAAGGAGGTGTCGGGATGTCGGCAGTCGCCTCGGGACGAAGATACTGGGCCACGTCGACCAGGCGCAGGCCTGGAACCTGCCGGAATTCAGCCCCATTGAGCGTAGCGACTGGATGATCGTAATGGAGCGCGGTGGCCGCGATCAGAAGATCGTAGGGCCCAATCACCTTCCCTGCTGTTTCCAGTGTGGCCCAAATCGCCGCGTGCTGGCGGGCCACGGCAAGGTCGAAATCGAGGGTCTCTACTTGGGCCAAGATCCATTCGACGAACCGAGCACGGGCCTGCTTGCGTGCCACCGGTTTGGCGCGTTCGACGCCGTGGAGGAGTTCAGCAGCGGTGATGGCGGCGATGCAAAAAGTTTCCTGTTCGAACGCAGCGAACAGGGCCTGGAGGTTCAGGCGCTGTTTCTCGGCGGCAATCAGAACGGCGGTATCGAGGATCACTCCCATTTTGGCACCGGGGGGCCGAGACGGCTGCGGGAATTGGCCATGTCGCGCTCGAATCTCGCGGCCTCATCCGGGCCCAGTATCGGGCGGTTCGGCCAGAGAGCGGCCAATTCCCGTCCGGTCTTGGGGCGACAGGCAGGGCTGATTTTGACCATCGGCTTGCCTCCTTTGACCAGGATCGTTGCCCCCCCCTGGTAGTGGACTCGACTGACCAGCTCGGAAAAATTCCGTGCGGCCTCGGTGACGGTAATGTGCCTGAGTGCCATAGCGGCGAATATAGAAAATCAGATAATCAGATTAGTCAACGAGATCCCGGACAAGTGTCCCCGTGCGGACTCCTCGTCGCTCTCTCAACCTAGGCGGCCGGCGAAGGAAGCTCTCCGAAAAGCACCGATTAAGTCGAGATCCCCTTCTTTTTTGCTCTTGTGAGATGTCTGCCGGGGGCAACGATTCCGGCCCGATGACGCGCCACCTCGCAAAGATCACCGTGATCGGGGCCCTCCTTGCGGCGGTAGCGGCCTGCCCCGGCGCCCCCCTTGCCTTTGCCCAGGCCGACAGCGACCTGCACCCCGACCCCGCCGCCACCTTCGGCACCCTCCCGAACGGCCTGCGCTATGTCGTGATGGCCAACCACGAGCCCAAGGCCCGGGCCTCCTTGCGCCTGGTCGTGATGGCCGGCTCGTTCCAGGAGACCGAGGCCCAGCGCGGCCTCGCCCACTTCCTGGAGCACATGGCGTTCAACGGGAGCACGCACTACGCCCCCGGCACCCTGGTCGAGAAACTCCAGCGCATGGGAATGGCCTTCGGCGCGGACACCAACGCCTCGACCTCCTTCGACCACACGGCGTACCTTCTGGAGCTCCCGGACACGAAGCCCGAGACCCTCTCCGAGGGCCTGCAGATCCTCGCCGACTACGGCGGCGGGCTGCTGCTCAAGCAGGAGATGGTCGACAAGGAGCGGGGCATCATTCTCAGCGAGAAGCGCGCGCGCGACTCCGTGGGCTACCGCACCTTCGTCTCGGAGATCGAGTTCATGCAGGCGGGCACCCGCGTGCCCGAGCGCCTGCCCATCGGCCTGGCGGACGTGATCGAGAAGGCCAACCGCGAGCGTTTCGTCGACTTCTACAACACGTGGTACCGGCCCGAGCTGATGGCCGTGGTGGTGGTCGGAGACATCGACCCCGGGCAGATCGAGAAGCAGATCGTGTCCAAGTTCGCCGGGATAGCGACGCGCAGCCCCGAGCCGGCCGCCGTCGACCTGGGGGCCGTCAAGGACCTCTCGCAGGTGAAGACGCTCTTCCACGCCGAGCCCGAGGCGCCCGACACCCAGATCGTGATCGCGGCGACGGTCCCCTACAGCCGCCAGCCGGACACCGCCGCCCACCGCCTGAGGCAATTGCCGCGCGACCTCGCCGTCGAGATGATCAACCGCCGCCTGTCCATCCTCTCGAAGAAGCCGAATGCCCCCTTCACGCGGGCGAGCACCGGCATCGAGGAGTCCTTCGGGCTCTACCGCCAGGCGCAGATCGACGTCGTCTGCAAGGCCGAGCTGTGGCAGGCGGGCCTCGGGGTTGCCGAGCAGGAGCTGCGCCGCGCGCTCATCTACGGCTTTGACCCGCAGGAATTGAAGGAGGCGGTCGCGGACTTGCGCAACGACCTGGACCAGGCCGCGAAGTCCGCCCCGACCCGCCGCTCGGAGGAGCTCGCCGGCGAAATCGTCGACAGCCTCGTGGACCGGGAGGTCTTCACGAGCCCGAAGGACGACCTGGCCCTCTTCAACCCCGCCCTCGACTCGGTGACCACCGGCGCGTGCCTGGCCGCCCTCAGGGAGGCCTGGGCGACCCCCGGCCGGTACGTCTTCGTGGCCGGCAACGCACGGACCGAGGGCGGCGCCGACGCGGCCGTCGCCGCGGCCTACACGAAGTCCCAGGCGGTCCGCGTGGCCCCTTCGCAGGTGCTCTCCCAGGTGGCGTGGGCCTACACCGACTTCGGCAAGCCCGGGGCGGTGGCGAGCCACACGCGTGTCGACGACCTGGACTTCACCGAGGTCACCTTCGAGAACGGGGTGCGCCTGAACCTGAAGAAGACCGACTTCGAGGCCAACACGGTGCACGTGGCGGCGCGCCTCGGCACGGGCCAGTTGACGGAGCCCGCGACGACAGAAGCCGGGCTGTCCGTCTTCACGAGCCTCACGTACTCGGCCGGAGGCCTCGGCAAGCACAGCGTCGACGACCTCCTGCGCGTCCTGGCGGGCAAGAGTGTCAGCGTCAATTTCTCGGCGCAGATGGACGCCTTCGAGCTGGAGGGCGAGACCACGATGAAGGACGCCGCCGTCGAGTTCCAGCTGCTCGACGCGAGCATCAGCGACCCGGGCTACCGCCCCGAGGCGATGCGCGTCGCGCAGAAGCGCATCGAGGCCGCCTACACCAAGTTTGCCCACACCGAGGGCGGGCCCCTGGCGCTGCAGGTCTCCAAGCTCCTGGTCAGCGGCGACCCGCGCTTCGGACTGCCCGCGAAGCAGGACATGCTCAAGCGCACCCTCGACGAGGAGAAGGCGTGGATGGCCCCGACCCTGGCCGGCGGCCCCCTTGAGGTCACCGTGGTGGGCGACATCGACATCGACGCCGTGATCTCGGACGCCGCGGCCACCGTCGGGACGCTGCCGAAGCGCGGGCCCAGGCCGTCCCTGGACGACCTGCGCCATGTCTCGTTTCCCGCGACGCCGTTCAACAGGGACTTTGTGATCGACACCCAGATCCCGAAGAGCCTGGTCGGCGTCTACTGGCCGACCGCGGATGGCATGGACGTGCGCCGCGCCCGCAGGCTCTCCATCCTTTCCAACATTCTCGCCGACCGCCTGAGGGTGAAGGTGCGCGAGCAGCTCGGAAGCACCTATTCGCCGACCGTGGGCAGCTCCGCCAGCGACCTCTTCCCGGGCTACGGGTACTTCGCCGCGATCGTGATCGTGGAGCCCGCCAAGGCGAAGGACATCCAGGACGTCGTCGTGGGCGTCGCCGCCGATCTCTGCGCCCACGGGGCGACGCAGGACGAGCTGGACCGGGCCAAGAACCCGGTCCTGCAACAGGTCGCCGAGACCGAGCGCACCAACGGCTACTGGATGAACGTCCTCGGAAGGGCGCAGGAGCGCCCCGAGGTCCTCGACTGGGCCCGCTCGCGCAAGGCCGACTTCACCTCGATCAGCAAGGCCGACATCGACGCCCTCGCGGCCGCCTATCTGGCGCCCGAGAAGGCCTCGAGGGTCATCATCCACCCGGCCGCCCCCCAGCAGGGGCCCGCAGCCCCCGGGGCGGTGACGCCGCCTCCCGACGGCCTCTAGGGCGGATATTTCGCGAAAAGGTATCGCGTATCTTGGTACTCGTTGGTTATCAATAAGTACCAAGATACGCGATGCTTATTTCATGAACGATTCAGGCTGGGGGGCATCCGGCGACCGCTGCGAACATCCTGTTCTCCAGTGAAGCTGATGTTCGGGGCCAAGCCGCGGCCCCCTAACCGCTTAACTGGACCGCGATTCGCCTGTGGGTGGCGGCCACCTCGGCGACCTGGGCCTCGGGAACTCCCGCGGCGCTTGCGATCGCCGGCCACTCCATGAGGGCTGCATCCACGCTATGGGAAGCGGCGTTTATTTCATCGGGCGTGATTCCTGCGCCAAACAGCCATTGCTGCAGACGGCTCCACTGCGGGATCACCTCACCGCCGATCTTCATTCCGCGGTCGAGGCCCGGGCTGTGTGTCAGGTCGAATGCAGGAGCCAATGCCCAGGCCCGGGCTTCCTCGTCGTACAGGAATGCGTGGTTTTTCCCATGATCGTCCTGATTCCCGGCTCGGAGGTTGAACAAGAGTCGCCGGGCTATGGCGAGGAGGTCTGAACGGGGGCATCGCAGCCGAGCGCACGCCCGCATCAAGTCTGCGTAATCAAGGCCCCCCCTGGGCCGGTGAAGCAAGCCGGACAGGCTGTGGAGGTGGTGCCTGCGGCCGGCGTGGCCCACGTCGAAACGCTCGATCAGGAGGTGATCGCGCCCCATTTCATCGGTCAGGATCCGGGCGCCGGGCGTGGCGATTCCGGCCCGCATCGCCATTTGGAGGTAGGCTAACTCGGCGCGGTGGCGATACCCGCCTCCAACGTTGAGTTTTAAGATGCAGGGCTTCTCGCCGTCGGCTAGCGGCCAAATGCCACCACGAAGCCGGAGAGTGTTGTCGGGCTTCGCAACCACGAGAACCTTAGGGTGTGCGCCGCCGCCCGTGAGGGCGCCCGTGAAATTGGACAGAACGACCGTGATGTCGCCCTCGACAACGGCGCGAGCCTCCCGCTCCAGCGCAGAGACGAGAATCCGATGGGACGAATCATCCGTCGGACTTGTGACCTCCATCGCAGGAAGAAAACCGAGGGCTCCCAGGCCGCGGCTGCCGACCCATGCCATGAGCCTAAATATCGTTGGATTCCCTAGGGAGAGCTGCGCGAAGACCGTTTCGGCGACGCGTCGGCCCCACGTGTCCGGCAAGGCATCGCAGATCATCCCCGGCACGCCATCGTCCGCATCGTGGCAGTTGATCGGGCGCGCGTCGAAGGGCAGCTTCAGGGGCGAAAGGTTGTGCCCGGTCTCAAGCCAAGCCGGCACATAGCGAAATAGAATTGGCCCGCTGTGCAGCAGTTCGCCGACGACGCGCCCGTCGTGCCAGACGACGTTCAGGCGTTTGGGTGTGCGGGCGGCTTTCACGGTGCCTTGGGTTTGAGCGGTCGGGCGCGCCGGCGCTCGGCAAGGCGAGCCTCCGCGTCAAAGTCGATCGTAGCTGGCGTTTCGGGCACGCAATTGGCCAGGCGGTCGGCGAACCCGAACTGGGCCAGAACCCGCGCCAACACGCGAAGCTGAACCGACCCAGCGCCCGTCTCCAATTTGGCGTAGGTGGCCCTGGCAACACCCGCCCACTTTGCCGCCTGCTTCTGGGTTTGATTGCGACGCAGGCGCTCGCGTTTGATGCGTTCCCCAAGTTGTGCAAGGGCCTCGCAGTCTCCAAATGGCGTAAGGATCAATTTCACGATCTTAAAATTCTGTTTTTATATTTAAAGTTCATTTTAATGAACCATAAATTATAAATTATCAACATGAGATCGCAGATTGCAGCCTTATGCATCTTAATTTCTTGTCTATCACTAATGTACGGAAACAGTGGGCCGGAAAACGGAAGGCTGCATTGCGAGTTGGGTTGCGACCTTGAAAACCGGCACCTGGAGACTCGGATACGTCCATGCATGGCAGACGCGAGCCCAGTGGCGCCAAGGTTTCGGGCGACGCACTGCAATTGCCCGGCCACGCCGCGCTGCTGGTTGGCCAGGAGGGAGCGTAACCCATTCAGTTGCTCGCGCATGACGATCACAACCTTCCGCCATTCGTGCAGGGCCCGGCGGTCGTCGACGTCCCGGGCAGCGCGCCGAGGCCTGTGCAACCGCCGGATGGAACGCATGAGCGCCTCTGCGAGCTCGCGCCGGGTGAGTTTCGACCAGGAGCATCGCGCCGTGCGCCGCGTCTCGACCGCGAGGCTGCGCCTCCACTTCGAAAAGAAAACCTCAGTGCGGTTTACGCCGGCGATCATCGCCGGGTCACGTTCACGGGCTGCGCAGGAAACGGAGTTCGGTTACTGATAGGAATCGGGATTTTCAGCGGGAGGGTTTAGCTGGGAGTCGGAATTTTGCTTGGAGGCGGCAACCACTACCGCGACCCGCTGTCCAAAGATCCGAGGGAGCAGAATTCATCTGCAACGCAACCAAGAGGAAATTTATCATGCCCAAAGCAATCGCATTGAAACGCGCGCGTCGTGATGCGCGCGCTGGCAAGAAGCCTTCCACGCAGGCCGGCGAGTTCATCAGTGAGGAGATGCATGCCCTGCACCAAGGCAGTGGCAATGTGCGTTCGCGCCAGCAGGCCATCGCCATCGGCCTTTCGGAAGCGCGCCGCGCCGGCATCAAGCTCGGGGTGCCGCAGAAGGGATCAAAAATTATTCGTCAGAAAGCCGCGCACGATATCGCCGTCGGCCAAGGCCGGGTCATACCGGATGCCGCGCGATCCCGTGGCGCAAAAAAAGCCGCGCGCACGCGGGACAAGCGCTGGAGAAAATAGCCACTTTTTCGGGGCGGCCAGAGCCGCCGCCCCGAGACGGGGCTCGTCGGCGTCTAGAATGCGCGCCCTTGCGACCTTGCCGCTTTCAACGACCACGATTCGAATCACCCCGACGCCCCCGGCCTTCTGGCTGAGCGCGTCCGGCGGGTATTCCGGGGAGCGCCCTGGTCCTCAGCAAGGGGGTACCAGTGAGGGGTATTGCAGAGGTTCCCGCCTGATTGACGGTCTCGGCTGACAATGGCAACGCGAGCGCCAGGCCAATGAGCCCCAGGGGTTGCCAACTGCTGCCTAATTTAGCGGCTTTTATCCGCTTCCATCTTGTTTCTTTGGGCTTTTGGACGATATTATCGGCATGAAACTTTCG
>Ga0302319_10004751_pt1 | contig 27723 bp, 24 predicted proteins | sample Bog_T0_2_FD_203319 | JGI IMG/M metagenome (GOLD analysis project Ga0302319, IMG submission 203319) | Peat permafrost microbial communities from Stordalen Mire near Abisko, Sweden - Bog_T0_2 | ecosystem: Environmental > Terrestrial > Soil > Wetlands > Peat | place: Sweden: Abisko, Stordalen Mire... | reverse complement strand
AGCTCGCTGTGAGCGTCACAGTTGGCGTGGCCGTCGAAGTCGGGCTGGCCGTGGGCGTCGGACTGGATGTCAGCGTCGCCGTGGACGACGGGCTGGCTGTGAGCGTCACAGTTGGCGTGGCCGTCGAAGTCGGGCTGGCCGTGGGCGTCGGAGTCGCCGTCGGCGTGGACGTGGAACTGGGGCTGACGCTGGGCGTCGCCGTGGGCGTGGCGGTGACCGTGGGGGTCGGGCTGATCGTGTTCGTCGGGCTATGGGTCCACGTGGGCGTAGCCGTGGGTGGGATGAAATGTTGGAGCTCCAGAGCCAACCCGACCAGGTTGTCCGCAGGCGCCGCGGTGAAAACCTGGCCGGAGGCGTCTCCCGGCAGGTCTGAATAGAGATAGGCGACCGAACTGCCATTGCCGCTGGCCCGCGCCGTGGCCGCCGAGCTGCCAAGGACCGTCCCCGCGTTCTGGGCGAAGATGATGTAGGCCGAAGTGTTCGCCGTGACTGTTGTCCCGCCCGCCGCCAGGCTGGTGGCGTTGCCAACCACGGATCGGCTGGAGCTGGTCCCACCGACGCCATCGTAACTGGCGGCGACCACCGCATAATTGGCCGGCGGTGCGCTGGTAAAATCCACTTCCACGACGTTGGGGCCAGCCGTTGGATCCAGCAGGGTCCCCAGCATCGCGGTGCCATTGACGGTGCCGATGGAAAAGGGCCCAAAAACAGCCGATCCGTTGTATTTGAACTTGGCTGAATAGAAATTACCCGGCGCCGCCACGCCCACTAGGAGGATGGTGTGGGACGAACCTTGAGCATCAAAATTGAACGTGTAGGTCGCGGCGGAGTTGGTCACCAGCATCGCGACCGCGTTGTTGAAATGAATGTTATTGGTCGTCGGCGTGCTGGACGCCATGAGCGTGGCTGTCGGGCTAGGCGTATCCGCATGCAAGGCTGGCGACAGCCCGATGCAAACGCTTGCAGCAGCGAACACGCGCATTCCCCAGTTCATCACCCATCCCAGATCTAGCGCTTCAAAAAAAGACGAAAATCGCAGAGGCGCCATTATCCCAAATCGGAATGGCATGGTGAAAAGCTTAGGGCGATTTTCGGTAAATATCTAAAAAATGCAGTCTAACGTTAAAGTTGGATCTGCCACCGCATCAACAAAAAGGCCGACCCTGATCCCGGGTCGGCCTTTTTGTTGATGCGGTCCTTGTCGGGCCCTGTGCTACCTGACCACTGCCACTTTTTTGGTGATCAGCGTGGGCCCGCTACGCAGCGTCAGGATGTAGCCGCCGTTGGCTGCCTGGCGCCCGCTGTCGGTGCGCCCGTCCCATTCCACGGTGTTGAGGCCGGCGATGGTCTGGGCCGGCGACAGGTCGCGGCTCCAAACCAGCTGGCCGGTCTCATTGTACAGGCGCAGCTGCACGTCGGCGGCGGCCAGCAGGGGGAAGCGGATGGTGGTGCGGCCGTCACGCGTGGGGTTGGGGTAGTTGTAGGTGTTCGACGGGCTCAACGCCGCGGTGACGCCCACGCGGTAGGTGGACACCAGGCCCGGCTTGCCCGCCGCATCCAGGGCCCGCGCGTGCAGGTAATGCACGCCCGTGGCCAGGCCGTCGGCGGCGAAGGCCGGGTTCGCGGCCAAGGCAGCGCCGGCGGCAGGCAGGCCTAGGGCGTTATCGTCGAGCGAGGCCTGCCAACCTTGGATGCCGTCAAGGTCCGGGGCGCCGGGCGCGAAGGCCGCGCGCAGGCTGGTGGAGGGGCTCCAGCCCAGCGGGTCGGGGTGGCTGCCGCTGCTGATGATGGGGGCGGCCGTGGCGGCGCCCGCCAGCAGGACCACGCGGCCGCTGCGCATGTGGGTCACCGCCACGTCGCCGTAGCCGTCGGCGTTGACGTCGGCGATGACCGCGTCCACGGGGCCGTAGGTGCCGGTGTTGCCGGCGGCGTCGGGCACGCGGATGGCCGCGGTCAGGCTCAGGCCGTGGCCGGCCCAGCGCAGCACCTCGACCTGGTCGCTGTCGCGGTCGGCGGTGACCAGGGCCGCGGCCCCGCCCAGGTGGCCCAGGGCCACGCCGTTGGGATGGCTGCCGGCCAGGGCCTGGCTGACGGGCTGGGGCGCCAGGCTGCCGTCGGCCTGGCCCAGGAACACGCTGACGGTGCTGTCGGCGAAGCGGGCCACCGCCACATCGGCCAGGCCGTCCCCATTGATGTCGCCCACGGCCAGCTTGCAGGGCTGGCCCGGCACGGGGAGGTCGGCGCGCGCAGCCTGGCTGCCATCGGGATTGAGCACCAGGCGGGTGATGGCGCTGCTGCCGAAGTCGGCCACCAGCAGCACGACGCCGCCGCTGGGCAAGGGGTAGAACTTCACGTCGGTGGGGTTGACGCCCACCGCCAGGTCGGCCAGGCGGCTGACGACGCCCTGCGACACCTTGTACAAGCTGACGCTGTTGGCGCCATAGGCCGCCACGGCGATGAAGCCGCTGCCCTTGCTCAGCTGGGCCGCCACGCCCACGGGCTGCCCGCCGCTGGGCAGGACCTGGGGCGGGCCGAACTGGCCATGCCCCAGGTTCAGGAACACCGCCAGCTGGCTGCTGCAGTAATAGGTGGCCAACAGGTCGGGCTGGCCGTCGCCATTGACGTCGGCGAAGGCCAAGCCGCGCGGGGCATTGGCGCCGGTGGGGATGACCGGGCCCGCCGTCAGGCCGTTGGGGCCGCCCAGGAACAGCGCGATGGAGCTGTCGCTGGCCGGGCAGGCCGCGCCGATCAACGTGGCCGAGCCGAAATTGGCCACCGCCACGTCGGCCAGGCCGTCGCCGTTGACGTCAGCGCTGGCGATGCCGCGGGTGTTCGAGCCGGCGGCCAGGCCCACGGGGTCCAGCAGGCGGCTGGCGGGGGCCGAGCCGGCCAGGGCCAGGGCCAGGGTCATCAGGGCTGCGTGCTTCAAGGTCACCTCCCAGTGAGCCGGCCGATGCGGCCGGACACTCTCCTACCATTTTATCAGGCCCGAGGGCCCTTTACAGGTCTTTGTAGCTGCACACCCGGTTGCGGCCGCTTTGCTTGGCCTTGTACAGGGCCTCGTCGGCGGCGTGGATCAGCTCGCGCGGCTCCCGGCCGGCCTGAGGATGGGTGGCCAGCCCCACGCTGATGGTGATGGCCCGGGCCTCGGGCCCGCTGCCGCCGATCATGTGCTCGGCGCTGAAGGCCCGCAGGGCGTCGATCACCTGGCGGCCCTCCACCACGTCGCAATCGGGCATGATGACCACGAACTCCTCGCCGCCATAGCGGCACACGATGTCCTTGCCCGGCCGCACATGGTCCTGGCAGAGCTTGGCCACCTTGCGCAACACCACGTCGCCCTCTTGGTGGCCAAAGGTGTCGTTGAATTTCTTGAAGAGGTCGATGTCGGTCAGCGCCAGCGTCAACGGCTTGCCCGTGCGCTCGGCGCTGGCCACCTCGGCGGCCAGGCGCTCCTGGAAATAGCGGTGGTTGTAGAGGCCCGTCAAGCCGTCCGTGGTGGCCTGGCGCAGGTGCAGGCTGTAAAGGCGGGCGTGCTCCAGGATCACCGCGGCCTGGCTGGCGAAGATGAAGGCCACGTCGCGCTCCTCCTCGCCGAAGGGCTGCTCGCGCCGGTCCAGCTTCAGCACGCCGCTGAGCCGGCCGCCCACGCGCAGGGGCGCCAGCAGGAAGTGTTGGGCCTCGCCCTGCAGGCCTTCCAACAGCGCCGCTGGCACCTGGCCGCCCTCGCTGCGGTTGAACAGCAGCGCGCCCTCGGCCTGCAACAGGGTGCCCGCCAGGGCGCTGCTGCGCTCCCAGCTCATGTCCAGCGCGGCGGCCGGGTCGTATCCATGCCCGGCCACGCGCAGCAGCGGCCCGCCATCGTCCTCGCGCATGCCCAGGGCCCAGCTGTCGCTGGCCACCAGCGTGGCCAGCAGGGCCCCGAAACGGGCCAGCAGGGCTTCACGGTCCAGGTCCTGGCCCAGGGCCTTGGCGGCCTCATAGAGGCGTTGGGTGCGCCCGCCCTGGGCCTGCAGGCGGGTCAGGTGGGCCGCGCGCTGGGCATGGCCCACCAATTGCCGGCCCAGCGACTCCAGCGCCGCGGCCTCGTCGGCGCTGAAGGCCGGCTCGGCGGCCTTGTCCGCGGCCAGCAGGCCCACCAGGCGGCCCTCGTCGCTGAGCGGCAGCACGCGCAAGGCCTGGGCCGCGTAGGGCCCCCGCGCCCACGGCAGGCCCGCCGCGGCCGAGGGCGCCAGCGGCTCGATGCTGACGCTGTGGCGCTCACGCAGCACCAGCCCCAGGTGCCCTTGGCCGGCCTCCACCCTCGCGGCGGCCTGGCCCTGGCCTTGGCGCAGGCGCAACTGGGCCAGGCTGACGGCCTGCTCGTCGCCCCACCACAGGCTCAGGCTGTTGAGGCTGGGATGGCTGTGAAAGGCCAGATCCAGGCTGGCGCCCAGGTCGCGCGCCAGCAACGCGCCCACGTCCAGGCCCTGGCCCAGGACGCCCAGGTCCGGCGCCACGCCCGACGCCGAGGCCTGCGCCGGGGGCGGCGGCGCATCCTCCTGGGCCCGGCGGGCTGCCGGGCGGGCGGCGCGCCCCTGGGCGCCGGCGGCGCCCAGGGGCGCGGGCTCCATCAGCAGGCCCAGCAGCAACCCGGCCGGCGGCAGCAGCAGGGCCAGCGCGCGCGGCCACGGCGCGGCCCCGTCCTGCTGGGCGTGGGCCCACAGGGGGTAGCCTTCCAGCAGCAGCAGCACGGCGCAGGCCGACGCCCCAGGCAGCAGCCCGGCGTGGCGCACGATCAAGAGGATCAGCAGGGGATAGGCGGGCCACAGCGGCGAGGCCAGGCCGCCGCTCAATTGAACGCACAGATGCAGCAGCGCCAGCAGGGCCCACGGCGCCAGGGGGTGGCGCAGGGCCGGCGCGGCCTTGCCGCGCTCAAGGGTGGAGGCGTAAAAAGCCAGGGGGCCCAGGCCCAGCAAGGCCAGCGCGGCGCTGGTGGGCGCGCCGCCCAGGTCCAAGCGCAGGCTCAGGGGGGCGAGGCGGCCCAGCAAGGACAGCAGGGCCACGGCCAGGCAGGCCAGGGCGGCCAGCCAGGCCCCCCAAGGCAGGGGGCCGCGGCCATCATCGTTCAGGGGTTCGGATGCCATGCCTAGCTCCGGACCTGGAGGGGAGGGCTCAGCGCCCGTCGTGCTTCAGGATGGCCTGCACCAGCGCGGCGATGCTGGCCTCGGCGGCCTCGGCGGCCACCGTCACGCCGGCCGCCTGGGCCGTGGCGCGGGTGATGGGCCCCAGCACGAACCCGCGCACCTTGGGCGCCAGGCGGCGCCATTGGGCGGCGCTGAAGAGCCCGCGGAAATGGGTCACCGTGGAGGAGCTGCCGAAGGTCACGCCGTCGATGCGGCCAGCCTCCAGGTCGGCGGCGGCATCGTGGGCGTCGCCGACGGCGGCCAGGGTGCTGTACACGCCCAAGTCTACGGCCTTCACCTTGGCCGCGGCTAGGCCCTTCAACAGGATGTCACGCCCCTCCACCGCCCGCACCAGCAGCACCCCGCGCCGCGGCCCCTTGACGGCCAGGCGCGGCAGCAAGGCGCCCAAAAGATGCTCGGCGTCGAAGCTGGCCGGCACCAGGTCGGCCTTGAGGCCGCGCGCGGCCAGGGCCTGGGCCGTGCTGGCGCCCACGGCGGCCAGGCGCAGGCCCGCCAGCGCGCGCGCGTCCAGCCCGGCCTCGAACAGGCGGCTGAAGAAATGCTCCACCCCATTGGCGCTGCTGAACACGGCCCAATCCAGCGCGGGCAGGCCCTTCAGCGCGCGGCGCATGCGGGCGTCCAGGGGCCGCGCCTCGATGCGGATGGCGGGCAGCTCGCGCACGTCGGCGCCCAGCTCGCGCAGGCGCAGGCTCAGCTGGCTGGCCTGCTCGCGCGAGCGCGTCACCAGGTAGCGGCGGCCGAAAAGGGGCCGGCGCTCGAACCAGTCCAGCCGGCCCTTGAGCGTGGCCACCGGCCCCACGACCAGCAGGCCCGGCGCGCCGAAGCCGCCCGCCGCCATGTCGCCGGCGAGGGCCTTCAGGGTGCTGACCAGGGTCCGCTGCTCGGGCCGGGTGCCGCTCATGACGCAGGCTGCCGGGGTCGAGGCGGGCTTGCCCGCCTTCATCAGCTGGGCGCAGACGCGGGCGGCGGCCTCGGTGGCCATGAAGAAGACCAGCGTGGCGTCCAGCTGGGCCAAGGCCCGGAGGGTGCGGGCGCTCAGGGGCTTGCCGCTGCGCTCCTGGCCGGTGACGAAGACCGCGCTGGTGGCCAGGCCCCGGTGGGTCAGGGGGATGCCGGCATAGGCCAGGGCGGCCACGCCGCTGCTGATGCCCGGCACCACTTCAAAGGGCACGCCAGCCGCGCGCAGGGCCAGGGCCTCCTCGCCGCCGCGCCCGAAGACGTAGGGGTCGCCGCCCTTCAGGCGCACCACCCGCCTGCCTTCGCGGCCCAGCCTCACCAGCAGGGCGTTGGTCTGGTCCTGGGTCAGCACGTGCTTCCCCGCCCGCTTGCCGGCGTTGATGCGCCGCGCCGCGGCCGGGGCCAGGTCCAGCAGGCGCGGGTTGGCCAGCAGGTCGTAGACCACCACCTCGGCCTGCTCCAAGGCGGCCTTGCCCTTCACGGTCAGCAGGCCTTCGTCGCCGGGCCCTGCGCCCACCAAGATGACCTTGCCTTGCTTGCTTGCCATTCCTACCTCTGTTGGGGAGGGGGCGGGGCACGCCATGACCCGCTCCGGGCCCCCGATACCCCAGGGTGGGGCCCCTCGGTGTTCCCTCCGCGGGCCACAGCGAGCCCCGCCCCTTCTACCCTTTAGCGCTTCAAGATCTTCGCCGCCAAGGCCTGACCCAGCGCCTCAGGCCCGGCCGCGTCGCCGTCCAACTCGGCATCCACCGGATGCGCCGCGTCAAAGCCGACGAAGGCCTTCAGTTGGATGCGGCCGCCATGGGTCCGGGCCAAGGCGCCCACGGGGGCGTGGCAGCCGGCTTCCAGCGCCCGCAACAGCGAGCGCTCGGCCGCGGCTTCGCGCTCGGCGCCGGGGTCGTTCAGGGCCCGGCACAGCTCGAAGGCTTCGCCGCCGGCGCGGGTCTCGATGCCCAGGAATCCCTGGCCGGGCGCCGGCAGCAGCTCGTCCTCGCTGAAGAGGGACCGCACCTGGCCCTGCAGGCCCAGCCGGGCCAGGCCGGCCAGCGCCAGCACCGCCCCCTGCACCTCGCCGTCGGCCACCTTGCGCAGGCGCGTGTCCACGTTGCCGCGCAGCTCGGCGAACTGAAGGTCGGGGCGGCGGCGCAACAGCTGGGCGCGGCGGCGCAGGCTGCCGGTGCCGATCAAGGCGCCCGGCGGCAGCGCCCACGGGCTGTCGGCCACGGGGCTGACCCAGGCCTCGCGCCAATCCTCGCGCGGGCTGATGGCCGCCAGGGCCAGGCCCGGGGCGGGCAGGATGGGCAGGTCCTTCAAGCTGTGCACGGCCAGGTCGGCCTCGCCGCGCAGCAGGGCGTCCTCCAAGGCCTTGGTGAACAGGCCTTGGCCGCCCACGGCCGCCAGGCTGACATCGGTGCGCTGGTCCCCCTCGCTCTTCAGCACCCGCAGCTCCACCGTCAGGCCGGGATGGGCGAAGGCCAGCAGGCTGGCCGCCAACTGGCTCTGGGTCAGGGCCAGCTTGGAGCCGCGGGTGGCCAGGATCAGGCGGCTCACGACCCCTCCTCCAGGCCGAAGAGCTGCTCGGCGCCCTCGACCAGGCGCATGGCCCCCTCGCCCTTGGCGGCCTGGGCCTTCAGCCGGCTCACCGGCGTGTGCAACAGCTTGGCCACGATGGCCTTGGTCAGGGCCTCCACCTTGGCGCGGTCCTTCTCGTCGAGATGGGCCAGCTTGCCCTTCATGCGCTCCAGCTCGGCGGCGCGCACGGCCTCGAAGCGGGCGCTCAGGCGGCCCACCGTGGGCGTCACCCGGGACGCGGCCAGCCATTCGCGCAGGTCGCGCAGGCGGTGCTTGAGCATGACCTCGGCCTCGTGGCTGGCGGCCAGGCGCCGCTCGCGGTGCTCGTTGGCCAGCGAATCCAGGTCGTCAAGGTTGTACAGGTAGGCCTGCTCCAGGCCCGCCACGGCCGGGTCGATGTTGCGCGGCACGCTGATGTCGACCAGGAGCTGGGGCTTGCCCTTGCGGGCATCCAACGCCGCCTGGACGGCGGCCGGGTGGATCAGGTACTCGGGCGCGCCGCTGCTGCACACGACCACGTCGGCCCCCGTCAGGCAGGCGTCCAGCTCGTCAAGGCCGCAGGCGGTGCCGTTGAAGCGGCGGGCCAGCTCGCGGGCCTTGGGCTGCGAGCGGTTGCAAAAGCTCAGCCGCGTGACGCCGGCCGACGCCAGGTGCTCGGCGCAGAGCTCGGCCATGTCTCCGGCGCCCAGCAGCAGCACGTGGGCGGCCCCCAGGCCGCCGAACAGGCGCTCGGCCAGCTGCACCGCCACGCTGGGGATGCTGGCGGCGTGGCGGCCGATCTCGGTGGAGCTGCGCACCTGCTTGGCGGCGGAGAAGACGCGCTGGAACAGGCCGTGGAAGACCGGGCCCACGGCCTGATGCTGCACGGCCTGCTCGTAGGCCTGCTTCACCTGGCCCAGGATCTGAGCCTCGCCCAGGACCATGGAATCCAGGCTGGAGGCCACCTGCAACAGGTGCCACAGCATGGCCTCGTCATGGGAGGCGTGCAGGGCCTTGCGCACCTGGGCCGCCTTGGCGGGCGCCAGGCTCTCGAAGAACTCGCGCAGGCCGCCCTCGGCGCTGGCGGCGTCCTCCACGCTGGCGTAGGCCTCCACGCGGTTGCAGGTGCTCAGCAGCACCAGCTCGCCCATGCCCTCCAGGCGCCGCAGGCGGGCGTAGCTCTCGGCCAGCCGGCCGTCCAGCGCCAGGGCCTCGCGCAGCTCCACCGGGGCGGTCTTGTAGCTGATGCCCGTGACCAGCAAGCCCATCAGCGGCCCCCGCCGGGCTTGAGGAAGCCGTGCCCGCCCAGGTACAGGTTGACCAGGTAGTAGCCCAGGAAGAGCACCACGAAGACCGCCAAGGCCAGCCAGGCCAGGCGCCGGCCGCTGATGGCGCCGCGCCGCCGCAGCCACAGGCCCAGGCTGTAGAGGGCGCCGATGCCCAGGCTGAAGCCCACCTTGGGGTCGTCCAGGCCCAGGCTGCCGTCGTAGCTGAGGCGCCAGGCGAAGCCGGCCAGCAGGCCCGCCGCCAGGGCGGCGACGCCCGCCAGGGTCAGCCGCGCCAGCAGGCCTTCCAGCTCCTGCAGCGAAGGCAGCTGGTAGAACAGGCCCGCGCTGCGCCGGGCCTTCAGCTGGCGCTCCTGCACCAGGTAGGCGCCGGCGACCCCGGCCGCGCCGGTGAACAGGGCATAGGCCGCCATGGCCAGCGACACGTGCACCAGCAGGCGCAGGTCCTGCAAGCCCGGGATGGGCTGGGCGGCGGCATGCACGAAGCGGAAGCCCATGAGCAGCGTCAGCAGGCTCAGCGGTGTCAGGAAGACGCCCAGCAGGCCCAGTTGATGGCGCGCCTCCACCCACACCACCAGGCCGGTCAACGCCAAGCCCCACAGCGACAGGGCCTCGAAGCCGCTGGCCAGCGGCAGGCGGCCGGCGACCAGCGCGCTGAGGGCGGTGAAGAGCAGGTGCAAGGCCAGCGAGGCGCTCAGCAGGCCGGTGGCGGCCAGGCTGAAGGCGCGGCGGGCCCGGATGGCATAGGCCAGGAACAGCAGCAGGGCGGGCGCCTGCAGCAGGAAGGCGGCTTCGTAGAGCCAGAAGTAGGGGGGCATTCCGGTCATAAGGGTCAGCCTTGCAAAAGGGAGCGCAGGCGCCGCCGGCGGTCGGCGCGGCGCGGCGCCAGGGCCAGGTCCAGCGCGGCTGGGGCGGTCAGGCGCCGCAGCAGGGCCCGCTTGGCGGCGGGGTCGGACTTCAGGGCGGCGCGGCGCCGGCGCAGCTGGGCCAGCAGCCAGGCCAGGTCCGAGGCCGACAGCTGGGCCTGCAGGCGCCGGCGCAGGGCCTTGGCCAGGGCCGGGCTGGCGCCGCCCGTGGAAAGCGTCAGGCGCAGGCCCCCGGCCTTGAACTGGGCGGGCACCTGCAGGTCGCCGGCGGGGCCCTCGGCGGCCTGGCAGACCCAGGCGCCCCGGCCCCGGGCCCAGCCGGCGGCCTGGGCGTTGGCCGGGGCGTCATCGGCGCAGCAGAAGAGCAGTCGGCAGCCTTTCAAGTCGGCGGCTCGAAGCGTCCGCAGCGCCAGCTCCACCCACGGGCGCTTGGCGGCCCAGGCCGCCAGCGCGGGCCGGGCCTGCGGCGCCACCACCAGGGCCCGCTCCAGCCCCGCCGGCAGGCCCTTCAGCTTCTGCAAGGCCACCCGCCCGGCGCCCAGCACCACCACCCGCGCACCGCGCAGGTCCAGGACGGCGGGATAGCTGGCGGGGGCGCCCATGGCCTAGGGCTTGGCGTAAGCGTGCAGGCCGCTCAACAGGAAATTCACGCCCCAATAGGTGAACACGATGGAGCCGGCGCCGATCAGGCCCACCCAGGCGACCTTCCTGCCGTCCCAGCCGCCGAAGATGCGCATATGCAGGAAGAACGCGAAGATCAGCCAGCTGATGAAGGCCCAGGTCTCCTTGGGGTCCCAGCCCCAGTAGCGGCCCCAGGCCAGGTGGCCCCAGATGGCGCCCAGGATGATCCCCAGCGTCAGCAGCGGGAAGCCGATGGCCACGCTGCGGTAGTTCAGCTCGTCGAGCGTGTCGGCCGCAGGCACCAGCTCCATCAGGCGCTGGGGCAGCAGCTGCAGCACGGCGGCGGCCACCAGGCCCAGCAGCAGCCCGGCGGCGGCGCAGATCAGCAGGGCCTTCACCGCGTCAGCGTCCTGGGTGGGGATGGTCGAGCCCAGGCGCTGCATCAGCCAGTCCCACAGGCCGCTGTTGACCTTGGAGTGCACGTAGCCGAAGAACCAGCCCGCCAGGCCGCCGGCGATGGGCAGGGCCGCCCAGGTGGTCTTGCGGGTCCAGGCCCCGCTGCGGATCAGGTAGAGCAGGCTCAGGCCGAAGGTGCTGGCGAAGGCGCCGTAGCTGATCAGCATCAGCGACACGTGGATCTTCAGCCAGGGGCTCTGCAGGGCCGGCATCAGCGGGCCGATGCGCTTGTACTCCTGGGGCAGCAGGCTGGCCGCGGCGATGGCCACCATGGCGGCCGGCAGCACCAGCAAGCCCAGCAGGGCCACCTTGGCCTCGCGCTCGAAGACGGAATACAGCAGCACCACGCCGAAGGCCACCATGGTGGCGCTCTCGTACTGGTTGGCCCAGGGGGCGTGGCCGGCCGAAGCCCAGCGGTGGATCAGGGCCCCCACGTTGAACACCAGGGCGAAGCGCAGCACCTGGCGCGCACGCCGGGCGTAGGCCTCATCCTTGGTCAGCACCCAGGCCAGGTTCAACGACCAGGCCAGGCCCAGCAGCAGGAACAGCGCCAGGAACAGGCCCTGGCTGAGCTGGTCGGCGAATGTGGGGACCACAACGTCCATGTCGAACCTCCTTAGTCGCCCTGGCGGTCGGCCAGGGCCTTGTCCACGCCTTCGGACAAGCGGTCGAAGACCCGCTTGAACGCGACCTTGTTGCGGCGGACGAAGCCCGCCAGCGTCACCCGGCAGCCGCCGCCGGGGATCAGCGAAGGCTCCACCGCCACCCACGCCTTGCGGTGGAACAGGTAGAAGGCGCTGAACACGCCCAGCACCACGAAGAAGCTGCCGAAGATGGCGAACCACAGGCCCGGGTCGTAGTTGGCCTCCAGCACCGTGAAGGCGATGGGGTCCACCGTCTTGCCCTTCAGCGTCAGGCCGGGGACCTTGCTCATCTGGATGTCGGGCATGGAGAACACGAACCAGGTGTGGGCCCGCTCCACGCCGCGCTGCCAGAAGCGCACGCGGATGGCGGGGTTGCCCAGCTGGTCGCCGTCGTTGACCAGCTTGCCCGGGCCGGCCATGGCCGCGGTGGGATAGAAGTCGGTGACCTCCAGCTCCCAGCCGGTGTCCAGCAGCTTGATGCGCTTCTGGTAGGGCGCGTGGATGTCCAGCGCGTCCTTGTAGCCCGGCAGCTCCACCGTGAAGTTGGCCGAGTACAGGCCCTCATAGCCCCAGCTGGCCTGGTACAGCATCAGGCCGTCCTGCTCCAGCGGGTCGTTGACCTTCACCGAGGCCACCTTCTCCACCTGGCTGTCCTTATACACCCGCAGGTCGCTGCGGAACAGCGAGGGCGCGCCCGTGCCGGGGTAGTAGCGCACCTCGAAATGCTCCAGGCCCAGCTGGAAGGGCGCCACGCCCTCCACATGCTGGTAAAAGCGCGGCAGCGGGATGTCCAGGGGCCCGGCCTTCACATGGTCCAGCCACAGGCCCCATTTAAGCCCGTCCACCGGCACCGAAGCGGTCTCGCCCTCCTTGATCACCACCTGGCGGTTGGAGCCGAACATCACCTTCACCACGCCGGCCGTGAGCAGCAGCAGCAGCCCCAGGTGCACGATGTGGGCCGACCACAGCGACACGAAGTTGCGCTCGCCCACCACCACCCGGCGCCGGGGCCCGCTCTTGTGGGCCAGCTTGGGGAACTCCGTCTGCAGCACGGTGCGCACCCGGTCCAGCGCCTCGCCCGGCTCCAGGTCGGACTCCCAGGTGCGGGTGAAGGCCGTCTTGGGCACCAGCGGGTCCTTCAGCGACACCGAATCGGCCTCGCGCGAGATGCGCCACACGTGCGGCACCCGCACCCAGGTCACCATGATCAGGTTCAGCGCCATCAGCGCCAGCACCAGGATGAACCAGGCGCTGCGGTAGATGTCGGTGAAGCCCAGCGCATCGACCCAGTCGAAGACGCGCTGGCCGTACAGGTCCACGATGCGCGAGGACTCCTGCCCCTGCGGCAGGAAGGTGCCGATGGCCGCCAGCAGGCCCAGCAGGCCGAACAGGCTCAGGGTCAGCTTGAAGCTGCCCATGCTCAGCAGCAGGGCTTCGACCTTCCCCTTGGCGACCGGGGGCGCCGGGATGTCCAGGGCCGGGGGGCCCTTCGTTATCTCAAGGCTCATAAACGGTCAAGGAGACCCGCCAGGGGTCTCCTTGTCCTTCCACTGCGAAGGCCCTGAAAGGTCAGGGCAAGGCCTGCTTTATCCAGGCCAGGATGGGCGACGGGTAGATGCCGCTGAACAGGATGGCTGCGGTGCATAGGGCCAGGCTCAGCTTGGCGGCCACCGGCACGGCCACGGCCCCGTGGCCCTCGCCCGGCTCGATGTACATGCGCTTGACCACCACCAGGTAGTAGAACAGCGACACGATGCTCATGACCACGGCGAAGCCCACCAGGCCCAGCAGCCACCAGCGCTCGTGGGCCAGGGCCTCCTGAACGCCGCTGGCGAAGATGAAGTACTTGCTGAAGAAGCCGCCGAAGGGCGGGATGCCCGCCAGCGACAGCATGGCCATGAGCATGACCAGGGCCAGGCCCGGCGAGCGCACCGCCAAGCCCTTGAAGGCGTCCAAGTCCTCGCGGCCGGTGTCGACGGCCACCAGCTGGATCACCTGGAAGGCGGCCATGTTGGTGAAGAGGTAGACCAGGGCGTAGAACAGGACGGCCTGCAGCCCCAACGCCGTGCCGGTGACCACGCCGATCATGAGATAGCCCGCCTGGGCGATGGACGAATAGGCCATCAGCCGCTTGGCGTCGCTCTGCTTGAGCGCCACCACGTTGGCCCACACGAACGTGGCCGCCATCAGCAGCATCAGCAGCTTGTCCCACACGCCCACCAGGTCCCCGAAGGCGGCGTCCAGCACCCGGATCAGCAGGGCCAGGCCGGCCGCCTTGGAGCCCACGCTCAGGTAGGCCGTCACCGGGGTGGGCGCGGCCTGGTAGACGTCCGGGGCCCACATGTGGAAGGGCACCAGGCTGACCTTGAAGGCCAGGGCCGCGGTCACCAGCGCCAGCGCCAGGTACAGCGTGGGGCCGGGCTGGGCGCCGCGCACCCAGGCCGCCAGGCCCGGCAGGCTCAGCGTGCCGCTGAGGCCGTAGAGGATGGAGACGCCGTAGAGCAGCAGCGCCGAGGCCACCGCCCCCAGGATCAGGTACTTCAGCCCGGCTTCGCTGCTGACCAGGCTGCGGCCCTTCAGCAGCGACACCAGCGCGTAGAAGCCGATGCTGTTTAGCTCCAGGGCCACGTACAGGCTCAGCAGGTCCGCCGCCGAGGCCAGGCACATCATGGCCACCGTCACCAGCAGCAGCAGCAGGTAGTGCTCGCCCTGCCAGCGCACGCCGCGGGCGTCCAGGTAGTCCAGGCTGGCCAGGACGGCCAGCAAGGCGGCCGCCAGGAAGATGACCTTGAACACCACGCTCAGGCCGTCGGCCACGAAAAGGCCGCCGAAGGCCTGGGGGGCGCCCGCGGGCAGGGGCAGGCTGAGCACGCCCAGCAGGATCCCCAGCAAGCCGGCGGCGGTGGTCCAGCCCACCCAGCGGCGGCTGGCATGGGCCGGCAGCAGTAGGTCGGCCAGGAAGACGATCAGGGCCAGGGCCAGGACGCCCAGCTCCGGGGTCAGCAGGGTCAGGTTCATTTGGGCAGGGCCCCCAGGGTCTGGGCGATCGGCGCCACCGAGGCGTCGATCAGCCTTATCACGGGATACGGGTAGAAGCCGACCACCAGCATCACGGTGATCAGGATGACGATGGGGATCTTCTCGACCAGCGTGGCGTCGGTCAGCTCCTTGTAATGCTCGTCGGTGATGGGGCCGTAGAAGGTCTTCTGCAGGACCCGGAGGACGTAGAGCGACGTGAACACGATGCTGGTCGCGGCGATGACCGCCACCACCTTGAAGAACACGCCCTGGGCGAAGTACGCGCCCAGGAAGACCAGCAGCTCGGCCGGGAAGCTGGCCAGCCCCGGCAGCCCCAGGCCGGCCATGCCGGCGATGACGTAGGCCGCGGCCAGGAAGGGCATCACCTGGGCCAAGCCGCCCAGCTTGCTCATGATGCGCGTGTGGGTCCGGCCGTAGGTCATGCCGATCAGGGCGAAGAAGGTGCCGGTCATGATGCCGTGGGCGAACATCTGCAGCACCGCCCCGTTGAGGCCCAGGGTGTCCATGGTGGCCAGGCCCAGCAGCACGATGCCCATGTGCGAGACCGAGCTGTAGGCCGTGACGTATTTCAGGTCCGTCTGGCTGGCCGCGCCGATGCTGCCGTAGACCACGTTGACCAGGCACAGCACCGCCAGCGTCGGGGCCCAAAAATGCGCGCCCGCCGGCAGCAGGAAGATGGCCACGCGCAGGCAGCCGTAGGCGCCCAGCTTCATCAGCACGCCCGCATGCAGCATGGACACCGCGGTGGGGGCGCTGGCGTGGCCGTCGGGCGACCAGGTGTGCAGGGGCCACAGGGCCGCCAGCACGCCGAAGCCCAGGAACAGCACCGGGAACCAGAGCTTCTGGAAGGCGTCGCTGAACTGGCCCGCCTGGGCGGCCGCGTTCAAGGCGAACAGGTCCAGGCTGTGGGGCGTGGAGCCGTAGTACAGGGCCAGCAGGCCCAGGAGCAGGAACGCCGAGCCGCCCATCAGCATCAGCGTCAGCTTCATGGCGCTGTACTCCTTGGGCCCCGTGCCCCAGATGCCGATCAGCAGGTACATGGGCAGCACGGCCACTTCGTAGAGCACGAAGAAGACGTACAGGTTGAAGCTGGTGAAGACGCCGAAGACCCCGCCGCCCAGCAGCAGCAGCAGGATGAAGAACTCCTTGGCGCGCTTCTCCACCCCCCAGCTGGCCAGCACCCCCGTGAACAGGATCACCGCGTTGAGGATCAGCATCACCAGGCTCATGCCGTCCACGCCCAAGCGGTACTCGACCCCCAGCTCGGGGATCATCATGAAGCACTCGCCGAACTGCGGCGCGCCGGCGTGGCCGTAGTCGAAGCTGAACAGCAGGGCCGCCACCATCAGCAGCGAGGCCCCCGAGGCGGCCAGGGCCACCCACTTCACCACGGCGGTGGCCCTGCCCGGGACGAAGAGCATCAGCGCCAGGCCGCTGAGGAAGGGGGTCAGCCAGATGGCCGACAGGATGGGGAGACCGTTGAGCATCATTGTCCCGCGAGCTTGAAGGCCAGGAAGAACAGGGCCAGCAGGCCCCCCAGCATGCCCATGGCGTAGGCCTGGACCCTGCCGGTCTGGGCCTTGCGGAGGCCGCCGCCGATGAACTGCGACGCCCACGCCAGGCCGTTCATCAGGCCGTCCACGACGTGGCGGTCGAACCAGATGATGGCCGCCGACACGGCGTAGTAGACGTGGTCCATCAGCCAGCGGTAGGCCTCGTCGATGTAGTACTTGTTGTAGGCGGCCGTATAGAGCGGGCCGAACGCGGCGGCGATGCGGGCCGGGTCCGCCCACTTCAGCCGGTAAAGGCCGAAGGCCAGCAGGATGCCCGCCAAGCCCACCAGCGTGGCGGGGACGGCGATGCCCAGGTCCAGCTTGAAGGCATGGCTCTCGGCCGGGGCCGGGGCCGCCGGGGCGGTGGCCGGGGCCGCGTCCCACAGCGCGGTGGCGGCGCGGTAGTCGCCCTGGGCCTCGGGGTGGGCCTGGGCCAGCGCGGCGGCCTTGTCCCAGTCCGCGCCCAGCGTGGCGGCGCGGTCGAAACGGATCAGGTCGCCGAAGCTGCGGCCATCCTTGGGCACGGCGGCGAAGCCGGCCACCAGGCTCAGGGCGGCCAGGATGACCAGCGGCGCCGTCATGGTCGGCGGCGACTCGTGGGGGTGGCCGTGGGCGGGCTCGTTGCCCTCGAAGGCCAGGAAGTAGAGACGGAACATGTAGAAGGCTGTCAGGAAGGCCACGCCCAGGGCCAGCGCCTGCAGGCCCGGATGCCCGGTCTCGCGCAGGGCTTCCAGGATCAGGTCCTTGCTGAAGAACCCGGCGAAGGGCGGCACGCCGGCGATGGCGACGCAGCCCACCAGGAAGGTGATGGCGGTCAGCGGCATCTTGCGGCGCAGGCCGCCCATCTGCCGGATGTCGTTGCTATGCACCGCGTGGATCACCGAGCCCGAGCCCAGGAACAGCAGGGCCTTGAAGAAGGCGTGGGTGAACAGGTGGAAGGCGCCGGCCGTCACGCCCAGGCCGCCCACGCCCAGCGCCATGACCATGTAGCCCAGCTGGCTCAAGGTGCTGTAGGCCAGCACGCGCTTGATGTCGAACTGGGTGCAGGCGATGGTGGCGGCGAAGAGGCTGGTGAAGCCGCCCACCCCGGCCACCACCATGGGGGCGCTCAACCGCCCCAGCCAGGGCAGATGCAGGGGCTGCAGCAGCGCCGCATCGAAGACGGCGTAGGTGCGGGCCAGCATGTAGACGCCGGCCGCGACCATGGTGGCGGCGTGGATCAGGGCCGACACCGGGGTGGGGCCCTCCATGGCGTCGGGCAGCCACACGTGCAGGGGGAACTGGGCGCTCTTGCCCACCGCGCCCATGAACAGCAGCACGGCCACCGCGCTCAGCGGCAACCAGGCAGGCCCGAAGAGGGGCCACAGCGCCACCTTGCCGGGCAGCTCGGTGAAGCTGACGGTGCCCAGGTAGTAGGCCAGGAACAGGATGCCCAGGAACATCCCCAGGTCGCCCACGCGGTTGACCACGAAGGCCTTCTTGCAGGCCTGGTTGGCCTCAGGCTTGGCGTAGTAGAAGCCGATCAGCAGGTAGGAGCACAGGCCCACCAGCTCCCAGAAGATGTACATCTGGAACAGGTTGGGGCTGACCACCAGGCCCAGCATGCTGAACGTGAAGAGCCCCAGGTACATGAAGAAGCGGGCGATGCCGGGCTCGTCGTGCATGTAGCCCAGGCTGTAGAGGTGCACCAGCGTCGAGACCAGCGTGACCACCACCAGCATCATGGCGCACAGGGCGTCGAGCTGGGTGCCCACGTAGATGGTGAAATGGCCGAAGACCTGGTTGGTCACCTCCAGCCATTTGAACGCGTCCACCTTGGGGGCCGGGTCGGCGATCACCTGGGCGGCCAGCACCAGGCTCAGCACCAGGGCGGAGCCGACCGCCAGCAGCGCCACCAGCGGCGCCACGTCGCGGCGCCTGCGGAAGAACAGGAAATTGGCCAGGAAGCCGCCCAAGGGCAGCAGCGGCACGATCCAGGTGAGGGTGCTGAAGGTCATGGCTTCCTTGTCACGGGTGGGGGCTCAGCCCTTGAGCAGGTCGGCGTCTTCCACGCGCACGCTGCGGCGCGCCCGGAACAGGCTGACCACCAGCGCCAGGCCCACGGTGGCCTCGGCGGCGGCGATGGTGATGGTGAAAAGGGTCAGCATCTGGCCGCTCAGCGCCGCCGGGTGCAGCAGGCCGTTGAAGGCCACCAGGTTCAGGTTCACGGCGTTGAGCATCAGCTCCAGGCTCATCAGCACGCCCACCGCGTTGCGCCGGGTCAGCACGCCGAAGAGGCCGATGCAGAACAGGGCGGCCGAAAGGATCAGGTATTGCGGGATGCCGGGGGTCATTCGGGGTCCTTGCGGGCGATCAGCACCGCGCCGATGAGGGCCGTGAACAGGATCAGGCCCACCAATTCGAAGGGGTAGATGTAGTCGCTCAGCAGGCTCAGGCCGATGGCCTGCAGGTTGCCGCTGGCGCCCTGGATGGCGGGCTGGGCCTGGGCCGGCGTCACCGCCGACCAGTCGGTCGCCAGCAAGGCCTTGGACAACCCGATGAAGGCCAGCCCGCAGCCGAGGGCCGCCGGCAGGGCCAGGCGGTTGGTCTGGCTGACCCGCTCGTCGCCCAGCTGGGCGGTGAGCATGACCGCGAAGATGATCAGGATGATGACCGCGCCCACGTAGACCAGCAGCTGCACCACCGCCACGAACTCGGCCTTCAGCAGCAGGTATTGCACCGCCATCAGGGCCAGCGTGGCGGCCAGGTACAGCGCCGCGCGGAAGATGTGCGTGGCGGTGACCGTGCGCAGGGCCGTGAACAGCATCAGCGCGGCGGTCACGTAAAAGAGGGCGGCTGGCAGGGTCATGGGGTCCTCGGGGCCGGCCTAGCGGGCCGGCTCGTTCAATATCAGGGTCAGGGCTTGGCGGTCGTAGACCGACATCTCGTAGTCATGGCCCATGCGGATGGCGTCGAAATTGCACGCCTCCACGCACATCTCGCACAGCGTGCAGGTGGACAGCTTGTAGATGTACTTGTCCAGCACGCGGGCCTTGCCGTCGGCGCCCTTGCCCTGGACGATCTCCAGGCTGCCGTTGGGGCAGGCGCGCACGCACATCATGCACAGCGTGCACTTGTGGGCGCCCGACAGCGGGTCCAGCGGCATGTCCACGCGGCCGCGGAAGCGCTCGTGCATGCGCCAGCGCTCGTCGGGGTACTGCTGGGTCACGTCGGCGCTGAAGAACTCGATCAGGGTGGCCCGCATGCCGCCCAGCAGGCTGCCGAAGCCGCGGACGATGCCGCCCAGGGTGCTCAGGGGTCCCATGCTCACTTCCCGAAGCCTGCCGCGGCCCACAGGGCCACGGCGATGAGGTTGACGAAGCTCAGCGGCAGCAGGATCTTCCATTCCAGCTTCATCAGCTGGTCCACGCGCACGCGCGGGAAGGTCCAGCGGAACCACATGATCACGAAGACCACCAGCGCGGTCTTGACGAAGAAGTAGACGTAGCCCGGGATGGCGAAGAGCACCACGGTCTTGGCGGGGTCCAGGGGGTCGGGGCCCACCGTCTCCAGCAGGCGGTGCCCGGCGATGGCCAGCGGCTGCCAGCCCCCCAGGAACAGCGTGGCGGTGAGCGCGGCGATGATGAACATGTTCATGAACTCGGCCAGCTGGAACATGCTGAAGCGCATGCCGCTGTACTCGGTGTGGTAGCCGGCCACCAGCTCGCTCTCGGCCTCGGGCAGGTCGAAGGGCGCGCGGTTGATCTCGGCGGTGCCGGCCACCAGGTAGATCAAGAGGCCCACCACGCCCATGGGGCCCATGGCCCACAGGTTCCAGCCCTGGCCCTGCTTCTCCACTATTGCCTGCACGCTCAGGGTCCCGGTGAACAGCACCACGCTGAGGACCACCAGGGCCGGGCTCAGCTCATAGCTGACGATCTGGGCCGCGCTGCGCAGCCCCCCCAGCATCGAGTACTTGTTGGCGCTGCTCCAGCCGGCCATCAGGATGCTCAGCACGCCCAGGCCCGACACGGCGGTGATGTAGAGCACGCCGATGTTCAGGTCGGTCACGGCCAGGCCCTTGTCGAAGGGGATGATGGCCAGGACCATGTAGGTGGCGATCATGCCTACGAAGGGCGCCAGCAGGAACACCGGCTTGTCGGCCGCCCGGGGGACGATGTCCTCCTTTTGCAGCAGCTTCAGCACGTCGGCGATGGGCTGCAGCAGGCCCCAGGGGCCCACGCGGTTGGGGCCCTTGCGGTTCTGGAAGAAGGCCGCCACCTTGCGCTCGGCCAGCGTCAGCACCAGGGCCGTGACCGTGACGAAGCCGGCCATGGCGTTGGCGCACAGGAAGGCCACCAGGGCGTGGTAGCCCGCCTCCGAGAAGCCCCCATGGCCCATGACATAGGCTTTCAGGGCGGGCCCGACCACCTGGCTCAAGGTGGGGCCCGGCCTGAGGATCAGCTGCTGGATCAGGTCGGAGGCCGTCAATGCGGCGTTGCTGTCGATCATGTCCATCCGCGCTTGGGAAGGGGTGTCAGCGGTCGATATCCGGGATGACCACGTCCAGCGAGCCCAAAATGCTCACCACGTCGGCCACCTTCCAGCCCACCCCGATCTCGGGCAGGCAGGCCAGGTTGTTGAAGCAGGCGGTGCGGAACTTCATGCGGTAGGGCTTGGCGGCCCCCTGGCTGACGAAGTACACGCCCATGTCGCCGCGGGCGGTCTCCAGGCGGGCGTAGTACTCGCCCTTGGCCGGGCGCACGGCCTTCACGTCCGCCTGCACGGCACCGCCGGGCAGCTGGTTGATGCACTGCTCCAGTATCCGCACGCTCTGCAGCATCTCCTCGATGCGGACCTGGTAGCGGTCCCAGCAGTCCCCGGCGGCGCCGGTGGGGACGTCGAAGTCCAGGCGCGGGTAGACGCTGTAGGGCTCGTCCTTGCGCAGGTCGAACTTGACGCCCGAGCCCCGCAGCACCGGCCCGCTGCAGCCGTAGCTGATGGCGGCTTCCGGCGTCAGGATGCCGATGCCCTTGGTGCGCTGCTGGAAGATGACGTTGCCGCTGACCAGGGCCTTGTACTCGTCCACGGCGCGCTTGATGGTCTCGCAGATGGCCTTGACCCGGGGCACGAAGTCCTCGGTCAGGTCCTTGGCCACCCCGCCGATGCGCATGTAGTTGTAGGTCAGGCGCTGGCCGCACAGGGCCTCGAACAGGTCCACCACCATCTCGCGCTCGCGGAAGCCGTAGAAGAAGGCCGTCGCCGCGCCCAGGTCCATGCAATACGCCCCGAACCACATGGTGTGGCTCGACAAGCGGTTGAGCTCGGCCACCATCACCCGGATGTACTCGGCCCGCTCGGGGACCACCACGCCCAGGCTCTTCTCGACCGACTGGACGTAGGCCCAGTTGGTCATCATGGCCGAAAGGTAGTCCATGCGGTCGGTGAAGTGGATCAGCTGGGGATAGGTGTCCCACTCGCACATGCGCTCGATGCTGCGGTGGATGTAGCCCAGGTGCGGGACGATCTGCAGGACCGTTTCGCCGTCCAGCTTCATCACCAACCGCAGCACCCCGTGGGTGGACGGGTGCTGGGGGCCCATGTTGATCCAGTATTCCTCGGTCTTGAGGGCGTCCTTGGACTGCGGCGTCTGGTTCATCGGCATGTCAATAAGGCTTTCCAGCGATGCGGGAGTCCTTGTAGTCCTTGCGCAAGGGGTAGCCGACCCAATCGTCCGTCAGCATGATGCGCCGCAGGTCGGGGTGCTCCTCAAAGGCCACGCCGAACAGGTCGAAGACCTCGCGCTCGAACCACTCGCAGCCGCGCCACAGGTCGCTGACCGTGGGGATGCTGGGCGTGGCGCGGTCCAGGTCGCACTTCAGCACCAGGGTGTGGCGGTGGGCCATGCTGTACAGGTGGTAGACGCAGGTGATCCTGTTGTCGGCCAGCCAATCCACCGCGGTCATGCTCAGCGGGTAGTCGAAGCCGAAGGCTGGGTCGTCGTGCAGCTTCTGGGCCAGGGCCCTGAACCGGGCCAGCGGGACTGATGCCTCGGGCCACTGGGGGGCGTTGTCCACGGCGGCGGCGGGCTCGGCGGCTTGGACCGCGGCGAGCAGGGCGAGGCGGTCCATCAGCCCACCTTCTTCGCGGCTTGGTCCTGGGCCCACTTCTCGCCCAGCAGCGGGTGCGAGCGCTTGATCTTCTCCTGAAGCTTCAAGATGCCGTAGATCAGGGCCTCCGGGCGGGGCGGGCAGCCGGGGACGTAGACGTCCACGGGGATGACCTGGTCGACGCCCTTCAGCACCGAATAGTTGTCGTAGTAGAAGGGCCCGCCGGCGGTGGCGCAGGCGCCCATGCTGATCACGTACTTGGGGTCGGGCATCTGCTCCCACAGCGTCCGCACCACCGGCGCCATCTTCTCGGTGACGGTGCCGGCCACGATCATCAGGTCGGCCTGGCGCGGCGTGGCGCGGGCCACCTCGGCTCCGAAGCGGGCCATGTCATAGCGGCTCATGCCCACGGCCATGAATTCGATGGCGCAGCACGACAGGCCGAAGGTCAGCGGGAACAGGCTGTTGGCGCGGGACCAATTGAACAGGGCCTCGGCGTTGAGCAGCACGAACTGGCCGCCGGGGACCTGGGCCAGCGCTTGGGCGCCTTGTTGGGCGGGGCTCAGAGCCATTCCAGCGCTCCTTTCTTCCAGGCATAGGCGTCAGCCAGCGCCAGCACGCCGATGAAGGCGCCCACGGCGGCCAGGCTGGGCCACGGGTCGGGCAGGCTGCGGAAGACCGCCGCCCAGGGGAACAGGAAGGCCACCTCCACTTCGAACAGGACGAAGATGAGGGCGATCAGGTAGTAGCCCACGTGGAACTGCACCCAGGCGCTGCCGATGGGCGCCTCGCCGCACTCGTAGTTGTCCTGCTTGGCCTGGCTGGGGTTGCGCGGGCGCAGCAGCCACGCCGCCAGCAGGCCGCCCACCACGAACAGGATGGCGAAGAGGAAGAAGAAGCCGGCGTAGCCGTAGGGGGTCAGGTCGGTCATCGGCATGGGCCTCAGAAATCCCGCTGGATGATGTAGTCGGCCAGGCCGATCAAGCTGGCCTTGGACGGGCCGTCGGGCAGGACGCCCAGCAGCTGCTTGCTCTCGGCCACCAAGGCCTCGGCCTTGCGGCTGGCGTAGGTGATGCCGCCGTGCCGCTTGATGAATTCCATGACGAACGTGACGTCGTGGGGGGCCAGCTCGGCCTTCAGCAGGGTCTCCTGGACCTCGGAGCGCTGCTCCTTGCTGCAGATGGCCAGCGCGTGCAGCAGCGGCAGGGTGAACTTGCCTTCCTTGATGTCATGGCCGTTGGGCTTGCCCAGCTTGGCTTCGGGCGCGGTCAGGTCCAGCAGGTCGTCGGCCAGCTGGAAGGCCACGCCCACCTTCAGGCCGTAGTCGCGCAGGGCGTGGCGCACGGCGTCGCTGGCCCCGGCCAGCATGGCGCCGGCCTCGCAGGCCACGGCCATCAGGGCGGCGGTCTTCTTCTCGATGATGTCGTAGTACTCGGCCTCGTTCTGCGTCACCAGGAAGCGCGCGCGCACCTCCTGGATCTCGCCCTCGCACAGGCGGTCGGTGGCCACGCTGATGACCTGGATGACCTTGGGGTCCACGTGCCGCGCCAGCAGTCCGAAGACCCGGGCGAAGATGAAATCGCCCATCAGGACGGTGATCTCGTTGCCCCAGCGGTAGTTCAGCGTCTTGCGGCCGCGGCGGGTGTCCGAATCGTCGATCACGTCGTCGTGGACCAGGGTGGCGTTGTGGATCAGCTCCACGGCCTCGGCGGTCATCAGGCTTTGCTGGTACTCCAGGGTGGTGGCCTCGATCTGCCCCTGCTTGCAGGCGCGGAAGGCCAACAGGCTCATGGCGGCGCGGACCTTCTTGCCCTGGGTCTCGCCCAGATAGCGCACCATATCCAGCACGAACTGGTTGTCCGTGCTCAAGACCTCTTCAAAGAGGCTGTCGGTGCGATTCAGGTCGTTTTGAACGGGGGCGTAGATCTGGCTCAGATCGATCGGACCAGATCCGGACGCGGCCGGGATGGAAGGCATGGGCAGTGCCAGGAACTAAGGTTTCTCCGGACGCACCTTGAGCCATGACATGGTTCAGGAAGGCCGGACAGCCTTTTTACCAAGCCAATTGACCGGTGTCAACGCCAGCCCGATAAGTAAGCCCTATCATGAAAACCGCTTGTAAAAAAAGAAGTTTGACGCAAATCAAGGTAGTTCCGCCCCTCGCAACCAAGCCAGCAGCCCCGGACCGTCCCCCGGGCCCAGGTTGCATCTTCCCTGCCCATTAAGCTTGGCATTGGCCCCCATGGCGCAGCGGCCCTGACAGGGGCCCCCCAGCAGGCTGGCCGAGCCATCCGCCGCCGTTTCGCCCCGTTTTAGCCCACAAAGCCGCTCTAAACCCGTCAAAAGGTCGCCGGAACCCACCTCCCGGCAGGCCAGGCCCTGGCAGACCTCCAGCACCCGGTCACCTCGGGGCTCCAGGCTGAATTCGGGATTGAAGCAGACATCGGCGTAGAGCCCGGCAAAGGTCAGCCCGTAGTGCTCGGCCGCCAGCTCAATGGCGGGCCGGGGCACCCAGTTCAGGGCCGCCTGGACCCGCCTCAGGTAGCTGCGGGCCCCGCCGGCGCCGACGCCGTGGTCCAGCCAGGCTTGGAGTTTGGCTTCGATGTCGGGGGAGAGGGATGCCATGGGCTATGGAGCCTAGGCGGCCGATCGGTACGGCAGGATCTCTTTGTTCAGCCGGGCGCCCAGGCGGTCGGTTTCGACCTCCAGGTCGTAATGCGACTGCAGGTTCAACCAAAAGGCCGCCGAGGTGCCGAAGAAGCGGGCCAGCCGCAGCGCCGTATCCGCCGTGACCGCGCGCGTCCCCTTCACGATCTCGTTGATGCGGCGGGGCGCGACTTTGGTCTGCTTGGCCAGGCGGTACTGGCTGATGCCGAGCTCGGCCAGGATCTCGCCGGGATGGATCGCCTTGATCTTGGGGGTCTTCATGGCTGCCTCAATGGTAATCGACCTGCAGGGGCCTAGGCGAAGCTTAAACGGGGTCGGGCCTCCGAGCAAACAGGAACTTGCATGGCTTCCCTTACAGGGCCTCCACGGACAAGGTGGTCGGCGGTGTATCGGAAGGTGGTTCGGCCCGCAGCCCCGCCCCCACGGGGCCCCTGCCCCATGGGAACAGTGCAGTCGGACCGGTTCGCGGGCCGCCAGCACGAGGACTACCGGATCGTCGGAGACTACCGCCCGGCCGACCCTGCCGATCGCGCGTCGCAACGCGCCACGAGCGGCGGTTCGCGGACCCGGGTGTCTGGCCCTGTCGGGCGCGCCACTGCACGACCGGCAGGGACTGCGCCCGGAACCCCGTCCAGCGGTCCTTGCCGATGCCGCCGTCCGTGAAGGCCCGAGGCTCAGAGGGAATAGGAGAATGGTGCCGCACTGCCAACAATCTAGCGCTTGGAATTTTTCAGGTTCCTATTTCCGAGCCAATATCCAAATATTGCCGCTGAGAACATGGGCAATATCGATACGATAATAGATAGCAAAACAGTGTCTGAATGGCGATCCAAAGAATTGTCTTTACTCAAAAAGTTCATGAAAATAACTGGCTCAGCCGCGAAACTAATCGGTATTACGATATAAATAATGTAATAGAAAATATATTTATATTTCAAATATCTAAACCTGGCATAGAACAAAGCAAAAATATGAAGAAACCCACAAGAGCCAAACAAGAGCGCTTTAAAGAAGAGCTCGGGGACGCTCACTCTCATCTCCAATCTAAACAATATGGTCTCTTCCGACTTCCTAATTATCCAGAACCAGTTTCGTTGCCAATTCCCGGCCCCATTTCCCTAAATCCCTGCCTATCCCCCATGCAACCAACTGCACGCAGGAATTCAGTATCGTCGATTTAGATGCTACCGCCGCTGCCGCGCCAAGAACCACCGCGACCCGAAGCGCCGCACGACATACACCACCACGATGGTGCCGATGGTGATCTGCCACTGGTAGGCATGCCACAGGTCCGGCAGCTGCGTGGACACCACGGCGAAGACCGCCAGGAACACGGCGAAGCCGACCACGGCCGAGATCAGGCTGTATTTGCGCGCCCGCTTGATCTTGTCTGCGTTCACGTCATCGCTAGGCATCCACGTCCCCTTGAATTTGAATGGACCCCCGCGCCATGGCCGGCCAAAGGCCTCGCGCACGGGTTTCACGCTAGAACACGCGATAGGTCGCAGCGATCGAAAGGCTGGGATAGGAATAGGTCGAGTAGGGTTGGCCCCCATAATAAGCATTGAACGCGTCCGTGCCCGGGCCCGGCGACGCCGCCCCCATCCAACCCGAATAGTCGGCTGCCTGCCGCCATTCAACGCCGTAAGTCCATGACGCCGTCAGGCTCGCCACCAAGAAGTAGGTCATCTGGCAGTTCAAGGAAAGCCCCAACACGTTGTTCCACTGCCGATCAGCATAGCCTTCCAGCCAGGTCCCATAGCCGATCCCATCCCAATGGTCCACGCTCGCCGCATCGAATTTCAAGGACTCGGACAGGGTCAGGTTGAAACGCTGGCTGGGGAACCAGCCCAGCCCCAATCCCAGGGCGTCGCTGAACGACTGTTCGCGCCGCTCGAACTGCGGGCCGTCCATCCAGCAGCGATAAGGCTGGTAGTCCAGGCGCTCCGATACATCCCACTGCCCGTCCCGGCCCAGCGGACGGCTCCAATCAAGGGCCACAGCCGCGCCGGGCGCTGCGTTGCCCCACATCCATTCGGTGTAGCCATCCGAACTGGAAGGGGGGCTATTGCTGCTTAGTGAGCTGTAGCGGTCGTCGATGCTCGCCACATCATCCACCTCGGCCACGGCCAGGGCCTCCCACCCGCGCAACCGAGGTGAAGCGGGCAGTAAATCAGCGTCGCTGAGGATCACCACCGCGTCCGAATCGGTGGCGGAAATGCAGCCGCGGCTGAGCAGGAAATCCTTCAAAAGGCGCGTGTCGTGCAGCCGTTGGTCGCGCTGGTCCCAGGCGTATTCGGAGCCGATGGCGGCCAGCAGCCCCGCCAGCTCCTGCAGTTCGCCATCATCCAGCGGCCGGATAAGGGAGCCATGCTCGCGCAGGGCCCGCTCGATCTCCAAAGCATCCCAGGCCCAACGGGTCTCCACGCGCCGACCCAGGCCCCACCTGGCTTCGACGTGCGCTGCCGCTTGCCAATGCTGCTGGTTAACGTAGTTGTTCTGCCAAGCCCCAGCCTGCATGCCTGCCGGATCATAGTTCCATTGCTGGATCTGGCCCGTTTGCTCCCGATAGTCCCCGCTTAGGCTTAATTGGCCTTGCCACCCCGCCTGCCACGGGCCCGAGTACCAAGCCTGGGAAACGGCTGGCGACAGATGCATGCCCACGTCACTGGTCTCATTTGTTTGGGTCTTCTCCCGACTGAGTGGGTGAAAAACCCGCCTGTAGGGTGACTTGAGCCCGTAGCCACGGGGCTTTTGAACGATTGCAGGGCCGCCAGTTTCGGTGTTTCCTGGGTGCATGAAAAAGCC
>Ga0302319_10004750_pt1 | contig 27726 bp, 18 predicted proteins | sample Bog_T0_2_FD_203319 | JGI IMG/M metagenome (GOLD analysis project Ga0302319, IMG submission 203319) | Peat permafrost microbial communities from Stordalen Mire near Abisko, Sweden - Bog_T0_2 | ecosystem: Environmental > Terrestrial > Soil > Wetlands > Peat | place: Sweden: Abisko, Stordalen Mire... | reverse complement strand
TTCAATCGCTTCCACATCCGGCGCAGTCCTTCCTCACCGCCCATAGCCTATAGTTGGAATCGAGAGGCGTTTCAACGACTGGCCAGTCTAAGCTTCCTCAGTTAGGTGTTCCGCGCAAGCGGACCAGACATCGATGTCTGCAAACATTGTGTTCGATGGATCTGAAAATCGGGCGGATCGTGGCGCCCTGGTTACCGCGCGTTTTGCTTGGGCAGCGAGACAAGCGGCGATCGGGGACGCCCTCCGGTCTGTTCGAAGATCTTTTCATCGGCTACTTACACCCGAGCCGGATAGGATCTTAAAGTCCTATCCCGCTCGACTGAATTTCTACGTCGCGCGCGGTCGAACTGTGCGCGGAATTCTCCACTAGTTCCAGCCGTTTCACCGAGCCGCCACAATCACGCTACGCTCACGGAGCTGCGCCCAGTATCACGGAGCCTGTTTGGTTCCAGCTTGTCCCGGTAAGGAAGCGCGCGGCACGAAAAAAGGCGGCGCGGAACCAGATGGTCCGCGCCGCCGAGTTATTGAAACTGAATCTACCCTTAGAACGATATACGCAAACCGATCTGGATGATGCGCGTATAGTTGGCGGATGCGCCGGCGCCGCCCAGCGTCTTGGCGTTATATTGGCCTTCAATCGCTCCGAAATCCGCGGGATCCTGAAGGCTGAGAAAGGGATCGCTGAACTCCGTATGATTCAAAAGGTTAAACGCCTGCACGTAGAGCTGGGTGCCGATGCGTTCCGTAATGCGGGTGTCTTTGGTGAGCCCCAAGTCGAGGCTGAAGCGTTCCTGGCCGCGGAGGGTGCCGGCGCCGCCGGTTCGTCCGTCTAAGCCCAGGATGAACGGCCGGAAGTTGTTATAAATCGCCGCAGGATTTGTAAAGAAGTTGATGCCCGTTCCGCCGTTGGCCACATTACCGTTCACTCCGACGGTTCCGGTCGGATTGACATTGTAATGGATGGAGTTGCTGGTGTTGCTGGCCTTGCCGGAAATCGGTATAGCGTCGGCGCTGAGGTCGCCATCGAATGCCTGCCCCTGCTCCTGATAGGAACCTGTAGCGATCTGAAGGGGTAAGCCGGTGCCGAACGAGTAGATCGGTGAAAGGGTCCACCCGCCGACAAGCCGGTTCAGCATTTTGTTATCGCCGCCGATCCGATGCCCTTTGCCGAAAGGCAACTGGTAGGAAGCGAGGACGTTCACCGTAAACTTCCGGTCGAAGTACTGCGGACCGTAGTCCGAGTAAAGGTTGAACGCATTTCCTGCGTTATCCAGAGTGTACGATTGGTTGGTGCTGATGATGCCCAGGGAATGGCTGTAGGTGAAATTGGCCTGGGCAGTCAAACCCTGCGCGTAGCGTTTTTGGAACGTTGCCACCAGTGCTTGATAGTTGGAGTAACCATCGGAAGTGTAGGCGTAACAATAGAAACACTGTGTGGTGGAAGCGAGGGCTGGACCGAAGGCGGTCCAAGTAGTATCCAGATCGCTCCACAAATTGGTGACTGCCTGAGTGGAGATATTGCCCGCTTCATTGGTGGCCACCGCAGCGGTGCAACTGGAGAATCCGTTGCAGTAGGGACTGCCCTTCAGCGCCGCCTCAAGAAATGGCTGCGGCGCGGGAGTCGTGCCCTTTGCCGATGCTTCAGACAGAGCCACGTAAGCTTGCGCGAAGGTCTGGCCGTTCAGCTTGGTCATATACGGAACGTTGCCTAAATCGATGCCCTGATACAGATTGTTGGACCAACTGCCGACATAGCCGAGTTCGGCAATGACGTTCCCTTTGAATTGGCGCTGGATGGTGAAATCCACCTGATTCGAAACGGAAGGCTTCCAGTTTTGATCCAGAGACTCGACCAACTCCGCATAGGGTGCATTGACGCCGGGCGTCACGGGAGTTTGCAGCGTCGGCGAGATGGTACCGACAGTCGGATTGTTTCCATCGACGCCGATGCGGAAAGCAGTGGCCGGAGTCACCTGGTTGGGTCCGGTGCAGGTATTGGTCAAATCGGGATGCGAGCAGCCCACTGGCTGCAGGAAGCCGTCGCCGAGGACCGAAGTCGAGACCAGTCCGGCGGCAAGGTTTCTCCCGAATACTCGGCCAAAACCGGCGCGGATAACGGTCGACTTGTCGCCCAGGATCTTAGAGAGCCATCCGTCGCCTCCAACCTGTGGATTCCAGGCTACTGCGACGCGCGGCGAAAATCCGCCGTAGAACGGTTTATAGGGATACTTGCTTCCCGTGTTGCCGACCGGCTCGAAGCCTAGCGTTGGATTGTAAACCTGGCCCTGCGCGGCCGCTCGTTCCACACTGGCCAAATAGTTGTTGGCCGTTATGACGTTGCCGGACGCATCCGTGAGAACATCTTGCGCTCCATTCTTGTCGGTAGGAGGCATCTGCAGAGCGTAATTCAATCCCATGTTGACTGTCAGATTCGGTTTAACTTTCCACGAGTCGGTGAAAAACGCAGTGTAGGTCGGGTCGGTCTGGTGAGAATGAAGCGGAGTTCCCAGAGGATTCGCCTGCAGGTTCGTGCCAGTGCGCGAAACCACAATCGAAGTTTCATCGACGATGCCGGCCACATCGGCGTAGAGAGACTTGTAGCTGCCGAGGCTGCCTGCCGGGAGGCAGTTGGTCGTTATGGATGTGCTGCATGGGATAGGTTCGAAGTCGGGAGTGAAATTGATCCCACTGCTGCTGACGTCGTACACCAGTTGCGTCAGTCCGCCGACGACGTTGTCATAACGATCGAACTTCCAGGTTTCCCACAGAAACTCACCGCCCATTTGAAGGAGGTGGGTTCCCTTTAACCAACTGAGGGAGTCTTTGAAGTCGTAATCGTGACCGTCCCAGAGACGGTTGCGGGCATTCTGTGTGTCGATATTCACCGGGATCAGAGCGCTGGTGGATTCACCGCCGATGCCAACCGCTCCGTCAATACCGGGAAGTTGGGGCGTCGCGCCGGCCCGAAGATACTGCCATTGGTCGCGGACGTAGTTGGCGTGAAACTCATTGGTAAGGTTGGGCGTAAGAGTTCCCGTAAGTCCCAACACCAGATAGCGCGGGCTGATCGGAAACGCGCTGGCCGAGGCGGCCTTGCCGAGCGTGTCGCCAGGAAGCAGGCCGCCGATGTCCGTTTGATTTGTAGTGGGGTTGTCCTCGCCGAAATAACGGTAGCTGGCGTTAAAGCGCCATTTAGAGCCAAAGTCGTGATCGAGCCGAATGACGCCGAAGTTCGTGGACAGCGGATAGCTCAAATTGGATTGATAACCACATGTATTGAGACCGTTATCGCCCACGTTGACAAAGAGATTACAATGCGGTTCGTATTTGTTCCAAATCTGACTCACTACCGGGCTGATACCGATACCGCGCGGGTCGCAAGGCAGTCCACCGCTGGCTCCGCAAGCTGTCGAAGTCGCCAGGTTGTATTGGATGATATTCCCGGTAGCATCGCGCTCCTGGATAATTCCCTCGCGCAGGGTATCGGACGGAACCACTCGGGTGAGCGGGCCATTGCGGGGATATCGCTCGCCTTCATAGTTCATGAAGAAATAAGTCTTACCCCCCAGGATTTCCTTGTTGGTGATGGGTCCCCCGATCGCCCCACCGAAGCGATTGTAATGCGACTTCGGTTTGGAAATTCCCTCGTAGTTGTTGAACCAGTCGTTCGAAGCCAGTGCGCTCGATTGAAAGAAGTCGTATACCGCGCCGTGAAACTGATTCGTTCCGCGCTTGGTGGTGATGATGATTTGGCCGCCTGCCGACCCGGCGAAATCGGCGGTTAAATTGTTGGTATTGACGCGGAATTCTTCCACGCTCTCTACTGGTGTCGGCACTACGCCGGAACGGGCGCCAACATATGTTCCGTTGTCGCCGTCAAACTCGCTGGTGTTGTTTCCGCCGTCCAGCAGGTACGTGTTCTGGTCGGACATGGCTCCGGCGATCTGGCCGCTGGTGACGTTGCCTTCCGCGCCGAAGGTCGGCGCGACTGTCGGCTGCAAGAAGACCAGCGAGGCGATGTCGCGATTAATCGTCGGCAACTGTAGGACCTCGTCCCCTGAAATCGACGTGCCCATGGTGGCGTTCAGCGTTTGCAATTCGGCTCCCGCCACGCTGACCACTTCGACGGTCTGAGTGATGGCGCCTACTTCGAGCACGACGTTGAGCGTTAAAGCCTGGCCGGTAACAACCTCTTGGGCTCGCACTTCCGACTTGTTGAAGCCGGTCTTGGTCACAGTGAGGTCGTAGTGGCCTGGCGGCACATTGCTGAACACATACAAACCCACGTTATTGCTGTGGGTGCTGATGGGGATCTTGGTGGATATGTCGGTCAGCGTGACATCGCAATCGCCGATGACCGCGCCGCTGGAATCCGTGACTCGCCCCGTTACGCTGGATGCGCTCTGTCCAAACAGAAACGCAGTGAATAGGCCACACAACAGCCAAAGAAATACGAGTTTTCGCATTGCTCCCCTTTCCAAATGTGACTAAGACTAACCAATGCGCGGTCACCAACCAAAGTGGCCGCCATTTTACTTTTTAGCTACTGGGCTTTGTGAAAGTATACACCCAGCCGCCGCCGCTCGATATCGAGTTACCGCTTTACCGTCCGTTTTTGCAACCGGAAAATTCGTTCGGACAGCCACCGATCCGGGCGGTGGTCAGTCCTGCGCCGCTCGTTTTCAAGTTTCTTTGAGATGTTGGTGGAATGGAGTCCCGAAAACCGCCGACGAGGGTGGTCCTGGGTTCGTCTTGAAGCCGTAGTTATCTGGTTGTCCGCTATTGACTGCTTGTAAAGCAGCACACCTCTCCCCAACTGCAGAGCAGCCAAACCCCAGAAGTTCGCATAGCTCCCTTCCCCCTAAAACTTCTACACTCAAAGTCGAATTTCGTTAAGTGTACGGCAACGAGGCTGGCGATGTCAACTCTTTGACACACTTTGCTGAGATTTGGCTGTAGACCGTGCGGCGGGTGCGTTTGGGACTGTGGGGTGGATATTGTGCATCAGAAAGTGAAAATGGAGGGGGGAACTGGGCAGGGGGTTTTGGGGCCGCTGAGGGCGGCCCCAATCAGGTTTTAGAAGGTAACGTGAGCGAATACTTGCACGGTTCGGGAATTGTTGCTGTAGAACAGATCGAAGCGTCCGAACAAGGGGTCGCTGGGAACCAGTTCGTTGCGTGCGCCAATGAACCCTTGAGAAGCAACGTCGTCGACCGAGCCACCGGTGAACTGCGAGTGGTTGAGGATGTTGTACATCTGGGCGCCGACGTCGAAAGCATACCGCTCCCGGAAGCTGAAGCGCTTCTTGAGGGCGAGATCGATGTTGTCGGTCGGCTTGAGCGGGAATGTATTCCTGCCGCTATTGGCCAAGGCGCCCGACCCGGCCGTAATGTAGCGGGCGTTGGCATTGTTGGCTACGTAGGCCACGATTGAACCACTGGATGTCGCGACTTGTCCGGCCGAATTGTAGCCGGTTACACCGCTGCCTACGTTTACTGAACCAGCCGGGTTGATAATCACGCGGTCGCCGGCGCTGTCTCCGTTCAGGTTGGAGTCGAGTCCACTTTGCACGGTGGCCTGCTCCGGCGATTCGTAAGTGTAGGTGCCGGAGATATTCCAGTTCCCAACCAGGTTCTTCATCAGCCAGTTGCCGTTCTGGAAGGGCCTGAATTCATAGATCGGAGTGTACGTCAGTCGCTGCCGGTGATCGAGAGCCGAGCTGGACCATTCGGCCCTTAGGTCCTGGAAGTCCTGGGCGCGGCGCGGCGTCAGATAAGTGGAGAAGTTCGTGGCCGTCGCGTCGTCTTCCGTATGGCTCCAGGTGTAGGCCGCGATGAAAGCCAGACCGTTTGAAAAGCGACGGTTTAATTGCAACGCGAGCCCGTGATAGGAAGAATAGGCTTGCGGGGCATAGCCAATGATGTTGGCGTCCGAGCCGTAGATGGCCAGATCGTTGGTCGGATCGTCCGCCGTGCCGCCAGGCACGATGTACGACTTAACGTCCGCCAGTGTTTTCGTCAGCGATGCAAACGTGGATGCACTGGGCAGCGAAAAGAAGGTCGGAATGTAGTTACTGGGGGACACCTTCGGGAAAATGTTCAACCGCGATTGATTCCACAGATGCACGCCCTTGGTACCTACGTAACGCGCTTCGAAGGTGTAATTATTCTTGAAGACATGCTGCACGCCCAGAGTCCAGGTAAGACCGTATGGACGCTTTCCGCCAAAGGTGTAGGAACTGACGGCCGCCAGTGCACCGGCCATGTCCGTCGGCAAGGGCACCGCGGATCCAGGCAAGCCGCCGCTGGCCAGAAAGCCAGTCTGGGGGCATAACGGACCCGGACAGTCGTTGGTCTGTTGGAAATACGGTGGCGCCGCATTCGAAGACAGATTGTTGTAAGGCAAGTCGTAGGCCTGACTGAAGCCTCCGCGAATCGACCACGACCCTTGCGTACCGGGCGAGTAAGCAAACCCGATGTGCGGACCAAAATCGGTCGGATTGTAATTCGGGCGCGCGAAGGTGATGCCCCCGGGAACGCTGGCTGGCGCGCTATACGACTGATAGCGGGAAACAATCGGAACGGTAACGTACTCGTAACGCACGCCGAGATTTAACGTAAGGTTCGGACGAATGCGGAAATCGTCATTTACGAACGCCGAGCTTTGCAGGAAGCCGATGGGATAGCTGGTCGCTCCAGCGCTACGCTCTCCCAGCGAATCCGGGGCTTGGTCCGTCAGGTACAACTCCAGCGTCGAATAATCGTACGCGCCGGTTACCCGCTGGATGAAGTAATTCGTGGCGATCATGTCGATAAAGCTGCCACCGAATTTGAGCGTGTGCTTCCCCCAAACCTTCGTTACGTTGTCGGTTGCCTGGAAAAGGTTTTGGGTGGAACCGGAGGGGTTCGTTGGGCCGACCGTCAGGCCGTTCAGCTCATCAATGGTGATCTGCGGAAACGCATCCAACCCCGGGAACTTCAGCGGGGAAAGCGGAAGCGAGTTCACGTTGCGGCTGAACGAAAGCCGAAACTCATTCTGCAAGGTTGGCGTGAAGTTATGGAACTCCGACAGATTGTACATGTAGTTGTCATTCGGAGAAGTCTCGTTAAACGCCGGCTCGAAGCCCGTCGCAATCCCCGAGGACTTGTTATAAATCCAGCGCCCGCGGATCTGGTCCTTGTCGCTCATGTTGTAATCTAGCGCGACGACCGCGTTGTAGCTGTTGGTGAAGGTAGGGGACACGAAGGAAATGGAGCCAATCGGAATCTGCTGGCCCAGCACGCTAATGAAGCCTTGATCGTTAGCGGGCGCCGCGGGAACGTACTTCTGGAAAACCGACAGATTGGTCGTGCTGATACCGGAAAGGCTGCCCAGCGTTGCGTAGCCAGCCGCGGTAGGCGCATAGAGCGGTGATCCGGGAACAGCCGACTGGCCAACCGGGTTGTACTCGAAATTGCCAAAGTAAAACAACTTGTTCTTGATGATCGGACCACCGATGGTGGCGCCCAACCGGTTGTTGTCGTAGCGAGGATTCGAGGTGATGCCCTGGGTGGAATCGAGCGCGTTTACCGCGTTCAAGTTGCGGTTTTGAAGGTATTCGTAGATGGAGCCATGGATCGTGTTCGTCCCGCTTTTCACGACCGCGTTGAAAATTCCGCCCGACCCGCCGCCGAATTCGGGTGCGAACTGGTTCTGCAGCAAGCTAAACTCGCCGATGGCTTCGTTCGACACATAGACCAGCGGAGCCGGATCGTAGTAATTGTTATTGCTGACTCCATCCAGGTGGAACGAGTTATTGTCCGGCCGCTGACCGGCAATGGCTGGTCCAAAACCTTGGCCGACGCCGCCCGAACTGGATACGCCGGCGCCTAATAGCGCGAGATTATAGACACCCGAGCCCGAGCCGGTTTGAGGCAACTCCTGGACTTCTTTGGCGTCGAAGGTCGACTGCAGTTGGGCCGTGGTGGTATCGATTACGGCCGCCGCCGAGGTGACCTCCACAGTGGTACCCACAGTTCCCACGGCCAAGGTCAAATTAGCGGTCGCGACGTTGTTGAGCGTCACGTCTACGTTCTTCAACTGGTCTGTAGAGAAACCCGTCGCCGACGCCGTTACCGTGTAGCGGCCGATGGGCAGATTCGTGAACCGGTACACGCCGCTGGCATTCGCTTGCGCGGCGGTCTTCACCCCTGTGGCATCGTCTAAAGCGGCCACAGTCGCGTTTGGAATGGCGGCGCCGCTTGAATCGAAGACGGTGCCAGTTAAATCGCCACTAATTGCCTGAGCGGAGGCGCTCCCTGAAAAAGCTACGCAAAAGGCTAATAAAGCCAACCATTTGCCACGAAAAAAACGATTCATCGTGAATCCCCTTTGTGTTAAATAAACTACTTTTCACGTGAGCTTGCCCCCTTGAACCAAGTTCTCGACCCAGCAAGCGTTCCGAAAAACGGCGTGAACGTAAATCCTTGGCAGCCGAACAAGCACGTTTGTAACCATATGCAAAAAACCATAGAAATGTTGAGGATGCGGACGTGGCAGGTGAATTAATATATTGATTCCCATAGGAATCTTCGAGAAACTTCCATAAACAGACCCGTCGTGCTCTACGGGATTTCTTGTGGATCGACGTTGCGAGAGGAGGGCTACAATTGAGGCATGGCTCAACTGGCGCTGGTTTATGGCATGCGTTTGCTCCCAGTGGACGAACTGGAAGCGGTGGGTGACGCGGAGGTGGTGCTCAAGAACGGCGGGCGGGCCAGAGTGACGATGCATCTTCTGGAGGGCGGCGAGGAAGAAATCCGCAAGCAGTTGATGGAATCGATCGACGCATTTTTTGAGTTTTATCCCGAGATTTAGTCCAAAGTTTACGACCTGAAATTCAAGTGATCCGCCGACAATTTCTGACTCAATGCCTCGGTGCGGCCGGGGTATCCTCCGCTTCGTTATTCGCCCAAGGGATCGCTTCGCGCGGCGTCAAACCCACTCCTCGCGGGAAACCGTCGGGCCTCCCGTTCAACGCGCACTTCATCGATATCGCGGCCCAAGCCGGGCTGACCCAACCGGTCGTTTATGGCGGGCTGGATAAGAAAGACTACATCATCGAGACGGTGGGCTGCGGGTGCGCGTTCATCGACTATGATAACGACGGCTGGCTGGATATTTTCGTCTTAAGCGGGACGCGGATTGAAGATCCGCCGGCGAATGCGACCAATCGGCTCTACAAGAATAATCGCGACGGCACGTTTACCGACGTCACCGAGAAAGCCGGCCTGCATCACACCAGTTGGGCCTCGGCCGTCTGCGTGGGCGACTATAACAACGATGGTTTTGAAGATCTGGTGGTGACGTCGTGGGGCGGTTTGGCGCTGTACCGCAACAATGGGGATGGCACCTTCGGACGTGTCCAAAGGTGCCGGTCTGCTGGCCGACCCGACGCGCTGGTACTCCGGTTGCAGCTTTGTCGACTACAACCGGGACGGCCATCTCGATCTGTTCCTTTCCAGCTATCTGCAGTTCGATTTCAAGAGCGTGCCCAAACCCGGGGAGAATAATAACTGCAACTGGAAGGGCATTCCAGTCAATTGCGGACCTCGCGGTTTGCCGCCTGGTCACTTCACGCTACTCCGCAACGATGGGAAAGGTCGATTCGAGGACGTCAGCGAGGCGGCCGGAATCAAGAAGACCTTCACAGGTTATGGGATGACCGTGGCCGCCGCCGATTTCGACAACGATGGCTGGCCGGATATCTACGTCGCTTGCGATTCGATGCCTAGCTTGATGTTCATGAACAATCACGACGGCACGTTCCGCGAGGAGGGTTTGCTGCGTGGGGTGGCTTTGAATGAGGACGGAATGGAGCAGGCCGGCATGGGAGTCGGCATCGGCGACTTCGCTTTAGACGGAACGCTGGGGATCTTCAAAACTCATTTCGCCGACGACACCAACATTCTTTACAAAAACGATGGTAAGGCGAACTTTGACGATACGACATCGCGGTCCGGCCTGGGGGTCGAAACGCGGTTCGTCGGGTGGGGTGCCGGGATCGTCGATCTGGATAACGATGGACTTCCGGATCTGTTTTTAGTGACCGGCAGCGTGTACCCAGAAGTAGAAAGGAAAGTCGCCAATTATCCGTACAAGACACCGCGCGTCGTGTTCCGCAATCTGGGGAATGGGAAATTTGAGGAATTGATCGACGAGGCGGGACCGGGAATCGCGGCGGCACATGCCAGCCGGGGCTGCGCGTTCGGCGATTTCGATAACGACGGCGATATCGATATTTTAGTCGTGAATCTGAACGAGCCCCCGTCGCTGCTGAGAAACGATCTCAGCGGCGATGCGCACTGGTTGAAAGTGAAGCTGATCGGAACGAAGTCGAACCGCAGCGCGATCGGAGCACGGGTGATTTGCCGGTATGGTGGAAAGATGCAGGCCCAGGAGGTGATGAGCCAATCCAGCTTCTACTCATCCAGCGATTTGCGGCTGCACTTTGGGTTGGGCGCGGCGAAGACCGCGGATTTGGAGATCCGCTGGCCGTCGGGGGCGAAGCAGAGTTTTTTAGCGGTGGGTGCGAACCGGCTGGTCACAATCACAGAAGGTAAAGCCGCGCTCGGTTAGTGCGAGGCAAACACCGTGACTAAGTGCTGGCCCCTGGGAAGCATCAGCATCGCCCCCCCGGCAAGCTTGGTGTCCAGCCCATCGATTTCGATTCGCTGAGGCGTGAAATCCACGACGGCGATTGCTCGGGCACTGCTTTGGTAAGAGAACTCCAGACTGTTGGGCGTAGCTCGTGCAGTTCGTAAGTTTCCGTTGAAATCGAGAATATGAGTGGCGGTGTCCGGGCCGCCAGCCTCGACGGTCTGGGCTCCCGCCGGAAGCCACAAAGCGCTTTCATCGCGGACCGGCCAAGGCTGGCCATTGACGGTAGCGGGACCTTGCCACGGCAGCCCGACGCCATACCGCGATTCGATGGCCAGCTTCGACCCGGTCTGCGTGGCTTTGTCTACGCTAGAGGCGGCAAAAGCCAGCAACGGCAGATCGGGCTTCAGAATCGAGCTCTCAAAGTATAGAGCCACCTGGGGGAACGCGCTCGCCGCCAGATGAACAAGCTGAAACAACTCCGTGCCTGTTTGTTGTTTAGTCGGATAGACGTCCTGATAGCGTTCGACGATATTGATATCGATCGCCAGTTTGTCGCCATGGGTGGTCAGCGGACCGTAGCGTTTGGCGATTTCCGGATAGCGCTGTGGACCGAGATTCCAGATCGTTGCCGGGTCTTCGATCAGGAACGTGAAATCGCGCTGGTCGAGCAGCGGCAGCACGCGTGAGGCGTCGGCGCCGATCAAGTCTCGCATCCGGTTGTCGAAGCGGTCGTCAACATGGGTTAGAACTAAGTCCAGGTCGGGCCGACCTGCGCGCACGGATTCCACCACATCCATCCATTCGATTTGCTGCCGGCGCGAGATTTCGGCGCGATAGTCGAGGAACGTCCGGAGTTGCGCGGGATTGGGCGTCCCCCCCTGGAACAGAACGATCGGGTCGAAGCCCTTCGCGGCCTGGAATTCGCGGCGGATGTCGTCGTTCATAGGAGTGAATCGAGCCGGATTGGCCGCGCCTTCCAGCGACTCGAAGTACAACTCGGCTAAATTGACGCCATCCCAATCGAAGCGCTCAATCAGACTTTTAGTGCCGGTGCTAACTGCTGCAAAGGCTTTTCGATTTTGGAGGTTGATCAGCTTGCGCCAATCGAGCTGGGCATCCTGCAAGATGGCCGTTTTTTCGCGCCATTCCGGATGATCCGCCCAGAATTTTTCGCTGACGTGCGGCAATTCCAGCCAGACGTAGACCAGAATGCCGTGGCGATGGCAGGCCGTGATTAGTTGATGCAGATATTCGTCGCCCTCCGGCGATGGCTCGAAATAATGCCAGCCGGCGACTTGCAACGCCGAAATTCCGGACTTGCGCCAACGCGCGGCGAAATAGTCCAAATCCACCCGGCTGCGGTAGGCGGAATCGAAGAAGGCCCACAATCGGCGCGACTCGAAAGGCGGCTTCCAACCTAAATCCTGCAGAGCTTGGAGCAAGTAAGGAAATCGTTCATAGCCCTGCACACCTGGGGACGCGGCCATCCAGAGAACTGCCCCGGATCCTCGCCGGACCCCGGCCACCAATGGTAGGCCCTCCCACCGCTCCGTGGCGAACACCAAAGCATCCTTGGGAATTTCGAAACCGCGTACCTCCAGCGGTGCTTCCCAGACGATGGCCAGCTTCGGCGCGTGTACGTCGACGATACTGCGGACCACAACGCGTTTCGGACCGGCCTTAAATCCCAAAGCTTCGGCAAGTGGCGACTCTCCTACAAGTACGACAATCCCTCCTGCTTCCACTTTTGGAAGCCATGCTTGCGGTTGGGCCGCCTCAGCCCCCTGGACCACGAAGAGGTTGGCCGCACTGCTATCGGGAGGCAGCAATCCAATGGACGAAAAAATAGCCTGCCAAGGTCCCGGGTCGCCGCCCGAGATCCGATACGAGAACGACCCTGCCACCGCCAGCCCGCAGGCCACCCACAAGCTAATGAGTAAACGCATACCAGATCCCGATTCTGAGGTCGTAGTAGTTCGGCCGCCGGGGATTCCCTTCGTTGATCAGGTAGGCGCCGCGCACAAAGTTTACCGAAAACAACATCTTGGGCAGCGGCTGTATCTTGAACTGCAAACCAGGGCCCGTCTCCGCGAAGTTCGCCCAGTACTGGCGCTGCGTGTCGGTGGTGGCGTTGAAGTTCCAGAGAAGTTGCGATTGCAAGCCGAGGGTCTCCAAGGGCGCCAGCGTATAGCCGGTCCGGTTCTGCGAATACATCAGGAAATCGTTCGCGAAGCGGCTGACGAACACGGCGTCGTCGTTGGACTGGGCGAACCAGCCATGGCTCCCGTTCAACAAGTGCCCAAATCCCTTGCCGTACGAAACGCCTCCGCGATAATCTGGGATGGCAGCGCCGACATCCTTGCGGCTGCCGAGATACTTCACCGCTTCACCAGCTTCGAACCACCCCGTAGCCCCATGCCATGTTGTGGACGCAACGCCCAAGGCGAAAATCAAGGATGTTTCAGACAGGTACTGGGGCCCGACGGTGCTCTGGATGCTTCCCTTCACGTCGCCGATAAACCGAGTGCTGGCGTACAGCCGGAAGGGCAAGTTGCCCATCTTGAGTTCGGTCTTAACCTGCGCATATCCGAACGCATCCTTCCACCTGGTGGAAAACAGAGGAAACGCCCAGAAAGTAGTCCGCACCAGTTCCTGCGAGGGACGCAGATTTTGGTAAGCCTTTTCCGCTTCTTTGGCAATGGCCGCATCGGGACTTTTGCGCGCCATATCGAACCAGCGGATGGCGTCGACGTCCTTCCGAAGAATGTTGTAAGCCCAACCCAATTCGAGCATGACTTTAAAATCGTTTGGGTCCGACTCGTGGGCGCTCTGCAGATACTTGACGGCATCTTTCATATACCCAGCCTTCAAACTCTTTTCTCCTAGCGTCTTCGCGTCGGCCGCATCGGTGACGTGGCCAGTTTCGGAGGGTTTAAGAAGCATTTGCGGACCTCTTAAGGCCGCCAATTGGGCGTTGGTCTTCTGATCTGTAGGAGCCTGCTCATGAATCACCTGGAATTCGCGTTCTGCCTCGTCGCGTTTGCCCATGGCGAGCAACAGGTAGGCCAGTTCCCGGCGCAGGCCGACATTCTTCGGGTCCAGTTTCAGCGCGTCTTGAAACTCGTAGACGTACGGATAGCGCGGCGGGATCAGCTCACGGGCCTGCTCGGCCACTCGCGCTTGCGGACCGCGGGAGGCAGCCAGCAGCGCTCCGAACGACTGCTCCACATGACCGGATTCTTTCCACACACGCGCCAGATCCAACAACAGCGACCGCTCTTCCGGCTTCAATCGGAATGCCTTTTCATATTGCTCCGCCGCCAAATCGAACTCATTGCGCTGGTCGGCCAGCTGGGCCAGTTCCTGATGCGCGCTGAAATTATCGGGCGATTGCTCCAAAGCCTTGCGCCAGCGCTCGATACCATCCGCCAGCGGACGGTCGATGTTTTGAAATGCTCGTTCGGCAGTCGGGTCGCCGGTTTTCCTGATGCGGTCGAAAACCCGCCGGGCGATGGCTTGCCGCTTCGTTTCGTAGCAGAGAAAGGCGTACTCCATAGCAACGTGACCATCGTTGGGATCCAACCGCATAGCCTCGGCGAACTGATCGCGCGCAGCTTCGTTCTCGCCAACCTTCAGCAGCGTGTAGGCGAGATCCTTGCGAATGGCCGCGCGGTTTGGATCGAGCGCGATGGCCCGCTCAAAACCGGCGAGCGCCTGATCGTAGTGTTTGGCGCGAAGATCGTTATAGGCTTGGTCGAGCGGGTTCTGGCCCACAGCCCAACAGCAAGCAAACCAAGAGAGAAATATGATTCGTAGCACGGCCCTGTTCCGCAGCACTGGGGTAGTGTCAGGAAGCGGCCGGTCTTCTCAGGGTTTATACGCGCCTTTTGCGTGCAGCATCATCGGCAGATCGGGGTCAGCGTCCTTCCAGGCGACAAGAAACTCGTCGTACGCTTGGCGAGCCTCTGCCGCTTTACCCGCCTTTTCGTACGACAGCGCGATTCCATACAAGGCATGGCCGCTCTTCGGGCGCAGCTTCAATTCGTCTCGAAACGATTCGCGCGCCTTATCGAATTGCCCGGCTTTCAGGTAGGCGTACCCGGCCGATTCCGACTCCGGCCGGCCATACTGCGGCGGTTCGGAATAACCCACTTCTTCTTCCTTCGCGATGGCTTGCTGCAGGAGTTTGAGCCCTTGCTCCGGGTTTCCTTGCGCACAAGCCAAATTGCCGCGCAGATCGAGCGAAACAGTCTCCAACAGGCTGAGTACGCGATCCGGTTTGTCGCCGTTATCCTGGTCATCCTCGGACGAATCGTCATGATCCGCCTTCAGCCGCCATTGCAACGCATCCAGCGCATCAGCCTGCCGGGAGGCCTCCGCCAACTGCTCATGTTGGAGCGCCTGCATACCGCGCGCGTAAGCGACCACACCATCGCGAAACGCGTTCGCAGAAGCGCCCGCGAGTGCGGGATCTCCAAGATTCACTGGATGATCGATCACGGCTTGCCAGTTTCCAAACCGAAGCTGCAGACGGGTGGTAGTGCTCCCGATGGTGATCGCATGCGTGGCGTGCCCGACCGCCAGAAAAGGATTGGCCGGAACCTGGTCCAGCTTCGCCGCGTAGTCGAGTGCTTCCCGGTAGCGTCCGGCTTCGGCATCGCTGGCGATCAGATAACTGAGGTTGTGGGCGTAGTTCCAATCGTCGCGCGTTCCAACATGCTCGTTGTGCATGTAATCTTCGTCCACCGTCATGGACTTGAGAAACGACTGGCGCGCCCGTTCCTGGTCGCCCAGCTTGTAGTAAATGTGCCCTGGCATATGCACCATGTGCCCGGAGGCTGGAGCCAGTTTGCCCAGCATATCGGCGGCGTGAAGCGCGCGATCGGCGTGTGGACCGGCTTCCAACACGTGGATCAGATAATGATTGGCAGCCGCGTTGTCCGGATGTTGGGCCAGAACGTTTTCCACCAAAGCGTGCGCGTACAATGCTCCTGGCAGCGGATTGCCCTTCTTGTCGTAACCATATTTCGACGAAATGGCGAGGAAGAGCTTGGCGTCGACGTCGTCCGGATAGTTGTCGATCAGCATCTCCATTTCGTGAACGTATCCATCGTGATCGTCGTCGTTCTCCTTCTGCTGCGCGCGCAGGTAATACTGTTCATGCGCGGAAGCCTTGGGCACTAGCGTTTTGGCCTTCTCGAGCGCGGCTTTCTTCTCCTCGCTCATCGCGTCGTACTCGCTGATGCTCTGCACGATGCCCCACCAAGCCATGGCCGCATCGGGATCCAGGCGGGCGGCTTCTTTGAACGACCGGTACGCTTCAAAGTCCCAGAAGCAATGCAGCAGTTCGACGCCTTGCACGAAGTAGCGTTGCGCCTGCTGGGACTTCGTAGTCATGCTCAGCGTAGTGGACCCGAGGCCGGTCCTCAATGGCGGCGCAGGCATGGGGGTCATCTTGTAACCAGCCTCGGGATGTCCTTTATGCGTTGCCGCAGCGAGCGGGATAGCAGCCAACAGCAGCGCTTGCCAAATCGGCCTCATTATTGCGCGGTGGCAGTCCAGCTACCTTCATCCACGTCCTCGCCGTCGGCGACCGTAGTGGCTTTGTAGGTCCCTTCGAACTTCTTGTCCTTCAGTTCTCCAGTGATGGCCGACTGCAATTGGGTTCCTTGCAAATCGTATTGATAGACAAGATTCAGTTTGTTGCCATCCACCTTCACGGAAACGATCTTGGTTTTCACTTCATCGCCACCCATGGTGAATGTCACTGTGGCTTTCCAATCATCCCCGGCGTGGGTCAGGACGATGTGAAAATCCCCGCTGGCTGCCCCCGACCAAGTGCCTTTATAATCCCCGGTCAAGTCGGCGGCGGCGAGAAACATGACTGTAACGAAAAAGAGTAAGATGAGCTTCCGCATTCCGTCACAGTATCACGACTCAAGACCTCATAGACGTGCGCGTGATTCGGTAAACCACGTTTGATCGGCCGCCTTCGCCGGGTCGCTCTCCCGCAAACACACCACCGATTTTCTCGACTGCTTTTTGAGACCGCAAGTTCTGGGAACCAATGACGAAGATGACGCTGTCCACGAATTGAAAGGCATGCTCAATCATCAGGCGTTTCATTTCGCCGTTGTACCGGCCGCCCCAGTGAGACCTGGCGAGAAAAGTCCAGCCGATCTCGATTTCGCTCTTTTCAGCGTCGTAACCGTGGAATCGCGACGTCCCGATCACGCGTCCGTCCTTTGCGTCAGTGGCGATCAAAGCTCCGCCGCTGTGGAGAGCATCGTCAAAAAATACACGGAACACGGCCTCCTGGTAACGGCCCGTGGCAGGATGTTGTTCCCAAATGAGCGGATCGGAGGCCACCGCGAAAAGTTGGGGAAAGTGGTCTGGCAGCAGCGGTCTCAGTTCCAGTAGATCCCCCTTAAGGGAGGGTTGGAGGTCGAACATAATCTTACGCTCTTGATTGTATGCGCAAGCGTAAATGCATCAACGATCCCTTGCTAATCCAGCAAGTGGCCCATCTTGCGCTTCTTCGTCTCCAAATAACCCGCGGTGCTCTCATGGGGCGCGACGATGCAGGGAATCCGCTCCGCCACGCGGACGCCGCCGCGCTCCAGCGCCTCGATTTTTTCCGGATTATTCGATAGCAAGCGAACGCTACGCACGCCGAAATAACGTAGAATCTCCGCCGGCATCCGATAACTGCGCAGGTCGGCTTTAAACCCTAGACGCACATTGGCCTCTACCGTATCGAGACCCTCGTCCTGCAACTCGTAAGCGCGCAGTTTATTGAGCAGCCCGATGCCGCGGCCCTCCTGATGCTCGTAGATCAGGATGCCGCGTTCCTCTTCGGCAATCAGATTCAGCGCCAGTTCCAGTTGCGACCGGCAGTCGCAACGCAGGCTGTGAAACACATCTCCGGTCAGGCACTGGGAGTGGATTCGCAACAGCGGAGGATCTTCCGGCGCCTCGATATCGCCCATGCGGAGCACGACGCATTCCTCGATCTGGCCGTCGTACTCGCCTTCAAAACCGTAAATGCGAAAACGTCCGAACCGGCTCGGGAAATTCGCCTCAGCAACTTTTTTAACCATCGGCTAACAGCTTCGCTTTCATTATAATGACCGCAGGACGCATTCTTGGAGCAAACACAGCTCGTAATACCGCTGCTCAGGTTGGCGGTGGCCGCCTCCTTCGGCAGCATCCTAGTGCGTTTCTCCGCCTTTCAACGTATGTTGATGCGCGAGGAACGAACTTTGCCTCAGCGCTTGAAACTGGCGCTGAGCATCTCCGCCGTTTTTGGAGCAGGCGTGGGCACCCGGGTCCTGATACCAACTTATCAGGCGGTGGACCTGGGGTTGGAAGGCAGCTTTCTGTCAGGGCTGGTGGGCGGCTACATAACGGGGTTGGTTTCCGGGATATTAATCTCGTTGCCCGCCGTATTGCACCATGAATTGATGGCCATGCCGTTGTTCGCGGGGGTCGGCGTGTTGGGCGGCCTGATGCGCGACGTGGCCCCGGATAAAGAGGATGTCTGGGGCTTTTCCCCGTTCTTCGATTTTGCATTGCTTCGATTTCTGCGACAGAGCCTGCGCAGCACCGGGTTTCAAGTCGCCTGCCTGCTCGCCGTGGTTCTGGCGGAGCTTTTGAATCTTGGGGTTGCGAAACTGTTTCCACCAAAATACGTCTTTTGTCTAACTGAGAGTATGGGTTATCACTCGCTGACGGCGACCGCCATGATCTACGCCAGCGGTGTTTTCGCCGTTATTCTCCCCCTGAAAATATGGAACAATTCCCGCAATGAGAAGAAGCTGGAACTACAGCAATTGCGTCTGAACGAAGCTCGCCTGGCCGCGCTGACTCGCCAAATCAATCCCCATTTTCTGTTTAATACGCTGAATTCGGTTTCCGCGCTGATCCGGACCAATCCGTCCCAGGCCCGGGAAGTGGTCTACAAACTATCCAGCATTCTGCGCAGGCTGCTCCGCAAGACCGAAAATATGGCCACTCTGCGCGAGGAACTGGCGTTCATCGACAACTATATGGCCATCGAGTTAGTCCGCTTCGGCGACAAACTGCGTTTTGTCACCGAGATCGAACCGGCCACGCTCGACCGCATGGTTCCGAGCATGCTTTTGCAACCGATTATCGAGAACAGCATCCGCCATGGATTAAGCAGCAAGGTGGACGGCGGTATGATTCGAGTACGGAGCCGGTTGTCTGAGAATCGGTTACATATTTTGGTGGAAGATGACGGAGTGGGCATTCCGGAGGCAAAGCTGGCTACGCTTTTTGAACAAGGCATCGGTGTTAGTAACGTAAATGAACGGTTGAAGGTGCTCTTCGGCCAGGAATATCGGATGTGGATCGACAGCAAACCCGGGGAAGGCACCCGGACGGGCCTTGAAATTCCGGCTCAGCCGCTTCCGGCGAGTGTTGCGCTTTCGCCGGCCAGCTAGGTTCTGGATAACGAATTTGAGCGAACTGAATTACTCCCTACTCCTGTCCGATGCGGACGCCTTACAACGTCATCTTTATCGCCGGACTCGGAGAGTGTACGACTACTTGTCGGGCGTGTATCCGGCGTCCAGTTTTTTCTTTCATTCCAAGGCTCATAAAGCTGCGCTGCAAATGGCTGGAGTGCAAGACGGCATGCGGGTGCTGGAGGTGGCCACCGGATCGGGTGAAATGTTCCGCCGCCTGATTAAAGCGAATCCCACGGGCGACACTCTTGGGTTGGATCTTTCGCCGAACATGGCGGCACGCGCGCAGCGCCGGGCGCGGGAAGAATTCCCGGCGTCGAGCGCCTGTTGTCAGGCGGTGGACGCCCGGCATATCCCCTTCCGGGACGAGACGTTCGACGCAGTGGTGTGCTGTTATCTTCTTGAACTGCTTACTTCGGACGATATCGCCATTGCCCTGGGAGAGTTCCGGCGAATCCTGAAAGCCCGGGCCACGCTTACGTTGGTTCTAATTGGACAGAACACGGCAATGTTCAACCAGGCTTATAAGGTCTGCGGCAAGATCGCTCCGGCGTTCTGGGGCCGGCAAGTGGACGCGCGCGTTCCGCAGATGATCGAAGACTCCGATTTGACGATCATCGGCGAACAGACTGTCCGGCAAGGGTTCTACCCCTCGCGGATTCTTTGCGCCCGCAAGGAAATCGTCGGCTAAAATAGTCGGATCGTGCTGACCTCACTGGCAGGCCGCTCTGTGATTGTAACCGGAGCCAGCAAAGGCATCGGGAAGGGGATGGCGCGAATTTTCGCCGGGAAGGGCGCTAAGGTATTGCTGGTCGCCCGCGACATCGCGCAAGCGGAAGCCGCCGCCACGGAGATCCGTTTCACCGGTGGGGTTAGCAGTGCGATCGCCGCGGACGTTTCAAGCGCCGACGACTGCGCGAGAATGGCGCGCACGGCGGTGGAGCGCAATGGCGGTATCGACGTCGTGTGTTGCAATGCGGGCATCTTCCCAGCGGCCAGGCTGGGAGACATGACTGTCGAGAATTGGGATCAGGTCCTGGACGTAAATCTCAAAGGGATGTTCCTCACGGTCAACGCTTGTTTGCCCGAGTTGAAGGCTCGCGGCAAGGGGCGCGTAATCGTGACGTCGTCGATAACCGGCCCTATTACGGGATACCCAGGCTGGAGCCATTATGCCGCTAGCAAGGCCGGGCAGCTTGGTTTTGTTCGCACGGCGGCGATTGAGCTGGCGCCGCACAACATCACCGTCAACGCGATTTTGCCAGGCAACATTCTAACCGAAGGCGTGAAGGCGCTCGGGCCGGAGTACATGGCGCGCATGACCGCTGCAATTCCTCTAGGCCGGCTGGGATCGGTGGAAGACATCGCCTATGCCGCTCTGTTTCTGGCAAGCGACGAAGCGTCTTTCATCACCGGACAAACTATCGTCGTGGATGGCGGGCAAGTCCTTCCCGAATCGCACATGGCGCTCGAAGATTTGTAGGCGGAACGCTACTTCCAATCGGCTACAAAGATATTGAACTCGTAGCGCTGCTTGGCGCCGGCGTCGGAAGCATACACCAGTTTCTTGCCGTCCGGCGAAAATTCCGGGAACGACGTAAACCCGCCGAAATTGGTCACCTGCTCGAGCCCGGTTCCGTCCGGGTTGACCATGTACAGCTCGAACTTCCGGCCGTCGCAGTTGTGCTTGTTCGACGAGAAGACAATCTTCTTGTCGTCCGGAGTAAACGTGGGGGCGAAGCTGGCGCATCCGAAGTCGGTTATCTGGTGCTCATTTTTGCCGTCAGCGTCGGCGACAAACAGCTCCATTTTCATCGGGCTGGTCAGATTGTCGGCCAGCAGTTCCTTATAGCGCTGCATCAGCTCAGGAGTTCCGGGCCGGTTGGCGCGCCACACGATCTTCTTTCCATCGTGGGAGAAGACGGGACCTCCGTCGTAACCGGGCGCTGTGGTAAGGCGCTGTTTGTCGGACCCGTCGGATTTCATGGTCCATAGATCGAGATCGCCTGAAGCGAGAGAGGTGTAGATGATTTTGCCGGTCTTCCAGTTGACGGTCGCTTCCGCATCGTAACCCGGCGCTTCCGTCAGCTTCTTGACGATTTTGCCGTCGTCGGTAGCGAGGTAAATGTCATAGGTGGGATAGACGGCCCATAGGTAACCCTTGCTTCGGTCCGCGGGAGGTGGGCAGGCGTCGCCACCGGCGTGCGTGGAGGCGTAGACGATGTGCTTGTTATCAGCCAGAAAGTATCCACAGGTGGTGCGTCCCTTGCCGGTCGAGACCATGTGTAAATTAGATCCATCGGCGTTCATGATGAATTCCTGATCGCAGGAAAGATTGTCGCGGGTGGATTGAAAGATGAGCCGCTTGCCGTCGGGCGCCCAATAGGCTTCGGCGTTCTGACCTCCAAAGGTTAATTGCTTGGTATCGCCCAGATGCGAGGCTTCCTGCCCGAAACACAACGCTGTCAGAAAGATGGCCAAAATGAATCGCAAGAAATGAACCCTCCGGTAGACTCTAGTGTAATCTGAAGCAGTTGTGATCTGAAGCAGTCAATGTTGACGCGGCTTTTCGTCATCCTCGCGCTCGCTTGCCGGGTGGCTACGGCCGACCCCCTGGAGTTTCGCGAACACACCGTGGCGGTGGGATTAAAGGGCGGCTACCAGGTGGTTCCGTGCGACGTGAACCATGACGGCAAGATCGATTTGATCGCGCTATCGAGCGGCCTGACGGACCTCGTGTGGTACGAGAACCCCACCTGGGAGCGGCACGTGATCGCCCACAATCTGCCACGCCTGATCAATTTGGCGGCCTGGGACCGCGATGGCGACGGCATACCGGAGATCGTCGTGGCGTACGAGTTTTCGATGCAGGCCAAAAACAGCGCCGGCATCGTGGCCGTACTGAGGCATAACGGCGATCCGCGACAGCTTTGGACCGTGCAGGAGATCGACCGTTTGCCGACCTCGCACCGGCTGCGCTGGGCGGATATTGATGGCACAGGCAAGAAGGTGGTGATCAACGCGCCGCTGACGGGAGCGGCGGCCGAAGCGCCGGATTATCGCGGACATGTTCCGCTGGTTTACTACCGGCCAGGCGAGTGGAAACGGCAACTCATCGACGATCGGAATGAAGGCATTCAGCATGGCATCACTATCGTCGACTGGGACGGCGATGGCCGGGACGCGATCCTCACCGCCAGCTTTCTGGGAATGCACCTGTACAAGCTGGGGCCGGCGGGTGCGTGGACTCGAACAGAGATTGCCAAGGGCGACCCGTCTCCTTGGCCCAAGGGCGGGTCGAGCGATACGGCGGTGGGCAAAACCGGAGGGCAGCGGTTCGTTGCCGCCATCGAGCCCTGGCATGGAAATCAAGTAGCAATCTACCGGAAACGCGGTTCAGATTGGGCGCGGGAAGTGATCGACGATTCGCTCGCCGATGGACACACAATCGTCGCGGCCGACTTGGATGGCGACGGAAACGACGAGGTAATGGCGGGATTCCGCGGTAAGCCTCAGCGCGTCTACATTTATTCTTTCGATGGGAAGAAATGGAATCGGCAGACTCTCGACGATGGAGGCGTGTCGGCAGCCGCCTGCGCGGTGGCGGATTTGAATGGTGATGGCAGACCCGACATCGCATGCATCGGCTCCGCCACCCAGAATCTTAAGTGGTACGAGAACAGGTCAACCAGTTCTAAGCGTTAGTTGCAAAGCATTATCACGAACGCCGGCGACATGCAATGGCGCTTGCAACGTATCGTGTCCGCGGCCTACGTTGAACCGCTGGATGGTTGTTTGCAACTGTTCAGCGACTTTGGAGAGGCCGCCGGCGCTGGCCTTGACTTGTTCGCTGCCAGTCGCCATCCGGCCGGCAGCCAAGCCGACGCCTACAACTTCCTCGGCCATTTCGGCGGTGGCGCGGGAGGCTTCGGATACACGCTTGTTGGCATCCAACACACCGCCCGACGCCTTCCCAATGCTGTCGGCGATCTGTTTGGTAACGGCGGATTGTTCCTCGATGGCAGTAGCGATCGACGATACCAGATCGCTGACCTCGTGAATTACCTGGACGACTTTGGCGATTGCGGCGATTCCACCGGCCGTGGACGATTGCACGCCCGCAATCCTGCCCTTGATATCTTCGGTGGCGGCGGCGGTTTGCTGTGCCAGTTGTTTGATCTCGTTGGCCACTACGGCAAAACCTCTACCGGCGGAGCCAGCGCGCGCCGCCTCGATGGTGGCATTGAGAGCGAGCAGGTTGGTTTGCGATGAAATCTCGGTGATGGTTTCGGTAACTTTTCCGATCTGTTGCGCCGCCGCCCCTAATTGGTTCATCTGTTCGCGTATGTCGTCTGCCTGGCGAGCCGCTTCGCCGGTGATGCGTCGCGCCCTCTCGGAGTTAGAGGCGATCTCGCCGATAGTCGCGGTCATCTGATCGGTGGCCGATGCAACGCTGGTCAGGCTGTTGGTGGTCTGCTCCATCCCGGAGGCCACCGATGTCACGTTGGCCGCCATCTGTCCGGCGGCGGCGGCCACCGCCTGTGCCTTTCCGGACGCATGGTGCGCCCCGTCCGACATCTGCGTTGAATTGAGAGATAGTTCCGCCGACGAAGAGGAAAGCACACGAATCCCTCCGCCGACATCCTGCAGCAGGCCACGCAGGCTGACTGTCATGGTTTGCAGGCTGTTTGCAAGCACGCCGATTTCATCTCCGCGTTCCCTGTGCCGCGCCTCTACATCGCGCGAGATGTCGCCCCGAGCGACTTCTCCCAGATGAGTAACAGTGGCTTTTAATGGATTCACGATGCCGCGGGTGATCAGTGTTGTGAATATCGCCGTCAGTATCAGCACGGAGAGACCGACCACCAAAATCGCCAGCGACATGCGAGACATCAGCAGCGTGCGGGACACGGTCATTTCTTCGACCCTTTTCTGACGCCACTGCAGTACATCCCCAACTGCGCGAGCGACATCGTTGAAGCGCGGTAAGGCGGATTCCCGGTACTCGATCGATGCCCTGTCGCGCTTTCCCGCCAGCGCGAGTTTCATGACTTGGTTATCGGCGTCGCGCCAAGGCCCGGTCGACCGATCCAGCCGGTCCATCAATTGCGTCTCCTGGTCCGTCTCCGCATTCGTTTTGAGATCGGCTATGATCGCCCGATACTCTTTGCGCAGGGCGAGGACGGCGCCCTGCTCCTGGTTCGCCTGCTTGCCTGACAATACGATATTGCCGACACCCACGAATAGCCGGGCAACATCGTTCATAATCTGCTGGCTGGCGACTTGCTTCTGGCTCTGCTGCTGGGACTGGGCGACGGCGGTCCCGATGGAGTGTATGCCCCAGAGGGCCAAACCACCGACGCAGACGAGTTGCAGCGCGCCGACGCCGAGCACGAGAGCCATCTTCTTTCCGATTTTGATATTCGAAAGTGTATTCATCTCAACTTCCTTTGCATATCGGCCTTCGTTGACGGAGTGTGAACCGCCGCTGAGCGATGTGCTATTCTCTCGACTTCATGAACGCCGTTCTCCTCACCGACATGGGTTGGGACTGCATAAACACGGGCGACCATGCTGGCGCGCTGAAGTTTTTCCACCTGGCGACGGTCACAGATTTCGCGCTGGTTAGAGCCCACATGTCGCTGGCCGAATCGCTGCTGGCGACGGGCAGATTCCAGAGGGGTTGGCACGAATACTGCTGGCGCTCCTATTTGAATGGTCCCAGTGGCGCAATCCAAGCCATGACCGGTCCTCCCTGGAGTGGCGAGCCGATGCCGCAAGGCCGGCTCCTGATCATTTGCGATGAGGGATACGGTGACATGATCATGTTCTCTCGTTTCATCCCGAAAGCTGCCGCGTTATGCCGGGAAGTCGTCCTGGGTTGGGATCCGGTGCTGCCCGGCTTGTTTTCAGACATGCCCTGTGTCGCGTCGGCCCATGCCGAGTTCGGCACTATGCCGCCGTTCGATGCCTGGGTACTGCTGTGCGATCTGGCGGGAGTGTTCAACACGACCGCCGAAACCATTCCGGCCGCGACCCCATACTTATTCGTCAACCCTGAAGCCTCCCATCGCTGGGAGGCTGAGTTGAATGCCACGACCGCGCCCCGTAAGCTTCGCGTCGGCTTGTTCTGGAGTGGACGACCGGAGCATCTGCAAAACCACCGGCGTTCGTTACGCCTGAAACAGCTGAGCCCGGTGCTGGATCTTGAGGACGTGCAATTCGTTGCGATTCAGAAACCGATGCCGGAGGACGATAAACCCGAAATTGCCGCGCGTTCGAACCTGCTGGATCTCTCCCAGCGGCTGACTAGCTTCGCTGAGACTGCGGCGATCATTCATCATCTGGATCTGGTGATTTCAGTGGATAGCGCCGTCGCCCACCTTGCGGGAGCGCTAGGAAAACCGGTCTGGACATTGATCTACCAACCGGCGGACTGGCGCTGGCAGGTCAACCGGCCCGACTCGCCGTGGTATCCGACCATGCGCCTGTTCCATCAGACCACCATGGGCGATTGGGATCGTGTGATCAGCCGAGTGGCGTCCGAATTGAAGAGCTTACGAACGCCTTTAAGTTAGGCTTAAGTGTGCTGTACTGCTTGTTGAACTTCGGCGTGCGATGCCCATGCGCCCAAGCCGAGAAGAAATCCGAAGTCGTACCGTACTCCCACAAGCCTGCCGGTATAGCTCCAGGCACTTTGAACCGCGAATCGGGTCCGGCGATAGCAAGTATATTGGCCATACGAGTCTCACGATAGCTCAAACGAGAAATCCGGTCCTGCCGGGCCTGGAGTAAAATCGAGTGTAGAGCCTGAGTAGCATGAGAAGGCGTGGAAATGAACCTCAATGACCTGCAAGAGCAGATGACCGTGCTAGCCGCCATCCAGCAACACCAAGCGGAAGTGTTGAAACTGGAAGCGGTGGAACTCGACGCCGTGCGCGCCAGAGTCTCCGAAATGCAACAGGAGTTGGACACCCTTCGCGCGACTAGCGCGCAGCGCATGGCTGAATGGGACGCACGTATTGAAAAGCTCGTTTCCGGCTTCGGGGAATTCCTTCGCCTCGTAAGCGCGCAACAGAAGTGACGACCGCAGTTACCTCCTTCATTCATCTGTAAGTGGACGCTCGCTTTTTACCTTAACTAAGAGCACTAGACGTGTTAAAATAAGGTTCAGCACCGAAGACATTTATGCTTTTGGTTTCTAGGAGTTAGCGTTTGCCCAATCCCGACGATCCGAATGTTCCCCAGGCTCCGCCGCCGCCACCTGGAGGAGGCCCTCCGCCTGCCCCTTTGAGCGGCGATGGGCACAACAAAAACATAACGCCTATCAACATCGAAGACGAGATGCGGCGGTCGTATCTCGACTATTCGATGAGCGTGATCGTGGGGCGCGCGCTACCCGATATCCGCGACGGCCTGAAGCCCGTTCACCGCCGGATTCTGTTCGCCATGAGCGAGATGGGCCTGGTGTTTAACCGGGCCACGCGCAAGTGCGCCGGTATCGTCGGCGAGGTGCTGGGCAATTACCACCCGCACGGCGATACAGCGGTGTACGACGCACTGGTGCGCATGGCGCAAGACTTTTCCATGCGCTATCCGTTGATCGACGGGCAAGGGAATTTCGGCTCAGTGGACGGCGATCCGCCGGCGGCCTATCGGTACACGGAGGCGCGTCTTTCGCGCATCGATACTGCGCTGCTGGAGGACATCGACAAGGAAACGGTCGATTTCAAGCGCAACTTCGACGACCGCCGCGAAGAACCGGAAGTGCTGCCCACGCGTGTCCCGAACCTGCTGATTAACGGTTCGTCGGGCATTGCGGTGGGCATGGCGACTAACATTCCACCCCATAATCTGACGGAAATCGTGGACGCCACCATCCTGTTGATCGAGCACCCGCACACGCCGCTCGCGAAGATTATCGAAATCGTGCAAGGGCCCGACTTTCCGACTGGCGGCTACGTTCTGGGCCGTACCGGGATCTACGATTACTTTACTCGCGGCCGTGGATCGTTGAAGATGCGCGCCAAAGCCGCAACGGAAAAGATCGGGAAAGACCGCGAAGCGATCATCGTCACGGAGATTCCCTACCAGGTGAATAAGAGCCGGTTAATCGAATCCGCGGCGGCCCTGGTGAACGAGAAGAAGATCGAAGGCATTTCTGAAATTCGCGACGAAAGCGACCGCGACGGGATGCGCATCGTGTTCGAATTGAAGCGCGGCGAGCAAGCCGAAATCATCCTCAACAATCTCTACAAGCACACGCAGCTACAGGTGAACTTCGGCGTCATCATGCTGTCGATTGTCAACGGACAGCCCCGGGAACTGGGCTTGATCGACGTCATCAAGCGCTTCATTGAACACCGCATCGATGTAGTTCGCCGCCGCACCGATTTCCTATTGCGGAAGGCTCGGGAGCGCGAACATCTGTTGCTCGGCTTTCAGAGAGCGCTGAATATGCTGGATGCGTTGATTCAGGGCATTCGCGCTTCGAGGAATCCCAAAGAGGCGAAAGAACTGTTGACCGACGCCGCCATTTCCGACGACCTGATAGCCTCGCTCCGGCAATCGCTGGACCGGCGCCCGAACGAGATGT
>Ga0302319_10004748_pt1 | contig 27732 bp, 34 predicted proteins | sample Bog_T0_2_FD_203319 | JGI IMG/M metagenome (GOLD analysis project Ga0302319, IMG submission 203319) | Peat permafrost microbial communities from Stordalen Mire near Abisko, Sweden - Bog_T0_2 | ecosystem: Environmental > Terrestrial > Soil > Wetlands > Peat | place: Sweden: Abisko, Stordalen Mire... | reverse complement strand
TATATTTGGCGACAACCTGCGATTCGATAAAAGGATTCCAAACATACAGGCTTTCACAAACTTGGTCGGGCGATAGTTGAAAAAAAAACTGACTTTGGTAGAAAACCGACCAGGCCAAAATGGTGGCAAAAAAAATGACGGGCAGACTTTTAAAAACGTTTTTTAAAACCCTGAACCGCAGGGCTTGCTGTAATAAGACAACCGCCATGCCCAGAATGAGCGCAAAGGCGGGCAGCATCAAAATGAAATAATGCGCCCGGAAATAAAGCCCGACCGCCGTGCCCAAAAGGGAACAAATGCAAAATAGCAGCGTGAAGACGGCGTGATTCCTGATCTTCCGGTTAAACAGTGCGAAAGGCAGCCCGACCGCCGCCATCAGCCAGAATCCAATGGAAGTATTGAACGTTCCCCGCAAATGAACGCGCAGATTCGCAATGCCATCCGTCCACGACATGGAAGCCACATAGGAACGGGCGTAGGTAAAGGTCCAAAACCAGAACTCGGAGAAAACCCCCATCAACCCAAGCACCACGCAGGTCAGACCAAACGGTAAAACCATTCCGATTCCGAACATTAAGGCGTTTTTGGCAAAGCCAGACGAAAAAATGGATTTATTCCGCGCCGCCTCCCAGACCAAAAACCCCCAGCCGAAAGCACCGAAACATCCTCCCTGTTGCTTCATCAAAAATGCCAGCCCATAAAGCAGCCCGCTGAAAAACAGGGTTCTGGGCCGGTTGGTTTCGCCCGCGCTCAACAACAATAATGTGGCGGGCACGGCGAACAAAACCACAAAGTGCGTTGCATGCGCCGCCAAACCCATGACTGCCGGGCTGGCCGACATGATTCCATAACTCGTGCAGGCCACCAAACCCGCCGTAACCCCAAAGAGTTTTCGCCCCAGCAAAAAAACGAAAACAACGGTCAGGCTGTTGACCACGGTTAGAGCCATATGAATTCCGGCGCTGGTTTGCCCGAACAGCCCCATTCCTAAGGCATAAGCAAAATACGTCCCCGGCAGTTTCATGTTATAGGCCAGTTCGTAGGGTGGAATTCCTTGGAGCAGCAACTGTCCGGCGTAAGCGTATTCGCCTTCATCACGTTCCAGCGGCATGTCCAGCAGACGAAACCGGATATAACCCACAAACAAAAGCACCAGCAGAACCCCCAACCACGGCCAGAGCCGGATCTGTGAGGTTTTGGAAGAACTTGTCGCCGGTTGAATGTTCATCGCACGTTGAGATAACATGGAATAATTCTTACCTAAAGTTTAATTGCCGGAAAATCTGTGTTTCATCCGCGGCCATCTGTCGGTAATTTGTCCAGGTGATCGCCTTGCTTGATTACGGCTCCGGCAACCTGCGCAGCGTCCATAAATCGCTGCTCAAGGTGGGTGCAGCGGTGCGGCTCGTTCAAAAACCGGACGAGATCGGCGATGCGCGCAGCCTCGTGCTGCCGGGCGTCGGCGCGTTCGACGACTGCATCAACGCCCTGCGCAAACAGGAGCTGCTCGACGCCTCCCGCGAATTCATCAAGACCGGCAAACCGTTTCTTGGCATCTGCGTTGGTTATCAGGCGCTGTTTGAACGCAGCGAGGAGTTCAATTCCTGCGCCGCCGGGCTGGGCGTTTTCAAAGGCAGCGTCGTCCGATTCACCGACAAGCCCGGACTAAAAATCCCCCAGATCGGCTGGAACCAGCTTGAAATTGTAAGAAATGATTGCCCGCTCTACCGTGGCATCGCCAGCGGCAGTTACGTTTATTTTGTCCACAGCTTTTATCCGCAACCGGTGGATGCGGGGATCGTCGCGACGCGCACAGACTACGGCAACACCTTTGCGTCGTCCGTCTGGCGCGACAATGTTTTCGCCACGCAATTTCACCCGGAAAAAAGCCAGCAGGTCGGCCTGCAACTGCTGAAGAATTTCGTGGAGTTGGCAAAACGCTAAAACCAACCGGTGCCGGCGGCTTGACTTCTGCGGCCAGCCCTGCCATGAAGAACTACATCATGTTCCACAAAACCTCTTCCATTGGGAAACTGATCTCATTGCCAGCATTGGTCTTGTTCATCAGCGCCGCCAATTTATCCGCCCAGGACTCCCCGACCGCCACCCTAGTCCAGCCCAAGGAAACCCCCTTGAAAATATTCGATGCCGTGACGGGCCAAGCCTTGGCCGCCATGCAGAAACGTGCGATGGAACTTAACGTCAAGGGCGTGGCCATCGTGGCCGGCAGCGAAGGCGACACCGTCAAATCTTGGTCATCTAAAATGATCGTGGTGGGCAGTCTGAAAACCGATCCGTCCAAGAACGATCCCCTCGGCTCAAACCTGCTCGCCATCGCCTATGCCAAGGCGGCGGAAATGGCCGACACGCTCAAGGCAAGCGGCAGTGGCGTCCGTCCTCCCATCAAAGGTGAATATGGCTGGCAAGGCGGAGTCATCATCAGGGGGAAAACCGGTTATCTCATCGCCGCCTTCAGCGGAGGCAGTTCCCCGGACGACGTGAAAATTTCCCAGGCCGGCCTTGAAGTCATGGCTCAATCGCTTTAAGCGGCAGAGGTGCGATAGGTTACATTATCCAGGCCGGTGCGAACTTCAGTTCGCTTTGGACTTACACTTATCCGCGAAGCTCGCTCTCGTTTCTGGTTCCACCAAAGGCATCGGCGTGGACGGCGGCGTAGTAAAGTCATGTTTTTAAAACAACAGCGCAACAAACGATATTAGCTCGCGGCGCAGCCGTGAGTGAAGTGAAAAGACCAATCCAGCCACGGACGGGGCAAAGATTATAATCTATCATTCAATGAAAGTTGAGGCCAAACGGGGATTCCAAATTTAGATCGAATATGTGCGTGGAAAATTTTAGTTCCGATTTGCCTCACGAATTTGCGGCGCCGACAGGGCGGATTCCAACCTCCACAAAACTTTCATCATCTCAAAAGGAACGAATCGCCGCGGCTCACGACTTATGCTTTTGTTCAAAATAATCAACACACCTCAAAAACTTTTATCCTCATCGCCAGTGAGGCGAGCGGGGATTTGCTTGCGGCTGCGCGTGTTTTTTTCTTTTGACCGGCGGTGCGGCGGGTTAGATTTTTATTTTTCGCCCCTGCTGCGTCAACAGACTCACAAGCTGGTGCTGGTGCGAACGGGCAACATTGGCAACCGCGAACTGAAGAAATTGTTCGCGCGCAATCCGCCGGTGATTGAACCGGTGCTCAACAAACATTCGCTGGTGGAACTGGGCCGGACAGCGGTGCGGATCGTGGTTTGAATGAAACCGAAAACCTTCATGCTCATCGCCGGCGAAGCGAGCGGGGATCTGCTTGCGGCGGAATTGGTTGGCGCGTTGCGCGAAAAACTAGCAGCCGCTCCGCAATTCTTTGGCGCTGGCGGCGCGAAGATGGCCGCCGCCGGCGTGGAGCTGGCATTCGACCTGACGCAGCATTCGGTCATCGGCATCACGGACGTGCTAAAAAAATATTTCGAGTTCCGGCGGCTGTTCAAACAATTGTTCGCGCTGGCAATCGAGCGCAAGCCTGACGTGGTTATCGGCGTGGATTACGGAGGATTCAACCTGCGCTTCGGTCAGGCGGTCAAGAAATATGTCCGGGACAATCCGTTTTCCCAGTGGAACCCTAAAATCATCCAGTTCGTTTCGCCGCAGGTCTGGGCGTCGCGGCCCGGCCGCGCGGACAAACTGGCGCGCGATTACGATCTACTTTTGAGCATCTTCCCGTTTGAGAAGGATTGGTATGCCAAGCGCGTGCCGTCGTTGCGCGTGGAATTTGTCGGACACCCCATGATCGGGAGATTTACGAATAACGATTTACGATTTACGCGCGGATTGGCGGATGGCGCGCCAATCGCCAATCGCCAATCGCAAATTCTTCTACTGCCGGGCAGCCGCAAGGGCGAGTTGCAGCGGCATCTGCCGGTGATGCTCGCCGCCTTGAAAACGATCCAGGAAAAACTACCGTCGGCGAAGGCAAAAATGGTTCTGCCGAGTCCGGCGCTCGTGACGCTTGCAAAATCACTCGGAGCAAATCTGGAAATTCAGGTCGGCGAGCTGCCTTGGGCCTTGGCCGAGGCAGATGTCGCCCTCGCCTCAACCGGCACGGTGACGATGGAGTGCGCGTTGTTCGGCGTGCCGACGGTGACGCTCTATAAAACGTCTTGGCTCACTTACCAAATCGCCCGCCACATCGTCACGGTGAAATCATTGACCATGCCAAACTTGCTCGCGGGCGAGACGGTCTATCCGGAATTCATCCAAAAGGACGCCACGCCGGAAAATCTGGCTCGCGCCGCGCTGGAATTGTTGCAGGACGAATCGCGTCAGACACAAATCAAGGCGCAGCTTGAAAAAATCATTTCCTCGCTCGGCGAACCTGGCGCGCCGGGACGGGCAGCGGCGGCGATTTTGAGTTTAGTTCCATGAAAGAGAAGTCGCGCGAAGAATGCGAATTTGGCGAAGTTAGAATCTCATTCCTTCGCGACTTTTGTGATCTTCGCGCGAAACATTTTTTTCCTGCTTTCCTTATTTGCCCGGCGTCTTAACTTTTCCCTATGGAATCACTACATGCCCCGTGGCGCATCGAATATATTCTCGCCCGAAAGCCGGAATTGAAGGAAGGTTTGTTCACGCGCATCGCGCAGTCATCCGACGATGAGGATAATCTGATCATCGTGCGCGACCGCACCTGTTTTGCCCTGCTGAACCGTTATCCTTACAACGGCGGCCACCTGATGGTGGTACCATACAAGGAAGTGCCGGATATGAACGGGCTGACCGACGAGGAACTGGCCGACCTTTGGAAACTGGTGCGGCGCTGCACCAACGCGCTGACCGCCGTGATGAAACCGGACGGATTCAACGTGGGCATCAATCTCGGCAAAGTCGCGGGCGCGGGCATCGCGGAGCATCTGCATATTCACATCGTGCCGCGCTGGAACGGGGACACTAACTTCATGCCGGTGATCGCCAACACGGGCGTTGTGCCGGATGCGCTGAAGGACATCGCGGCAAAACTGCGGGCGGAACTCGCAAAATAATTTCACACGTGGCAACTGAAACCCTTCATTACGAAAATGCGCGGTTTGCGCAGCAACTGTTCAACCACGAGCCGCGCAATTTGCAGGCGCTGGAAACTGAACTCGGCGTCAAGGCCACGGCGCGCGACGGCTGGATCAAGCTGGATGGCACTGCCGAGGCCGTGGAACGCGCAAAGCAACTTTTTGGTTCGCTGCAAAACTTGCTGCAGGCCGGCTCGCCGGTGAAGAACCGCGAGTTCACCCACGCGCTGAATGTGGTCAAGCACGAGGGCGCCTCGACCTTGAAGGACATGGTCAGCGACCGGGTGCAGACGCATGACCGCAAGCCGGGCGTCACCGCCAAGACTGTCGGCCAGAAGAAATACATCGAGGCGATCCGCAAACACGACATTACGTTCGGCATCGGCCCGGCGGGCACGGGGAAAACGTATCTGGCGGTGGCGACCGCCTTGTCGGCGCTGCGCGAAGGGAAGACGTCGCGGATCATCTTGACGCGTCCGGCGGTGGAGGCGGGCGAGGCGCTGGGATTTTTACCCGGCGACCTTTACGAAAAAATCACGCCGTATCTGCGGCCGTTGCATGACGCATTGCAGGACATGATGCCCGCCGAGGAAATTGTGAAGCTCACGGAGCGCGGCACGATAGAAATTGCGCCGCTGGCTTACATGCGCGGACGCACATTGAACAACGCGTTCATCATTCTGGACGAGGCGCAAAATTCCACGATGGAACAGATGCTGATGTTCCTCACGCGGCTCGGTCATGGTTCCAAGGCGGTCATCACCGGCGATGAGACGCAGGTGGATCTGCCGTCGCACAAGCATTCCGGCCTCGTCGAAGCGCACCGCGCGTTGAAACACACGGAGGGCATCGCCATCGTGGAATTTTCCAAGCGCGACGTGGTGCGGCATCCGCTGGTGCAGCGCATTATCGCGGCTTACGAGGAGCATCGCGGCAAAGCCAAGACCATTGAATCTGAATGAGCGTCGTCATCGCTAATCGTCAGCGGAAGAAAAAAATCAACACGCGGCTGCTCAAGCAAATTGTGGGCGGATTGTTTGCAGAACTGAACATTTCCGCGGCGGAACTCGGCATCAATCTGGTGGCGGTGCCGGAAATGACGCTCGTCAATGAATCGTTTCTCCAGCACGAAGGCTCGACCGATGTTATCACGTTCGATCATAAGGGGTCAGGAGCCAGGAGCCAGGAGCCAGAATTGCAACTGCACGGCGAATTGTTTGTTTGCGTGGACGATGCCGTTTGGCAGGCGAAGAAATTCGGTTCGAGCTGGCAGTCGGAAATCATCCGTTACATTGTTCACGGCATTTTGCATTTGCTCGGTCACGACGACTTGAAACCGCATCTGCGCCGCCGGATGAGGCGCGATGAAAACCGGCTGGTGCGCGCGCTTTCGCGGCGCTTTTCACTCGCGCAAATTGGCCGCACCCCTAAAATCGGCGCGTGAAGAAATCATTTTTTGCCCGCTGGCGCGCCAATTTTTTGACCGGCTTCGTGGTCACGTTGCCGGCCATTATTTCCATTGCGGCGGTGCTGTGGGTTTTCAAAACGATTTCCAACCTGACCGACCTGCTTCTGTTTTTTGTACCCAAAACCATCACGCACGCCGGCGGCGGACAGGGCGACATGTATTGGTTTTGGAGCGTGGTCGCCTTGGCGCTGGCGGTGGCGCTGATTAGCGGCGTCGGAGTTCTCGCCCGTTACTACATTGGCAAACGCATCATCGAATGGCTGGATAGCGTGATGATGCAGGTGCCGCTGCTGAACAAGTTTTACGGCGCGATCAAGCAGGTCAACGAGGCGTTTTCGGGGGACAAAAATTCGTTCAAGACCGTCGTCATGGTGCAATTTCCGAGTCCGGGAACTTATTCAATCGGTTTCATCACGAACGAGCAGCAGGGCGAGGTCCAGCAAAAGACCAGGGAAAAAGTTGTCTGTGTCTTTGTGCCGACGACACCGAACCCGACCTCCGGTTTTCTGATCCTGGTGCCGGAGGACAAGGTGACCCGGCTCGACATGAGCGTGGCCGAAGGCATCAAATACATCGTCAGCCTCGGCTCGATTTCGCCGGAGCCATCGCCGTCAAAGGTCAAATGATTGATTCCGCCAGCGGCATTATTTTGCGCACCCGCCCGCTCACGGAGACCAGCCTCATTGTCCACTGGCTGACGGCAGATTTCGGGCGCATCGCCACGGTGGCCAAAGGCGCCCGCCGGTCAAAGTCGCCGTTCGCCGGAAAACTGGATTTGTTCTACGCGGCGGATTTTTCCTTTGCACGCAGCCGCAGCTCGGATCTGCACCACCTGCGCGAAGTCAACCCGCGCGAAATGCATGGTGCCGTCCGCGAAGACATTTTCAAGCTACAGCAGGCGGCTTATGCCACGGCATTCATTGAGCAGTCGACAGAAAGGGAAACGCCGCTGCCGGCCGTGCATGAACTGCTGCGCGGTTTTCTGGATTGCGTTTGCCGGCAAAAATTGGGGCCACAAATTGTCTTCGCCTTTGAATTGAAACTACTCCACGAGCTGGGATTGGAACCGAACCTGTCCGAAACCAACCTGTCCGCCGGGACAAAAAAAATCGCCGAGATTTTGGCGCTAAAAGATTGGACGGCCGGTTCGCGATTAAAATTGACGGACGCGCAAAGGGGCGAGCTGGGGCAGTTCCTCCATGGCTTTTTGATATTTCATCTCGGGCGGCTGCCCCGGGGCCGCGCGGCAGCGCTGGTGGATGCGGTTTGAATGTCCAAAGGAGAAGGTTGACTTTTCGCCTTGATTCGATTGCCCTATGTTGCAGCTTATTTTTAAGCAGAACAGGATGTTTAAAAAAATCACAAAAAAATTATCCACGGTGCGGATGCAGCTGGCCGGCAGTGTGTTTGTGGCCATCGCGCCGGTGCTGGTGCTGACGTATATCGTCAATCAGCCGTGGTTCTGGCAGTATTCACCGCCCTGGTTGAAGGATTATTTTGTGGACGTCCCGTGGGTCAGCCTGACGGTCGGCCTGCTGGCATTGATGGCGGCGTGGTTCGGCGGCGAGCTTTTCATCCTGCGACAAGTGCGCGCCCTGTCCGACGCGACGAAACGGCTCGGCACCGGGGACATGAGCAGCCGCACCGGCCTGCACGAAAGTCCGGGTGAACTCGGTCAACTGGCGGCGGCCTTTGACAAGATGGCGGCGGCACTGCAGCAGCGCGTCAAGGAGCTGGAATGCGCCAATGCCGAAGTGCAAAAGCTGGCCGCGTTTGCCCAATTAAACCCAAATGCAGCGCTGGAATTTGCCGCGGATGGCGGCCTCATCTATTTTAACGAAGCGGCCTCAAAACTTGCCCGCTCGGTCAACCATGGGCATCCGCGCGACGTTTTGCCCACGGACATTGGCGCAATTGTGCGCGAATGCCTGGAGTCCGGCCAGAGCCGGCTCCGGCTGGAAACGAAACTGGCCGAGCGCACACTGTCCTGGTCGTTCCATCCGATGCTGGCCAGCCGCGTCGTGCATGGTTATGTCGAAGACACGACCGTGCGGCTCAGCCTAGAGGCGCAACTGCGCCAGGCGCAAAAAATGGAGTCGGTCGGGCAGCTCGCGGCGGGTGTCGCACATGATTTCAACAACATGCTCACGATCATCCAGGGCCATTCCAGCCTGGTGCTCGCCCGGCCGGACCTGCCGGAGGAAATCAGCAACGCGGTCCAATCCGTCTATTTTGCCGCCGAACGCGCCGCCAGCCTCACTCGGCAATTGCTCATGTTTAGCCGCAAAAACATCATGCAGCCTAAACCGCTCGACCTGCGCGAGACCGTCGGCAACATGACGAAAATGCTCAACCGGCTCATCGGCGAAAATATTTCCCTGAAATTCACCCCTCCGGATGAACTGCCGGTTGTACTTGGCGACAGCGGCATGATGGAGCAGGTCGTCATGAATCTTGCCGTGAACGCCCGCGATGCCATGCCCGGCGGCGGCACCCTGCAAATTAGCCTGGAAACCGTTCACCTTGATGAAACCTATGTTGAGGCGCACCCCGAAGCACACGTCGGGCGCTTCGTCCGCCTGCGGGTGGGCGACACCGGCGTCGGCATGGATGTCAACACGCTGGTGCATATTTTCGAACCGTTTTTCACCACGAAGGAAGTCGGCAAAGGCACCGGGCTCGGCCTTGCGACCATTTATGGAATTGTGAAGCAGCACGACGGCTGGCTGGAAGTCGCCAGCGAGCCGGGCCGGGGCACGACTTTTGACCTGTTTTTCCCGGCCGGCAGCGAAATGGCCGTGACCGTCAAAAAGGAAAGCCTCCCGGAGGCGCCCGTTGTCGGCGGCACTGAAACCATTCTCATCGTTGAAGACGAGCCCGTGCTGCGCGACATGTCCCGCATCATCCTGCAAAATTGCGGCTACCGGATTTTCGAAGCCTCGTCCGGCAAGGATGCGCTCGATGTTTGGAACCGGCACACCGGCCAAATTGATCTACTGCTGACCGACATGGTGATGCCCGAAGGCGTTTCCGGCATGGAACTGGCCGAACGGCTGCTGTCCCGCCAGCCCGGCCTTAAAATCATTTTTACCAGCGGTTATGCCGCCCACGAAGTCAATTCAGAAACTCTGGTCAGAATCCATGCGCTGTTCCTCCAAAAACCCTATACCCATAGCAGCCTCGCCAAAATCGTCCGTGACTGCCTTGATAAAAAGGCGAGCGTCGAAAGCGCAACCGTCGCCGTGTGATGGCTGCCAGCGCGCAACACCGATTTAAGGTTGCGATTTTAAGCGACATTCATTACGCCGGCACCGCCGAGCGCGCCCGGGGCCATGATTACGAATTGCGCGCCATCACCAATCCCCTGCTTCGGACCTTCCTCCGGCTCTACCGGCATTTCGTCTGGATGCGCAAGCCGTTGGACCAAGCACCGCAATTGGAGCGTTTCCTGAATGAAATCGGTTCTGCGGATTATGTCGTGGCCAACGGCGATTACTCCTGCGACAGCGCCTTTGTTGGTGTGAGCGATCCGGCGGCATTTCAGAGCGCGGGGGAATGTATCGGCAAGCTTCGCGCTAGGTTTGGCGACCGCGTCCGGTTCGTCCTCGGCGATCATGAACTCGGCAAACTCACCCTCTTCGGCAACAACGGAGGTATGCGTCTTGCCAGCTGGCACCGCGCCACGGAATCGCTTGGCCTGAATCCTTTCTGGAAACTAACGCTCCAGAATTATGTGCTGCTGGGCGTAGCGTCGCCGCTGATCGCCCTGCCCGCCAACCAGCCGGACTCGCTACCGGAGGAATGGCCGGAATGGCTGCGCCTGCGCTCGGGGCATCTCGCCGAGATCTGCGCCGCCTTTGACGATCTGCAATCGGACCAGCGCGTGTTGCTGTTTTGCCACGACCCCACCGCCCTGCCCTTTTTATGGCGCGAAGAATCCGTGCGCCGGCGCTTGCCGCAAATCGAGCAAACCATCATCGGCCATTTGCACACCCGTTTGATTTTTTGGAAAAGCCGGCTGCTTGCCGGCATTCCACCGATCCGTTTCCTTGGCAATTCTGTCCGCCGGTTCACCTCGGCCTTGCACGAGGCGCATCATTGGCGTCCCTTCCAAGTGCGGTTGTGTCCGGCGCTCTCCGGCATTGAACTGCTAAACGACGGCGGCTATTACACGGTGGAAATCGACCCGGCAGCAAAACTTCCGGCGCAATTCACCTTCCATCCCTTGCCACGTTAGGTTGTTCAATAAACCAGAACGAGAACAGCCGCGTCCGGCACCGACTTGACCGCCTCCTCGAACAATTCGTCTTTGGTGTTGATCTTCTTGAGTTTTGTCACAACGTCCGGCACCGATTCGAGGAAGCTCAAGAGCAAACTGCTCGTCACCGCGTTATTGAACATTCTCCGGCAGTGACCTGGTGGCCGCCAGCGCACCGCCCGATTTGCCCAGCTGCACCGGCAGGTTGATCTGGAAATGGCACGGATCATCCCCCAAGCCCGCCAGCGACGCAATTTCCCCCTTGGCCAGCTTGGGTGCAAAACATTGCAACGATGGGTCGGGAAAACCGACTGTCGCCACAATGCCGTCCAGATGCGCCGTGCGCTCGCCGCAATTGGCAATGGAGAAAATCTCCCATCTGCTTTCAAAAAGCCAGATCATTGGCCACAGCTCCGGGATTTCACCAGCAGTCCCCGCAGGATATTTATAGCTTTTCTGCTTTGATCTGTGCCTTGTCACCTTGAGTCTTATGTTCCATTTGTGAAAAATCCGTGTCCATTTGTGTCCGTTCGTGATTAAATTTCCCCGATGAAAATCCGTTTGTTCATCAAGCCGTATTGCGGCTGGTGTCACAAGGCCATGGACTGGCTCGACGACCATGATATCGCCTACGAGAAGCTGGACGTGATCGCGGACGAAGCGGCGTTTGCCGCGATGGTCCGCCTTTCCGGCCAGGAACTCGCGCCGGTGATTGACGTGGATGGCAAAGTGCTGGCAGATTTTGGCCCGGAAGAGCTGGCGAAATTCTGGGAAAGTTTGACCAAAGAGAAACACGGATGAAACACAAATTAGAAATTCGTTCTCCCCTCCGGGTTTCATCCATGAACATCTGTGGTGGAAAAATGATTTAAATGACAACGACTGAATTGAAACCGCGCCCGCGCCTGCCGGAATGGCTGCGCATCGCGCTGCCGACGTCGGACAGCTTCGCGCGCACCCGCGGGTTGCTGGACGAACTGAATCTGCACACGGTCTGCGAAAGCGCCAAGTGCCCGAACCATTGGGAATGCTGGGAGAAGGGCACGGCGACGTTCATGATCGCCGGCGACCGCTGCACGCGCGCTTGCGGCTTTTGCGCGGTCAGTACCGCCAAGCCGCTCGCGCTGGAGGCCGACGAGCCGGCGCGCGTGGCCGAGGCGACGCGGCGGATGAAATTGCGTCACGTCGTCATCACGGCGGTGGCGCGCGACGATTTGAAGGACGGCGGCGCGGAACATTTCCGCCAGACGATTGAAAAGGTGCGCGAGCTGAATCCGAAAATTGTCATCGAAGTGCTTGTGCCGGATTTCAACGAGAGTGATGCGTCCATTGAAAACGTACTGAATGCGAATCCGCACATCTTCAATCACAATCTTGAAACCGTCCGTCGTCTGACGCCGAGTGTGCGGCACCGAGCTAGTTATGATCGGTCGCTGGCAGTGCTGGCCAAGGTGAAGGCAAAACGCGGCGACACGATTTACACTAAATCTGGCATGATGCTTGGCCTCGGTGAACGGGATGAAGAAGTCTTGACGGCATTCGCCGATTTGCGCGCGGCCGGCTGCGACATTCTCACGCTCGGCCAGTATTTGCAACCATCGTTGAAGCATCTGCCGGTGGTTGAATTTATCACGCCGGAGAGATTTGCGGATTACAAAATGCGCGCGGAGGAAATGGGTTTTATCCACGTCGCCAGCGGCCCGCTGGTGCGGAGCTCGTATCACGCAGATGAATTTTCCCTGCCTGAAGGGAAATAAAATCCGGCACCGCACCGCCCTACCTTGAAAACGGGTTGCGATGCACGAACAGATAGATGGCCACACTGATGCCGGTGATGCCAATGGCGAAGCCGAGGATGGTGACGACGGTCTGGAAGGTCCGGGCTTTTTCGGAAAGGCGGTCGGTCTCCTGTTTTTCGGCGGCCATGAAGCCCGCGAACTGCTTTTCCAGCGCCGAGGTGATGACGTCTTCGTTTTTTAACTGGAGCGTGAGCCAGCCACCGGTAAATTCATTTTTCCATTCCTCCGGCAGCCGGGCGAGGACTTCGGCGGTGGGCGGTTGAAACCCAAAACTTTTCCAGAACGGCGAGCGTTCCTGGGTCCAGACGCGGAAGACGCCATGGTTGGCGGCGAGCTTTTGAAGACGTTCCCAGAACAGCTCGCGCGCCTCGTCGGCGATGGCAAAATCAGAGTAGCCCTCGTTGTGGAGCAGGGCGTGCTGGCGGAGGATTTGAAAGCCGAGCGCGCCGACCACCGCGATGTCAGGGTTTTCGACGACTTGAAATTCGGTCAGGCGTTTTTCCAGTTCATCCGCCGGCAGCCGCATGGACGTCCAAATTATTTTGAGCGCGGGACGGTCGTCCACGGTGGCGCGGCGGATGCGCAGGGTTTGCTGGCTCATGGCTGGCCGACGCGTTGTGATTGCATTTTGGAACCCATAATGGCAACTTCTACATGAAATTAAAGAAATCTCCGACTATGAGCAACATCACAAACGAACAACTCCTCGCCGCCCTCAACTGGCGCTACGCCACCAAGGTCTTTGACGCGGGCAAGAAAATTTCCTCCGAAACCTGGCAGACGCTGGAGCAGGCGCTCGTGCTGACGCCGACCTCCTATGGCCTGCAGCCTTATAAATTTTTGGTGGTCAACAATCCGGCCAAACGCGCCGAACTGTTGCCGCATTCCTGGGGGCAGAAACAGGTGGTGGACGCCTCGCATTTCGTCGTCTTCACGGCACGCACGGAAATGAAAGAGGCCGATGTGGACAAACTGATCCGGCGCACCACGGATTTGCGCAAACTTCCGGCGGATGCGCTGAATGCCTATCGCGGCATGATGCTCGGTGATGTTGTCAACGGCCCGCGCGGCAAAACCGCGCACGAATGGGCGACACGCCAGGCATACATTGCGCTGGGAAATCTGATGACGTGCGCCGCGATTATCGGCGTGGACACCTGTCCGATGGAAGGACTCGTGCCGGCCGAATACGACAAGGTTCTTGATCTCGCCGGCAGCGGTTATGCGACGGTCGTGGCCTGCGCGCTCGGTTATCGTGCCGCCAGCGACAAATATGCGGGCCTGGCCAAGGTGCGTTACGAAATGAAAGAGCTCGTGCAGCAGATTTAATCATGCGACAATGATTCCCGGACCAAATTTATGATTAAACGAATCTTTGCCCCCGCCAAAAACTCACCCTCCGCCAATTTGGCGCTGCTCGTTCTTCGGCTGTGGATCGGTTTTCAAATGCTGCTCCTGCACGGAACGGACAAGCTGATGCACTTCAGCGCCAGTGCGACAAAATTTCCCGACCCGCTCGGCATTGGTCACACCGCCAGCCTGGGGCTGTCAGTGTTCGCGGAGTTTTTTGTCTCCATCTTGATTGTTCTCGGGATGTTTACCCGTTGGAGCGCGCTGGTGCTGATCATCAACATGGCCGTTGCCTTCATTGGCGTTCACAAGGGTGCCTTGAGCGGTGAACACAACGGCGAACTGGCGTTCATGTATTTGTTGGCTTACGTCATCCTGTTTCTGGCCGGACCGGGCCGTGTTTCGGCGGACAAAATTCTGTTCGGGAAAAACCCGGCGGGCCGGGCGGGTTAAGCCCACCTGCAAAACCATTTCCATGGAGGTCCTTCCGGGGGCAGTCTTGGATCAGTCGGTTGGCTGAAGACACCCGCACCCGAAAATTTGTTAAAATTTGTATGGCGCATTTGATTTCATTTGATACATTCCCGCGCTCTTGAAGAACCGCGCCTTAAGGCCCGGAACCATTTTAATTTTGTGACAGCAAAGAAAAAAGAAACAAAAAAACTGGCGACGCGCAGCAAAACGCCGGCGTCCGCCACGTCCGCCGCGATACTGGGCCGGCCCATCACCAAGGCGGGAGCGCCGCACGTTGACGTCAAAAAGGTCAAGGCCGAATGGCAGGGCTACTATACCTGCCTGCTTGAACTGCGCGAGCAATTGATGCATCAGATGAACGGCCTGGCAAAGGAATCCGCGCAGGAGTTGCCGGGTTACAGCCTGCACATGGCGGACTCGGGCACGGATAATTTTGACCGTGATTTCGCCTTGAGCCTCCTCTCGGCGGATCAAGACTCGGTTTACGAGATTGAGGAGGCGCTCAAACGCATCGAGAAAAAGACCTTCGGCGTTTGTGAACTGACCGGCAAGCCAATCCCCAAGGCCCGGCTCGAGGCGATTCCATGGACGCGGTTCACGGTGGAAGCGCAGGGACAATTGGAACGGGACGGGGCATTGCGCCAGCGCCGGATTGGACAGCTGGGCACGGTTGACAACGCCAGCCTCACGGAAGTTGAAACCGACGAGGAAGAGCCGGATGAAAAGACGGTCAAAGAAAAAGAATAAATAATTTATGGCACGGGAAATCATCACCATTGAATGCAGCGAGGCACGCAAGGAAGGCAAGTCGCCCTCGCGCTACACCACCACCCGCAACAAGAAACTGAAGACGGAGAAACTGGAGATCAGAAAATTCAACCCGTTTCTGCGCCGTCACACCTTGCACAAGGAGATCAAGTAATTATGCCACGCAAGACAAACACCGACAAGGACAAGCGCGGTTCACGCCGCCCCACGGAAAACCGCACCCCCCGGCCCAAGCCCAAAATTGACTTTACCGAGGATGCGCTCGATTTCAAAAACACCAATCTATTGAAGCAATATGTTACCGACCAGGGCCGAATTTTGCCGCGCAAATACACGGGCATGCCCGCACATTATCAGCGTCGGCTGACCACGGCCATCAAGCGCGCCCGCCAGATGCTGTTGATGAAATAATTCAAGGTGGATTTCATGCCGCCCGCTGCCCGCGCAGCCGGGCGGATTTTTTTTGAACCGTTGCCACCGCCGTTGAATGACAGCTTGCTTTTGGAAACTGCCGGTGTGATTTTTGCATCCTGATGAAAAACGGCCCGCACAAACATCCGCACCTGCGGCAGGAACTGTCCGCTCTGACCGGACGCCTGCGCGGACAGTCGCGAAAAATCACCAGCCCGCGCGCGGCCATTCTGGAAATTCTCCGCCAACATCCCCATCCGCTGACGAACAGGGAAATTCATGCCGCCCTGCCCAAGGGCAGCTGCAACCTGGCGACGATCTACCGATCAATGCACCTGCTCGAAGCCATGGGCATGGTCAAGCGCTTTGATTTTGGTGACGGCGCGGCGCGGTTTGAACTCGTCGGCGAAGGCGACGACGGCCACCACCATCATCTGGTGTGCATCAAATGCGCGGAGGTTGTCGAGATCGCGGAATGTTTCCCCGGCGACATTGAGCGGCGCATCGCGGCGGCCAACGGTTTCAAAGCCGTGACGCACAAGCTCGAATTTTTCGGCCTCTGCCCGGACTGCCAGTAGGCGCTCCGGCCCCAAAGAAAAAGCCGCGCTCACGCGCGGCTCCTTCATTCAAATGGGGTGGATTCTCTCAAACCGCCTCCTCCTGCCAGTCGGTCAGGTGCAGATACTCCTTCACTTTTCTGCGCTCATACCGGTTTTTAAGCGTCTTTTTTGGTTGATGTTCCAGCTTGCGGAACGGGTGGTTGGTGTCACGGACAATGTCCGTTATCGCTTCCATCATTCTTTTCATAACGCATTTCACTTTGGTTACGGAGCTATGCAGCGGCTCAAGCCTTCCTTGGTGCTGGCCTGACACAGCCAACTGCCTCCCACACTCCTTCTATAAGACCAAATCGTGCATTTGTCATTCAAAAGTTTTGAAATTTTTTCTTAATCGTAACAATTGAAATTATCGAATGCTAATGAACATGCATTCCCCTTGTGAAACCTAGGCAAAACCTCGCTTCCCGGCGAAACAAAACGAGCCGGAACGCCATTCTTTTTCGGATTTTCCGGCAAATAATTTCAACTCCAGGTTCGCAAACGCCTCCTGCACCTGGCTGAATTCCGACTTAAGAATGCCGGCCAGCACCAGCGTTCCGCCACGGTTCAATTGCGCCACAATCCGCCGGCGCTCCGCAACGAGCAGGTTGGAAATCAAGTTCGCGCAGACCAGATCGTATTTCTGTGCCGGGCGCAGCGGAAATTTGGCCACGTCATGGCGAGTAATTTTTACTTTTTTTGCCAGTTGATTCGCGCTGACGTTGGCACGAGCTACGCGAACGGCTTCGGGGTCAAAATCAAAAGCGCGCACCGGCCGATATTTGAGCTTCGCTGCCGCGATCGCCAGAATCCCCGAACCCGTGCCGATGTCCAGAAATGACTGCCGCGTTTCAGTTTTGCGACAGCGGACGATTTCGCGCAAACAGAACGAAGTGGTCGCGTGCTGGCCCGTGCCAAAACTCAAGCCCGGATCCAGAATCACGACCACTTGGTTTTTGCGCGACGATTGTTTTATCCAGCTGGGCTTGACCTGCAGCACGCCGCCAATCTCAATCGCCTTGAAATGCCGCTTCCAGGATTCCGCCCAGTCCTCACGCCGCACCTTGGCCGTTATAATTTTGCCGGGGCCAATGTTCAAGCCGCAGTTTTTTATTCGTTTGAGACCAACGGAAATTTCTCCGCGGACTGCGCCGGCCAAAATTATTTTTTGAGGGCCAAAAACACTGACAACGCTCACTTGCGTCTCGACATTGAAATAAGCCGAGGCAGTTTGGCCGAGTGTTGTGCACATTAGTTCGGCGACAGCGTCTTCGGCTTCGAGCGTGGTCGAGACGGAAATGCGCCAAAGTGATTTATTTGATTTCATGGCGGCCGTCTGCAAGGACCAGATCCCGCCAAGGCGTGAAGTTGAGCAGTTCAATCTCGTTCATATGTGGATGCAGCGCGATCTGGGTGACGCTCGTGTATTCCACATCAAATTGCCCGGTCTTCGGCAGCGGCAGGTCCATCAGGATCGCAAGCATCATGCGGATGACGCCGCCATGGCAGAAGATCGCCGCTGTTTTGCCGAGATTCTCGCGGATGGCACGGCGCAGGCAAGGTTCCACACGTTTTCGAAAATGCACCGTGCTTTCGCCGTTCGGCACCACGCCGAGTTCAATTTTGTCCAGCCATTCATAGGGATGGATGCCGAACTTTTCACGCACCGCATCCCAGCCGAACCCCGTCCAGTCGCCGAAATCTATTTCGCGCAATCCCGGCAGGATGACCTGCTTGACTGGATGATGTTTGCGTGAGGGCGCGAACGTCTGCTGCACACGTTTCATCGGGCTGGCATAGATGGCGTCAAATGTCCGGCCGCACAAAAACCTAGCAAGCGTCTTGGCCTGCTCGTGGCCGCGCTCGGAAAGATTCATGTCAATGCGCCCGCCAAAAACGCCCTGGTAAAGCGGTTCAACCTCGGCGTGACGGATCAACAGCAGCCGCGTGACCGGGGCCGCTTTTTGGGGACGTGAACGTCTGTTGGCTGCCATAGCTTAACCTTGGGCGATGGCTTTCTGCTGGGCGACGAGCAGTTCGCCAATGCCCGCTTTGCCGAGTGCGAGCAGATCGGCAAGCTCGGTTTCGCTGAACGTGGCTTCCTCGCCGCTGCCTTGCAGTTCGATGAACCGGCCGCCGTCATTCATCACCAAGTTCATGTCCACCGCTGCGGCGACATCCTCGGTGTAACACAAGTCCAGCAAAGGCCGGCCGTTCACGATACCCACGCTTACGGCGGCGACGGCATGGAGAATCGGGCTTTCCGTCAACTTCCTGTCGGCAATCAGTTTTTTCACCGCCAGCGACAGCGCGACAAACGCACCGGTGATGGCCGCCGTGCGCGTACCGCCGTCCGCCTGCAACACGTCACAGTCCACGCAAATCGTGCGGGCGCCGAGTTTGTGGAGATCCAGCGCCGCGCGCAGGGAACGACCGATGAGCCGCTGGATTTCCGACGATCGCCCGTCCAGCTTGCCCTTTGCGATGTCGCGCGGTTTGCGCTGCAGGGTGGAGTAAGGGAGCATGGAATATTCCGCCGTGATCCAGCCGCCTTCGACCTTTTGTTCCTTCATCCAGCGCGGAACGGACTCTTCGACGCTTACGCCGCAGATGACCCGCGTGTTGCCCCATTCGATGAGCGTGGAACCGGTGGCGTAAGGCGCAATGTGATTTTGGAAACGCAGCGGACGAAGCTGGCTGGCCGAACGGCCGTCGGCGCGGGTGAATGAATCAGGCATGGCACGGCGATGTTAAACCGCATCGGATTTCAAGGAAAGCAAAACCACCTTGTAAGAGGCGTTGACAACCATATCCTGCGGCCCGTCGCTCTGCCGCCGGGCTATTGAGGATTGTCCTTCCGGAATTTTTTAATGACGGCGATCTTTCGATGGAAATCTGCTCGCGGATGGACCGTCGAAAAATTTGCCGCCGGGAACGGCACAGGTGCCGGAGTCACATTTACGACCGAACCATTTGCCGATGGCAATCCGGTTGGACGCAAACCACTCGTAACCGCAGTCGGCCAGCCAGTGTAATCCCGGCCAGCCGGTCGGTGCGAGCAACCAGCCAAGCCCGATGGCGCGATAGGCTTCGCGGAAGACCTCCACCTTCTTCACGATGCGGCCGTCGGGATAAACGCCGTGGATGACGCCCATCAATTCCTGCCGCGTGCTGTGATAAATCGCCGGATCAAACCCCGGCGCGGTAATATCTTCAAAGGCGAGCAGGCCGTGACGGTTGCGGCGTTGCAGGAACCGCGCCTCGCGCCGGCAGAGCGGACATTCGCCGTCGTATAACAATTTGAAGCGCCATTGATTCATCACCTTGGAAGGTAACGCCGGAATGAACCGGTTGCACAATAAAAAATTAGACTGCGCCACGCTCCGGCGTTTGAAACCTGCATGTCACCGGCACTTTGATTAATTGTTTAAGGTTTTGGTCTTAAGGTTGGTTGCCTCTCGCCAGATTCGGCGGCAGGCGAATGGATCAGTTTCAATTGTTTGTTCCCTTTAAGGCCCCCTCGCTTCTCTGATTGATTTTTTTGGCGACTTGGATGAGCTTGCGATTTAACTTGGTTAAATTGATGGTTTTTGACCATTATTGTCCTATGAGGAAAATCAAGCTCGAACCGAAGCGGAAGCCAGCGGTGCTCAAAGCCAGACCACCCGCCAAATCCAAGCGGGCCTCCGCCCTGCTGCCACTGGCCACGGGCCAGATCTGGCGTGTGGGAGAACAGAATCTTCAGGTGGGACTCATCGGCAAACTGCTGGTGCATTATAAACTGGCCGCGCCAAACGCCGTCCGGATCTCCAATTCGGTCGGTGGTCGTACTGCAGTGGAAAAATATTTAAAGAACAACAAGGCGGTGCTGTTGAAAACCGTCCGGGCCGACACGGTCAAGTTCTGACAAAATTTGTTTGCGCTGTGGCAATTCGGTGCGCGCCTTCCTTCCCAATAAACGCGGTTCGCCTTTAGTGTCCTCCCAATCTTCCCACTTTGATCATCAAGATCGCCATGCCGCTGGCGAACATTACGCTGGTAAATAGGGTGATAAAAAAAACGTTCATTCGCCGCCGCCGCAGATCCCGCGGCAAGGTGGGAAACAAAATTTTTCCGAGATGTTGCATGGTGTAGTTTTGATTTATTGCAATTTCCGCATTCCAAGTCGCCAGCTTAATATCGGGCACGGCGGTTGACCGCCACCAACAGGCTCATTCCACCCAAAAAGGAAAGCCAAATGACGCTGGGTTCGGGAACCGGGGTGATGGTCGTTCCGGGGACAATAAAACTATTTTGGGACGAAAAATTATAATTGTTCGGAAAATTGGGGGTCACCAGCGCATAACTGATGCTGGGGATCGGGCCGTTTGGGCTTGTACCACCCGGTGGGATTGAGCCCAGGTCAATTTCAACCAGGTTCTGGACCAAGGTGGAAGCTGCGCCGATCTGAATCCCGACTCCATACATAACCTGGCCGGAATTTTCGAGGCACAAACCCGGGAAGTTGTTTATGACGCCCACCGTGGAGGCAGCGCCATTGACCGTGCTGATTTGAAACAGATCCGTGTTGTTGGCGTTGATCCCGCCATCCGTGTCATAAAGGTTGCCATCGGCGGCAAAGCGGATATTTTGTCCCGAATTGCCGAGCAGGCTGTTGTTGAAGTTACCGACCAGCGCGGCTTGGCCGTTGGCGGTGTTGATCGTGTAAAGCGAGCTTTGCGTCGCCCCGTAAAGCGTTCCATCCGGGGCAAAAGCCAGCGATTCGATGCCGCCAACGCTGAAGGAAACGCTGCTCAAGGTGGCTCCATTAGCCGGGTTCAAGGTCACCAGTGAGGACGAATTGACAATGCCATATAACGTCCCGTTCAATGCAGTGGCGATGTCATTGAAAAGTGTTCCGCCTTCGCTGCCCAGTTGCGTGAAGCTGCCGTCCAGCAAATTGACTGTTCCAAAAAGATTTTGACTTTGGTTGAACTCCATCGCATACGCCTGCTGCGCGGAGGCAGCCGCAGGGAGCCAAACCGATCCCGCCAGAATGCAAAGCCCCGCTTTGATGGCCGTTTGAATGATACCGGCGGATATTGGTTCAAAAACAGCCCACCCACGGGGGTTCCGAAAAGTTTCGGCATGTTTATTGTTAGTCATAGTTTTGCTCTTAAAGGTTTTAATGTTCGGAACATTTGTTTTCCGCATTTTTTATGGCTCAAGACAAATCTCATATATCGTCCGATTACGAAAAAGCTTTAGCAATTTAAGTTCCAATTTTTGAAACGGAGTTTTAATCCTGGTTAAATCGTTGGTTCTATTGAGGTTTCACCGCCATGGCTGGGTCCATTTAAATCAAAAGTCGCCAGCCTTCGGATGCCTAATATAAGTGACGCGGTGTTATCCGATGCCCAATTGCTGGACGTTGCGTCGCCGCGAATCAGCCAAATTCGAGCCGATAATGTTTCGCTTGCTTCCGCAGCCGACCATTAAAACTGATTGAAAATTCCCGCCGCACGCGGCACATTCGGTTCATGCAAAGTGTATTTACCGGGACCGTTTACGTGGTGCGCGACAACATTGACACGGATCAAATCATCTCCGCTCAATTTCTGAACCTCGTGCCGACCATCGCCGAGGAATATGAGAAGCTCGGCAGCTACGCCCTCGATGGCCTGCCCAAATCGCTTTACCCGATCCGCTACGTCAAGGAAGGCCAGCTCGACAGCGATTATCCCATCGTCGTCGGCGGGAAAAATTTCGGCTGCGGCAGCTCACGCGAACACGCGCCGATCGCGCTGGGCTCGGCCAACTGCCAGCTCGTGCTCGCCGAAAGTTTTGCGCGCATTTTTTTCCGCAACTGCGTCGCCACCGGCGAATTGTATCCGTGCGAGATCACCGAGCGCCTCTGCGACATGCTGAAGACCGGCGACGTGGTGACCGTGGACCTCGACGCCGCGACCGTCACCGTCAAGGCCACCGGCAAGGTGTTTCATTTCAAACCGCTCGGCGACGTTCGCCCGGTGGTGGATGCCGGAGGCATTTTTAATTACGCCCGCGCCAGCGGAATGATTGCGAAGTAACATTCGTAAATGAACTTGCTGCCAAGTCCCCGTTCGCTCCAAAGGCGTCCGGGGCTTTTCCTTTTGTCGAAACGAAAACCGCTGAATGGAATCAAGGTCGTCCGCACCTGCTCCGCGCCCAATCATCCCGAAGGCTACGCGCTGACGATTTCCAAAAGCGGAATCGAGATTACATTCCGCGATCCCGGCGGCCTGCGGGCGGCGACGGCGACGTTGCGGCAATTGCTCCGCGAATACGGCCGCCGCCTGCCCTGCCTGCGCATCCGCGACTGGCCGGACTTTGCCCGTCGCGGCGTGATGTTGGACATCTCGCGCGGCCGCGTGCCGAAGTTGGAAACCTTGCTCGACCTCGTGGAAAAGCTTTCCGATTTCAAAATTAACGAGTTGCAGCTTTACACCGAGCACACGTTTGCCTACCAAAAATACAAATCCGTCTGGCAAAGCTGGGGTGCGTTAACGGCCAAGGAAATTCAAATCCTCGACGCGCGCTGCCGCGAGCTCGGCATTGACCTGGTGCCGAACCAGAATTCGTTCGGCCACCTGCGCCATTTTCTCGCCGACCCGCGCCTGAAAACACTTGGAGAACTTTCCGAACCTTACGAGGCCGAGACGAAGGATTTTCTCCGCCGCCCGGCCACGCTCGCCCCGAATCATCCCGGCACCCTGCCCTTTCTGCGCGGCCTTTACGACGAATTGCTTCCGAATTTTTCCAGCGAGTTCTTCAACATCGGCGGCGACGAGACCTGGGACCTGGGCAGAGGCCGGAGCAAAAAACTGTGCGAAACCAAAGGCAAAGGCCGCGTCTATCTTGATTTCCTAAACAAGATTCACCACGAAGTTTCGGCGAGAGACAAGCGGATGATGTTCTGGGGGGACATTATTTTAAAATACCCGAAGTTGATTTGTGAACTGCCGGAAAAAGTCATTGCTTTGAACTGGGGTTACGAAGCCAGCCATCCTTTTGCACAAGAAGCGGCGCGGTTTGCGAAGGCCAAAATTCCATTCTACGTCTGTCCCGGCACGTCAACCTGGCAAAGCCTCATCGGGCGGCATGACAACGCGCTGACCAATCTCCGCGCCGCCGCCAAGGCCGGAAAAAAGTTTGGTGCCATCGGTTTTCTCAACAGCGACTGGGGTGACGGCGGCCATCCGCAGCCGCTGGCCGTGAGCTGGCCGTTGTTCGCCGCCGGCGCTGCGCTGGCTTGGAATTCCAGAAAGCTCGACGAGCGACAACTCCTTGCCGTCTTGAGCCGCGATGTGTATGAAGACTCGACCGGCAGGATTGCCGGGGCTGGGTTTAAGTTGGGGTTTGCCCATCAGAAACTGGAGATGAAGGCGGCGAATGAAACGCCGCTCGGCACGGCCATCGCCGCCCCGAAGCCGGCAGAGCGCGAACTGTTTTGCCGGAGCGGGTTGAAATGGTTCACCAAAATTCCGGCGAAGAACATTCTCGCAACGATGAAGGAAATTCAGAAACACAGGACCGTCTTGCGGCGCGCTCGACCAGAATCAGCGGCGGGAAAAATTCTAATGGCAGAACTTGATTTGGCGGCGCGGATGGCGGAGCAGTCGTGCCAATTCATGTTGTGGCAACAGTCGGTTGCCGCCGGGAAAACGTCCGTGGCGAAAATGCAGGCGCGGCAGGGTGTCCACGAACTGCGAGAGCTGCGGCGGGATTTCAACGCCTGCTGGCCGTTGCGGAACAAGGCCACCACAAAGCATTGTTCGCCGTTTTTACAGTGGCGGATGGAGGATTATCAAACTTTACAGGGGTTGAGATGACGGGACTCAAATTTCAAAACAGAAGGTTCCTCACACCTTCTCCGGCCTTCATTTACCTTTAACCTCCCACGCATCGCGCAGGCCGTCGCCGATAAAATTCAAGGCGAGCAGTGTCGTCACCAGCACGCCACCCGGAAAGACGATCAGCCACCAGTAGATGCGGATGGGGTTGATCTGCGAGACGCCCTCCGAGATGAGCGTTCCCCAACTGGCCATCGGCGGCTGCACGCCGAGGCCAAGGTAGCTTAAAAACGATTCATAAAGGATGATCGCCGGCATCGTCAGCGCGAGGTAGGTGATGACGACGCCGAATATGTTCGGGATGATGTGGCGCGCGAGAATCCAATGTGGTTTTGCGCCAAGCGTGCGGCTGGCCTCGACGAAGGCGCGCGTCCGCAGCGACAAAACCTGTCCGCGCACGATGCGCGCCATCGTGAGCCAGGAAACGGCACCCAGCCCGACGAACAAAAGAATCAGCCGCAGTCCGCTGGCAAGCGCGGGAGAATTTTCGATGAGGCGTGACTGCTTTAACAGCTCGCCGAGTGTTGTGACCAGAACGATGACAAAGATGATTGAAGGCAGCGAATAGAGAACGTCAACGATCCGCATCAAAATGTCGTCGGTTTTTCCGCCGACATAACCGGCTATCGCACCCCATAAAACCCCGATGACCAGGCTGACCAGCGTGCCGACCACGCCGACGAGCAGTGAAATTTGCGCGCCAAAAAGCATACGAGAGAAAATGTCACGGCCATGAACGTCCGTGCCAAACCAATGCTGTGCGTTCGGCGGCGTAAATTGCGCGTCGGAAAGATTGTTTGGATTGTGAAGTTGCGCGAAATGCGGGCCGGCCGCCTTCAAAAGCACCGGCCAGGCGGCAATCGCCACCAGCAAAAAGGCGAGAAAACACGCGCTCAAAACGGCCGGTCGGTTTTTTTTGAACCGCCGCCACGCGCGCCGGTTCGGCGAAGAGTGTTGTTGAATTTCCTCACTCATATTTCACGCGCGGATCAAGCAGGGTGTAGGAGAAATCCACAATCAGGTTCAGGCCGATGAGCAGCACCGCGTAGAGCAACGCCAGGTCAACGGTCATCATGTAATCCGAATTGATCGAGCTGTTGATGAAAAAAACCCCGATGCCGGGAATCTGAAAAATGTTTTCAATGACGAACGAGCCGGTCAGCAAATCCGCGAGCATCGGGCCGGAATAGGAAACGACCGGCAGGATGGCGGTGCGGACGGCGTGCTTCAGCAGCAGCCGGGTTTCGCCTAGTCCCTTCGCGCGGGCGGCAGTGACGAATTCGGATTGCATCGCGGTCAGCATCCCCTCGCGGAACAGGCGCGCGATTTTCCCGGCGAAAAACAAACCCAGCGCAATCGTCGGCAGAACCATGTGCAGCGGCGATTCCCAGAGTGCGACGGGAAACCAGTTTAATTTGATGCAAAAAACCAGGATCAAAACCGGCGCGACGACGAATCCCGGCACGCACACGACGAGCACGGCCAGAAAACTGCCGGCGTAATCCCCCCAGCGTCCGCGCCGGGCGGCGGTGATAAAGCCGAGCGGCAGCCCCACGCCCAGCGCGAAGCCGAACGCCAGTGCGCCCAGCGTCATCGAGACCGGCAGGCCCTGCGCGATGATGTCGCTGACGCAATGGTTGCGGTATTTGTAGGAGACATCGAAGCTCGCGGGCGCGTGATGCCACTGGCCGCCGGCGTCCTTTTCCCAGACCAGGCCGAAATAGCGCAGGTATTGTTTCCAGACCGGCTCATCCAGATGATAGGTCGCCATCAGGTTCCGCTCGATTTCCGGCGAGGCCGGCGCGCGCTCGCGGTCGAACGGGCCGCCGGGCGCGAGATGCACCAGCCCAAATGCCAGCGCGCTGAAGAAGATCAGCAGCGGAACCGAAAATGCCAGGCGTTTGACAAAATACATCGGCGACTATTTAACCGCAGAGACCCGGCCATGCAGAGAAAAATTATTCAACTGGCGATGTCTGGCCGCATCCACCTGAACCACCTTGGCGTCAATCAAAACCGCGCTCGTGAGCAAGCGAACCTTCGTCGCATCCTTGACCACATGATAATTCGAAATCAAATAACCATCGTCCGTGATGAAACACCGTGCCGGTGAGACCTTTTGTCAAAACTACGGACTGACCCTGCACGAAACAATACAGCAGGATTAAAGATTCAGCCAAACCCAATCGCCTTTAGATATTTCAACCGAACCTGAATCTCTCAAACCGATTTGACCACTATCGTCCGTTTCATTCCAGCCAATAGAGTAGAGCAAAAATTTCTCGTCATTCGTCCGGCGATAATGCAATGGTATTCCACCAATGATGTCATGCGGAATTTGGGAAATGAAATCTGGTATAAGAGCGTCACGGTCTTCGTGAGCACGGTGCCGGACAGTTTGATCAATTCGTTTTGCAGCTCCGCGATCTGTTCCTTGACCTGCGCTGCCCGTCTCAATTGCGATGGAGTAAGATGAAAAATACTCATGACCCAAACATTAACCGGCATAGCCGGATTGAGTCAACGCTACAGAACCATGCGACTGGCGTGCGTCTCGCCGATGCAGTTTTAGCTGTGTTCATCCCGTCTGCACATACGCCTCTGGTTGCTCCGCGCAACATCGCGCCGGCGGTGCGACGGGCTCCCGTCTGCAGCTCGGTGGCGGCCCGTCGCTCTCCGGCTGCGTTTCGCTATGCGCTCCTCTCCGCCCTCGGCACAACTTGCCCCGCTCGCCGAACCGCAGACCGAAGCTGGGTTAAACCACATTTCCAGCCGGTAAATTTAATCGAAGGCTGCTTTGGATTTGTTTACGCCAACCCTTCATTACCTGCGCCTGCTCAGCGTATTCCGGCCATTTTGAGACGGCACCCCGAACTTCCTCAATAATGGCCTTCGCCCGACCCCGTTTCATCAAGGCGCTTTTGCCGCAGGCGCGAAAATCAGCCAGCGTGAATCCATCGTGTTTGCCGTTCATCGTCATCTGATGCCGGGCGGTCCAGTCACCACCCGGGTTGTAGCTGTAAATCACGTCAAAGGCCGGCGCGAGTGACCAGCGCCCCGTCTTGTCCATCAAGAAGGCGATGTTCTTGACGTGGTCGTCTTGATTGCGCGCGATGATGTTGAATGCCATGCGTCGGAATTGCTCCTCCACGGTTGCCATCGGCAAATTCAACTGCCGGATGACTAGGAACGCCTGCTCGTAGGCATACGCGCCCGCAGTGTTAAAATCAAAATGTGCCAGCGCACAAAGTGATTGCATGTGCAATTTCTCACCGCCTTCAAGCCGATCAAAACGCCGGGTCATGAAATGACGCCGACCGCCTTCTTCCAGCAAGCGGCATTCACTCATGGTGATGCCCGCCGCCTTCGCCATCAGGTAATACGCATATTCAATCGCCCCGTAACCCTTTGGATCTTCGAGTTCCTTGTCTTTGTTGCCGGTGACGCCGTCAAATTTCAGCAGCCAGTAATCGAATCCTTGTCCTGCCGTGATCTGCCCCGAACGAACTTCATTGGTTTCACGGTTCCACGCGATGACCGCCTTGGCTCGCGCGCCGCCGGCGGATGTGCCGACCCGCAGGATGTCGTTCAAGGCATTTTTCCGGCTCGCGCTGGCAAAAGTGGTTTTCAGATTCTTGCGATGGCTTAAAACTTCCGAGGCCAGT
>Ga0302319_10004747_pt1 | contig 27733 bp, 21 predicted proteins | sample Bog_T0_2_FD_203319 | JGI IMG/M metagenome (GOLD analysis project Ga0302319, IMG submission 203319) | Peat permafrost microbial communities from Stordalen Mire near Abisko, Sweden - Bog_T0_2 | ecosystem: Environmental > Terrestrial > Soil > Wetlands > Peat | place: Sweden: Abisko, Stordalen Mire... | reverse complement strand
AAGGTGTCGATCAGAAAGCAAAGGAACAATAACAATACATAAGAGATCACTGTAAAGCTGATTGATCGAATACGAACTGGCGCGGACCTGCCGATTTTCTCCGTGAGCTTCTTGATCATCTTTGCGCGGAGCTCGGGCGCCATGGTCCGATCGGAGCTTTCCGGAAGCTTCCAACGGAGGCTGGAATCTGACGGCGCCGCAGCGGCGGGAGGAGGGAGAGGTAGAGGTGGAACCTGTGCAGGAGTCGCGGTGGTTGCCCGAGAGCCGCCCTGTTTGGAGGGAAGCGGTTCCGGGTTCACCCCCGGCGGAAGGCTTTCACCCCCGGTGGTGGTTTTCACCGAGTCAATGTCCTGCTTGACCTCCGACGCCGCCTGGTAGCGGGCGGATGGGTTCTCCTGCAAAGCTCGAAGAACGATCTCGTCGAGCCGGACGTCCACCTGGACCTTCTGGCTCGGTGGCGTGCAGGCCCCGCGTGGAGGCGCGCCGGTCAGGATTTCATAGAGCGTGGCCCCGAGGGCGTAAATGTCGGCGCGATGATCCAACGGCAGCCCATCCCTTTGCTCGGGAGCCATGTATTCGGGCGTTCCGAGTGGCGCGTCGCTCCGAGTCAGGCTCGGTTCTTCCTTTTTGCGCGGTCCACCTTCGAGAGCCTTGGCGAGCCCGAAATCGGCGACCTTGGCCCGTCCATCCCTTGACGAGATGAGGATATTGGAGGGTTTGATATCCCGGTGAATAATGCCCTCGCCGTGGGCGTAATGTAATGCGGCGCAAACCTGGGAGACGACTTCCAGCGCGCCCGGGAGATCCAGGCCCCCGTTTTTGAGCACCGTGTGGATATCCGCGCCATCGATCAACTCCATCACGATGTAGGGATGCCCGTCGGAGTTCCGGCCAAAATCGAAAACCTTGACGATGTTTGGATGATCGAGCGCGGCCATCGCCCTGGCCTCCCTCTGGAACCGCGTGAGCGCCTCCGGGTGGGCGGCATTCATGATCTGGGGAAGCACCTTGATCGCCACCTCGCGATCCAGCCGCGTGTCCGTCGCCCGATAGACCGCGCCCATGCCGCCGCGCCCGAGCAATTTGGTGATTCGGTAGCGGCCTTCCAGGGTGGAGTCCAAGGCCTGCGGCTCCGGCGCCTCCCAGTGTCCGCGTGGCCGCTGCGGGGTCGGAACCGGCAGGCCCCATTGGTCGGGCTCCGCCGGCTGCATCACACCGGCCAGCAGGCAGCGTGGGCAAAGGCCTTCCGGCGCGGTCGGCGGAAGCGGCTGCTCGCAGGATTTGCAGGTGTGATTCTGTGCCATCACAGCATACCCGGCGTTTTGGCGGAGAATGGTTCCAGGAAATTTTTAATCTTTATGAGGCAAGCGCCGAAAACAGCGCGCGTATCTCGTCCTCCACAGCAGCAGGATCGATGAGAGTCGCGGCGATTTCGCTCCTCACGAGCTGACCAAAGCGGAGCTTGAGACGATGCACGGTGGATTTGAGCCCGCCCGGCTCCAGGCCGAGTGCGCGGGCCGTCTCGGCCTGATCGCCGTGCGCGGCTTCGCCGGTGAGCCACGGCTTGAGCAGGTCGAAGCGCGCGCCTTTGCCATCGGCCTCATACTCGGCCCGCAGGGCGGCCAGCGCGCGCGCCAGCAGGGTCGTGGCCCAGGCGCGGTCGAAGGCCGCGTCCGGCGTCAGCGTGGCGTGATCGGGCAGGGCAAGGCCGGGCGAGGTGTCGGTTCCTTCCGAGAGCTGGACCGGTTCCGCGCCACCACCCCGCTTGAGACGAGAATCGCGCGCCCGGCGGTGCGAGAGAAAATGTTTCACCGCGCCGAGAAGATAGGAGCGAAAACGACCGCCCTCGCGCTCGACTCGCGCCAGCGGGTCGCCATCGAGGAGCGATGCAAAGAATTCATGCGCGACCTCGCGAGGCTCCGTCTCGCGCTCGCTGATCGCCAGAAAGGCCACAATCGTTTCGTAGTAAGCAGAGCAAAGCTCGCCCAGCGCCTCGCGAGCTTCAGGCGAGCGCCCGCGAGCGGCCAGCACCTGCGTCCAGCGCGTGTCGCAAAACGCAACAGGCGGCGCGGGCGCCGGGCCCGGTTCCGGAGTTCCCTCCGTGCCGTCCGGATGGTCCGCCTGATGGATCGGCGTCAACCGGGGAGATTTGCGTTCTCCGGGATTGGGCCGTGTCGAGAGCGGATCCATCGCGGCAGGCTGCTTATCCAATTTTCGAGGGCAACTCAAGCTCCATCACCGGCGGATTGATCCTGGATTTACCTGGATTTGGCCGGATTCCCCCTGGCCCATGCGCTCGGGGATGCGCGCCCCCGAGCTTTCCGGCCTCCTGAACATTCACCCACGCGTGACTTGCGCGGACTTCTGTCCCGACTTATCTCTTTAGCCCCTAAAATCCGCCCACATGATAAACTGGATCATCAAAAAGGTCATCGGTTCGAAGAATGCGCGCCTCGTGAAGAGCTTGCGCCCCACGGTCGTGCGCATCAACGAACTGGAAGCGGAATTCCAAAAGCTGTCCGATGAGGAGCTTCGCGCCAAGACGGCGGCCTGGAAAGAGCGGCTGGCGAAGATCGATGACGAAAACGAGCAGCAGATCGTGCTCGATGAGATCCTGCCCGAAGCCTTCGCGGCCGTAAAGAACGCGGCGCGCCGGATGTGCGGGTCGACGTTCAACGTCTGCGACCAGCCTTATACCTGGAACATGGTGCATTTCGACGTGCAGCTCGTCGGCGGCATTTGCCTCCACCGGGGAATGATCGCGGAAATGGCCACGGGCGAAGGCAAAACGCTGGTCGCGACGCTCCCGCTCTTCCTCAACGCGCTGACCGGAAAAGGGGCGCACCTGGTGACGACGAACGATTACCTGGCGCGGCGCGACGGCGAGACGATGGGGCAGCTTTACAAATTCCTCGGCTTGACGACCGGAATCATTCAGCACGATCAATATCCCACGGAACGCCGCGACCAGTACCACTGCGACGTCACCTACGGGATGAACTCGGAATTTGGGTTCGATTACCTGCGCGACAACGGCATGGCCACCTCCAAGGAGCAGCAGGTGCAGCGCGGCTACCATTTCGCCATCGTGGACGAGGTGGACTCCATCCTCATCGACGAGGCGCGCACCCCGCTCATCATCAGCGGACCCGCGACGGTCTCGACGCATCAGTACGACAAATTCAAGCCGCTCGTGGATCAGCTCGTCAAAAAGCAGACGATGCTGTGCAACCGGCTGACCTCCGAGGCGGAAGAACTGTGGACGCAGGGGAAGACGGAGGAATTCGGCGTGAGAATGGTCAAGGTGAAGCTCGGCCATCCGCGGAACAAGGGCCTCCTTCGCGCGATGGAAGATCCGGAAAAGCGCCGGGTGATCGACAAAACGGAGCTCTCGTATCACACGGACACCCGGAAGGAGGAGTATTTCGCCCTCAAGGAGGAGCTGTTCTTCGTCATGGACGAGCGCGCGCACGAGGCGGACCTGAGCGAGCAGGGCCGGCTTTTCATGAACCCGGACGACCCGGATACCTTCGTCCTCCCCGACCTGATCACGCAGTTCGCGGATATCGACAGCTCGACCACGCTCACCGAACAGGAGAAACTGGAGGAAAAGAAAAAGCGGCAGGCGTTTTGCGATCACCAGGGCGAACGCATCCACAATATCTCGCAACTGCTGAAGGCCTACTGCCTCTTCGAGAAAGACGTGCAGTACGTGGTGGATGAGGGGAAGGTCGTGATCGTGGATGAAAACACGGGGCGCAAGATGACCGGACGCCGCTGGAGCGACGGCCTCCACCAGGCGGTGGAAGCCAAGGAGGGCGTGCAAATCGACCGTGAGACACAAACCCTGGCGACGATCACGATTCAGAACTATTTCCGCCTCTACTTCAAACTGGCCGGCATGACTGGCACCGCCGAGACCGAAGCCAACGAGTTCTCGGACGTCTATAAACTGGATGTAGCCGTCATCCCCACGAACATGCCCTGCGTGCGCAAGGACATGAACGACTTTATCTACAAGACGCGGCGGGAGAAGTTCAACTCGGTGGTCAAGGAAATCGTGGCCGCGCACGGACGGCAGCAGCCGGTGCTCGTCGGCACCGTGAGCGTGGAAGCCAGCGAGGTGCTCAGCCGCATGCTCAAGCGGGAGAAGATTCCGCACGCGGTGCTGAACGCCAAATACCACATGCAGGAAGCGGAGATCATTTCCCGCGCGGGCCAGCCGGGCCAGGTGACCATCTCCACGAATATGGCGGGCCGCGGCACCGACATCAAACTCGGCCCCGGCGTCACCGATGTCGGCGGCCTGTATGTGATCGGCACCGAGCGCCACGAATCGCGGCGCATCGACCGGCAGCTCCGTGGGCGCTGCGCGCGCCAGGGAGACCCGGGCCTCTCGCGTTTCTACGTCTCGTTCGAAGACGATCTGATGCGCAATTTCGGCGCGGCGGATCGGATGACGAAAATGATGGAGCGCTTCGGCCTCGAGGAAGGCCAGGAGCTGGAGCATCCGTGGCTGAACAAATCGGTCGAGACCGCGCAGAAACGGGTCGAGCAGCGGAACTATATGATCCGCAAGCGATCGCTCGATTACGACGACGTGATGAACAAGCAGCGCGAAGTCGTTTACTACTTCCGCAACGAAGCGATCAACTCCGAGGAACCGCGGCCCCTGCTCTGGGAAGTGATCGACGAAGCGATTCCGCTGAAAGTGTCCGAATTTCTTCCCGAGGACGGCGAAGACCGCAATCCGCAGGGGCTTCTGCACTGGGTCAACGTGACGTTCCCGATGGGTCTGACCGCGGAAGCGACAGAGTTCGACAAGAAAACGCCCCAGGAGGTCAGCGAATTCCTGATTGAACGCGTGAAGCGGACCTACGAGCTCAAATGCGCCCACGAACCCGCCGAAGCGGTGCGCTACCTGGAGCGGAATATCATCCTCAACGCCGTGGACCGGCTCTGGCAGGAGCACCTCTATGCGACGGATTCCCTCCGCGAGGCCGTGTCTCTCCGCGCGTATGCGCAGAAGGACCCTCTGATCGAATACAAGACGGAGGCCTACGACATGTTCACCGAGCTGATGGCGAACATCAAAGGCGAGATCCTTCACAACCTCTTCCGCTCGACCTCGAACCTGGAGTCGTTCGGCGAATTCCTGCGCAACCTTCCGCAATTCCTGATCCGCAGCGATGAGACCGGCACGCAGACTGCGGAGCCATCGGGAGATTCCCAAGACGGAGAGGGGCGCGAAACACTGAAGCCTCCCACTCCACAGGAGCCCCCGCCGTCCATCGACGACGCCATCGCCTCCCAGCGCCCGCCTCCTCGCGACGCCTCGAAAGTGGGCCGCAACGAGCCCTGCCCCTGCGGAAGCGGCAAGAAATTCAAGAACTGCTGCGGCCGGGTGGCCTAAAAACACCACGCGCGGGGCCTTCTTCCTTCCAGTCCAATGGACAAACCCGAAATGCGCCGCGACCCGCTGACCGAAGCGTGGACCATTTTCTCCGCGGCGCATCCGCTTCCTCCGGCGTTCCGCTCGGTCCTGGAGGAACCGGCGCCTCCGAGCCCGTTCACCGCGGGAAACGAGCGCTTCGTGCCGCAAGCGCTCTACTCGGCCGCGAAGTCGGAGGGCGGGGGCTGGCAGGTCCGCGTGGCGCCGAATCGCGCGCCCATCCTTCAGATTGAGGGCGATCCCACGCCGCAAAGCGATGGATTTTACGATCGCATGGACGGCGTCGGGGCGCATGAGGTCATTGTGGAGGAGCCCGGGCCCGGCGCCCTGGAGACCCTGCCCCTGGGCGATATCGAGAAGGTGATCGTGGCCTGGAAATCGCGCATGCTCGACCTGATGAAAGACCCGCGGATGCGCTCGTTCACGATCATCAAGAACGTCGGCGCCCCGGCGGGCGCGCGCGTCGGGCACAGTGTGAGCCAGCTTCTGGCCATGGCGGTGGCGCCGCCGCTGCTGCGGAAGAAGCTGCAGGTTTGCCAGGCATTCTTCGCTGCCCGGAAGCGGTCGATTTTCTCGGACATCCTGCGGGAGGAAGTGCGGGCGGGCACGCGCCTCGTCTATGAAAACAACGGCTTCACCGCTTTCTGCCCCTATGCCTCGCGGGCGCCCTTTGAACTCGCGATTTATCCCAAGCGGCAGTGCGCGGATTTTCACGGCCTGACGGACCAGGAGATCGCGCAATTGGCGGATACTCTCAAGACGGCGCTGGGGAAACTGAACCGGGCGCTCGACCATCCGCCCTACAATCTCATGCTCTTCACCGCGCCCACGCGAACGCCGCGCCGGGACCACTGGACGACCATCGACGCCGATTTCCGATGGCACATCGAAATCCTGCCCCGCGTTTACCTCCAGGGAGGCGCGGAACTCAGCACCGGGTGCTGGATTAACAGCATCTGGCCCGAAACCGCCGCGGAATATCTGCGCGCCATTGCCATCTCCGAATGACCGGCCGCCAGGTTTTTTACGAGGGCCGCGTCCAGGGAGTGGGCTTCCGGTTCACGGTCAAGCAGCGCGCGCGCGGCTACGACGTGGTGGGCTGGGTGCGCAATCTCGAGGATGGCCGAGTGGAACTCCTGTGCAGCGGCGAACGTGAAGAAGTGGAGGCATTTCTGGAAGCCATTGCGGAAAGCGAATTGAAGAGCCACATCAAAAATGCCACCGTCATTCCGATCCCTCCCCTGACCGGCGCGCGGGGTTTTGACATCGCGCGCTAAACAGCGTTGCGTTACGCGCGTTCCTGAGAATAAACCTAACTTATCACCCAGCGCCCCACCCGGACCGAATCGCCTTCCCCCCTTCCCTGTGTCCACCCCCGCAATCTCCATCCAGAATCTGACCAAGGAGTTTCCCATTCCTTTCAAACGGGAGAGGGTTACCGCCGTAAAGGATATCTCGCTGGCCGTCGAACCAGGCCAGGTCTATGGCCTTCTGGGACCGAACGGTTCGGGCAAGAGCACGACCATGAAGATCGTCCTGGGTCTGGTGACGCCTACCGCGGGAAAGACCGAGATTTTCGGGCGCGACTCCACGGATGTCGATAGCAGGGAAGACGTCGGATTTCTCCCTGAGAACCCGTATTTCTACAAGTACCTGACCGGAGAGGAAACGATGCATTTTTACGGGAAGCTCTGCGGCCTCAAAGGGGCCAGACTGCGCGAGCGGTCCAGGGAATTGCTCAGCCTGGTGGGATTGGAGGAGGCCGCGGACCGCCGGCTCGGCGGTTATTCCAAGGGCATGCTGCAGCGGATCGGGCTGGCCCAAGCGATGGTCCAGGAACCGCGCCTGCTCGTGCTGGACGAACCGACGGCGGGCGTCGATCCGGCGGGATCCCGGGAGATCCGCGATCTCATCCTTGATTTCAAGAAACGCGGCATCACTGTGCTGCTCTGTTCCCACTTGCTCGGCCAGGTCCAGGAAATCTGTGACCGGATCGGCATTTTGCATCGCGGGGTGCTCGTCCGTGAAGGCCGGCTGGATGATTTGATTTCGATCCAAAACCAGACGGAGATCATCCTCGAGAATGCTTCGCCCGAATTGCTGGCGGAAATCCAGTCTTTGGTCACGCAAACGCCGGCTCGCATCCTGGATCAGCGCCGGCATCATACCACGCTGGAACGTTACTTTCTGGAAGTCACGGGCTCAAAATAACCGATGAACGCACTCCCCACTGCCACCCGGCATCAGGTCTTCTCTCCGGCGCGCATCGCGGCCATCGCGTCCAACACCCTGCTCGAGCTCATCCGGCTGAAGGTCTTCTATTTCATGCTGATCTTCGGCCTGATCGTGATCGGTGTTTCGCCTTTCCTGGCCAAGCTGACCTTTCAGGAGCAATTCCAGGTCCTCAAGGATGGGGCGCTCGGTGCGATGACCATCTTCACCTGGCTGTTGGCGGTGCTTTCGACCGCGATGCTGCTGCCCAAGGATATCGAGGACCGCACCCTCTACACCATCCTGGCCAAACCCGTGCCCCGGTTCGAATACCTTCTGGGCAAACTGGTCGGGGTGCTACTCCTGCTCTTCGTCGCGATTTCACTGATGACTGCGCTCTTCGTGGTCGTTCTCAAGCTCAAGGAAGTCAGCGCGATCTGGGAGGTTACGCGCACCGCCTCGCCTGGCGCGCTCCAGGAACAGATCGACAGTATTCGCGCGCACACCTTCACCCTGAACCTGATTCCGGGAATCATCTTCATTTATCTCGAGGCCAGCCTCTGCGCTTCGCTCACCCTCCTGATTTCGACCTTCGCTTCGTCCTCGATTTTTACGATCATGATTTCGGTCGTCATCTTTATCATCGGGCATGTGCAGCCGATTGCCCGCGAGTATCTGCTGGCCTCGCACGGCGTCAGCGCGGCCACGAAAATCTGGCTTTCGCTGGTTTCTTTGCTGATTCCGGATCTCACGGCGCTCAGCTTGGTGGATGACATTGCCGCGGGAACCGCGGTCTCGCTGATCCTTTTTTCCAAGATCGCCGCGTTGGGAAGCATTTATATCGCCGTTTATTTCCTCGTCGGCTATTTTGTCTTCTCGACCAAGGAATTATGAAACTGCGCCGGCCCATTATTGCCGTGATTATGCTGCTGGCGTTTGGCGCGGCGAGGCTCCCATTCGAGGAACGGCTTTCGACCGAGTTGCGAACCGCTCATTTTCATTTGGCGCGGCTGGACCTGGATATGCGGGAGCAGCTCGGGCAGATGGGATTTCTGGCGGCGCTGAGCGGAATCCGGGCGCCGGTGGCCGACGCCTTCTATCTCCTCGCCTATGCCGCCTGGGAAAATGTCCAGTGGGGCCGCATGAAGCTGGATTACGACGTGGTCACCTCCTTGCAGCCGCGCTGCGAGCTGTATTGGCAAACGGCAGGCTGGCAAATGGCCTACAACGCCAGCGCCGCGGCGATTAACGACCGCAATCAGCCGCGGGAAGCGTTGCGCCTGAAAGCGCAGCGGGAGTATTTCAAGCTCGGCGAAGACTATCTGCTGCACGGGATCACGAACAATCCCGACAAGCCCACCATTTACAACGATCTGGGCATGCTTTATCGCGACAAACTGAAAGAGCATTGCAAGGCCTCCGAGATCTACAGAATATACGCGAAACTTCCCGGGGCTCTCGCCTATGGAGAGCGCTTCTCCGCTTACGAACTGGCGCAGTGCCCCGGGCACGAGCAGGAAGCGTATGCAAGACTGGTGGAACTTTACAATCGCGGCGAAAAGGAGCATTTACCAACCCTGTTGAAATGGATCACTATATTGCAGGAGAAATTGAATATTCCGGCGGACAAGAGGGTCCATATGCCCCCGCAGGAAATCATCACTATTCCGGGGGACAGCAAGTTCAATAAAACCCCCGCCAAACCCTGATATGCGATTCGCGATTTTCGGCGACATCCACGCCAACCTCGAGGCCCTGAAGGCTGTCCTCGCCGATGCCGAAAAGCATGAAGTCACCCACTATGTCTGCCTGGGGGATATCGTGGGCTACAACGCCAATCCTCACGAGTGCCTGGAGATCGTTCGCGAGCTCGACTGCCCGGTGGTGAAAGGAAACCACGACGAACAGGCGTCCATTTCCCAGGAACTCGAAGGCTTCAATCCCCTGGCCGAGGAGGCGATCAACTGGACGCGGCGCAAGCTGACCGAAGAGGACAAGCAATGGCTGCGCGATCTGAAGATGGTGCGCCAGGTGCGCGATTTTACGATCGTCCATGCGACCCTCGATACGCCGCACAAGTGGGGTTACGTTTTCAACCAGCTCGACGCCGCCGCCAGCTTCAACTACCAGCACACCCAGCTCTGCTTCTACGGGCATACCCACGCTCCACGGGCCTACATCCGGGATAATTCGGTGAAGAGCCAATTGCTGGATAAACTCACGATCGAGCCGGGAAAGAAGTATTTCATCAACTGCGGAAGCGTCGGCCAGCCCCGCGATGGCGACTGGCATTCTTCCTACGTCCTCTTCACTCCGGCCAAGCAGCAAATCGAATTGCGCCGCATCGAATACGACATCTGGACCGCGCAGGACAAGATCGTGGCTGCCGGATTGCCGCAGCGCCTCGCGGATCGGCTCGCGCTGGGAAAGTAGGCGCCCGCCGGATGAGCGTTCCGGCCGGGAGAAAGAAAAGCGCGCCGGTTCCGACCGCCGCGCGAGGCGCAGACTCGTCGAAGGAAGGTCCGGATCCGCGCGATATTCTGATCATCAAGCCCAGCTCATTGGGCGATGTCGTCCACACGCTGCCGGCCGTGGCGCTGGTAAAAAAGCGCTGGCCGGAGGCGCGCCTTCGCTGGCTCATCAATCCCGAGTGGGCGCCGCTGCTGGAGGGCAATCCCAATGTGGATGAGACCGTCCTCTTTCCCCGCGGCGAATTTCGCGGCCTGGCGGGGATGGCGAGAATCCCAGCCTGGGCGAAAACGATGCGGCGGGAGCAGCGCGCGGACCTGGTGCTCGATTTCCAGGGGCTTCTGCGCAGCGCGCTCATCGCGAGGCTGTGCTGCCGGGGAGAAATCGTGGGGCTCTCGGACGCGCGGGAAGGCGCGCGCTTCCTTTACCACCGCGCGGCGGACGTGCGCGGAATCGCGCATGCGGTGGACCGATGCCTTGCGCTCGTGAAGCGCCTCGGGATCGAGATTTCGCAGCCCCTCGAGTGGCCGCTGCCCGCCGGCAACCCTCCCCAAGGATTTTCCCTCGATGCGCCGTTCATCCTGCTTCATCCGTTCTCCCGCGGCGCCGGCAAATCGCTTTCGGTGGCGGATACGCTCGATTTTTGCCAAGCGGTGGCGCCCTGGCCGGTGGTCCTGGCGGGGCGCGCTTCGGAAGCGGTCCCGCCGCTCGCCCACCTCACCGATCTGCTCAATCGCACCACTTTATCCGAACTGATCTGGCTGCTCAGGCGCGCTGCCTTTGTGGTCAGCGTGGACAGCGGCCCGATGCACATCGCCGCCGCGCTGACGCCGCGACTGATCTCCCTGCACACCTGGAGCGATCCGGGGAAAGTCGGACCGTATTGCCCGGAGGCATGGATATGGAAGGACGGCGCGCTTTTCCAGGTGAAAGACCTGGCCAACCGCGAGGTCCGGCGCCCGGCGGCGACGATCGCCGAGGTGGGGCGTTTTCTCGGGACGATTATCTAAAGCAGTGGGCTTGGCTACACCGATTCGACGATCGGATCTCGGCGCGAATGGAGCGGAGCCGTGCGCCGAAAAAACAAAGTGGAAGCGGCGTCCCCGCCGCTTTTGAAAAAACGATCAGCGGCGGGGACGCCGCTGCCACTTTGGACCGCAGCCAGGCCTTGGCGCGGGTCACGGCACGAGCAGAACCGTCAGGCGCTTCGGCCCATGCGCGCCCAAAACGAGGATGCGCTCGATATCCCCGGTCCTGCTGGGGCCGGTGATGAACGAGATAAAGCTGGGATAGCGCCCCTGATATTTCACCGCGAGATGTTCATACCCGGCGGAAAGGTCCGGGAGCATCTGCCCGCGGCTCGCGATGACGATGTGGTGCGGCGGAAAAACGCTGAGGACGCGACCTCCTGAACTCGGGCTCGTAACGCACACGGAACCGGTTTGGGCGACCAGCGATTCGCATTCGGTAAAGCCCGCATCCGCGGACTCCATGGCGTCTTTTTCGTAACCGTTGTCGATCCGGAGCAGCTCCAGCGACTCGGGCAATTTGGCCGCGACCGAGTCGATCAAGTCGCCGGAATGCAGGGCGATTCGCTTCCACTGGCCTTCCCGCGCCAGGGCGGCGATGTGGCCGGCGGCGTCTTCCGGCGATCCGCATTCGCGAAACTCCGTGCGCAGCATTTCGCTCAACCGCGCAAAGAGCGCGATTTGCTCCTGCGGATCTTCGCCGACCGGCGGGAGCCATTCCCGAAACGGAACGGACGCCGCGGAGTGATTTTCGTGGGAATGCGGCTCGTGATGACGCGGCGCGGGCGCGCGCAAAGCTTCCGCGATCCGGGCCAGGATGGGTTCGCGATCGCCGCTCATTTCTGGGCCGCCTTTCTGATGCGCCACCAGTCGTGAAAGGATTGCGGGGCGGCTTCCGGGAAATCGCGGGTGGCAGTCCAGGAGCGCATGGGATCGAGGGCCGTGCCGAGCACGAGGGGATGCAGCTTCTGGGCGAGCGGCGCCAGGCGCGCGGCCATGAGATAGGCCCACTGGCGTTTCATCATCCAGGTGTAGCCGGCCCAGATGAGGCGCTCCCACCACACTTTTTTCTCCGCGACGGCATTACGGCGGTTCTGGAGAAGATGGTGATGAATATCGATCTTCACCGGGCAGGCTTCCGTGCAGGCCCCGCACAAGGAGGAAGCGCCGCTGAGGTGCTTCCAATCCTGCAAGCCGCGAAAATGCGGCGTGATGACCGAGCCGATCGGCCCCTGATACGTGGTGCCGTAGGCGTGGCCGCCGATGTTCTTGAAGATGGGACACACGTTCAGGCAGGCGCCGCAGCGAATGCAGTGGAGGGCATCCCGCTGCTCGGCATCCGCGAGGAGGCGGGTGCGATGGTTATCGAGGAGGACGACATGGAATTCGTCCGGACCATCGATTTCCCCCGGCTGGCGCGGCCCGCCATACATGGAGTTGTAGCCGGTCAGATGCTGGCCGGTGCCCGCCGTGGCGAGCATGGGCAGGAGGAGCGCGAGGTCGCTGAGCTTCGGCACGATCTTCTCGATGCCCACGAGCGCCACATGCACTTTCGGCAGGCCGGCCGTCAGGCGCGCATTGCCTTCATTTTCAGTGATCGAAATCATTCCCGTCTCCGCGACGATGAAGTTTCCGCCGGAGATGCCCATGTCCGCGTTCGCGAAATGACGGCGCAGAAATCGGCGCGCAATCATCGTCAGCTCCTCCGGATTATTCGTCCGGGCGGCGCCCAACTCGCGTTCGAAAAGCTCGCCGATTTCCTCCCGCTTCAGGTGCATGCAGGGAAAGACGAAGTGGTAGGGCGGCTCGTGCATGAGCTGCTGGATGAGTTCCCCCAGATCGCTCTCGATCACCTCGTAGCCCTCCTTTTCCAGGGCGGGGTTGAGATGGATTTCCTCGCCGGTCATCGCCTTCGATTTGACGATCGATTTCACTCCCTTTTCTCGCGCGAGATTGAGGATGTATTCGCGGGCCTGGGCGCCATTGCTGGCCCAATGGACCTTGCCGCCGCGCGCGGTGAATTTCTCCTCAAACTCCCGCAGATAGCGGTCGAGATGATTCACGCCCTCGTATTTGATCTCCGCTGCGGCCTCGCGGGCGTGCTGCCAACTCGCGAAGGCGTTCTCGGTTTTTCCGCGCGCGGCTTTGTAATTGCCGAGCGCGTTGCGAACGGCGGCGCGCCGTGGTTCGTCCGCCGTGGTTCGGTCGGCATCGGTCTGAAACTGGACGCCGGGAGGAAGTGCCGCGGTGCTGCTCATGGATGGGATGCTTTCATTGTTGGGCGAGGACTTCGGCGAGGTGCAGGCTCTTGATCACGCGCGGACTGTGCCGGTTGATGTAACCCTGGATCTGCATCAGGCAGCTCGAGTCGTTGCTGACGATGGTTTCGACGCCGGTATCGATGATGGAATTGCACTTCACCTCGGCCATCGCGGTGGAGATTTGCGGAAACTTGACGGCAAACATGCCACCGAATCCGCAGCACGATTCCGCCTCGCCCATTTCGATCAATTCCAGCCCTTTCACGGCGCGCAGCAATTCCCGTGGGGCGGCTTTCGTCCCGAGTTCGCGCAGGCCATGGCAGCCATCGTGAAACGTGACCTTCCCCTCGAATCGCGCGCCGACATCGCGCACGCCGAGCTTGTTCACGAGGAATTCGGAGAACTCGAAGGTTTTGGCCCCGAGGGCCTTTGCCTCCGCCTGCTGCGGGCGGTCCTTGAAGAGTTCGCCGTAGAAAACCTTGAACATGGCGCCGCAGGAGCCGGACGCGGATACGACCACTTCCGCGTCGCGAAAGACGGCAAGCTGACGCTCGGCAACCACTCGCGCTTCGTCCCAATAGCCGGAATTGAAAGGCGGCTGGCCGCAGCAGACCTGGGCTTCCGGGTAATCGACCTCATGGCCGAGCCGCTCGAGAATCTTGACGATCGCCACGCCCACCTGAGGATAGAGCGAATCGATAAAACAGGGGATAAAGAGCGTGACGCGCATGAATGGGAAAGCCGGCTGGCTCGAAAGGGAAACCAATCTACAGCGGAGGGCGGGCGCAGGATAAGCAAAATATGGCGGGCGCGGTGTGAAGAGCGCGGGAGGCGCTTCCGTGCTTCCCTTTTTGGCCACGGGCGCGCTACACCGCACGGAAGCCAAGATGCCCCCGCTCCTCCAGCTTTCCCGCATCAGTAAATCGTTCGGCGCCGTGCGCGCATTGAACGAGGTGTCGTTCAGCCTCGAACCGGGGGAGGTGCATGCGCTGCTGGGCGAGAACGGCGCGGGGAAATCGACGCTCATCAAGGTGATCACCGGGGCGCATGCGCCGGAGGACGGGCGGATCGAGATCGACGGGCATCCCGTGGAGGCGCTCTCGCCGGCGCGCGCGCGGGCGCTGGGAATCGGGTGCATTTATCAACAGCCCGCGCTTTTCCCCGACCTCACCGTGGCGGAAAATATCGCGCTCCGGCTGGAAAGCGCTTCGCCCGCGCGAAAGATTCGCTGGGCGGCGCGGCACGCTCAAGCGAACGAACTCCTGCACAAGCTCGGGGCGGAGATCGATCCCGCGGCGGAAGTGCGCCAGCTTTCGATGCCCGATCAGCAGCTCGTGGAAATCGCCTGCGCCCTGGGATCGGGCGCGCGGATCGTGATCATGGACGAACCGACGGCGTCCCTGACGCAAAAGGAGCAGCATCTGCTTTTCGCGGTCGTACGCGGCCTGCGCGCCCACGGCGCCGGGGTGATCTACATCAGCCATCGGCTGGAGGAGATTTTCGCGCTTGCCGACCGGGTGACGGTGCTGCGCGACGGTACAAGCATCGGCACGAATCGGATCGACGAGATCAATGAAGCGAACCTCATCAAGATGATGGTCGGGCGCGAGGTCGCCACAATTTATCCGCCTTCCGAGAGCGCGCCAAAGGAGACGGTGTTGAGCCTGCGCGGGCTCGGATCCCGCGAAGGAGGCGTGCATGGGGTGAACCTCGACGTGCGCGCGGGCGAAGTCGTGGGGCTGGCCGGGCTCGTCGGCGCGGGCCGGACGGAATTGGCGCGAGTTCTTTTCGGGATCACGCCCGCTGATCAGGGTGAAATCCTGCTCGATGGCCGCCCGGTGTCTATTCGCAATCCGGGCGAAGCCATTGCCCATGGGATCGCCTACACGCCGGAAGATCGCCGCAAACACGGCGTCATCCTCGAAATGCCGATCGCCGCCAATATTTCGATGGCGGTTCACCGCAGTCTTTTTCCGGGGGCATGGCTTCGGTTCGATGCGGAGCGCCGCCTCGCGCTCGATGCCATTCGCGATCTCGGCATCAAGACGACGGGCCCATCCGCGCCTGCCGGATCCTTGAGCGGCGGCAACCAGCAGAAGGTCGCCCTGGCCCGCTGGCTGGCGACGAAACCAAAATTGCTGATCCTCGACGAGCCGACGCAAGGCGTGGATATCGGCGCCAAGAGCGAGATTCACAAAATCATCCGGCGCCTTGCAGCCGAGGGGCTGGCCGTCCTGATGATCTCCAGCGATCTGCCGGAGATTTTGGGCATGAGCGACCGTATCGCGGTGATGCGGGGTGGCACGATCATAACAGTCTTAGATGGGAAGCCCGACGCGCACACGGTGATGGCCGCCGCGCTCGGCCAGAGCGGGAAGGAGGCTGCGTGATGCTCGGCAAATACTTCCGCGAACTCTCGGTCGCCGCCGTTCTTGTCGTCCTGCTTCTGGTGCTGGCGATCGCGGCGCCGGCGTTTTTCGATGCGCAGCCGCTGTTTTCGCGTCTGGCGCGCGATACTCCCACGCTCGTCGCCGCGTGCGGCATGACGCTCGTCATTCTTTGCCGGCAAATCGATATTTCGATCGGCTCCCAGTTCGCCGTGTGCGGCGTCTGCGCGGGGATGCTCGCCGCGGGAAAAGCGCCGGTCTTCGTCGTCTGCGGGGCTCCGCTGCTGATTGGCGCGGCGCTCGGCGCCATCAATGGCGCGCTGGTCGCCGGGCTGCGGCTTCCGAGCATCGTGGTCACGCTGGCCACGATGGTCATCGCGCGGGAAGGGCTGCGCTGGGCGCAACAGGGCGCATTCATCAACCTGCCGGATGGCCTGCAATGGTTTGGCCTCGCGCAAAGGTCGGGCCAATGCGCGCTCATCGCGTTTGCGCTCCTTCTGCTCGCCGCGATGGCGTGGGCGATGCGGCATCTCGCCGGCGGGCGCTTTGTTTATGCCGTGGGTTCGGATGCCGAGGCGGCGCGTCTGGCCGGCTTGCGTCCGCAGCTCACTACGTTTCTCGTGTTCGTTCTGATGGGAGCGCTCACGGGACTGGCTGCGTTGATGAATCTGGCGCAATCTCCGCAGGTCGATCCGAAATCCGGGACGGGCCTCGAGCTGAAGGCGATCGCCGCGGCGGTGGTGGGTGGCGTGGCCGTCTCGGGCGGGCGCGGCCGGCTCTGGGGCGTCTTCGCCGGGGTGCTGCTGCTCGCGTGCATCAATCCCGCGCTCACTTATCTACACGTCGAGGCTTACTGGGAAAAGGCCATCCAGGGAGCGATCATCCTGCTGGCCGTCGTCGCGGATGGGATGCGCAGCCGCAAAGCCAGGGAGGCCTAGCGGCAATGGAAAATGGAAAATGGAAAATTGAAGAAAAGCCTCATGTCGTCTCCTCTCAAACATTGGAAAGCCGCGCTCTTCCGCCACGAGACCATCCTGCTCGCCGTGCTGCTTGCGGAGTGGTTCTACTTCGATTCCGTGGGGCGGCGGTTTGGGACGCTCGACAATACGTTCGACATCCTGCGCCATTCCTCGGAGATCGGATTGCTGGCGCTGGTCATGACGCCGATCATGCTCACGGGAGGGATCGATCTTTCGGTCGGATCGCTGCTTGGCTTGTGCGCGATTCTCTTCGGGAAGCTCTGGCGCGACGCCCATTTTTCGCCGGGGCTCGCGGCCGCTTGCACGCTGGGCATCGGCGCCATCGCCGGCGGCCTCAACGCGGGGCTGATCACGCGGCTGCGCCTGCCGCCGCTCATCGTCACGCTCGGGACTTATTCGCTCTTCCGCGGGCTTGCGGAGGCGATCACGCATGGCGTGGATACCTTCACGGATTTCCCAGCTTCTTTTCTCGCGCTTGGCCAGGAGCGGCTCGGCGGACTTCCCACCCAGGCGTGGTTCTTCTTCGCGGTGGCGATCGCCATCTGGCTGCTCGTTCATCGCACGACATTCGGCCGCGCGCTGCGCGCCATCGGCTACGCGCCCGAGGGCGCGCGCTATGCCGGGTTGCCCGTGGAAAGACGGCTCGCGAGCGCCTACATACTCGCGGGCGTGGTGGCGGCGCTGGCGGCGATCATCTACACGGCGCGGCTTGGCCAGGCGAAGGCGGATGCGGGCACGGGCTACGAACTCTTCGCCATCACCGCGGTGGTGCTCGGCGGCACGAGCATCTTCGGAGGCGCGGGCACGGTCCACGGCACGCTGCTCGGGGTGGCCACCATCGCGGTGTTAAGCAACGGGCTCGTGCATGCCCGCCAGCCGCGTGAAGTGGCCGGAATGCTCACCGGCGCGCTGCTCCTCTTCGCGCTCGCTTCGGGAGAAATTTCAAAGCGGCTCGCCAAATTTCGCGCGCGCCGCCATGCTCCGAATCCCGCCGTTCCAGTTCCCGCACCCCATTCCCAATGAAACAGTTCCTTCCTTTCTTCCTCCTCCTTGGCCTCGCGCTCGGACCCGGCTGTCAAAAGCAGTCTGAGCAGTCCGACTCCGCCGGTGGGAAAAAACTGACCATCGCCCTGATGCCGAAGAGCAAGGGCAACGCCTACTTCATCTCCTGCAAAGCCGGCGCCGATGAAGCCGTCAAGGAAGTGGGCGCGGACCTGATCTTCGACGGCCCGACCGAGCCCGATCCTGCCAAGCAGAACGAGATCGTCGAAAACTGGATCACCCTGGGCGTGGATGTCATCGCCGTGGCCTGCGAGAACAAGGAAGGCATTTCAACCGCGCTCAAAAAAGCCAAGGCGAAAGGCATCAAGATCGTGACTTTCGATTCCGACGCGAATCCCGATGCGCGCGATTTTTTTGTCAATCAGGCCACGCCGGAAGGAATCGCGGAGGCGCTCATGGACGAAGCGGCGCGGTTGACGGGAGAGGAAGGCGAGTTTGCGATCATTACGGCTTCGCTCACCGCGGCCAACATGAACGAATGGCGGAAGCACATCGAAGCGCGCCTGCACGAGAAGTATCCGAAGATGAAACTGGTGGATACCAAGCCCTGCGATGACCTGAAGGACAAAGCCCAAACTGAGGCGACGAACCTTCTCAGCGCGAACCCAAACCTCAAGCTCATCATGGCCATCTGCTCGCCCGCCGTGCCCGGCGCCGCGGAAGCCGTGAAACAGGCGGGAAAGACCGGCGCGGTCAAAGTCATCGGGCTCGGGCTGCCGAGCGAAAACCGCAAATACGTTCACGAGGGCGTGACGCAAAGCGTGATCCTCTGGAAGACCACAGACCTCGGCTACCTCACGATCAAAGTGGCCGCGGACCTCGCCGGCGGAAAACTCAAGCCCGGCGACACCGTCTATCACGCGGGAAGACTCGGCGATCTCGAGGTGAAAGGGGATAGCATCATTCTCGGCAAACCCTTCATCTTCAACAACGAGAACATCGATCAATTCGATTTCTAACTCGGCAGCGCCTCCGCTCCGGTTAAGTCCTGGCTCAGTGGCAGCCGCAATCGGAGCACGAGCCATCGTAAACGTCCTCGTACTCCGGCTTGCGCCCGAGTTCGAAGGTTTTGTTTACGAAACGGCCGACCGCTTCATGCAGTTTTTGCAATTCCTTCTGGGCTTCGAAAAACCCGACAGCCACGGGGTTCTTCAACAGCTCCTCGCGCAGGACGTCGAATTTCGCGATTTCCTCCTCCGTCAGGTCGAGCCCGTCCTGCTGCTTCGACTGGAGCAGGTTGTTCAAATCGTTGACCTGCTGATATTGGAACTTCACCAATTCGTTTCCCATGAACGCATCGAGCTTTTGCTTGAGCGACTGGAAATCGGGCTGTTCGGTGACGGCCTGGCAAAGGTCCATCGTTTTTTGAATGATGCCGCCTTCTTTGAGGGTGCTTTCCATGGGAAGTTGAATTTTTGAAGCGAATGAATTGTCTGCGAGCCGACAATAATCGCCAGTTTGGCCGGATGCAATCGCGTCTCACCGTCGCGGAAAACTCCATCGATGCGCGGCCTTGGCCGGATGTCCGGAGTTCTCGGGGACGGCGCCATTCCGGTATCAATCATCGGGAACGCGTTTTTTTGTCTGAATCTCCGGGGGGTTTTGCTAATATCGGCGAGAAATGAAACCCGTTCCTCCGGAAAAACCAGGCGATGTCTTCGCTGCGACCCGGCATAGCCTGGTCGAACGCCTGGTCAATTGGGAGGATCAGCGGAATTGGCAGGATTTTTTCGAGACCTACTGGAGGCTCATTTACGGGGTGGCGCGGAAGAGCGGATTGAGCGACGCCGAAGCCCAGGACGTGGTGCAGGAAACGGTGATTACCGTCGCCAAAAACATCTCGAAATACGAACGCTCGGCGGGCTCGTTCAAGAGCTGGCTGCTCCATACCACGCGGTGGCGGATCGCGGATCAATTTCGCAAACGCTCGCCCGCGGATTGTCCCGCGCAATTTTGCGAGGAGAGTGATCGCGCCACGGCGCCCATCGACCGGGTGCCCGATGGTTTTGACCTCCAGGCCGCGTGGGATGAGGAGTGGCAGAGCAATGTGCTCGCCGCCGCCCTGGAGCGGGTGAAGCGGAAGGTCGATCCAAAGCGCTATCAGATTTTTGATTGCTCGGTCGTCAAACAGTGGCCGGCGGCCAAGGTGGCGGCGGAGCTGCAGGTCAGCATCGCCCAGGTTTACCTCGTCAAGCACCGCGTTTCCGCGCTCGTCAAAAAGGAAGTGGCCGCGGTGGAGAAGCGCTTCTAGCCGTAACCGTGCGGAGCCCCGAACCGCTCGGCCGCGAGCAGGATGCCCGCGGCCTTGTCGAGCGTCTCCTGCCATTCTTTTTCGGGAATCGAATCGGCGACAATCCCGGCGCCGACGTGAAAATGAGCGGCGCCGTTTTCGGCGACCACCGTGCGGATGGTGATGTTGAAGTGGCTTTCGCCATTGAACCCGAACCAGCCGATCGCCCCTGTGTAGAGACCGCGCGGCCACGGCTCGAGCGCGGCGATAATCTCGCGCGCCCGCTTCTTGGGCGCGCCCGTAATCGAGCCGCCGGGGAAGCAGGCCCGGAGGGCCTGGACGTGATCCACATCGCTCCGCAAACGCCCTTCCACGGTGGAAACCAAATGATAGACCTGCTCGAACCGCTCGATTTTCAGGAGCTCTCCCACGCACACGCTGCCGTATTCGCAAATGCGCCCCAGGTCATTGCGTTCGAGGTCGGTGATCATCACCAGTTCCGCCATCTCTTTCGGCGAAGTGCGCAATTCGTAGGCGGAGAGCGCGTCGGCGTTTGGCTCGGACCGGCGTGGCCGGGTGCCTTTGATCGGGCGCGTCCGAATCGAACGGCCCGACATTTTCAGAAATGATTCCGGCGATGCAGACAGGATCACGCGGTCGCCAAGTTCCATAAATGCCGCCTGTGGAGCAGGTGAATAGTGTCGCAGAGCCTCGTAGAAGGCGAAGGCATCTCCGTCCCACGGCGCGGTAAACGGATGCGCAAGATTCACCTGATAGATGTCTCCCGCGGCAATCCACTCCTGCGCGCGGGCCACCATCCCGCAGAAATAATCCTTCGTCATCCGCGGCGCAAATCGCGGGCCCGCCGTCACAGGCGCGGCCTCGGGCATTCCATGCCCGAGCAAATCGAGAAACCGCCCGATCTCATGCCAGCTCTGGTCCGCGTGCCGGAAAATCAAAGCCTCCGGGTAGATGCCGAAGCAGAACGCGCCATCGTATCCGACATATCCGGCAGCCATCCCGTTTGGCATCCCGGCATCGAACTCCACCGCCGTCTGCCTGGCGCGCAAACGCGACTGGAGCGCCTCCCACTCGGCATCCGACCTCCCGCGGATGATCTCGACCGGGCGGGCGGCGACAATCGACAGCGCCTCCTTGTCGCCTTGATCGACAGCGGTATCGAAAAACACGCACCCGGGCAGATGCCGGCAAGCGGCCGCCACTTCGATCGGCGCAAGGTCGAGCGATATCGGGCGCGGAAGACTGGCGAGCGATGGCACAGTCTCCGCTTGCTTGAGAAGGCGGCCCTTTTCAAATGAATTTTTCCCATTACGTTCCTCGGAAAGACCGTTTCCATGAAAAGTTCGCTCGCCCTGATCCTCGCGTCGCTCCTCGCGGCCCCGCTGCTTTATGCCCAGGGGACGGGTGTCACGAATCCTCCGTCCGGGCAGCCGGCCAGCGGCCAGGCAATCCCGCTCATTCCCCAGGCTCCGCCGGCGGACAATACGGCGCAGACTCCTGGAGCGCTGGATCCGGGGCAAAAAAAGGATAAAAAGCAGGCGGGGCCTTCGCGGACGGATGCTGCTGAGGACGCCATGCAACTGCACATCAAACTGCGTGCGGCCAAAACCAAGGCGCTGATGGATCCCGTCATCCAGGCGGAATTGGCCAAGGTGGCCAGGAGGAAAACCGACTACGAAATACGGGAGGCTTACAAGCGCTACTACGTTCTCCTCTACGCCCGGATGCTTCAGATCGATCCGAGCCTCGCCGCCGGGATCACACTCCGGGAAGCGAGCTCCGTCGCCCGGACCTATCAGTACCGTATCTATCCGACCGTGCCGATCGACCAGGTTGGTCAATCCGAGCCCACGGGGCCGGAAAATGCGCTCATCCCGGCGGGCGGGACGCTCCCTCCGCGGAGACACGGGCAGGGAAGATCCGGCTCCGCCGGCACCGTCGGCGCCCCCTGACAGTTCCTGAGAGCCCCTGGGAGCCCGTCAGACCGGAAAGATCCGCGCGATGCGCCCAGCGCGGAAACGGGCGATTTCGCGAACTGGGGCGACAGCGGGCTCGCGGCCGGGGAAGCCGGGTGCGCCGCGTGCGAAGGCGGAAAAATCTATTTGCCGGCCCGATGATCTGAGCTACCCTTCCGGCCCCTCTTCGCAAAAACGGCGCATTCGTCTAGAGGCCTAGGACACAGCCCTCTCAAGGCTGGTACACGGGTTCGAATCCCGTATGCGCTGCCAGGTTTTATGCGCAACTACTGTGGCGAGCCATCCGAAAACCGCTGCAAAAATGTGCTTGGCAACGCGGACTCCGGCGGCATGTTCGCAAAGGATGACGCGAGCGCGTGAAGCGCTCTCCCATCGAACCCAAGCCCCGGAAACCGGCTCATCGGAGCAGCATGATCGGTCAGTTTAATCCTCTTTCGCCCTTCGCTCCCCGGCCCGGTTCCCGCGCGGCTTGGTGAAAGGCAAATTCCTGGCCATGATGAAACCTCTCCTCGCGACCTTTCTCATCTGCTCAAGCGTCAGTCTCGCGATCGATGATCCTTCGGCTGGAATGGCCGCGCTCAACCCTCCGCGCGCTCCAGGTTACGCCCTCTTGGAAAAAGTGAACGCGATCGAGGACGATGGGCCGCCGGAAGACATGAGGCGCAATATCTCGGATGCGATGAAAGCGCTGATCGACGCTGACCGATCGGAACTGATGTCCGCGATGAATCTTCTATTCACGGATGGCAGCAAGTATTGGGGCGTGCGGGAGATGGTGGTGACCCAATGCCTGACTCGATCTCCCGAGGAACCTGGCTTTGATCTTGAGAAAAGCTTCGTCCAACGCATGCTGGCGACCCGAGATGGAAGGAGGTGGATGCCATATACCATCGCGGAGGCGCTCGGCGCAAAGTGGTTCGGGCGGGACGGTGTAAAGGCGATCGAGCGGCTGGGCACGCTGCCCCAGGCGGATGATCTCGACCGCGCATTATTCGAAGGCATGTGCAAGTCTGCGAAGACTGCGGACGAGCATCTTGCGCTGCTGACCTGGTATGTGGGACCGGGAAGAAGGCTTGAACGATTTGAGAAAGGTTACCATCCGCTGTTGGAGCGATTGCTCACACGTTCGGCCGAACTGGACCTGGAAAAGACCCGCGCGTGGGTGGAGTTGCATTTCCCTCCGAAAACGACGCGCAAGTCCAACAACGACGAAGACTGGGACATCGCGAATCTTCGCCGGGCGTTGTTCTTTGCCTGGGCAAGGGACGAACCGCTTGGAGCTATCCAATGGATCCTTGCCCAGTATCGCGCCGATGATCCTGATGCCGACTGGATCTACCTGAGCGGCGTGCGGCGCATCTCCGAGATCTCGGAAGGGGGCTTGAAAGCGGGCCTGGCGTGGCTGCAACCTTTCCACGGAAAGCCTCATTTCATCCAGACCGTGGCTGAACTGCTGGGAAGCGCCTCGTGCGAGCGATGGGACGACTCTGACTTGCGCGTCATTGGCGCCTGGATGTCGGCGCTACCACTGGCGACGCGGGAACGCATTTTGATCTTCTCGAAGAATAATTACGTGAGGGACCGTCCTCGTTTTGTGGCGAAGCCGGATGATCGCTTCTTAAAACTCTGCTGTCCCAATGATGAGGAACGCGCGACGGTGGTCGCTCATCTGCTCGCGTCCTCGAAAGAGTCGGACATCCCTGTGGAGGACGACTATTACGATGCGGTCGGGCACGAGTTCAATCTGCCCCGACGCCGGATGGAAAAGACATCCACCGCAGAGGCGCTCGCCACGGCGCGGCGGCGCATGGAGCAATATGCAGCGGTCACCACGAGTCTCGACCCGAAGGAGCGGCTCGATAATCTGCCCGTGCTCGACTGGCTGGCCGCTGGATCAACGGCTGCGCTCCAGGAAACGCTGCAAGCCCACCTGGAAAACATGCATGGCGAACTGGATGAATGGCTTCCCTCCGGACGTTTCGCGATGAAGCTGATTGAAGCGTGGACCGCGAAGGATTGGCAGGCCTGCGAACGGTTTGCCCGGGATGCCCAAATGCCGGCGGCCACGCGCAGGCGCGTTTTGATTTATTGCTTTCAATACGCGGGAGAACGCCATCCCGATGAAATCCACGCCCACATCGCCAGGTTGATCTCCGAAGGGCAGATGTGGTCACTGGCTTTGGTCGGCGATGGCGAGGACGTGCAGTGGGGAGGTTCTTGCTTCGCCGGGCGCATCCCGATCAACGTTGGCAAAGGCTGGGCTTTGAACGACACCAAGGCCGCCGCCAAACTGAAGACATTGCCTCCCGAGTGGCAGCATGGCGCGCTCAAGGGCGCAAGCAGAGCGTTCACGAAAGCAGAAGTCGGCGTGGGCTTGTTGGATTGGATCGTGGAACAGGAGGCGCTGCACCCAAAGGCCCGGCTTGCCGAATACGAGAGCATGAATCTGTCCTGGAACTACTGGCTTGAAGCGCGGGCCGTGTTTGAGCGGCTCGTCGAGATCGATCTGAATGCAGCGCGGGGCTGGCTGGAGGCAGTGCCTGCGCGCCTGGCGCCTTCAGCAGAGACCTTCGATGGTGTTTATTATGTGCATCAAGCGATGCGCAAACTGGATGCAGGCGCCGCGGACGCGTGGCTCCGTCGCGTGCGGCCCGATGCAACGCGCGAACACAGCAAATAACCTTAGACCTCATGACGCCATGGAATTTCGACGGTGATTTGGCCCACGGAATGGCCTTGAATCAGGGGGAAGCGGTTGAAGCGACCCGACCCGATTGGATCACCCGCCAGCGTCATTTTTTGCGCGCTGGAGAAACCGCGGAACAATTCCCAATATGGTTTGTAGCGGTAAACGCGATTTGGCGCGAATGGTTTCAGTGTCGCCAGCGCCATTGATAATTGGATGAGAGACGCAATATTCTTGCCGATGGCGCTGAAAAATCATATGGGGAAATGTAGTATAGGCGGTTCTCCCTTTGCCTCAGCTTTTCGCACTAAACGCGGATGTCATCAGCCGCGCCATCCACGGATGGCGGTTCCGCGGCCAATTTAAGAAGACTTAAGATGAATCCATCCGAGAAGTCAGGGACCATTGCCACGGCGAATGTGGCTCTAAGTCAGGGCAAGAGGGCCACCGACGCAACCCAGGTGGCTGCATATTCTCTGCAAAAGATTTACGAAGGGCTCTCCTCGGTGAATCTGGGAGAGTCGGGGAAAATTGCCGAGGAATTGGCAAAGGGGGAGCGGGCCGCGATGACGGCGGACAAATTGGCGCATTCGGTCAAAGTGCTGGGGCGAGGCAGCAACCTCCTCACCGTCGTGGAACTGCCTGCGCACATGATCGAAACGCAGAAGCGCCTGGACGCCTTGAACCTGCTTCCTTATGAGCGCGAGTCGGCGAACGCCATCATTCATGGTATGCGCGGCATCGATTACATTTATCAAGGAGCGAGCCTGGCGTCCGCGGGCCGCGTCGGATTTGTGGCGAAGGCTGGCGGTCTCTTTTTCGCAGATCCGGAGAAACTGATCGATTCGTATTTCAGTCCGATTCCGGGGACAGAAGGAACGCCCTATGAAACGACCCGGATGGAGGTTTTCGCCCGGATGGCCACTCCGGATAATCCGATGATGGGTAAGGAATTCCATGACGCGGTCATGATCTCAATTGGCGGCGACCATTTGTTAAGGATCACAGGTTGGAATTCGCGGGAGCAGGCTGAAGCGACTTTGATGGAAGCGACACGATTTGTCGTGGAAGACAAGAAGATCGAATGGTACGCGGACAAGTTGCGAAACTCGGAGCCGTTCTCGCCTTTCTCATCAACTCCGGAAGAAAATCGCCTTATCTTGCGCGCCACGGAACGTGTGGCCGGTGAACGAATTTCGCCGTTTGATGGCAGCCAGGGAGGCGATCGGCGATCGGGTGTCCTCGAACCGCATGAATCGCAACCCGGTAATCCTGGTGACTTTCGGGGAGAGGGAGCCGCAAAAATGACCTCCGGACACAACGCGCCGCAGAGCGTTGACGCTTCCGCGGCGCCTCCGGTGAGGTCATCGTCAGGTTTGTCTCCGGAGAACCCGGCGCACTCCGTGTCGCAAAGCGAATCCGGACATTCTTCTCTCGCCGACACCGAAGCCCCCAAAAAGCAACCCGATGCCGCGGTGGCAGATCGGCTAAAGACTCCGGACAATCCTGCCGCCCCCGATCAGTCCGTCGAGCGCCATCATGCGGATGAGGCGGGTCATCCCCTGCGCGCCGTCGAACATCTTCCGGAGTCGCAACGGGCTGACCCACTGAATCTCACAGAAGGGAAGATTAACCAGTTGGATCGCGAAGTGGATGCGCGGCGGAGCGATGGTTTGTCCCCGCCTGAAAATCAGGAGTTACACGATCCAAGGGACTTTGCGGACAGCGCATTGCAGGGGACCAAAAACGAAATACCGGAATTCAGGCTGAACGATGCAGACTTGTCCGGCGAGCATCTGTCTTATTCTCCCGAGCAATCTCACGGTATTGAACCCGATGCGGACCTTCATGCGTGGCAGGATCACTCGGATCTCTTACACGAAGCTGATTCCGAAAGCCCGCAAGGCGATACGCCTCCGCGCGACATTACCCCGATTGATTGGGATAAGGTGGATCCCTTTTCACAAAAGCTGGAGATCGACCACCCTTCCGAGAATAGATCTTCCGCGGAGCAGACGCATTTGGATGAAGATGCTTCGTCCAAGGAGAACACTCCGGATTTCGATGCAGATGGAACTCCGGAGCATGGGGGGCGGTTCGGGCCGTCCGCGAAGTTCAGCCCGGACGACCGTGCGAACGAGCCGGTTGCAAACGAACATACTCCAATCGCGCCGGAGAAGGAGTCCGAAAATCCGAACGCCGGCTCGAAAAGCGAGGCGCCCGTGGCGGGTCCCGGTCCAGGACCGGAGCGACAAGGCGCCTTTCCGGAGCCTCCCGTTCCCGCTGAAAATGGAAACTTGGCCGCGGAAGCGCATCCTGGCGCTCCAGCGACGGTCGAACGATCGCCGATGGAATGGGGGAGGCCGCCCGAAATCGAAAACGCCGGCTTAAAGAATGAGGCTCCGGCGGTGGATTTGACTTCTGCGTCCGAGCGGCCATTTGGCGTCGCCGAGCCTCTCGCGGAGCCGAAAACCGGAACAATAGGAGCGGAAGACCGGATCTTCCAGACCGACGTGAATGCGGCGGAAGACCCCGGGCTGTTTCAGCAATCGGACACGGGTTTTGATCCAAAAAGCGAAACCTTTTTTTCCGATGCGTCGCTCGATTCCTCAGAACCGAAGGTCACCACGACGGATATACCCGACACCGGAAATAACGCATTCGATGTCACTTCCCTGGAATTCGCAGGCGCTGACATCGTTAACAGTCTCATCCCGGGGCCGAAGCAGAAGATTGAAGCCATCATGTTCGAAGGACTCGAGCCCCTTCATGAGGAACTCGCCATCGACGTAGGTCACGATACAAGTCCCGAGATTGATAACGATACGGGCGATCATGACGCAGATACTGGCGAGGACGGTGCTGACGATGGGGGTGCGGACGGCGATGGCGACGGCGATGGTGGGGATGGTGGAGACGGTGGGGGCAGCGGCGGTGGTGGCGGCGGTGGCGGTGGCGGTGGCGGCGGTG
>Ga0302319_10004746_pt1 | contig 27743 bp, 22 predicted proteins | sample Bog_T0_2_FD_203319 | JGI IMG/M metagenome (GOLD analysis project Ga0302319, IMG submission 203319) | Peat permafrost microbial communities from Stordalen Mire near Abisko, Sweden - Bog_T0_2 | ecosystem: Environmental > Terrestrial > Soil > Wetlands > Peat | place: Sweden: Abisko, Stordalen Mire... | reverse complement strand
CGCCGCTTCATCACGTCGTCGACTGTCCGATCCGGTCCAACCTTACCGTAGTTCTTTCCGGTAGCATTAAAGTTCTTATCGAACTTCCGCAGCAAATCCATCAGCTTGAAATGCGTCGGCGCCTGGTACGGATCGTAGTTCTTCATCAAACACAACGCCATCCCAAACACGGTAAGAAACTTCCCCCGCGCCGCATCGTTCACCTTGGCAATATCCTTCGCCAGCTGATCCCCCTTCAAAAACGCCGTTACAGGAACCGCTTCTTTCGTTTCTTTGTCAATCATCACCGCCATCCCCGTCCCACAGTTCGGGTGGCAGCCGCATGATAGTTGGCCCCAGTCGTTGTTTTTGTCTTCGGCGTGCATTAGGTCGGCCCAGTCTGAAAAAGTTCCCATGAAGGAGATCGGGAACCAGTCGCGGCTTGGTTCGCCGAGGCCGGTTTGGTTTTTTACGTCGTGGGCGAGGTGAGACAAGGTGTAACGCTGGGCTTGGCGGCGGTCGTCGGTGACGGCTTCGTCGCGGCCGGTGAAGCTTACGGGCTGGAAGCTTAGGAAGCTGATCGTGCGTGGATTATCCAGCGCGAACTTGATGATTCTTCCTACTTGTTCGTTGTTGATGCCGTTGACGATCGTCACTACGGGGACGATTTCTACTCCGGCGTTGTGGAGGTTTTCGATGGCTTTTAATTTCACATCGAAGAGGTTGCCGACCATGCGGTGGGCGTTGGCGGCGTTGCCGATGCCATCGAATTGCAGGTAAGCGTAGCGCATACCGGCTTCGACGGCTTGCTGGCAGAACTCGAAACTTTTTGCGAACTCGATTCCGTTGGTGGCGGCCTGGACGGAGTTGTATCCGACTTTGCGGGCGTAGCGAACGGCGTCGAGGAAGTACGGAGACAACGTGGGTTCGCCACCGGAGAACTGAACGCTCATCTGGCGCCGGGGCTTGATGGTGATGGCGTTGTCGAGCATGGTCTTGATTTCTTCCCAGGTGAGTTCGTGAACGAAGCCGACCTGGTTGGCGTCCATGAAGCAGGGATCGCACATCATGTTGCAGCGGTTGGTGAGATCGATGGTGAGGACCGAACCGCGGCCGTACTTGACGGTGGAAGAGCCGTGATGATGGAGCTTCTCGTCGTTGTGGGCAACGATGTCGCGGCCGGGGAAAACGTCTTCGAGATGCTTGGAGAACTCGGTGTCGATGGACATGACGTCTTCGAAGTGGCCGTGCTTGGGGCAGTCCTTGACCATGAGGATCTTTCCGTCGCGCTCGACGATGGTGGCTTTGATCTCGCCGACCTTCTCGTTCATCAGAACCTCGTGAGGCAGTTTGCCGTCGAGGATCTGCTGGCGGATTTCAGGGACACACTTGGGGCAAAGGGAATCGGTGGAGCGGGGCCAGCCGAGGGGTGGCTTGGATTTCTCGTAGGACTTGAGCAGAGGCTTGTCGGACCACTTGGGGGTGGGGGACGCGCCTGGGTTGATGCGATTCAAACGGTCGAACACAACCCACGCGCCCTTGGCGGCGACGGTGACTGCTTTTTCTACGTACTTGATCGGCTTGCGCATGTTAGTTTCTGGCTCCTGAATTCGGGCTTCGGGCTTCGGCTTTCGGGCTTCAGCCTTTTGGGACTTTTGGCTCGTTGTCAGGTCTTGGGAGTTCGGTCCGGGGAAACCCTAGCGGAAGTTTGGCTTGGCTTCACCTGAGATCCTTGTCCACAAAACCTGGTCAATAAAGCTCAGTCCATACAACCCAACGAACTGTGGTTCTCCCCGGGAATTGAACCTGGTTCTTACACTTTTCCCTGGGTGTTGGTCTGAAGCCATCCTATTGGAGGGGAAGGAGATGCGCATCTTTATCCCAACGAATGGGGGAAAAACGGGGTTTAGCGGGGAAATGGGGGATTGGGTGGGGGTAAGTTGTTGAAAGGAAAAGGGGGTTGGACGCTTGCGGTCGGGTGTAAGATCAGTTGGGAGCGAGGTGTTTATGGCGCAAATGACGCCGCAGGTTTCGGAGTTGCTGGAGAAGGCGCTCACCCTTTCTACGAAGGAACGGGGTCTGCTGATTGACCGTTTAGTTGAGACCTTGGATGACGAGCCAGCCGAGGAAGGCGTAGAGGCGGCGTGGGAAGAGGAGATTAAGCGCCGGATGGACGATATTCGTTCGGGACGGGTGAAGACCATTCCTGGAGACCAGTTGCTTGCGCGACTGAGGGCGCGGCAGCGGGATGAGCGAAGCTAAAGAGTATCGATTTCATCCGCTGGCGTGGCAGGAACTGGAAGAGGCCGATAGCTGGTACTTCTCGCACAGTTATGAAGTCAGCCTGGATTTTCTCAAGGACTTACACGCTGCTGTATGAGGATATCGCGCTAGCGCCGCACCGATGGCCGACTTACCTCCACGGAACGCGTAGGCTCGTCATACAGCGATTTCCTTTTTCCGTCATTTACCTTGACGATTCGGACTTGATTACCATCATTGCGGTTGCACACAGCAAGCGAAAGCCGGGTTATTGGAAGGACCGCCTTTAGCTCTGTTGCCGAAGCGTTCCCGGGCCGATGAATAGATATGCCAAAGAACTTTCAAGAGTTCCGGGCAAAGATGTCGCCGGAGTCACTGGAGCGTGCTCGCGTTCTGGCCGAGAAATATCGCGCGGAGATGCCGTTGCATTTGCTACGCGAGGCGCGGGAGATGACGCAGGTGCACTTGGCGAAGATTCTGGGAGTGAATCAGGCGGCAGTGTCCAAGCTGGAACGGCGCGCGGATATGTACGTGAGCACGCTGCAGAGTTTTGTTAAGGCCATGGGCGGGGAGTTGAGGATTACTGCGCGGTTCCCGGAGGGGACGGTGGAGATTAATCAGTTTGAGGATGTGAAGAAGGCGGCGGGGGAGTAATTAATCTCGAATTCCCGCTGGTGAGATAATAAGCGTGGACTCGCGGAGGCGGCGTGAACTTTAAGATTGAATTTGAGCGGGAAGACGACGGGCGGTGGATCGCCGAGATTTCCGAACTCCCGGGAGTCATAGCTTACGGGGCGACTCAGGCCGAAGCCGAGGCGGCGGTCGAAGCGCTCGCGCTACGGGTGATTGCGGACCGGATTGAAACGGAGAAGGTCGGACAGAAGACAATCAGCTTTGCTACGACGTGAGCATATGGCCAAGTTCGAAAGCTAGCCGGGCGTCTCGAGCTTTAATGCGCATCGGATGGTCTGCTAAGGCGCACAAAGGTTCTTCCCACATCACATTGCAGCGAGATGGTTACGCGGATTTCGTGTGGGCCTTTCACGACCGAGTGGAGATCGGTCCGAAGATGCTGGCGCGGATTGCGAAGCATACGGGGTTGAAGGTGGAGGATTTGTGAAGTGACGTTGGGGAGGTAACTCTCCAGAAAATGGTGAACGTCCCGTCTGTCCCCGGATTTTCCCAAAAACGCTTGACAGGGTGCAGCGTCGTTAGAGACGGAATGACAAGGGTTGTTAGTGGGGCGGCTGTTTTCGCAGCGCTGGAAGCGCTGCGCCACCCAAGGGCTTTACGCGGCGTCCGTGGTGGAAATGCCTTGTCAGGCCGACGGTGGTGTACAGGGGTAGGGATCCTTCGACTGCGCATGACGTCCACTTCGTGGACGTTATGCTTCGCTCAGGATGACAGAGAAGGGGCGAAGGCGAGGGAGAGGAGTGTGCGTCCCACACGAGCGCGGTGACGCTTCGCGGGAGATCCCTCGCTCCGCCTGAAGAACGGCTGCGCTCGGGATGACGCCGGGGAGTGGTGCATGCAAATGTCAACAGCAGATTCCTCCTGTCTCGCTGCGCTCGCGCGTCGGAATGACGACGGGTTGTTGGTGGGGGTGGGCTTGTTCGCAGCGCTGGAAGCGCTGCGCCACCCAAAGGCTTTATGCGGCGTCCGTGGTGGAAATGCCTTGCCAGGCCGACGATGGTGTGCCGGGGGTAGGGATCCTTCGACTGCGCATAACGTCCACTTCGTGGACGTTATGCTTCGCTCAGGATGACAGAGTAGGCGACGGTCGGGAAGGTTAGTCCCGGACGAGGCTTCGAGCTTCGCTGCTTACTTTCTGGTTAGGGTGTGAACGCATAAATGGCGCCGTCGTTGGCGGTGCCGCCGTGCACCGTCGCACCGTAGAAGTTTCCTTTGGTGTCAGAGACCATGCCGTTGTAGGCAAAGCCGGCATCCGGCGCACCGGGAAAACGGTAGACGACTTTTTCTGTCCAGTCGCCGGCGCTGCCGGGAGTAAGGCGGAAGATGGTGCCACAACCGCAGGTTGGCGAACCGCCGTCGCTGGTCGTTCCATACAGATTGCCCTTCGCATCGGCAACGAGGGTGCTGATGGGACTGTCGCCGTCACTGCCGCCTTTGAAGCTGTAGAGAACAGATTCCGTCCACGAGCCATTGGCGTTGGTTAGCTTATAAACCGTGCCGACATCGTTCGCCCCGGCGTAGTATGTGGTGCCGTAGAGACTGCCGTCCTTGCCGAAAATCACTCCTCCGTAGGGGGAAGCGCCATCGGGCTGATCCTGAAAAGAATAAAGCGTTTTCAGATGCCACTGGCTCCCGCTCGGCGCGATTTCGAACACGTTTCCGAAGCCTTTGGCTCCGCCCACGGTGTTCACTCCGAAAAGATTGCCGGAAGCACCGACAAGCAACCGGCTAGCCGATCCTCCCAATCCATCGCTGCCGCCTGTGAAAGTGTGGATCACGTTCAGATTCCAGCTGCCGTGGCCGCTGGCTTTCATCTCATAGACGACTCCAAACCCGAGGGCGCCACCGGTGGGAGTCGTTCCATAAAGATTGCCGCTCTTGTCGAAAACTACCGGACTTCCGGGGCCGGAGCCGTCATTGCCGCCGGTGAAGGCGTGGATTACGCTTTCGGTCCAAGCGTCGCCTGATTTACTCAACTGGTAAACGACGCCGCAGCCACCCTCGCACGAGCCACTTCCGCCGGTTACCGCCGTCCCGTAGAGATTGCCCTGAGCATCGAGCGTGACGCCTTTGTAGGGCTCTCCTCCATCGGCTCCGCCGGTGAAGTTGTAGAGCACGGTCTGGGTCCAGCCGCTGCTGGAGGGTGAGAGCTGGAAAACCGTGCCGCCACCAAATTTGCCGCCCTGCACGGAGGTTCCGTAGAGATTTCCGTTGCCATCGATTACCAACTCGGTATCGGTGTATTCGCCGTCGTTACCTCCGCTGAAGCTATAAATCAGTTGGGTCGTGTTTGCTGCCCAAGCGGCGCTGGTCAATGCCGCCACCATCCCCAGAACGGTCTGAAACTTGATGATCGAATGCCTCACTCTCCACTTTGGCATCTTTTCCCCCTGCTTCGGCCTATTTGAAAGCTGCTTCGATTCGAGTAACGGCTAGGAACTATATCATCGAAATCCGCCTTGGGCACGAGGTTTCGCTCGGTTCTCAAAGGTCAATGTCGATCGTCGGCCCGCTGGTTTGCAGCGCGCGTCCGGCCACTTCCCGCTCTTAAAAAGTGGCCGGGCCGAAACAGCATTGGCTCGGAGTACTGGCGGGGCAGCACGACATTTTTAAAGCCGAAGGGAGTGTGCGTCCCACACAAGGCTTCGAGCTTCGCTCGAAGGACAGCCGAGGGCGGCTGTCGTATGGCTGGACTCTTGGAGGTGTCGGGCGGAGAATGAGAGTCTGCGGGGGAGGGTGGGTGAAGATGCTGAGCGTGGATCGAATTTCCGGGTGGAATCAATATTTGATCAGAGCTGTGATGCTGGGGGCTGGTTTGTTTGTCTGCGTGGGGATGTGGGGGCAGACGGGTGATTCGTCTTCTTCTTCTTCTTCTTCTTCTTCTTCTTCTTCTTCCTCTTCTTCTTCTTCTTCTTCTTCCTCAAGTTCTTCTTCGCAGAATGGGGCGGAGTCGTGGAGGGTGACTAGGGAGTCGGAGAATGGGGATGTGAATCCGACGCGGATGGTGGAAAGCCACGTCCGGAGCGGGAATCGGACGGTGGACAAGCAGTCGATCGAGCGGCGGGGAGAGAACGGGAACTACGAGCCTTACCAGGATATTGAGAAGGAGTCGGTGCAGGTGAACGGCACGACGGTGCGAACTACGACTCGCACGTTTGGGCTGGCGAGCGGAGAGAGGACGCTGGTGCAGCAGACGGAGGAAGAAAAGCGGTCGGGGCCGGGCGGGGATGTGAAGGTGGTGCGGGCGACGTCGAATCCGGATGGGAACGGGAATTTGCAGGTGGTGCAGAGGGAAGTCGAGGAGACGAAGAGGATCGGCGCGGATGTGAAAGAGACGAAGACCACGGTGATGCTGCCGGGAATCGATGGCGGACTGGCGGAGGCGACGAGGATTGTGGAGCGGGAGAAACGGAGCGGCAATACGGTGGAAACGGAAAAGACCACGCTGCTTCCGGATGGCTCGGGGAACTGGCAGGTGGGCGAGGTGCGGCACAGCACGGTGAAGCAGGACGGTGAGAACGGCAGCCGGGAAGAAGTGGTGTCGCGGCCGGATGGGGACGGGAAGTTGGGGGAAGTGTCGCGCACGGTGAAGAAGGAATCCGGGGGCGGAGCGGAAAAGCGGGAGACGGTGGAAAGCTATTCGGCGGATGTTCCGGGAACGCCGAGGGATGGGAGTCTGCATCTGGTGCAGCGGGAGACGACGGTGCAGCGCGGCGGGGATGGGCGGCAGAAGACGGTGCAGCAGGTGGAGCAGGTGGACGCGGGAGATCCGGGGGCGGGAGTGCAGGTGAGTATTGTGACGACGGATGAGGTGCGGACGGGGACTTCGGGAGCGCAGGCGACGCAGACGGTCGAGATGCGCGATGTGAATGGAAGTATGGGCGTGGTTCGCGTGGATACGGCGAAGTCGGATAATGTGCGGGCGGTGCAGGTGCAGATTGGGCCGGAGAAGGGGAAGTAGGGGTCGCAGGCGCTAGTCGGTGTGGCAGTTAATAAGGAAGCGAGCCAAACGCGTGATTGATGGGTCGCAAAGAACGCGACCCGTCACGCGGTTCGCCCAGATTCCTCACGGCGCGAAGAACGCTTGTTCGGAATGACAAACACACTGTGCTACTCGCTCGGAGTGGTGGTGGAATTGGGTTGAGCTTTGGTGACGGTGGGCGCGGGCGTTTTCTTTGGATGGGCGGGCGATTTGGATGGGGTTTTGTTGGGTACGGTTCCGGCGGCGATTTTCTTTTGGTTGAAGTCGCGGACGATGCGGGCGACGTAGGCTTTGGTTTCGAAGTAGGGAGGGACGCCGCCGTATTGGTCGATGCGCCGCGGTCCGGCATTGTAGGCGGCGAGGGCTTTGACGAGGTCGAAGTCATAGCGCTCGAGGAGTTCGCGGAGATAGCGGGTGCCGGCCTCGACGTTGGCCTGGGGATCGAAGGCGTTGTGCACGCCGAGTTGAGAGGCGGTCTGGGGCATGAGTTGCATGAGGCCTTGCGCGCCTTTGGGGGAGACGGCGCGGACATTGAATCCGCTTTCGGCGCGGATGACGCTGGTGACGAGATCGGGATCGAGTTTGTAGGTGCCGCTGGCGGCTTTTACGGCTTCGGTGAGATCGAAGGGACGGGTCGTGATGGATGCGGCGGGTTGGGGATCGGGGTGTGGAGTTGGATCGTCGGGAAGGGCTTCGAAGTGGTCGATTTCGGCGGTGGGAATGTCGACGAAGCTGGATTGATCTCCGTCGATATAGAGACGGGTTACGGTACCGATGATTTGGCGGCGCTGGTGGCGGATGGAGAATCCGTTGCGGAGAACGGCGGAGTCGGCGGCGAGAGAGGGAAGGGCGAGCGCGAGCATGAGCGCGAGAAGCGCGGCGCGGAGTGCGAGTTGGATTGATCGGTTCATCTCGCCTGCAACTGCCTCGGGGGCTGAAGCCCGGAATCTTCTGAGAAGCATATCGCAGCGCTGAAGCGCTGCGCCACCCAAGAGCCAGCACCCAAGGGCTACCACCCAATGGAACAGTTTCAGCCATGCAGCGCCTGAAGGCGCGTTTCAATAACACGGTACTTGCGGTATGCCTGAAGGCATACCCTGATACGGATCGTGAGCTTCAAAGTCGTGCGCAAGTTGTAAAGTCGTGCCCAAGCTCTGAAGTCGTGCCCTTCCCAAGACATCGATAAGACCGGGATTCGTTTAGCCTGTAACTTCTGCGAGGGCGGCGGCTACGCCGCAGCGGTCGTTGCCGAGGGTGACGCTCCAGCCGCGATTGCGGAGCTCCGCACAGGCATTCCCCATGATAACCGGATAGCCGGCAAACTCAAGCATTTCGACATCATTATGGTTGTCACCAATGGCCATGACCTGATCGCGACTGAAGCCGCGGTGGGCGGCCCAGCGGCTGAGGGCGTATCCCTTGGAACAGCCGGTGTTGAGGATGTCGATCATGGAGAGATCGCGATCGGGATATTCGGTGCGGAGCACGGTGATGCGGTTGGCCATGCCGCTGGCCTCGAGAGCGCGGAGGGCTTCAGCCATGCGTGCCATGGAGCCGCAGAACATGGTTTGCACGGGGTCGGTGACCAGGGAGCGTTCGATGGGGACGACGAACTCGATGTATTCCATATTTTTTTCGAGCCAGCGGCGGATGCTTGAATTCAGGGCTTCGAGGTGTTCGAGGACGATGGCGCCTTTGGTTTCCTTATCAAAGGTAAGAACGGTGTGGCCGCGGAAATCTTGCATGGCGGAGCAGAGATCGCGGCAGGTTTCGCGGGGCATGAGGTCGCGATGGAAAGTTTCTCCGGCGAGGGAGCGGGTTACGGCGCCGTTGGAGCTGATGAGCCAGAGGTCGAAGCCGAGCTGTTTGGCGATGGGCAGAGCGAAGGTGTGGCGGCGGCCGGTGACGAGGACGACTTCGATGCCGGCGGCGTGGGCGCGGCGAAGGGCGGCGAGGTCGTCGGGGGAAATCTTGAATTGAGGATTGAGGAGGGTGCCGTCGATATCGGTGGCGAGGAGACGGATGGGGGTGGTGGGCTTCGCGGTGCGGGCTTCGGGCGTGGGCAGTGGAGTGGTTTCTCTCACTCTCTATTGTGACATAGGCTGCTGGGCGAGAGATGTGGCGTTGAGGGACGAAAACCTTAAACACAGGGGACACTGGGGTTCACAGGGTAAGTCTTGCGGAGTCTGTTGACGTGTTATATTTCGCATTCCATGGGATCGCTTCTATTTTTTCTTGGCGGGTGGGGATTTGTGCTGCAGGCGGTGGCGATTGTGCATTTTATTCGCCGGCGGCCGGACACGTATTGGATTTTTGTCATTCTGTTTTTGGGATGGATTGGGGCGCTGGTTTACATTGTGGCGGAAGTGATACCGGACGCGGGACTGCTGCGTGGGTCGTTCCAGATGTTTCCGCGGCGGCGGCGGATTCATGAGCTGGAACGGGCGATTCTGGACAATCCTTCCGCGGGAAATTACGAAGAGCTGGGATTGCTATATCTAGACGATGGGGATTTTGCGCGGGCGCGGGCAAGTTATGACAAGGCGATCGCGTCGCGAACGGATTCCGTGGATGCGTTTTACCGGCGGGGTGTGGCCGAGGTGGAGTTGGGAGACTTTGCGGCGGCGGTTCCGGACCTGGAACGCGCGGTGACGGCGGACGATGACTACGACTTCCACCGGGCTAAAGGATTGCTGGCGCACGCTTATGCGCAGACGGGGCCAGCGGAAAAGGCAGAGAGTCTTTTTCGGCAGGCGACGAAGATTTCGACGAGCTGTGAGACTTATTACAACTACGCGACGTTTCTGCAGGCGCAGGGGCGGGTAGAGGAAGCGCGGGAGTGGGCGCAGAAGATTCTGGATCAGCGGCGGACGATGCCGGGGTATCAGCAGCGGCGGGAGCGGGTGTGGTTTAGGAAGGCGTATACGCTGCTGGCGAGGATGAGGCTGCAGTAGGAGCGGGCTTCGGGCTTCGGCTTTCGGGCTTCGGCAAACATCCGTGGTGGAAATCGGAAATTCAAACCCAGCGCCTAAAGGCGCATTGATTTTGCGGCACTTATGGCACGCATGAATGCGTGCCCTGATACGAATCGCACTTACACCACTGGCTGCAAACCTCCGTGGCATTTCCCGAAGGACTTTCTCCCGCGCTGCGGAGCTGCGCTCCGCTGGACAGCCGAGGGGCGGCTGTCGCCGCGCCAACCCAAAAGCAAATAGCGATTAATTGCGGTCGTTGGTGTCGATGTTGAAGCCGAGGATGGCGTTGACTTCGACGGGCTGAGCGCCGCGGGTGGCGGGGCGGAATTTCCAGCTGGGCAGGGCGGCCATGATTTTTGCGGTCATGGCGGCGGGGCCGGGTTCGAGGACCTGGAGATGTTGCAGGTTGCCGGAGGCGTCGAGTGTGCATTTGATGACGACGCGGGCGTGAGGAAGATTTGCGGGAAGATCGGTGCGAAGGCCTTGGGGGCCGGTGAGTGCGCCGGGGTGATGCGCGGCGGAGTTGGGATCGGCTTCGGCGAATTGCATGACGACCATGCCGATTGCGGTGTCGACGTAGACGGTGTAATTGTCGCCGGGAAGCTTGCCGTAGAAATCGAATCCTCCGCCGGAACTGGCGGTGGCGACGATGGTGATGGCGGGGCCTTGGGCGCCTTTTACAGAGGAGCGTCCGGGAACGGTGGGAGCGCTGCTGTTTCCTGAGTCGAAGCTGGGCAGGGTGACGACGGAGCTGCCGCCGCGAACGTCGACGCCGGGGACGGCGGGAGATCCGGTGGGAGCGGTGCCGGCGCCGCCGGGACCAGGGGTGGGAGAGATTCCGGCGCGAGCATTGGGGTCGGAGCCATGGCCTGAGCCGGTTTTGCCGGCGCCGGTGGCTGTGCCGGACTTTTCTGTGGGCGCTGCGTTTAAACCGCTGCCGGAGCCTGTGCCGTGGCCGATGCTGGAGCCTCCGCCGGAACCGCCGAGGCCGGGTTGGTCGCCGCCAGCGGGTGACAGGGCGAGCGAACCTTTGCCACCGCTGGGCTCGCCGACGCTGGCGCCGGGCTGGGCCGAGACCACGATGCCAGAACGGTCGCTGCTTCCGCCCGCGCCTTTGGGAGGAGCGAGAACGGAGCCGGAGTCGCCGGGACCACCGAGACCGAGGCCTTTTCTGCCGGAGCCGGAACCAGAAGAATCCGCAGCGCCGCCGAGTGAGGGTGGGGGCGGAACGACGTTGCTGGCGAGGCCGTTGCCTATGCCGCCGGCGATTCCGCTTCGATTGCCTGACGATCCATCCGCGGTTGAGCCGGAGACGGATGGAGGCGGGGGAACAACATTATTCGTGCCGAGCGAGCCGCGACGCGAGGTTCCGGAAGTTGACCCACCAACGCTGCCGGAGCCGGAGACGGATGGAGGTGGAGGGATCACGTTCGATGAGCCGGGAGAAGATGCGGATCGTCCAGAGGTCGAGCGGCCGCTGCCTGCGCCGGAAGCGGCATACGATGGCGGAGGTGGAATGACGTTGTTGGCGAGCGTGGCGGCTGATCCGCCGGAGGAGTTGCGCGAGGTTGATGAGGAGGATCCCGCAGTGACCGTTGGAGGAGGCGGGACAACATCCTGGGTACCGAAAAGCTTGCCGATGAGGTTGCTGACGAGCGATCCGCTATTCGCTTGAGTGGGTGCAGGCGGGACGACTGTTGGCGAAGAAGAGCCGAGGCTACCGCTTTCGAGGCGACGCAGGTCACGGGCGGAATCGGCGGAAGGCGGAGGAGCGACGACGGAAGGCGCGGGGAGGTTGAGTTTCGCAGTGCGCGACGTTTCACGCTCCGGGGCGGAGACGGGTGGAGGGACGACGGTGACGTTGTTCATCTGCACGCGCGAGGGCGAGACTTCACGGCTGACGGATGAGGGCGCGGGTGGGACGACGCCGCGGCTGAGAGCGGGCGCGGATCGCGACTGGTCGCGGGAAACGCTTGTGGATGCGGGGGCAATCACGCTGGAGTTTGAGGTGGGTGCGGCGCGGGATCGGTCGCGGGAGACGTCGGGCGCCGGGGCGATGATGCTGGTGTTCAGCGACGGCGCGATGAGCGTGTGCTCGGAATGGACGGTGGGCGCGGGGGGTACGACCGCGGCATTCAGAGCGGGCGCGGTGCGGGATCTGTCGGCAGAGATGTTCGGTGCGGGAGGGACGATTGAGCTGGGATCGAGAACGAGGCCGGCGCGGGATTGGTCGCGGGCGAGATTGAGCTGGGCGGGAGGAATTACGTTGGTGGGAAGGCTGGGCGCGACCAGCGAAGAGTGCAGGCCTTCGGCGGGAGGCGGTCCGGGATGGGACTTGAAGGCGAGCAGGTTGGCGACGGCGATCGAGGAAGCGGGAAGTTTAAGGTCGGGGGCGTCGACGACCTGCGGGGCGAGCGATGCGCCGCGAGCGACGTGAATGGTTTGGGTGCGGTGGTGGGCTTCGTGGCCGCCGGCGCGGGCGGTGGCGCCGTATTGGGCTCCGCCGAGGTCTTCGATGCGGGGGAGTTCGTCGCCGGAATAGTAGATGACTTCATTGGGCTGCAGACGAGGCGGGGCATAAGGGCGCAGGCGGTTGACTTCGCGGGGAATGATGATGACCGCGAAGAGCAGAAGGGCTTCGAGAACCCAGGAGGCGAAGAGTCCACGATACGGAAAAAGACCGTGGGGAGCTTCGCCGGCGAGGCGGGCGCCGGAGCGGGCAAAGGCGGGGCGGATGGAAGTGACGAATTCATGCCAACGCGGGGACCACTCGACCAGGAGCTTGGGGGCGTCGTGGAGGTGGGTGGTGGGTTCGAGTTGGAGAGTATGGGTCACGGCGAATTATTGTTGAGTGCAGCGCCTAAAGGCGCAATAACAAGGGGCAATTCTTGGCATGCCTAAAGGCATGCCCTGATACGAAGCCGATCTACGAAGCCAATCGGAGACGAATCGGAGCCAAGTCCCGCTCTTGGCATGGGGAGTTAGGCTTCCCCCTTTATCTTGATTTCAATTCTATCGCCCAAAGCGGTTTCTGTTTGAACGATTGTGTGGCTGGGCAATTCCAGGACTGAGGCCGCTTGCAGGCGGATGGGGGCAAAGCGCCAGGGGTGGAGGCCGGGCTCGAGGTGGACGACGATGCCGTCGCGATCGAGGTAGACAACGTCGATGGGGAATCGCATAGCTAGAGTATGAACGCCGTGGCAGGGGCGAATCCAGAGGCCGCCGCCGTTACGGAAGTCACTTTCTTCGGTTCCAAGCAGGCCGCGGAGGCGGGACCAGTGGGTTTGGGCCACGGCTAGGTTGGTGGCGAGATAGCGCTGGCGGGTTTGGTTGAAGGCCTGGGGGTGCGGGATGGGTTGTGGCATGAAGGAGTTCCTGGGGTTAATTCGACATAGGAGCGCATCCGGCAGTCTATTCCGGTTCGCGTGACAAGAGTAGTTCGATTTAGTTCGATGAACTTGCTGGCGTTGTCGCGCGATTCGCTCGGTCTGAAGAACGTGCGTGAATTTCAGGCGTCCGCTCCGGGACGCGTTTCCGATCTACTACTTTACCCGGTGCTGAACGCACCGGGCTATTGTCAGATGCCCCTCCGGGGCGGACGCGCATTCCGCGGTGTGAAGAGTGATGGCCTTCCTAATTCGTTTATCAGCTCATCGCCGGTACTTACCGCACTACTTGCTGACGAGGGAGTGATAGGCCTGAATGAGTGCGGGGCCGACGGTGACGAAGAGGAAGGGTAGCAGAATGAATATGACGAGGGGAGGAACCATCTTAATGGTGGTTTTGGCGGCCTGCTCTTCGGCGCGCTGACGGCGGGAGGTGCGCAAGGAATCGGAGTGGACGCGCAAGGCCTGGGCGACGCTGGTGCCGAAGCGGTCGGTCTGGATAAGAGTGCCGACGAGGGCGCGAATGTCGTCGACGCCGGTGCGCTCGACGAGATTGCGCAGAGCTTCGGCGCGGGGCTTGCCGGCGCGCATCTCGAGATTGACGAGATGAAATTCGTCGCTGAGATCGGGATGAGCGTGGTGCAGATCCTGGCCGACGCGCATGAGGGCCTGGTCGAGAGCGAGTCCGGCTTCGACGCAAATGACGGTGAGATCGAGAGCGTCGGGGAGGGCGATGCGGATGCGCTGCTGACGGTCTTTGATCATGCGCTTGAGAAAGAAGCGGGGAACGAAGAAACCGAAGGCAGGAACGCAGACCAGCAGGGGCACGCTCTCGACGCCGGAGAAAGCCACGACGCCGGCCAGGCCGAGGAATGCGAGCATGATCCGGGCCCCGAAATAGTAGCTGAGATGGCGGGGTTCGCGAAGGCCGGCCTGAATCAGCCAGAGGCGGGTGCGGGAGACGTCGGAGGGAGAAAGAGGGATGGCTTTGCTGATGGGATCGAGGGCCTGCTCGAAGCGCTCTCTGACTTTGAGCGCCGGCTTTTCGCGATCCATGGAGGGATGACCGCCAAGGGCGCGCAAACGGGCTCCCAGCATGGAAGAAGGAGTGACGACGGCGGCGCCGAAGGCGAAGACCACCAGCACGACGGTGACGAACACGACGATGGTTAGAAGCAATGGCATCTTTGAAGAGTTCCTATACCTGAATCTTAATGATCTTGCGGATCACGAAATAGCCGGTGGTCTGCAAAGCAATACTGGCCACCAGCAGAGCGTGGCCAATGGGATCATGGAAAAGAGGCGCGACAAATTCCGGGCTGAACACGAAAAGAATGGCGACCACGGTGGGGGGCATAGCCATGAGCAGGGCCATGGTGAGGCGGCCCTGCGCGGTGTGAACCCGGACCTGGCGCTGAATCTTGAAGCGCTCGCGAATGACGTAGGAGAGGTTATCGAGAATTTCGGCGAGGTTGCCGCCGGTTTCGCGCTGCAGCATGACGGCGGTGACGAAGAATTTTACGTCGACGAGAGGGACACGCTCGGCGAGGTTCATGAGGGCATCGCGAACGGGCATGCCGAACTTCTGCTCTTCAAAGAGTTTGCGGAACTCGGTGGCGAGAGGGTCGGCGATTTCGTTGGAAATCATTTCGAGGGCGGTAGTGAAGGCATGACCGGCGCGGACGGCGCGGGCGAGAGTGTCGATGGCCTCGGGAAAAAGCTCCTCAAATTTCTCAAAGCGCTTCTGGCGGCGGTAAGAGACGAAAGAATAAGGAAGGAAAGCACCGATGATCAGCGCGGCCGCGGCGATGGAGGCATTCCTGGTATAGAGGGCGGTGGCAAGGGCGGCGAGGACACCGCAGACCACGCATAAGAGGAGGAAATTGCCGGCGCGAAGCTTCATGCCGGCCTGCACCAGCGCTTCCTGCACGGCGGAAACCCGGGCGGAGCGGCGCAGCAGAGTATCGAAGGCGGGAATCTGGCTGAGTTGCTCATCGCGCAGCAGGGCGAGTTCTTCGTTGGGATCGCGTTCGGGGGCTTTCTGAACGGTGGCGAGCCGGTCTTTGATAAGGCGGGCGCGGGCGTTGCGCTGATCGATAAGAGATCCAGCGGCAAAGGCCGCGAGGGCGACGAAGAAGAAGACGAGAAGTGCGATTAGCGCTGGCATAATGTTGTCGGCATTCGCAAAGTTCCGCAGGGGGATAAGGATGCGAGCCAAACGCGCGAGTATTGTGTCGCAAAGAACGCGACACATCGCGCGGCTCGCCCAGATCCTTCGCTGCGCAAAGAACGCTTGCTCAGGATGACAATCCAACTAAACTACGAACGAACGAACGAACTCAAATCTCGGTCTTTGACTCGAATAATGCGGGGCGCAATTTTGCGCCGAAGGTGGCCAGGCGATCGGCGAACTGGGGGCGGAGTCCGGTAGCGCGGAAGGTTCCGCGTACTTTGCCAGCTTCGTCGATGGCGCGGCGTTCGAACACGAAAATATCCTGCATGCCGATGAGGTCGCCCTCCATGCCGGTGACCTCGGAAATGGAGATCACCTTGCGGGTGCCGTCGGACAGGCGCGCGATTTGCACGACGGCGTGAATGGCGGAGGCGATCTGGTGGCGGACGGCGCGCTCGGGAATGTTGAGATTGGCCATGGAAACCATGTTCTCGACGCGGGCCAAGGCGTCACGGACGGAATTGGCGTGGACGGTGGTGAGGGAACCTTCGTGGCCGGTGTTCATGGCCTGCAACATATCGAAGGCTTCTTCGCCGCGGACCTCGCCGACGATGATGCGGTCGGGGCGCATACGTAAACTGTTGATGACCAACTGCCGCATGCGGACGGCGCCTTTGCCTTCGATGTTAGGGGCGCGGGTTTCGAGGCGGACGATGTGCTCCTGTTTCAGTTGAAGTTCGGCGGCGTCCTCGATGGTGACGATGCGCTCCACGTTGGGAATATAGCCGGAGAGCACATTGAGCAAGGTGGTTTTGCCGGCGCCGGTGCCGCCGGAGATGAGCAGATTTAATTTCCCTTTCACCATGGTCGACAGCAGTTCGAGCATGGCTTCGGTGAGGGTATGGTTCTCGATCATGTTGCGGGCGGTGACGGGATCGCGGCCGAAGCGGCGGATGGAGAGGCAAGCGCCGTCGAGAGCGAGGGGAGGAATAATGGCGTTTACACGAGAGCCATCGGGCAGGCGAGCGTCGACCATGGGAGAAGATTCATCGACCCGGCGGCCGACGCGGGAAACGATTCGCTCGATGATCTGCATGAGGTGCTGGTTGTCCTTGAAAGACAAACCGGTGAGTTCAAGCTTGCCGGCGCGCTCGATGTAAACCTTATCGAAACGGTTGACGAGAATGTCGGAGATGGTGTTGTCCTTGAGCAGGGGTTCGAGCGGGCCGAGGCCGAAGATTTCGTCGAGGATTTCTCGGGAGAGGCGCTCGCGTTCGGCAAAGCTGAGAGGGATGACCTCGCTGTTGACCGAGTTGCGGATGAGGACGAGAACTTCATCGCGGGCGGCATCGTTGGCCGTGCGGCCGAGTTTCTCCAGGTCAAGGCGATCGAGGATCTTGCGATGGAGATCGGCCTTTACCTGCTGATACTCGCTGTGTTCGAAGGTCTGCAGATTGGCCATAGAGTGCTATACGCTCTTGAACAACGACCAGGCGGCACGTTTGACGTCGACATCGTCGCGGGTCAGTTCCTGAGCCAACCCGGAAAAACAACGGGCAATGTCAGTGTGACTTTGTTCCATGACCGGCGATCCGCGATCGATGGCGGAGGAGATGGCAAAGTACTGGTTGGGAACGCGCCATATCAATTTTACGCCAGCGGCGTTTTCGGCATCGGCTTCGCTGAAGCCAGGGACTTTGCGGAAGCGGTTGAGAACGAGGCGGACGCGTTCCCGGTTGCCGGTTTCTCCGAGATACTGTTGCACGCGGGCGGCACTCCAGAGGGAGGCGACGTCGGTGCAGGCAACGAGCAGCACATACTCGGAAAGATTGGCGACGAGGCGGGAGGCGGCATCGAGGCGCGAGGAAATGTCCACGACCACATAGCGGTAGTGGCCCACCAACATGTCGAAGAGCCGGACAAACTCGGCGGTAGAGGGTTCGATGGCCGCGGGGGCGTTGGTTCCGGCCAGCAATTGCAGTCCGCCGCCATGCCGGGTCATGAAACTCTCGAGCAGGGAACTATCCATGCGGTGGAGATTGCGAGTGGCGTCGGCGACGGTGAACAGAGGTTTAAGGTTCAGATGGAGCGCGGTGTGCCCGAGCGGCGCGAGATCGATGAGGGCGGTGTGGCCGTAAGCGGATTGTAGCGCGAGGGCGAGGTTGACGGCTACGGTAGTGGATCCGCTGCCGCCTTTGGCGTTGACGACGGAGAAGACTTTGCCGCGGGGGCCTTCTTTCTGAACCCGGCGTTGGGCGGTGGTGAGGCGAACAAAGGCCTCGAGGAGGTCGGTGGTAGTGGTGGGGCGGTCAATGAATTCGCGAGCGCCGGCCCGCATGGCATTGACGATGACGTGCGGTTGGTTGAGACTTCCGATGGCGAACACGGCGGAGTCCGGAAGTTCCTGGTGAAGGAGTTCAACGGCGCGCATGGCCGGGGCGGGATTATCGGCGGGAATATCAACCAGGAGGACGTCAGGATGGGCGGCCTCGATGCGGCGCATGATGGGATCGGCGGCAGCAACGGGGAAACTGGCACAAGTATGAACTGTGCTGGCCACACTGGTGCCATCGACCAGCACCTGGAGGACGGTGCGCTGTTCGTTGTCGGTGGCCACGATGACGACAGAAAGCTCGGGCATAGCTAGAATTCAGTTGCCAGTATCCAGTTGTTAGTTGCCAGTGAGTTTTTCTTTAACTGGCAACTGGTAATCTACCGCTGCTGCATCGTTAGTTTCTTCCGTGCAAATTCCAAAGCATCCTTGCTTGAATGGTCTACTTTCCAGAAGGTTTTTTTCCGTCGAATTTATCGTTGTTGATGAAAGGTTCCGGGTCCTTGGGACCGGGCGGGGTTTCGGCATTGGGGGAGATCCGATGCACGGTACACAGGACCATCAGTTCTGAATTACTTTTCTGGATGCTCTTGCTTTTGAAAAAGGCCCCCAGGATCGGAATATCGCCGAGGCCGGGAACTTTGTTCCAGATGTCGGTGACGCGATTGTCGATCAAGCCGGCGATGACGAAACTTTGTCCGTCCCGCAACTCGAATTCGGTTTCAGCTTTGCGAGTACTCAAGGCCGGGATGGTGAAGCCGGAAATGGTAAGAGCATCGGCAAAGTCGAGGGTGCTGACCTCCGGGGCAACGGTTAAGTGAATGTTGCCGTTGGGCATGATGACGGGGGTGAATTCGAGTTTGACGCCAAATTCCTTGAAGGAGATGGTCACGGCGGTGAATCCCTGCCCAGGCTGCACAATGGGGAAGGGAAACTGGCCGCCAGCCAGGAAACTGGCTTTCTTGCCATTGACGGCGATGAGATTGGGCTCAGCCAGGATCTGGAGGAGGTTCTTGCTCTGCAGGGCTTCGATGACGGCGCCCACGTGGAGATTGGGCGAGAAAAGAAACATGTTGAGGACATTACTGACGGTCTGGCTGATTTGGAAGTTTGAGTTTTGTCCCTGGGTTTGGGTGATGGACTGGGGTGCGAAGCCGCCGTATTGACCGGTGGTGCTGGTTCCGACCAGATTGGCGGCGCCGGTGGAAAAGGCGTTCGCGCCAAGTTGGGTGAGAGCGCTGCGGTCGACTTCGGCGAACTTGACCTCGAGCAGAACTTCCTGCGCGCCCACGGGGCCGAAGGTGAGCACGTTGATGACATTCTTGGAATAAGCGGAAGCGAGTTCTCCGGCGCGCTTGGCGACATCTTCGGTGGTGACGTGGCCGGCGAGAACAATGGCGGCGCGCGAAGGAGTTACGGAAATCTGCTCGTCGGGAAAGATGCGGTGTTCTTCTTCGGCGCAGGCGCTGACGTCCACATCGACGCGGAGATCGAAGCTGCGGGAGCGCTCGAGTTCGTCCCAGATGATGAGAGAGACTTCGCCGGGGGCGCGGCCGTGGACCAGGATCTGGGTGGAAGTAAGAACAGTGGGATCGGCGATCGAAGGGTCGGTGACGGAGATGCGTTTGATACGCTCGGTGGTGTTGATGAGCAGAGACTTATCGACCATGACGCGCAGCGGAGCGGAGCCTTGGGGCTGCGCGGACGGGGACGGAAGAGTGGTCTGGGTGGTGGCGGGTGGAGTGGGTTCCTGGGGCGCCTGAGTCGCGGGCTGTTGGAGTAGCTCGGCGAGTGCGCCGGCCGGCATGAGTAACGACAGGGCGACGGCAACGAAAAGTGTGGTGCGAACCTTCATCGTGTGATTCCTATCCACATGAGAAAACCTGCAATGCAGCGCATAGAGCAACTAAGCCGAGCTTCTCTCCGACTACTTAGGGTCTTCACCGCTTTGTTCCGGCAACGGTACAACCGTTCTCTTTTCACCTTTATAGACCTCGACATTGAGGACCGAAGGAGTGGGGGGCGGTTGCTCAGTTTTCTGCTGTTTCACGGGACGAACATGTACGCGGGGCGGAGGCGCTACCGGAGTACCACCCTTGTATAGCCCTTTGGCGTTGGCCGCGGTCACTTCGTCCTGCTGAGTATCGAGCGGGTTGCGCAGGGCGAGCTGAATATGGCCTTCGGAACTGGCCAGAGTAAGGCGTTCGGCGTCATCGGGCGAAACCAGAAGAGTGATCACGGGAGTGTTCTGGGCGTCACCGGCGGCATTGCGCTCGAGAGTGTGGCCGGAGGCAATCACGGCGACATTCTGCAAAACGGTGGTGGTTTGAGATTCGGCGCTGCCGTTCGGGGTTCCGGTAAGGAGTATGTCGACGCGAGTCCCAGGACCGACGAAGCCAGCGACGGAGACGACCTCATTGACCCGAACGGAGACGGCGCGCATGCCGCGAGGAATCAGAGAAGGTAGGCCGGATCCGGCATTTTCGGGAGCCAATTTGCTGGGCAAAATAAATTCTCCCCGGGTGATGGGAAGGATTACGCCGAGCCCCATGACTTGAGAGCGCTTACTGTAGAACCCAGGGGGCAGAGCAGACGCAGGGTAGCGGACCGTGCGGACGTCATGCTCTCCGATTCTGGCGCCGACCTGGATGTCGTCGGCGGCCACGATGACGTCGGCGCCGGGTTCGTTGCTGGACGAGGCTCCACCTTGCAGCTTCTTGAAGACGATGAGGCTGACAATGGCTCCCAAGGCCAAGGCCAGGGCCCCGATCATCAACAAACGAGTACGGTTCATAGCACTCCGTTAGAACGTGGGAAAACATGGATTCTGGCCGTAAGCTGGCGAGAATCGCCGGTTGAGCACCGCGCCGAGCAAACTCTTATTGAATCGAACTGGATACGTTAGAGAAAACGTTATTTGCGTTCGAGCCGATGAGCCGGATGGTGCCGACGACAATCACAAGAATCACGGCCAGCATAACGGCGTATTCGGCGATGTCTTGTCCTTCTTCGTCGCGCCACAATCTCCAAAGATGATTCATAGTTTCCCGCCTCCTTAAGATCGATCTTTCAAACGTGCTGCAGCGCGGCTCACGCCCCGTGGCCGCGGGGGAATTTCGTCCCGTTTCGTACAACGCTGCTGGGAGATTTAATCCAACTCATAATAACCCGCAAAATGGTCCCAGAGGTGTATTTTCTTGGATACCGAAGGTAACTCCCGTGCCGTTTTCGCGATGGTCCATACCCGCCCTGCCTTGCGACGCTGGTGTGCTGAAGCGAACTTCGTCTTAGTGGGGGAACAGGAGCGGAGATCTAAAGAGTTTATCTGAACGAGTTGCGCCGCGTAAGGGGTACAATCGCGATCCATCGTGTTAGCCAGGGAAAGACAATCCGGGGTGGCTGAGGGGAGCAGATGGCGGCGCTTGGCTTGGATGTTTGTGGTTGGGATGGTGGGTTTGCACCTGCTGCTGGTGGTCAATCTTTGGGGGCGGATCAGCCGGGGGTATCCGGACTTCACGGTCTTCTACACCGCGGCCAGGGTGTTGCGCGGGGGACTCGGGCATCGGCTTTATGACCCGCAGGTCCAATATCAAGCGCAGAAGAGCTTCGCGGGAGAGATCCCTTCGCGGCACGGGCCGTTGCCTTACATCCACCCGCCGTTTGAAGCATTGATCTTTTTGCCGCTAACCCTGTTGCCTTATCGCCACGCATTTGCGGCGTGGGATCTGCTGAATATCGGCGTCCTGTTTGGGGTGGCCTTTCTGCTGCGCCGATCGGTTCGCACGCTGGGCGCGATTCCGCTCTGGGAGTTTGTGTTGGGATGCCTGGCATTCTTTCCAGTTTTCGCCTGTCTCTTGCAGGGGCAGGACTCTATTCTGCTGTTGTTGCTTTGCACATTGGGATTCAATGCGCTGAAGAGGGAAGCGAATTTTCTCGCCGGCTGCTGGTTCGCTCTGGGGGTATTTAAGTTTCAGTTGATGGTTCCGATTGTTTTGCTGCTGATCCTCTCGACGCGAAGGCGGGTGGCGATGGGGTTCGCGGCAGTTTCGATACTGCTGGCGCTGGTTTCTGTGGGGTTGGTGGGGTGGGAGGGAGCGCTTCACTATCCGGAATATGTTCTGCAGGTGGTGAGGACGCCGAGTCTCGGAGGGATCCCGCTGGAGCTCATGCCGAACCTGAATGGCTTGGTGCAAGGTTGGCCTTTCCTGTTTCCGAAGATGGTTTGGTCTGCTGCGGCCTTGGTGAGTTCGGTGATGCTGTTTCTTTTCGCGGCGTGGGCGGGGCGGACGACGGCTCAGCCGGAAAAGCTTGAGTTGAAATTCGCATTGGCTGTGGTGGTATCAGGATTGATCGGCTGGCAAACCAATGCGCATGATCTGAGTTTGCTCGTCTTACCACTGGTTTTGGTTTTGGATTATTGTGTGCAAACGCCGACGCGGAGCAGGAGATTTGCCCTGCTGCTTCCGGTTCTGCCGCTCTTGCTGAGCCCGCTGTGGATCGTGCTTTGGCTCGCGGCCGGCCGAGTGAATCTGATGGCGATTCCGTTGTTGTGGTGGGCGTGGAAGATTGGGCGGGAGATTTCTGGCGACGGGCGATCGCGGCTGGGGTCGACAGTGCAACCGGCGATTCCGGGCTAGACGGTTGAGGGGGGATCGTCGCCCCGTCGGTTTCGCAGCAGCACGATGACCAGCATAGGCAGGTAGAAAACGAGGACGGCGCAACGGCCGACTTGGGTGAAGCTGTGAGGAGGATAGTACCAGCGCCAGATGCCCGCTGCCCAACTGATGAAGATGGTGGCGCACAGTTCACGCCGGGATTTGGGGATGAGCCAGAGAATGAGCATGTCGTAAAACCAGCGCTGAGGAGTGATCGCCATCAGGAAGAGAAGACGAGCGTCGCGGTCGCGATAGCGGAGTAGAGCCAGAGCCAGCAATGGGCCGGGCCAGATCAGGAGCGGGAAAAATCGCGCATAGAAGTGAAAGTTGCCGACCCAGAGCCATGGCCACCTGGGCAAAACCAGAAAACTCAGCGCGAGGACCAGGGCGCAGGCTAGCAAGCCCCGTCGGGTTGCTCGGGTGAGGAGCACCGGCAGTCCCAGTTGCGGCTTGGCCAGCGTCACGGGCAGCAGCGGTGGAAGAAAGGCGCTGGCCACAATGAGGGGCGTCCACTGAACTGTGAGCAACCCGGCCCAATAAGGATAGGCGAGGAAGACAAGCAGGCGACGGTAGCCGTTGCGTGACAGGCCAAATGCCATGAGGGCGGAACTGATCCCGTAGAAAGCTCCGCCGGCAATGTTGAGACGCATCCACGCGAAGGGCAGACCAAAGATTGCGCTCGGGATGGGATACAACTGCATGGGCCGCAGGTAGGGGTTGCGATGCGCGAGCAGATCCTGCGCGGCCCAGATGGCCCAGGTAAAGTCGCCTGCGCCTTGTTGAAAATGCGCCAGCAGGAACCAGCAGTAGAGGGCGCTGGCCAGTCCGATGGCCGCCGAAATTGCGATCCGCAGTCGCAAGCTTGATCTTCGTCCGATGGGTTGTGGCCCGATCAGTTGTAACATGGGGCGGATTGTTTGAGATCTGAATTGGGGAGATGGCCGGCGACCTTGGGGAAGCGCGCACAATTCGGGTTTCTTGCGGCCGCGATCGCGGCGGCGAGCATGTGGTTTTATGTCGATCGAATTCTGGTGGGCTACCAGGTGGCGGATGCGGCAGCGCACGAGCGTCCGCGCGGGAATTTGTCCGATCTTTATCCGCGCTGGCTGGGGGCGCGCGAACTGCTGCTGCATCAGCGCAATCCTTACGGCGACGATATCGCGATCGAAATCCAGAAGGGATATTACGGGCGCGTGCTGGATCCAGCGCGGCCGAATGATCCTAAGGACCAGCAGGGGTTTGCTTATCCCGTTTATGTGGTGTTTCTGCTGGCGCCGCTGATCGGGCTGCCGTTTCACGAGGTGCAGATATTTTTTCACTGGCTGCTGGTGGGGCTGACGGCGGCGAGCGTCTGGCTGTGGCTGCGCGCGTTGCGATGGCGTGTGCCACCGCTGGCAATTGCTACTACTGTCGTCCTGATGTTGGGGAGCGTGCCAGCAGTGCAAGGGATCAAGCTGCAGCAATTGAGCTTGTTGGTGGCGGCGCTGCTGGCAGGGTCGGCGGCGTGCGTGGCCAGCGGGTTCTTGTTTTGCGGCGGAGCGTTGCTGGCGCTGGCGACGATCAAGCCGCAACTGGCGTGGCCTTTGGTGGCGTGGCTGCTGGTGTGGGCGGCGAGCGATTGGCGGGCGCGACGGAGATTGGTGTTTGGCTTTGAGCTGGTGATCGTTCTGTTGCTGGCGGGTTCGGAGATTATTTTGCCGGGGTGGTTGCGGATGTTCATCCACGCGATCGGGCAATATCACCGCTATACGCAGAACCAATCGGTGCTGGACCAACTGGTGCCGTGGGGGTTTGCGGGAAAGATTTTGGCGGCGGGGGCCGTGCTCGCCAGCGCCTTTTTTCTGTGGAAACTACGCGGCCAGCCTGCCGATGCGGTGGAGTTCGGCGGGGCGACGGCGCTGGTAATGGCGTTGACCGTGCTGGTTGTCCCGATGTACGCGCCGTATAACCAGGTGCTGCTTCTGCCGGCAGTTCTGGCGGTGGTACGGGATCGAACATTTTTTGTGGCACGGTCGCGCGGGTTTCGATTGGGATACGGGATGGGAGGCTTCGTCCTGGCTTGGCAGTGGATTGCCAGTCTGGGCTTGAGCGCTGTTTTTTTAAGCGGGGCGACGGCGTGGGCGCTTAGCGGGTGGAAGTGGCCTTTCCTGGCGACGTTTGCCACGCCGGTGTTGGTGTTTGCGATGATCCTGGTGGATGTCCGAGGCAGACAGGACGGGCCGCAGGTGTAAAGGTGCGGGCACGGGTAAGCCGAAAACTACGGGTGTTGCTGTGCGAGAAACCGGCGCTGGTGGTAAAACAAAACTTGAGGAAGCGAAAGGCTCTTCCCGCCGGAGCCTGATTCCTGTCATTATGCATAGCGGCGCGAATGCTGAGCAAATCCTGACCTTGTTGCCAGGAACGCGACAAGGATGGGGCACCCGCTTTCGGCGCGAAATCTCATGGCCTTAAATGCGATAGCTCGTTCGTCTTCCGGTTCCGGCGTGTTTCCGGCGCTGGTGCTGGTGCAGGGGAACGAGCAGAAAAATATTGTCCTCAACCGGACTCCTTTCAGCGTGGGCCGCAAGGTGGATAAGGATCTGGTGATTGCCGATCCGCGGGTGTCGCGCGATCACGCGCAGATCATTCTGGAAGAAGACGGATTTTTTCTGGTCGACCAGGGCAGCAAGCACGGCACATTCGTCAATGGGGAACGCATTCAGCGACAAAAGCTGGAGCGCAATGACCGGCTGGAATTTGGGGCGCGCGACTCGACTTATGCCATTTTCAATCCGGCGCACCGCACGTCGAATACGGCGCGTGATTTTTTAAGCCAGATTTCCGGAATCCAGATTTCGCAGGAAACCACCGATCTGGAAAAGTTGACGTTGTTTCTTGAGGCTGCGGCCAAGTTGAACACCGCCGGTGTGCTCGACGAAATCCTGATGACCATGCTGGACGTAACGCTGCGCCTGACGCGTGCCGAACGGGGCTACGTCTTTCTGAAGGACGACGAGGGGAAACTGCGGCTGATGGCGGGGCGCAACAACAAAGGCGAGCCGCTGCTGGATGACAAGACGATTTCGCATTCGGCGCTGGACGAATCGCTGCGTTCGAATTCGGAGTTTCTGCTGACCGATACGGGCAGTTCGATGGACCTGGCGGCGCGGCAGAGCATTGTGGCCTACGATCTTCGTACCGTGATTTGTATTCCGTTGCGGAAGCGGCAGGTGCAATCGACGCGGGAGCAGCAGGCGCCGGTGTCAGACGCGGCGGCGGAGGTGACGGGAGTTTTGTATGTGGACTCGCGCTTCGCGTCGCGCGAATTTTCCGGCGTGGGGCACGACATTCTGCGGGCGATCGCGACAGAAGCCGCGTCGCTGATCGAGAACGCGCGACTGGTGCAGGCGGAAGAAGAATCGCGGCGCTACCAGCAGGAGCTGACGATTGCCGCCAGCATTCAGCAGCGGCTGATGCAGGTGAAGATTCCCGAAGTGCCGTTTGCCAAGCTGCGCGGAAAGAATCTTTCTTGTAAGGAAATCGGCGGAGACTTCTTCGATGCGGTGAATACGAAGGAAGGCCTTGCCGTGGTGCTCGCCGATGTGAGCGGCAAGGGAGTGTCGGCGGCGCTGCTGGCTTCCACTTTGCAAGGAATGATTTATTCGCATTTGAGTTCGGGCATGCCGCTGCTGGAGGTGGTCGTAGCGGTGAACCGCTTTTTCACCGAAAAGTTGGTCGGAGAAAAATATGCGACCGTGCTGCTGGCACGCCTGCGCCGGGATGGCGACCTGGAATACGTGAACTGCGGCCACGTGCAGCCGCTGCTGGTGTGTGGCGGAGAAGTGATGAGGCCGCCGCACGGCAATGTGCCGGTAGGCTTGCTGGCCGATGCTACTTTTGAAAGCGCGCGCTGCCAGCTCAATTCGGGTGACCGCTTTATTCTGGTGACGGATGGCGTGACCGAAGCGGAGAATGCCATGGGCGATTTCTTCGAAGACTTCAGGCTTGAAGCGGCCGCAGCCAAGGCTCCGACGCTGGAAGGAATTTTTTCGGCGGTCTCGGAGTTCTGCGCGGGAAATCCACTCAACGACGACTGCACGGTGGTGGAGATCGTTTATTCGAGTGCGGCGGAGGCGTAGGCTGTGTACGATGAACCGCACCGGGCTTCGCCCCGGAGACAGCCGAGGGCGGCTGTCTCCACACGAACCCGACGCTGACGGCAGTCGTAGCTTGTCCCGCAACTGCGCTCATTCCACAACCACGCTGTAATTTGTTCCCTCCCAGCGACTCTCCTTCGGCCAGTAAAACGTGAATGCGACTTGGCTTCCCGGAGGCAGTGAGGCGGTCGGCAAGTCGAGAACGTGGGTGCCCAGGCCGGTGTCACGGGTGCCGGTGTCCTGCGAAGTTTTCCAGCCGTCGATACTCCAGTGAACGAGAGCGGGGGTGAGCAGTGCGATGCGCAGTTTCTTGTTGCGTGGCAGGGAGCGGCACTTGTTGTTAAACCTCCAGCCGAAAACTTGCCGCGTGGGTTTCTCGACCAGATAGCGTTGTACGGTTTGCGGAGGCTGGTCGAAAATTTTACTGTCGCGCAGCGAGCGGCGAAGTTTGATGTATTCGGAATGCGCCCAGACCAGAGGGCAGGCCGAGCCCGAGGGCCTTCCGCGAAACAACTCCAGCGCGGGAAGATCGGCGGCGTCCCAGACCTGTTCGGGCAGCAGGCGGCTGTGGCCGGTGGTGCATTGTTCCATCATCGAGAGCAAAGCTTCAGCTGCGGCGGGGCGGCCTGCCGCGAGTTCGTAGTGAGCGCGCTCTCCGGCGAGAAGAGGCCAGGGGCGGCCGATGCCGGTGCCATCGAAAGCCGAGCCGTCCTCGTGCTCGCCATAACCATCTCCGTTGTAGCGGTACCAGCACGGGCCCTGCGGCAGTTGCACGCGCAACAGAGCGTCGATGACGCGAACCGTATTCAGAATGCGGGGATCATCGGGGGCGCGCAGTCCGAAACGCACAAGCGCCAGCGAGTCGGGACTAATGATACGAAAGGCGCGCTCCGTGTTCTGCCCTTCTTTGCCGGGAGGCCGATTCTTGATGGGAACGAAGCCCTGGGTGGGAGACGCGGCGGAATCGGTTTCCGGTGGAGCGATGCGCACGTAGTAGCCTTCCACGCCGACTTGCCGGGCGAGATCACCGCCGGTGGCGTAAATCCAGCGTTCGATGTTGTCGTTCCAGGCATCGGCGACGTCGCGAAGAGTGGAGGCGGCGTCGCTGTGTCCGGTGAGTTCGGCGATGTCGGCGGCTGCGAGGAGGGCGGAGATCTCCACAGCGAGCGT
>Ga0302319_10004745_pt1 | contig 27744 bp, 27 predicted proteins | sample Bog_T0_2_FD_203319 | JGI IMG/M metagenome (GOLD analysis project Ga0302319, IMG submission 203319) | Peat permafrost microbial communities from Stordalen Mire near Abisko, Sweden - Bog_T0_2 | ecosystem: Environmental > Terrestrial > Soil > Wetlands > Peat | place: Sweden: Abisko, Stordalen Mire... | reverse complement strand
GGTGGTCGCCTCGCCTGCCGCGCGCTGGCTGGGCGCCGAGGCCGACCGCGCCGGACGGGTCAAGGTCGCGCCCGACCTGTCGGTGCCCGGCCATCCGGATATTTTTGTCATTGGCGACGCCGCCGCGGTGACCGACGCGAAAGGCCGGCCAGTGCCCGGCATCGCGCCGGCCGCCAAGCAGATGGGGCAATATGTCGGCAAACTCATCGCCGCGCGCCTTGCAGGCCCGACCCAAAGCAACTCCAAGAGCAAGCCGTTTCGCTATATGCATCTTGGCGATCTCGCCACCATTGGGCGGCGCGCCGCGGTGGTGAATTTCGGCATCCTGCAATTGCACGGCTTCATCGGCTGGCTGTTCTGGAGCGTCGCGCATATTTATTTTCTGATCGGAATTCGCAACCGCTTCATCGTGGCCTTCAGCTGGCTGTGGAGCTATCTTACGTTCCAGCGCGGCGCACGGCTGATCACCTATGCACCGGAAAAGGGCGAGGACCACTAAGGCCCAACGCTCACGACCCGCCGAACCAGTTATACCCCTGGTTTTCCCAATAGCCGCCGTGGTCGGTATTGGTGACTTCCATGGCCACAACATATTTCGGATTCTTGTAGCCGAGCTTGGTCGGCATGCGGATTTTCATCGGAAAGCCATAAGCGCGCGGCAACAGTTTGTTGTCGAACTTGAAGGTCATCTGCGTCTGCGGATGCATCGCGGTCGGCATGTCGATGGTGTTGGTGTAGCCCTCGGCGCATTTGAACCAGACATATTTGGCCTTGGTGTCGGCGCCGATGCGCTTGAGGAATTCCGATAGCTGAGCGCCCTGCCAGGAGCCGATGGCGCTCCAGCCCTCGACGCAGACATGACGGGTGATTTGCGACACTTCCGGGAGCGCGTGCAACTCGTCAAGCGTCCAGGATTTCTTGTTGTCGACCAGACCGGCGACTTCGAGTTTGTAGGCCGCACCATCGACGGTCGGCGCCTCGTCCTCGTCGTAATAGGCGTTGAACGGGAACGGCCGCGTGATGGCGCTTTCCGGATAGACCGGCGCCAGCTTGGTGCGGCTAAAGATCGCCGCCTGCGCGGCATCGTTGAATTCGGAAACCTTGCGCAGCACGCTTTCGGCGGTGTCGCCGTCGATGATGTCGCAGCCCGTGAGGAATGTCAGCGCGCCCAGGCTCGCCGCGTTGCGCAGGAACGTGCGCCGCATCGGATCGGGCATCAACTTGGCGGCGTCCTTGATCAGCAGCCTGTTATCGACGCCCGGAATGATTTTTCGGATCTTCATGTGACCCTCCTACCTCCCGGTGAACATGGCGCGCAGGCTTTTGGGTACCAGCAGCGCCAAAAGGATGTGCACGACCAGGAAGCCGACAATCGCCGCCATCGCAAAGAAATGCACGTAGCGGGCAAAATCATAGCCCCCGAACAGAGTGGTCAACTCCTGGAATTGCACGGGCTTCCAGATCGCCAGGCCTGATAGCACGATTACGACGCCGCACAGGATGACGCCGATATACAGCACCTTTTGCACGGCATTGTAATGCGACAGGTCATCATGCGGCAGGTTGATGGTCATAGCCGCCTTGAGGTCGGCGAATACCTGCGACGGATAGACCGGCAGCAGTTTGCGGTGGAAGCGCCCGGTGATCAACCCCAAGCTGACATAGACGATGCCGTTGACGACCAGCACCCACATCGCGGCGAAGTGCCAGAGCAGCGCGCCGCCGAGCCATTGGCCGAGCGGGATGCTCCTGGGGAAACGGAAGTCGAACAGCGGCGAGGCGTCATAGATCTGCCAGCCGGACCCGACCATCACCAAAATGGTCAGTGCGTTGATCCAATGACAGATGCGCACCCAGGCGGGGTGGATCGTGATTTTGAAAGCCGGCGCGGTCATCGCTTCTGTGCTCATCGTGCCAATCCTGCCGTCGTCCGAAACCGCCAATAACCAACAATATACGGCAGGTATAAGTCCACGGATGCAAATACCGCGCGACAGCAACTAGCGTTTCGCTCACGGTTTTGTGAGAATGGCGTCGCCGGGGAAAATCGGATCGAGGAGCCAATTCGTGAGTGAGCCGTCCGCGCCCAAAACCAGTCCGGGAAATTTCTTCGAGGATTTCCGCCTCGGCCAGCAGATCCGCCACGCCACGCCGCGCACGGTGACCACCGGCGATGTGGCGCTTTACAATGGATTATTCGGCGCCCGCTTTGCGGTGCAGTCCTCCGACAGCTTCGCGCAAAAAATCGGCTACCCGCGCTCTCCGATCGACGACCTGCTGGTGTTTCACATTGTATTCGGCAAGACCGTGCCAGACGTCTCGCTCAATGCCGTCGCCAATCTCGGCTATGCCGATTGCCGTTTCCTAAAGCCGGTCTATCCGGGCGACACGCTGCATGCGGCGTCGGAAGTGATCGGGCTGAAGGAAAATTCCAACAAGAAGACCGGCATCGTCTATGTGCGCTCGCGCGGCTTCAATCAGAACGGCGAAGCGGTGCTCGATTATGCGCGCTGGGTTATGGTGCGCAAACGCGACGAGAAAGCCGCGGCGCCCGAGGAGAAAGTACCGGAATTACCCAAAAGCGTGGATGCTTCCGATATCGGCAGCGGCTGCCCGGTCATCCATGCCGCGGCCTATGACACCGTGCTGGCCGGCAGCCCGCACCGTTTCGGCGACTATAAGGCTGGCGAGAAGATCGATCATATTACCGGTATCACGGTCGAGGACGCCGAACACATGATCGCGACGCGGCTTTATCAAAACACCGCGCGCATCCATTTCGACCATTTCACCGAAAGCAAAAGCCGCTTCGGCAAGCGCCTGATTTATGGCGGCCACCCGATTTCGCTGGCGCGCGCGCTTTCGTTTAACGGCTTTGGCAACGCCTTCCATGTCGCTGCCATCAATGGCGGGCGCCATGTCGCGCCACTGTTTGCCGGCCTGACCGTGTTTGCCTGGTCGGAAGTGCTGGCAGTCGCCGAACTGCCGGGCCGCGAAGATGTCGGCGCACTGCGCTTGCGCACCATCGCCACCAAGGACCATCCTTGCGCGGATTTTCCGTCTAAAGTAGGCGACGAATACGACCCGTCGGTGATCCTCGATCTCGACTACTGGGTGCTGATGCCACGGTAAGATTAAGGGTGCGCCGGCAGCTTGGCCTTGAAGAAGGCCACCACGGCGGGGTTGAACTCGCTGTGGAACGCCGTGCGGTCGAAGCCAGCCGGATCGGTGCAGATTATCGCCGGCGCATATTGCCGGAGCATCGGCGTGCAGGGCGCCAGGAATGAGAAATGCCCGGCGTTCGGCACCACGTGGTATTCGGGCTTAACCGCTAGTCCGTCATAGACAACTTGCGCGTATCGCGGATGCGGCAGTATTTCATCGCTGGCTCCGCGCCAGAGCTGGATCGGCACAGTGACTTTGGCCAATCCTTCCGGCGAGAATACATAGCCGATCGCGGGCGCCGCGATCACCGCGGCCTTGATGCGCGCGTCATGCACGAAGGCTTCCGGCGGCGCCGGTCTCATGGCCGGATATTCCTTGGCTTTCTTGCAAGTCCATTCGTCCGGATGCGCCAGGCAATAGGGCGCGACCTTTGTCATGTCCGGCACGCCGCCGATCGCTACCAGAGACGTAAAGCCGCCGGCTGAAAATCCAAACACGCCAATGCGCTTTGCATCGACGAGATCATGGTGCGGCCATGGCGCAAGCATGTAATCGATCAGCGCCTTGATGTGCCGCGGCCGGTTTTCGATTTGGGTGAAGCCGCTGCCATCGCGGTAATTGTCGCCGGTATGCGTGACTGCCGCGACCACGAAGCCCGCTTCGGCCAGAGCTACCGCCGTATCGTAATGGCCTTCGAACGAGCCGCCGCTGCCATGCGATATTACGATCAGCGGCAAATCCTTGCCTTTAATGGCGCCGCTGGGCGCAACCGATTGCGTATAGGCGCCCAGTTGCTGTGAACTTGGGGGCACATCGCTCGGATACCAGATGCCGACTTCGAGCGCCGCACCGCTTGGGTCCGGCACGCTGACTCGCTCGAAGCCTGCGGAAAAAGCCGGCGTCGCGGTCAGCAGCAAAGCAGCGACGGTGGTGGCGGCGATATTCATAGCGTAACCCTCATTGTGGAAAGCTGTTTATGTTGTCGCCGCTCACATTGCATCTTAATGTGAGCTGTGTCAACATTTAAATCATGAGCAAAGAAATACCCTATCACCACGGTGATTTGCGCGCGGCGCTGATCAAGGCGGCGGCGGCCGAAATCGAGCGCGGCGGCTATGAATCGTTGTCGTTGCGTGAACTGGCGGCCTCGCTCGACGTGTCGCGCGCGGCGCCGTACCGGCACTTTACCGACCGGCAAGCGCTGCTGGCCACGCTTGCCGCCGAGGGGTTCGTGGAACTGGCGACGATTTATCGCAAAGTAATCGAGGCCGGAAAAAGCCCGCACGAAACGCTCACCACCGCGGGGCGCGCCTATCTCGCCTTCGCGGTCGAGCGGCCGCAGCTATTCCGGTTGATGTTTGCCTCCGACCTGCTCGGCGGCGGGCCGCCCGACCCGGCGCTTATCAAGGCGGCGGGCGATTGCTACGACGTATTCGAAGGCATGGTCGCGGCGACACTCGAGGATCCCGACGACAGCTCCGTCAAAGCGGCAACCATCGCCATCATGTCGAGCACTTACGGTTTCGCGCTGCTGCGCTTGGGCGGACGGCTCAAACCGTTCATGGTGGGTGGACTGACGCAAAGCGAGCTTATCGACACCGTGCTGTCGATGAAAGCCACGAATTTACCGCGGCCTGCGCGTCAAAAACGCCGCAAGAAATCCTAGCGGCGCTAAACGCTCGCTCGCAAGTGATCGACAAGCTGGCGCGCATAAGGCGGCAGCGCGTCCACATCGCGCACGCAAATGGTGAGTTCGCGCAAGGCCCAGGGATCGGTGAGCCGGACCGGGCTGATCGCCATATTGCGCGCGGCGCGCTGAACGGTGGTCTCCGGCACGATGCCGAGCCCGACATTACATTCAACCAGCCGGCAGATGGCGTCGAAGCTGCGCAGTTGAATGCGCAGCCGCAACGGGCGCCCGATACGGCTCGCCTTGTCGGCCAGGAAGCGCTGGATCGCACTGGCGCGGTCGAGCCCGACCATGTCGTAGTCGAGCACTTCGGCAAATCCGATGCGGGCGCGGCTGGCGAGCGCGTGGTCGCGCGGTACCACCAGCACGAAGCGGTCACTGCGGAACGGAAACGTATGCAGGCCGGCGTGGTCGACGGTGCCCGCGACAATGCCGATATCGGCAGCGCCTTCCGCGATCAGTCCGACAATCTCGTCGCTCAGACGCTCCTCGAGATCGACGCTGATATCGGGATAGGCCGTAAGGAACGAACTCAGGGTTTCCGGCAGGAATTCGGTGAGCGCATTGGTATTGGACAAAACCCGCACTTGGCCCGCTAGCCCGCGCGCGTAAGGCGTCAGGTCCTCCTGCATGCGTTCGGTCTGCGCCAGAATCGAGCGCACGTGCTGCAACAGCGTGCGGCCGGCCTGGGTCGGCACCACGCCCTGGCGGCCGCGCACCAGTAATTCAGTGCCGAAGGTATCTTCCATCTTGCGGATGCGGGTGGAGGCAGCGGCCAGCGCCAGGTTCGAGCGCGCCGCGCCATGGGTAATGCTGCCGGCCTCCACGATGTGCCGAAAAAGGCTGAGATCGGTGAAATCGAAGCGCATGATACCGGAGCCTTCTTATTTTACGAAGGTAGACTACGCAAAACACATATTGCAGGCCAATTAGGACAGGTTCAAGCTTCGCAATTGAAGAAGTAACCGGCTTTGGCCGCCGGTCAAGCCCAAAAGCGACCGGCTGCCTATTGGCCAATAGGCGCGTTGCGGCCCGCTTCGGCGTTAGGTTACGACCGAGCGGGCACTTCGATCCGATCGGCCGGCGGGTCCTGAGCGTTCTGGAGACTAACGATGGCCGAACTAGAGGCGGACACGACGCCGGCGCAGCGCGCCCGTCCGCTCTCCCCTCACCTGCAAATCTACAAGCCGACGCTGACGATGATGATGTCGATCGTGCATCGCATCACCGGCAGCGCGCTGTATTTCGGCATGCTGCTGCTGGCTTGGTGGCAGATCGCCGCCGCCTCCGGTCCCAATGCCTACTCCTATGTCGAATGGTTCATGGGCAGCCTGATTGGGCGCCTGGTTCTGCTTGGTTACACTTGGGCGCTACTGCATCACATGCTCGGCGGCATTCGCCATCTGATCTGGGACACCCTGCACGGACTGGAGCCGACCGAGCGAGAAATGCTGGCGCTGGCGACGCTGGTTGGATCGATCTCGCTCACGCTCGTGCTGTGGGTAGTCGGCTATCTCGCCATGGGAGGCCCGCGATGAGGGACTCCCAGATGCGCACGCCGATGCGGCGCGTTCGCGGATTAGGCGCCGCCCATTCCGGCACCGGACATTTCTGGCATCAGCGCGTGACCTCGGTGGCCGGCATTCCGCTGAGCATCGCGCTGGTGATCATCGTCGTCGGGCTCTTGGGACGCAGCCACGCGGCCGTCGTGCAAATTCTGGGCTCGCCGATCGTCGCCATCATCATGCTGCTGTTCATTATCAACACGGCCTATCACATGTGGATCGGCATGCAGGAAATCATCCTCGATTATGTGCACGAGGATAAATTCAAACTGGTGATCCTGATGGCGAATACCTTCTATTGCTTCGTCGTCGCCTTCGCCTCGGCCTTTGCCATTCTTAAGCTTTCGTTCGGGGTCTGACGCATGGCGAGCAATGGAAAATCCAACGGCGGACATGCGGCCAAGGGCCCCGCTTTCAACGGCAGCGCCTATCCGATCGAGGATCATAGTTACGACGTGGTGGTGATCGGCGCCGGCGGCTCGGGCTTGCGCGCCGTCGTCGGCTGCAGCGAAGCGGGGCTGCGCACCGCCTGCATCACCAAAGTATTTCCGACCCGCTCGCATACCGTCGCGGCGCAAGGCGGCATCGCCGCGTCGCTCGGCAATATGGGCGAGGACGATTGGCGCTGGCACATGTATGACACCGTCAAGGGCGCCGATTGGCTCGGCGACCAGGACGCCATCGAATATCTCTGCCGCAACGCGCCGCAAGCGGTCTATGAACTGGAACATTGGGGCCTGCCGTTTTCCCGCAAGGAGGATGGCCGCATCTATCAGCGCCCGTTCGGCGGCATGACCACGCATTACGGCAAGGGCACCGCGCAGCGCACCTGCGCTGCCGCCGACCGCACCGGTCACGCCATGCTACACACGATGTACGGCCAGGCGCTCAAGCACGCGGCCGAGTTCTACATCGAATATTTCGCGCTCGATCTGATCATGGACGATGAAGGCCGTTGCCGCGGCGTGGTCGCACTCAACATGGACGACGGCACCATCCATCGCTTTAGCGCCAACATGACGATCCTGGCGACCGGCGGCTATGGCCGCACTTATTTCTCCTGCACCTCGGCGCATATCTGCACCGGCGACGGCAATGCGATGGTTCTGCGCTCCGGCCTGCCCTTGCAGGACATGGAATTCGTCCAGTTCCACCCGACCGGCATCTATCCGGCGGGCTGCCTGATCACCGAGGGCGCGCGCGGCGAAGGTGGCTATCTGGTAAATTCGGAAGGCGAGCGCTTCATGGAGCGCTATGCGCCATCGGCCAAGGACCTGGCGTCACGCGACGTGGTGTCGCGCGCCATGACGCTGGAAATTCGCGAAGGCCGCGGCGTCGGCAAGCTCAAGGATCATCTGTTCCTGCATCTCGATCATCTCGATCCAGCGGTGCTGCATGAGCGCCTGCCGGGCATCAGCGATACCGCGCGCATTTTTGCCGGCGTCGATATCACGCGCGAACCGATCCCGGTGCTGCCGACCGTGCACTACAATATGGGCGGCATTCCTTGCAATTATCACGGCGAAGCTCTGACAAAGAAAAATGGCGATCCTGACACCGTAGTGCCCGGCCTGATGGCGCTGGGCGAAGCCGCTTGCGTTTCGGTGCATGGCGCCAACCGGCTCGGCTCGAATTCGCTGATCGATCTGGTGGTGTTCGGGCGCGCCGCGGCGCTGCGCTGCGCCGAACTGCTCACGCCCGGCGACAAGCATGCGGAACTACCCAAGGATTCAGCCGACCTGGCGCTGTCGCGGCTCGACAAATTCCGCAACGCCGCCGGTTCCGCGCCGACCGCGCAATTGCGGCGCGATATGCAGAAGGTGATGCAGGAGGATTGCGCGGTGTTCCGCACCGGCGAAGTGCTGGAACAGGGCCATAAGCGCATCCATGAAATATATGCCGGCATGGCCGACATCCATGTCACCGACCGCTCGCTGATCTGGAATTCCGACCTTATCGAGACACTGGAGCTCGACAATCTGATTTCTCAAGCCGTCGTCACCATGGACTCGGCGCTAAACCGCACCGAAAGCCGCGGCGGCCACGCCCGCGAGGATTTCCCCGAGCGCGACGACACGAATTGGATGAAGCACACACTGGCCTGGATCGACGACAAGGGCAGCGTGAAGATCGACTACCGGCCGGTGCACACTTACACGCTCACCAACGACATCGCCTATATCGAACCGAAAGCGCGCGTCTATTAATTGCTTTCCTCTGACGCTGGAATGAAATCGGGAACTGAAAATGGCCGAATTCTCACTGCCCAAAAATTCCAAGATCACGCAGGGCAAGACCTGGCCGCGCACGGCGCACGCCACGCACCTGACCGAGTTCGCCATCTATCGCTGGTCGCCGGATGACGACGAAAATCCGCGTATGGATACGTATTTCGTCGACCGTGACGACTGCGGGCCGATGGTGCTCGACGCGCTGATCTGGATCAAAAACCACATCGATCCGACGCTCACCTTTCGCCGCTCCTGCCGCGAGGGCGTGTGCGGTTCCTGCGCCATGAATATCGACGGCACCAATACGCTGGCCTGCACCAAAGCCATGGACGACGCCAAAGCGCCGCTCAAGATCTATCCGCTGCCACACCAGCCGGTGATCAAGGACCTGGTGCCGGACCTGAAGAATTTCTATGCGCAATACGCATCGATCGAGCCCTGGCTCAAGACCACGTCGCCGACGCCGGAGAAGGAATGGCGCCAGAGCCACGACGACCGCGCCAAGCTCGACGGCATGTATGAATGCATCCTGTGCGCCTGCTGCTCGACCTCGTGCCCGAGCTATTGGTGGAATTCGGACCGCTATCTAGGGCCCGCCGCGTTGCTGCAGGCCAATCGCTGGGTCCAGGACTCGCGTGACGAGGCCACCGGCGAACGGCTCGATAATCTCGAAGACCCGTTCCGGCTCTATCGCTGCCATACCATCATGAATTGCTCGAAAGCCTGCCCGAAGGGACTCAATCCGGCGAAAGAAATCGCCGTGTTGAAGAAGGCCATGGTCGACAGGCAGGTTTGAACCGGCGGTCATTCGATGGACGAAGCCGCGCTTAATTTCAACGGCGTCACGCTGTCGCCGCAAAAAGAAACGGTGCGCGTGTTCTATAAGGAATTGTGGGACCACGCCGACAAGAGTCTAATTCCAACAATTTTTCATCCTGGTTTCACATTTCGCGGTTCGCTCGGGCCGGCGCTCGTTGGCCACGACCAGTTTGCCGGTTACGTCGACTGGGTGACCGGTGCGCTTGGCGAATACACCACCGACATTTTGACCATGATCGAGGAAAACAATCGCGTCAGCGGCAAAATGCGGTTTCACGGCTTCCACCGCAAAGAACTGTTCGGGGTTGCACCGAGCGGCCGGCATGTATGGTGGACCGGCATGCCGATCTTCACGTTCGAGGGGCGCAAAGTGCGCGATCTATATGTCCTCGGCGACATCCATGGCCTGATCGCGCGCCTAAAAAACTGAGCCACCTGCCGTCACGGGAAGCTTCGCGGCCTACAACCTAGGCTTGATCCGGTTGCATTGGTGACGCTAACTTTACGCCCCGGGGGGGTCCGGTGCGTAAGCGTTTTTGGCCGGTCATTGCTGGCGTGTTGCTGTGCGCGGCCTGTGCCGGGCCAAGCACGGACATACCAAAATCGTCGAAAGACGATATCGCCGCCGAGCGCCGCCGCCAGGAAATCGCGCAGCTGCAGGATTACTACGCGCAAATTCACCGGCTCGACACAGTCGCCTACCATATCGTCACCGCCAACCGCGAATTCTGCAAGCAATGGCTGATCGCGCAGATCGGCCTGTTCGCGGCGACGCCGCAAAGCATGCCCAGCAAATATCGAAAATTCTCCGCTGAGACGCTGGGGCTACGCTGGGTTCGGCCGACGGTCATCTCGATTGCCGACGGCGGACCGGCGGCGCTGGCCGGCATCGTCGACAAGGATGAACTCGTATCGTTCAACGGCGAGCCGGTTCCCGTCACCGCAACGCTGCGCTGGATCAACGCGTTCCTGGAAGACAATGGCGAGCGGCCGATCACGGTCGTCCTCATGCGCGACGACGAATTAAAGACCTTCACAATAAATCCGGTCATCGGCTGCGCGATCCCGATCGTCCTGGAAACCAATCCGGTGCCGAACGCATTCACCGACTATAAGAAGATCGTCATTCAGACCGGCATTTTGCGGGTCTTGCGCACCAACTCCGATCTCGCCGTGGTCGTCGGCCATGAACTCGCCCACGTGACGATGGGCCATTACCAGAAAAAATCGTTGAATGGTTTTCTCGGCGAGGCCAGCGGCGCGCTGGTCGATGGCGGTTTCCTGCTGGGCGGCATTACACCGGCGGTGCGTTTTCGAATTACCTGCACCGGGCAGGCCTAAACGCATTCAGCGTCGGCTTCGAAATGGAGGCTGATTATGTCGGCGCCTATTATGCGACCCGCGCCGGCTACGATATTTCAGGCGCCGAGGAAGTCTGGCGCGCCATGTCGCTGGAAAGTCCGTCCAGCATAACCTTGGCGACCACGCACCCGACGACGCCGGTGCGCTATCTGCAAATGCGCAAAACGATCGAGGAGATCGCCGATAAAAAGCGCCGCAATTTGCCACTGGTGCCGGAGATGAAGGCGATCAAGGTTGACGCCGTGCCGGCTGCCGCGCCGCAAAATCAAAACTGACCTTAGTGTCCGTCCGCCGGCCTTAGCGCTATTCGCATTTTTTGCCGTAACAAAGCTTTTCCAATTCCGGGAACGGCTTATAGGCGGCGTTGCCGCACTGTTCCGGGGTCGCCGCGATTAACTGATTCAAGTGGCCGGCAAAAAAATAGGCGATGCGGTCCTTGCTGCCGAGATAGCTGTGATTGGCGCCGCGAACATTGGCGCGCACGCAGACCGTATAGCGCTGGTCCTTGTTGACCGGCGTGAGCGCAGGGTCGGTAATATAGGCGTCGCGGACATTTGTCGGATCGGCCAAATCGCTAGCCAAGGTATTGAGAATCTCCTCCTTATAATCCTTCGGATATATATTGGGCTCCGGCTCCTTGTAAGGGTCGCTAAAGCCCGCGCAAGCCGCGAGCGTTAGGCCGAAGGCCACAGTCACAATCAGCCTTCCTACCTTGCCACGCAACGGATGCCTCCACGTGAGGTTTACGGGGTCGAATGACTAGTCTTGTTTCTTGTCTTGCTTTTTGGCGAGTTTTTGGCGCCGCTGCGCCAGCGTGCGCAACCGCAAGGCGTTGAGCTTGATGAAGCCCTCGGCGTCCTTCTGGTCATAGGCGCCCTTGTCGTCCTCGAAGGTCACCAGCGTCGAGGAATACAACGACGCCGGGCTCTCACGCCCGGTCACCATGACGTTGCCCTTATAGAGCTTGAGGCGCACTTCGCCGCCGACCAGTTCCTGTGACTTGTCGATGGCCGCCTGCAACATTTCACGCTCCGGCGAAAACCAGAAACCGTTGTAGATTAACTCGGCATAGCGCGGCATCAGCTCGTCCTTGAGATGGCCGGCGCCACGGTCGAGCGTTATCGATTCCATGGCGCGATGGGCGGTAAGCAAAATCGTGCCGCCGGGCGTCTCGTAGACGCCGCGCGATTTCAGACCGACAAAACGGTTCTCGACCAGATCGAGCCGCCCGATGCCATTATCGTGGCCGAGCTTGTTGAGCTTGGCGAGCAAGTTCGCCGGCGTGAGCGGTTCGCCATCGACGCTGACCGCGTCGCCCTTGGCAAAGCCGATGCGGACTTCGGTGGCCTTGTCGGGCGCGTCCATCGGCGAGATGGTGCGCTGGTAGACAATAGCCGGCGCTTCCTTGGCCGGATCCTCCAGCACTTTGCCCTCGGACGACGAGTGCAAAAGATTGGCGTCGACCGAGAATGGCGCCTCGCCTTCTTTGTCCTTGGCAATCGTGATCTGGTGCGCGCGCGCGAATTCCAAGAGGTCGTCGCGGCCCTTGAATTGCCATTCGCGCCACGGCGCGATGATCTTGATGCCGGGCTCTAGCGCATAATAGCCGAGTTCGAATCGGACTTGATCGTTGCCCTTGCCGGTGGCGCCATGACAGACCGCGTCGGCGCCGACTTTGCGTGCGATCTCGATCTGGCGCTTGGCAATCAGCGGCCGCGCGATCGAGGTACCGAGCAGATATTGGCCTTCATAGACCGTGTTGGCGCGAAACATCGGGAATACGAAATCGCGCACGAATTCCTCGCGCAGATCCTCGATGAAGATGTTTTCCGGCTTGATGCCGGCGCGCAGTGCCTTTTGCCGGGCGGGCTCGAGCTCCTCGCCCTGACCGAGATCGGCGGTAAAGGTCACCACCTCACAGCCATAAGTGGTCTGCAGCCACTTTAAAATGATCGACGTGTCGAGCCCGCCGGAATAGGCGAGCACGACTTTCTTGACGCTTTTAGTCCCGGCATTGGGCATTGGAATGACCGTTTCAAAACCAAAAATCGCGCGGACTATAGGGCGAAAGGTAAACGGCGCAAAGTGCGCCTGGCGAATTAACCTCACCCCGCGATCCCGCTACACGGCATAACAACGTTGCGATATTTGAACCGGCAAATGGGCCGTCATTTTGGGGGCAGACCGATGCCAAAAGTTAACGCCGCCATCGCGCTGGCCGTCGCCGGTGCGGTGCTGATTGCCGGTGCGCCGGCATTTGCCGCGCAGTGCAATCACAAAGGCGGATTCAACGGCTTCATCGCCGAATTTAAGAAGGATGCCGCCGGCAGGGGCATCTCGAAACGGGGCCTGACCGCGCTCGAGGGCTTGAGCATCGACGACAAGGTGCTCGCCGCCGACCGCAACCAAAAGGTTTTCAAGCAGAGCTTCGAGCAGTTCTCCGGCCGCATGATCTCGAAGGATCGCCTAGTCAAAGGCGCCAAGCTCATGCAGCTGCATGCCGACACGATCAAACGCATCGAAAAGCAATATGGTGTGCCCGGCGCGGTGATCGTCGCGATCTGGGGATTGGAGACCGACTACGGCGTCAACCAGGGCAAGCTATCGGTGGTGCGCTCGGTCGCGACGCTGGCCTATGACTGCCGCCGCAGCGACAAGTTTCAGGCCGAGCTCACCGATGCCCTGCGCATTATCGACCGCGGCGACATGGCCTCGGCCGACCTGAAAGGCGACTGGGCCGGCGAAATCGGCCAGACCCAGTTCCTACCGTCGTCTTATGTGAAATATGCCGTCGATTTCGACCGCAAGGGCCGCGCCGATCTGGTTCGCAGCCCGGCCGACGTGCTCGCCTCGACCGCGAATTATCTCAAGAACCACGGCTGGCAGCGCGGCCAGGGCTGGGACCAGGGGGAGCCGAATTTCGCGGCGATCCAGGAATGGAACAAGGCGGAAGTCTACGCCAAGACCATCGCGCTATTCGCCGACAAGCTCGACGGCGGGCGTTCGCTCAAGCGCGCGCAGCGCTAGGCTTCAGCTTTTGCCGAACAGCGACTTGATCGCCTTGTAACCCGGCAAGGCGATGCGTTCGATGGCACGCTCGACATCCGCGTCGGAAAGCCGTGTGCGCGGCCACCGATAAATCAAGCCGTACATGAGCCAGATGATCAGAAACGTGAAGACACCCGCGAATATCGTGTCGCTGAGAAAATGCGCGCCCGCCATCACGCGCATCGCCGCCATGGCGGTACCCAATGCCAGCGCCGCGCCGATGCTAAGCGCGCGCCATTGCGGCGGCGCCAAGACAGCCGGCGCAAGCGTCCAGAACGCGCCGGCCACGTCGCCGGACACGAAGGCGCAATTGCTCGGGCAATCGCCGCGCGGATCCCACCAGGCAACGAAATGTTCGCTGCCGCCGAACTGAGTCACATCGATCGGCCGCGAGCGGCCCCAGTGATCCTTGAGCAGAACATTGGCCACCAGGCCCGGCGCCAAAGCCAGCGTCGCGATCAGAAATATAATAGCGCGGCCCGAGATCAGCAGTTTGCGCCGCGGCAGGATCAGCTTGAATAGCAGCGCTATGATCGCCGGCGCCACCAGCAAGGTCCCGGCCCAAAGCCCGGCATCGCGCGCCACCATCAAGGGCTCATAGAGTCGCGCCGCGAAATGATTGTCGCCGCTCGTCATCGCGAAAAACGGCGCCGAAATCGCCAAATCGAGTTGCGGAAAGAATCCGAATACCAGGCCGCTGACGGCGGCAATAATAAGCGCGATGATCAGCCCGGTGCGGTTCATGCAATTCCTTTGCGCGCCTCGTCTAGCCGAGGCCCGCATAAATGGAAAGGCGACAAGGCTACGGCTTGGCTAAACCCGCGGCTCGCGCCAACGCCCCGCATTACGGCCCGCAATCAGCCAATAGGTCAGCCCGAAAACAATGCCCGCCGCGGCGGCGATTTCGGCGTCGCGCGAGATCGGCGGCGGCGCGCGGTCGATCGATTCCTCGTAAGGCCCCGGCACACCGCTGCCGTAGAGTGCCAGCAGCATCAGCGCCGCGCCCGCCACCGCATGCACCAATAGCGAGCGGATTTTGAACGCCTCGGCGATGACAATCAGAATCAACAGAGGCAGCATTCCGGCAAAACCTGTCGCCGCCGCGCCGACGAAGCTGGTGCCCCAGAATATAAAGCGCTCGCCGATATCGCCGGACAGGCTATGCCACGCCGGCCCCAGTAGGCCGATAGCAATAGCGATACCCGCCGTCATGCTGGAGAGAATAACGGCGAATAGAATGACAAATATTCGGCCGATGAATGCCATCCAATGATCCTAACCTGTCCCGGGCGCAGCGCAGCACGACTTCGTGGTGCGCTGCAGAACCGGGACCTTAACGAATTCCGAATCTGGGACGGCCCCGGATCTGCGGTGCATCACCATAGCGCGTCAAAGACACGCGTAAACGCGCTTATGATGCGCTGCACCGCGTCCGGGGAAAGAAGCTGTATCAATCCACCATGGCCATCGCCCGCAACGCCATGCGCTCGCGCGCCGAGAGTTTCTCGGTCGCGCTTTTGAGCTGGCCGCAGGCGGCGAGAATATCGCGGCCGCGCGGCGTGCGTACCGGCGAGGCATAACCGGCGTCGAACACGACCTGAGAGAATTTCTCGATCTGATCCCAGTCGGAACATTCATACTTGCTGCCGGGCCAGGGATTGAACGGAATGAGATTGATCTTGGCCGGGATGCCCTTGAGCAGACGCACCAGCGCCTTGGCCTCGTCGATGGAATCGTTGACGCCCTTGAGCATGACGTATTCGAAAGTGATCCGGCGCGCATTGGAGACGCCGGGATAATTGCGGCAGGCTTCCATCAGCACGGCAATCGGATATTTGCGGTTGAGCGGCACCAACTCGTTGCGTAATTCATCGCGCGTCGCATGAAGCGACACCGCTAGCATGCAGCCGATCTCGGCGCCGGCGCGCTCGATATTCGGTACAACGCCAGAGGTCGACAGCGTGATGCGGCGCCGCGAAATACTCAGCCCCTCGCCGTCCGACACAATCAGCAGCGCGTCGCGCACCGCGTCGAGGTTATACAGCGGCTCGCCCATGCCCATCATCACGACATTGGTGACGCAACGCTCGCCGCTCGGCACCACGCCGTCGGTCGGTCGCGTTGCGCCCGGCCAATCGCCCATCCGGTCGCGCGCCACCATCACCTGGCCAACGATTTCGCCGGCGGTGAGATTTCGCACCAGGCGCTGCGTGCCGGTGTGACAGAAGGTGCAGGTCAGCGTGCAGCCGACCTGGCTGGAGACGCACAAGGTGCCGCGTTCGGTGTCCGGAATGTAAACCGTTTCGACTTCGTGCGGATTTTCTCCCGGCGTCTCGCCCGGCAGCCGCAGCAGCCATTTGCGCGTGCCGTCGACCGAGATTTGCTCGGCCACCACTTCGGGTCGCGCCAGCGTGAAACGCCCAGCCAGTGCCGCGCGCAATTCCTTCGACACGCTGGTCATGGCGTCAAAGTTAGTGAAGCCGCGAAAATAAATCCAGTGCCAAAGCTGCTGCACGCGCATCTTGCGCTGTGCTTCCGGCACGCCGACTTCGCCCAGCGCGTTGGCGAGGTCGCTACGCGACAGCCCGATCAGCGACGGCTTTGCCGGCGCGACATAGCGCTCGAGCGGCGTCTTCTCGACGAAGGGGGTTTCCAATGAAAGCGACATTAAATCCGATCTAGCACGAAAGGCGCGGCTTTCACTTGCACTCTTCCGCCACCTTGTCGATCGCCTGGGCGAGACCCTTGAGCGAATAGGTATCGGTCGTCTTGGTGCCGTGGCCGGACACGCTCTTGACCACCAGATCGGCGCCCTTGCGCATGGCTTCGACCATCTGGGCTTCCTCGGCGGCATTCTTGACCCAGGCGCCATCGTTCTGCGTGTACATCACGTAATTCGCCGAGCCGATCGCAGCCGATGCATCGACGCCCGCCTTCTGCGGATAGCCGACGATCACCGACACTTCGTTTTTCACTTTCTCGGCCGGACGGGTCGAGACGAAGGCATAGGATGGATCGCGGTTGCGGCCGGCCGGCTCGGTCACCGCTGTTGCCGGCTTGGCGAGCGCGAAGCAGATTTTCTTGCCGCCGGGCGTCGCCGTATAGGCGCCCCAGTCGCCGAATTGCCCGAGCAGCACGGCCTGCTCGGTAGGATCGGATTTGGGCTCCTTCTTAGCCGCCGGCTTTGGCGCGGTTTTGGCCTCGGGCTTTGCAGCCTTCTTGTCCTGTGCAAATCCAGCCGAAGAGAATGCAAAGGCGGATACTGCCGCCATGGCGATGACAGTGCCGAGCAAAGAGGTCTTTTTCATCGGGCTCTACCGGTCAAATTGACGACGGATGCAAACCGTCCCTAAGAAGCGTTGGATATTAGCCCAGTACGGGTGAATATCGGCAATGTGAAGGCGACTATTCGTCGCGAAACGCCAGATTAGCCGACAAAAGTTAACGGTGGCCAGCCTATGAAAGTCTTGTCATGAAAGCCCTGATCTGTACCCGCTACGGCACGCCCGACGATCTCGAAATCGCCGATATTGCCGATCCGGCGCCCGCGCCCGGCGAGGTCGTCATTCGGGTCGAGGCGGCGGCGCTCAATTTCTTCGATACGCTGATTATTGCGGGTAAATACCAGACCAAACCGCCCATGCCGTTTTCGCCCTCGGCCGAGTGCGCCGGTACGGTGGAGAGCCTCGGCGCCGGCGTGACGTCGCTCAAGGTGGGCGACCGGGTGATGGCCTATACCCGTTATGGCTCCGCGCGCGAACGCATTGCGATAGCCGCCAATATGGCCATCAAGATACCGGACGGCCTCGACTTCGACCGCGCCGCCGGGCTCTGCGTCACCTATGGCACGACGCTGCATGCGCTCAAGGATCGCGCCCGTCTCAAGCCGGGCGAAACCCTCGCCGTGCTCGGCGCTTCCGGCGGCGTTGGCCTGGCGGCCATCGAGCTTGGCAAGATCATGGGTGCGCGCGTAATTGCCTGCGCCTCGTCGGCCGAAAAAATCGCCTTTGCGCGCCAGCACGGCGCCGACGACGGCATCGATTACGGCTCGCAGGATTTGAAGGAGGCGCTGCGCAGCGTCACGCAAGGCAAAGGCGCCGACGTGATCTACGATCCGGTCGGCGGCTCTTATGCCGAAGCCGCATTACGCTCGATCGCCTGGCAGGGCCGCTATTTGGTGATCGGCTTTGCCGCCGGCGAAATTCCCAAGCTGCCGCTCAATCTGGTGCTGCTCAAAGGCTGCGATCTGCTCGGCGTGTTCTGGGGTTCGTGGATCGAGCGCGATCCGGATGGCCACCGCGCCAATTGCGAACAATTGCTGGCGTGGGTCGTGGACGGAAAATTGTCGTCGCATGTGCATGCGGTCTATCCGCTCGATCAAGCCGCCGTGGCGCTCAAGGCCATCGCCGCGCGTCAGGTCATGGGCAAGGTTATTTTACGGCCTTAGCCCGCGATCTTGTCCATCGCCTCGGCGAGCTTGATGTCGAGTTCGGTTACGCCGCCGGCGTCATGCGTGGACAGCGTCACCTCGACGGTTTTGTAGACGTTGAACCATTCCGGATGGTGATCCATTTTTTCCGCCACCAGCGCGGCCCGCGTCATGAAACCGAAGGCCTGGTTGAAATCCTTGAAGGTGAATTTCTTGGCAATGGCCTCGCGGCCCGCGACTTCGGTCCAGCCGGACAGTTTGCTCAACGCCGCCTTGCGGGCATCGGCCGTCAATTTCTGCGCCATGGATGATCCTCCGAAGGGCTAACGCGCCGCTCAACGATACGGTCCGCCCGGATACTACCTATTATCGGGCGATTCCAGCTGATCCGGCCTAAAAACCGGGCTTTCGGCTTAACCTCATTGGCGCGAAACGCCAGTCTTTGGGCGCGTAAAGCCAGTCTTTGGTTGCTTCCAGCGGCTTCGTGACTATATTGCGCCGCAATAGCGCACTAGCACGAGTCGCGGGCCCCATCGGGCCCGCGCTTGGTTTTAGGAACACAGCGCGTGACCCCGAAAAGTGGGTACCGGTTTTCGGTAAAGGTCATGCGCGAAGGAAAAATGTAATGGATATCCGCAACGTCGCCATCATCGCCCACGTCGATCATGGCAAAACCACCCTGGTCGACCGGCTGTTGCAGCAATCGGGCGCTTACCGCGAGAACCAGCGCGTGGTCGAACGCGCCATGGATTCGAACGACCTCGAGCGCGAACGCGGTATCACCATTCTGGCCAAGGCCGCCTCGGTCGAATGGAAAGGTACCCGCATCAACATCGTCGATACGCCGGGCCATGCCGATTTCGGCGGCGAGGTCGAGCGCATCCTCAACATGGTGGACGGCGCGCTGGTGCTGGTGGACGCCGCCGAGGGCCCCCTGCCCCAGACCAAATTCGTGGTTTCCAAGGCGCTCAAGATGGGCCTCAAGCCCATTGTGGTCATCAACAAAGTGGACCGCCAGGACGCACGGCCAGTCGAAGTCATCAACGAAGTGTTCGACCTGTTCGCGGCGCTTGATGCTACCGATGAGCAACTCGATTTCCCCATCCTGTATGGCTCGGCCAAACAGGGCTGGATGGCGACCTCGCTGGAAGGTTCGCATAACGACGGCATGCAGCCGCTGTTCGATCTCATCCTCAGTCACGTCAAGCCGCCGGTCGTGGAGCAAGGCCCGTTCCGCCTGCTCGGCACTATTCTGGAAGCCAATCCCTATCTCGGCCGTCTCGTCACCGGCCGCATCACCTCCGGTTCGGTCAAGCCCAACCTGCAGGTCAAGGTGCTCGACCATGACGGCAAGCTGATCGAGACCGGCCGCATCACCAAGCTTTTGGCATTCCGCGGCATTGAGCGCGTTCCGGTGGAAGAGGCCGATGCCGGCGACATCGTCGCCGTTGCTGGATTGCCGAATGCGACCGTGGCCATGACGATTTGCGATCCGTCGGTGGAAACGCCGATTCCCGCGCAGCCGATCGATCCGCCGACGCTCGCTATGACGTTCCGCGTCAACGATTCGCCGCTTGCCGGCACCGAAGGCACCAAAGTCACCGGCCGCATGATCCGCGACCGCTTGCTGCGCGAGGCGGAAGGCAATGTGGCCTTGCGCGTGCGCGAATCCGACGACAAGGACGCCATGGAAGTTGCCGGCCGCGGCGAATTGCAGCTCGGCATTCTCATCGAGCAAATGCGCCGCGAAGGCTTCGAACTTTCCGTATCGCGGCCGAAAGTTCTGATGCGCGACGATCCCAAGAGCGGCGAGACGCTGGAGCCGATCGAGGAAGTCGTCATTGACGTCGATGAGGTGCATTCCGGCATCGTCGTGCAGAAAATGTCGGAGCGCAAAGCCGAGATGTTGGAGATGAAGCCGTCGGGCGGCCATCGTTTGCGGCTGGTGTTTCACGCGCCGACGCGCGGCCTGATCGGCTACCAGGGCGAACTGCTCACCGACACGCGCGGCACCGCCATCATGAACCGGCTGTTCCACGGCTACGCGCCGCATCGCGGTCCGATCCAAGGCCGCCGCAACGGCGTACTGATTTCGAACGACAAGGGCGAAGCCGTCGCCTATGCGCTGTGGAACCTTGAAGACCGGGGTCCGATGATGATCGAGCCGGGCTGGAAAGTTTACCGCGGCATGATCGTCGGCGAACATACCCGCGACAACGATCTCGTGATCAACGTGCTCAAAGGCAAACAGCTCACCAATATCCGCACCACCTCGAAGGACGAAGCGGTTCGCCTGACGCCGCCGATCCGCATGACGCTCGAAAAAGCGCTGGCCTATATCCAGGACGATGAACTGGTCGAAGTCACCCCGTCGTCGATCCGGCTGCGCAAAAAGCTGTTGGACGAGACCGACCGCAAGCGCGAAGACCGGGCCAAATCCGCCGCCACCGAGACCGTATGAGGCATTCGCCTTTCGTCTTATCGGCCGCCACTATTCGGAATTGATCGAATCATTTTCGACGCGGCCCACCGGCGCCGGAGCGGCAATTCTGTCCGGTAATGGCACAAAAGCCGGCTTCAAGGCACGCCAGGCGATGACCGTGGCCGAGTTTAACCTACGCCAGCAACGCGTTTTGACTGCCTGTGGCCAGTAATCCACACAGTTTACCGATCATTAACTATAGGGCTTGATGGGCGGAGGGTTCATTGCTTCTATTCAAAAATGAGCACGACCCTCATAGAGATTCGCCGCGCCAAGGCAGCCGATGCGGTGGACGTTGCCGCCACCCACGACGAGGCCTGGCGCACGGCCTATCAGGGCATCATCCCGGGGAATGAACTCGACAAGCTGATCAACCGGCGCGGGCCGGATTGGTGGGACTCGGCGATCCGCAAAGGCAGCCGCATCACCGTCCTGCAATTCGGCGAGCGTATCGCGGGCTACGCCAATTATGGCCGCAACCGCGCCCGCAGCCTGTTCTACGAAGGCGAAGTCTACGAACTTTATTTGCGGCCGGAATTCCAGGGCCTCGGCTTTGGTCGCCGTTTGTTCTCGGCCGCGCGCAAGGATCTCGTACACAGCGGCTTGAAGAGCCTGGTGGTGTGGGCGCTCTCCGACAACGAACCGGCGATGGAATTCTATCGCGCGCTCGGCGGCCGCGCGGTGGCGCGCTCGTCCGAGAAATTCGGCGTCAAGACGCTGGATAAAGTCGCCTACGCCTGGCAGCAGAACTAAATTCTGTCATTCCGGGATGGCGCGAAGCGCCAGACCCGGAATCCAGAAACAATTTCAAAATTTTCGTCTGGATTCCCGGTTCGCTCACTGCGTTCGCGCCCCGGAATGACCGCTAAATCGTCGGCGGCGGCAATCCGTTTTGCATGCAAGCCGCGCGCAACGTATTTAACAGCAGGCACGCGATCGTCATCGGACCGACGCCGCCGGGCACCGGCGTAATCGCACCCGCGACGCCGACGGCTTCCGCGTAACAAACATCGCCGACAATTTTTAATTTGCCGTCGCCCGCGACGCGATTGATACCGACATCGATGACCGTCGCGCCCGGCTTGATCCAGGAGCCGCGCACCATTTCCGGCCGCCCCAGCGCGGCAATCAGCAAATCGGCGCGCCGGCATAGGTTTTCAAGATCGCGCGTCTTGGAATGCGTGATGGTGACCGTGGCATTCTCGGCCAGCAGCAATTGCGCCACCGGCTTGCCGACAATGTTGGAGCGCCCAATCACCACCGCCTCAAGCCCTTCGAGCGAAGCGTGCACGGTTTTTGCAAGATAAATGCAGCCAACCGGCGTGCACGGCGCAAGGCCTGGCAAACCGCTGGAAAGCCTGCCGACATTGATCGGATGAAATCCATCGACGTCCTTGTCCGGATCAATGGCCCACACGACATTTTGCGCATCGATTTTCGAGGGCAGCGGCAACTGCACCAGGATGCCGTTGACGCGCGCATCGCCGTTAAGCTCAGAGATCAGATCGAGCAGTTGGGCTTCGCTGACGTCGTCGGGCAAATAGCGGTCGAAGGCATGCATGCCCGCCTCGCTCACCGCCTTGGACTTGTTGCGGACATAGACTTCGCTGGCCGGATTCTTGCCGACCAGAACGACGGCCAGCCCCGGTACAAGGCCGCGGTCGCGGCGCAATCGATGCACCGCATCCGTCACCTTGCCGCGCAGGTCGGCCGCGATCGTCTTGCCGTCGATGATGTGTGCGGACATGATCACCCCAATCACGGCGCGGAAAATCGTTTCGCGATTATACGCCTAAAATACGTTGGGGTAGATGTAGCGGATAATGATGTTCTCGAGCAGTAGGATCAGCAGGATCAGGATCACCGGTGACACGTCGATGCCGCCGAGATTGGGCATCATCTGCCGGATCGGCCGCAGCACCGGCTCGGTGATGCGGAACAGGAAATCGGCCACCATGGCGACCACCTGATTGCGGGTGTTGACCACATTGAAGGCGATCAACCAGGAAAGCACCGCCGAGGCTATCAGGAGCCAAATATAAATCTGTAGGATCAGCAGAACGATATCGAGAACCGCGCGCATGTTTGTCCGCCCGTTTTAATGCTGGGCGGAAACTAGCCGGTCGGGTGACTTGGAACAAGGCGGACCCATCCTTGACAGGCCGGACACCTGGTTCTAAATGGCGCCCACTCGCTTGGAAATGCTTGCAACGGCGGCTTTGCCATTGCATTCGGCGGGGCCATAGCTCAGCTGGGAGAGCGCGTCGTTCGCAATGACGAGGTCGGCGGTTCGATCCCGCCTGGCTCCACCACCCACCCCATTGTAACTAAACCGTTTTCCCGCAGTCTCATTTACGCAGCGCCCTAGAAGAACCGCACGGGTGACCACGGGGTGACCAGGTGCGCTCGAACCAAAAGACCAAAAAACGGGAATGAATTTTTCTTTCCAAAGAAATTCGTTTAGTGGAATCGATAGCTGCTGGAGTTTGCTCGCATTTGGCTGTTCATCATGATTTTCTCCGAGGCAATAGTCACTTAACGGAGTCAATCAGAGTCTGGCGCCATAGAGGATAGCGGGCTTTGAGCCTTCGATAGGATTCCCGTCGAGCCGTGAGCAGAGTACTGTTCCGTGTTGATTCGCGACAATATGGAGGATCTCGTGGCCCGCTCGGAAGGCATCCAGTGGACGAATAAGTCTGTCCTTATGCTTGCCAAAGGGGGTGACCCGATTGAGACGGTCGAACGACTGGCGCGCGATTTAGTTTTGCGCGCGCGCGATGCCGGATGGCAAGGGCCCCCATTTAATCCGGCTGCGATTGCCGATCTGCTAAAGATTCCAATTGAAGCAAACGCAAATGTAGCCGACGCCCGTATCCTGCCATCCGACAAAGGCTTTCGGATTCAATTTAATCCGACGCAAGCCCGCGAACGTGTGCGGTTCTCAATCGCGCACGAGCTTGCGCATACTCTGTTTCCCGATGTTGCCAAAGAAATTCGAAATAGAGGTGGAAATAAACTCGTTGTCGACGATTGGCAGCTGGAGATGCTTTGCAATCTCGCGGCCTCGGAATTTGTAATGCCAATTGGAGCGCTGCCATCTCGCGATTATTTGCCGTCTATCGAAGAGCTAATGGTTGAGCGCCGAAAATTCGACGTCTCCGCTGAAGCTTTCTTGATTCGCGTCGCAAAGGTCGCCCAAGAACCCATCGTAATGTTTTGTGCGTCTGCTGCGGATCAGACCTCAGGCGATAAGCCCTATCGGATTGACTACGCAGTAGCTTCTAAATCTGCGCCTCATTTTCCAGTGGCCGGTAAGAAAGTTGCCGCGAATAGCTGCGCGTATTCGTGCAAAGCCATCGGATTCACCGATCATAAAACCGAAAATTGGTTGTCTCACAAAGTTATCGTCGAGTGTGTAGGCATCCCCAGTTATCCGGGATCGACGCTCCCTCGCGTGGCCGGTTTGATCAGATTTTCCCAATCGGAATCTAAGGGGGAATCGATCAGGTTTGTTCAAGGCGACGTACTAGAACCTAGGGGCGCCGGACCAACCGTGATATGTCAGTTGGTAAACGACCAAGCTCGTGTTTGGGGAGGCGGAGTTGCAAAACTAGCCGGCAAAAAATACCCAAAAGCTCAAAAGGATTTTTCGCTGTGGATAACAGGTATTCCTCGTGCGAAACGCCTCGGCGAGGTTCACTTTGCGGAAGCGAACGATTCGACCGTGGTTGCCAGCCTCGTCGGCCAGGAAGGATTTGGGCCTTCCTCAACCCCGAGGATTCGGTACGCCGCCCTCGAGCATTGCTTCGAGAAAATTTCTGAATTCGCATCCAAGCGCGCGGCTACCGTTCATATGCCGCGCGTAGGTGCCGGACAAGCCGGCGGTTCTTGGGATACGGTCGAAGAAATCGTACAGGACACCCTTGTGACCGATGGCATTTCCGTCACGGTGTATGACCTGCCGCCGAAACGAATGCCAGCGACGCTGGGGCTTTTTGATTGAGCTTTGATGACACTTCGCTACGAATAGTTATCTTGTCTGGCCCGATCGGTTCGGGCAAATCTTTACTTTGTGAAAATCTCAACAATCGTCACGCGGCCCGAACTATTAAGACGCGAGATCTGATCAAACATCAGATGCCGCGTGTTAAAGACGAGCGCCGCGCTCTGCAGCGCGCCGGCGAGCGGTTAGACAGCGCCGACGGCGGTGCTTGGGTTAAGAACGCGCTTTCAAGGTTTATTGAAGCCCAACAATCCGGCTCGCTGGCGACCGGCTTATTCGTCGTCGACTCGGTCCGCATCCCCGGCCAAGTAAAAGCAATTCGTGAAGCCTTCGGGTCTGCGGTTCACCACATTCATCTTACGGCCGCCGACGAAGAACTTGAGCGGCGATATCTAAGCCGAGGCACCAAAACTCAAGAATTGACGACCTATGCTGAGGTGAAAAGAAGTCGCACAGAGAAAAATGTTGGCAACCTTGCGAAGCTTGCGGACATAGTTGTTGCGACTGACCGCTGTACTGCTGAAGCAGTACTGGTTCGGGCCACAGCTCTATTAGGTCTTTACCCGCGCGCCACCGCGCCGCTGGTTGATGTGCTTATCGGTGGGCAATACGGCAGCGAAGGCTAAGGGAATATTGTTGGGCACATCGCACCAGAATATGACCTGTTCGTTCGAGTGGGCGGTCCCAATGCAGGTCATAAAGTCTATGCCGAGCCAAAGCCTGAGGCGTACTTTCATCTGCCGTCGGGGTCAGGCCGTGCTCCCAAGGCGAAGCTTTTGCTAGGTGCGGGCGCGGTAATTTATCCGCCTAAGCTCCTTGAGGAGATTTCTCTGCATCAAATTTCAGTCGATCGCCTCGCGATCGACCCACAAGCGATGATTATCGAAGATGCCGATCGTACGCTGGAGGCGGAGGCACTCAAAACTATTAGTTCGACCGCCCAAGGTGTGGGCTCGGCGAGTTCTCGCAAGATCATGGGACGAGGTGGGGCGATTAAGCATCCGGTCCTTGAACGCCGTGTAGCTCTTGAGCTCACTCATCGGCAGCTCGCGGCGCAGGCCCCAAGTGTAGAAGACTAAGCCGTAGGGATCGAGGACGGAGTAGCGGTCGGAGAACCATTCGCGGTCCGTCAGCATGCCGTCGATCTGTTTCAGGTAGCCGTGGAAGCTCTTGAGGCCGGTCTCTTTGATCGTCGCAAAGGCGGCCGGATCGGACGCGTATCGTTCCGGCCGGCCGACATGGGCGTGCGCCGGATGCACGCTCGTCGCAAAGAAACCGATGACGGACAGAGCCTTCGCCTCCGCGGCCGCGTCTGTTGGCCACAGGCCGAACCGCTTGCCAAGGTAAGGCAGAATGGCGGTGTTCTCGGTCAGAGGATCGCCGTTGTCGAGGCGCAAGGCGGGCACGCGTCCTAGCGGATTGATTTTTAGGTAAGTCTCAGCGCGCTGCTCACCTTTGGCGAGATCGACTCTATTCGCCTCGTACTTTTCGCCGCTCTCTTCCCAATACGATGTGCGCCGCCATTGAGCACGCACCGGGACCGTAATACAGCGTCAGCATTTCGTAGTCTCCCTGACAAGGCCGAGTTTCAATTTGAGCACTTCGATTTGAAAACGCGCCACACGCGCTTCCCGTCACTTTTCGGGCGGCAGTATTTCTTGAATACACACCTGGTCGACCAGGTGTTCTCGGCGCAGGTCCGCAAGATGCGCCCGTTTCTCTTCATTCGTTAGGTTTGCGCCGATACCGTTGACCATCACGATAGTGAGCGTGCGATCATCCATATCCAGCCAGTAGGAACGGCGAACGAGTTTATCGGCGCCGTCACGGCGAACTGCTCGCTAGGCGAACAGACCATGTCATCATCACGATGCAGGCATTCTTATGATCGATCGCCGCGCAAACACTCGATGCGTTCGCCATCATCGCCAGCACAACTATCGCTGTGAACTAACCGCGTTGCAGTCCAGCGCGGCCCTTCGGGCCGGCACCCTCGGCCTGCGGCCTCGGGTGCGTTACGTTCTTAACGCCTGTTCCAACGCGCGTCGCGGGCTTGGACCTGCTGCACGCTCGGCAACACCTAAACGGAAAATGAACGTGGGCTCCCAGCCTGGTGCGTCAGCGAACTTGGCAAGTGGTGTCCCAAAGCCATCGGCCCTACCAAGCATTGCGTCGCGGTCAATGCATTCGACAGGTTGATTGAGCGGTTGGGCCGCAAGACCTTCTGTGGTCGCCGCCAAGTGTAGGCTTTGCCAGGCGCGCCCAGCCTGTATCCCTGATCGCATGTCGAGCCGACTGCGTACGAGAAGCATACCAAGAACTGGTGCCGTCGGGACTTGCGTCTCCCGCGTAATCGTAAGCCAATATTGGTCGGCTAATTTAGCGTCCAAATCGGGCAATAGCTTCGACGCCGCGGTTACAAACCCGGACACACCGGACGTATCAACCGTCACTCCGTCACGATGGGCAGAAATCTCACGACGACCGGTTCGAAACCAACGGGCACTATCGGCTGACATTTGTGGATCGCCGACAATTCGGCCAGTCGCTTCTATGATAAGCGCGCCCAGCTCACCGCGGGCATACTTGTCCTCGACAAAGGCAAGACGAACAGTGTCATCTGTAATGAGATCGCTAAACCGGCGTAAAATTTCACTGCTAATGGGTTGATCGCCGCGATAAGGGCCGCGGTTCGTGTGGCGAAATGGAATTGCATGGAACAAAGCGTTGGCTGTCGCTGGCGTCGGCGTGAGAACGATACGAGCAGCGAGAACAATCGTATCGTCCGGTGACAACGAGAGCGTGCCTTCAGTAGGCATTACTTTCGCCGCAAATCCAAATGCGCGCGCCGCCAATACAAGATTCTCAATCGCTGCACCAAGCCCTAAATGCATTTCGCGGCGGAAGGGATCGAACGTGCCCAGGTTGCGAGTGCGATCGGCAAACAGCG
>Ga0302319_10004743_pt1 | contig 27757 bp, 18 predicted proteins | sample Bog_T0_2_FD_203319 | JGI IMG/M metagenome (GOLD analysis project Ga0302319, IMG submission 203319) | Peat permafrost microbial communities from Stordalen Mire near Abisko, Sweden - Bog_T0_2 | ecosystem: Environmental > Terrestrial > Soil > Wetlands > Peat | place: Sweden: Abisko, Stordalen Mire... | reverse complement strand
TCGAGGAAGTCGTTCGCCGTCCTGTCGATGACATCTTGGGACGAATCAGGAAGCCTTTTCCGAAGGAATTGGACCAGATGTTGATGCTGGGCCTTGGCGGAGGCGGAGACCGGCGCGCTGGGGGGTGTTTGGTCGGCGCGAAGTGCGGGGCCACAGGCAAAGACAAGCCCGCAAAGCACGGCGAAAAGACGCGTGAAAACGAACGGACTGAAAAAGCGGATCTGGAGGCGCTGCAATGGGTGGACCATCATGGGTCGGCGGATGCTGGGGACGCGAGGCGGGATTGGGCCACCGGACTTCGCGGGGTTCAAATCAATTGTCCCGGGCAGCCAGGTTGTCACAGGGCCGTAACGCTGTCTTAACATCGCGGCGGTTGTCGTTCGCGTAGGTGTTTCAAGGTAGGGACGGGGGGCTCGCCCGTCCGGGAATGCTTTCGGGTCCATTCGTAGTTCCCGGACGCCCGGGCCGGGCGTCCCTACCAATCACAGCTTCAGCCCAAATACGACTTGTCGCAGTATTCCGTGTAGTAGTAGTCGCTGAGCGCGAGTTCCATGCCGTTCAGGACGGCACCAAAGCAGGGAACCTCGGTCCCGGTGAGCTTGCGGACGCAGATCTGGGCCGCCTTCGCCCGGACAAAGCTGAAACGCAGCGTGAATACGGATCCATCCACGTGGGATAGTATGATCATCGCGTCGTTCACCGGAGCCAGCGGAGGCGAGTCAAGGATGACCCTGTCGTAGCGTTTCCGAAGCTCGGATATGAGCCGGCCAAACTCCGGGCTGTTCAGCACGTGGGTCGGGTTGGGCGCCCGCCCTCCCGACGGCAGGACGTCGAGATTCTCCGCCGACTTCTTGACGATGACGCCGTCCAAATCCGCGCCCGCCTCGCAGGCGCCAATGAGCCCCGTGGCATTGGAGAGGTCGAACGTGCTGTGGAGCCGGGGCTTTCTCAGATCGCAGTCGACGATGATCGTCCTCTCGCCGTGCTTGGCAAAGGTGAGCGCAAGATTTGAGGCGACGAAGGACTTCCCCTCCCCCGGCCGCGTGCTGGTGACCAGGATCACCTTGGCGGCCTTCGACCGGGGCTTGAGTCGAAGGTTTGAGTGGAGGGTCAGGAACGCCTCCGCTGCAAGCGGGTCGGTCGACCCCATGACGATCTGCGCCCGCTCCTCGGGGGTCATCTTCTGGATCTTGGGGACGATGCCGATCAGGGGCAGCCCGATGACCGTCTCGATCTGGTGGGCGCTCCGGATCCGGTCGTCGAGGAAGGCGGCGGAGAACGCCAGGCCAAGGCCCAGCCCAAGTCCCCCGATGACGCCGAGGCAGAGGTCGGCCACGATGTGTGGGGAGGAGAACCTGCGCGGCCGGGCCGCCTGGTCAACGACTCTCGCGTTGTGGGACTCGATCGTGGCGCTCATCGAGGTCTCGCGCATGCGGGTGACGATGCTGGCCAGCAACTCCTGGTTGACGTTCAGCTCGTTCTGTTGCGTCGCGTAGTCCACGGAAAGCCGGTCGAGCCGGAGGGCCTCGGCCTCCTGGTCGGCAAGGTCCGACTTCGCCCGGTCGTAATCGCTCTTGGCCGTCTGGTAGTCGTTGCGGATACCCGCGGCGGCCTGTTCCAGCGCCTGGCCCAGGTCGGACTCGCACTGGGCAAGAGACTGCATCGCAGCCTGCATCTTTGGATGGTCGGCGCGGTACCGTTGCTCGAGGTCGGCGATGTTGACCTTCGCCTCATCGACTTGCTGGAGAAGGTGCTGGATGATGGGCGACGACGCGATGAACGTCAGGTTGGCCAGGTTGCCGCCCGCCTTTCGGACTTCGTCGACCTGGTTCCACCGCACCTGGGCTTCCATCATCTTCGAACTCGCCTCCGTCAGGAAAGTGTTCAGGGCCTTCAGCTTCTCGGTGACGATGTCCTTCTTCTGGTCGAGCGAGACCATGTTCTGCTTCTCCCGGTACGCCTGTAGGGCATTGCCGAGTTCCTCGACCTTTTTGGACTGCTCATCGGCCCGCACCTTGAGGTCCTCCACGGCCCTCATCGACTCGTCGACCCGCCAGCGGACGTTGTAGTCCATGTATTCCTCGACGAAAAGATTGGCCACTTTCGCAGCGATGTCCGGGTCCGGGTGCGTGTAGGCGATCTGGAGAATCCGGGTAAGGCGGATCGGGACAATCTTGCGGTTGCTGGCGAGAATGTCCTCGGCCGAAACCGGGTCGTCGCCGCTCTTCTGGTAGGGCTTGAGCAGGGCCCTGGCGTCATCCGCGGACAGATGGTCGGACACCATTCGCACGATCGTCTCGCTCTCCAGGATCTTGATCTGGGTCTCGAGGTCCTCTGGCCCCCTGAGGTCCGTGTCCCTGACCTCCTCGACCTTCATCACGACGGGGTCGCGCGCAAGGATCTCAATCGATCCGGTTGCGGTGTAAAGCCTCGTGGCGCTGAGCGTGTAGACCAGCGTGGCAAGAAAGACTGCGAGGAACGCGATCACGACATACCACTTCCGCTCACGCAGGATCAGGATATAGGCCTGAAAATCCGGCTTGGCGGCTGTCTCGCCGAACTCGCCGCCCTGGACCGGGGCTCCGTCCTTGATCTCCTCGGTCATAGCAGGCTTTCCGGGACGAAGATCGCGTCGTCCGACTGCAAGACCCAGCTGTCGGCCTTGCCCGCAAGGACGTCGTCCGCATCAATCGTGTACTTTTCCGTATGCCCGTCCGGGAAGGTCCGGGTGAGCTGGACGGCCTTCCGGTTGGCAAAGCGGTTGAATCCACCCGCCCTTGATATTGCGTCCATCAGCGTCAGCGGCCGGTCGGGCGGAAACAGGACCGCCTGCGGCGAGTTGACCGCCCCGATCACGTTGACCGTTCGCTCGCGGTACTTGATCACGGTGATGTTCACCTGGGGATTCACAAGGTACTTCGCGTCGTAGAGTCTCCGGACGGTCTCCGATACCGCCTTGACCGTTTGGCCCTTGACTTCGAGCGTGCCGATCAACGGCAGGAAGATTTCGCCCTGGGCCGAGACCAGGAGTTCCCGGTCGAGGTCGGGTTCCTGGAAGATCTGGACCTTCACGGTGTCCCCGGGCTCAAGCACATAGTCACCGGACGCACCGGCCGGGGGCTCGGGGGTGTCAGCTCGCGCCGGCCATGCAGCCAAAGCGGCCGCAACCATTGCCAGAAGTGGACGCAACCTCATGACTTCCAATCAAAAACGTGACGATCCGCTCAGACTCAGGAGGTCATCGTCAAACGTCGCGCTGGCGATTGTCGAGGAATTTGTCCGGAACACATAAGTGAGTTGGAGCGACGTGTCGGTCGAAAGCGCATATCCGATGCCGACGTCGCCCACCCAGAACTTGTCCTTCCGCTCAGGCGAGGTCAGCAGGTACTTGGTCTGCTGGAGGCTTCCTCCCAACGTCGCGGACCACGCCTGGCCCAGGGCAATTGTGGCGGTTGGAGCTATGGAAAGCACTTCTTCGGAAGTGCCCTTGGCCGATTCGGCAAAGTCGTTGTCGGCGGAAAGCTGGATCGTCGTCCTCGGGGTGACCAGATACGTGAGCGAGGCGCCCAGCCCGGGCTCGCTCGTGTTTGATCCGCCTCCCTGGGGCTTCAGGACGTCCACGCCGACACGGACCTGCCCGCTCAGCTTCGGGGTGAAGTCGCCCCGCGCGCCGACGTTGAAGAACTGGTCGGAAGTGTTGCCGACGCCATTGTCCTGCACACTCCGGTCATAGCGGTCGCCCACGCTTAGATCGACCTTGGGAGTGACGGCATAGTAATAGTCTACGGGGATGGACCACTGGTCGGTGTCGATCAGGCCGGCCTCCGGGTACATCGTGCGTGAAAGGCCGAAGCCGGCCCCGAGCTGGGTCTTGGCGGTCACGGCCCACTGTCCGTTCACCGAGGCGTCCTCCTGGTTGTGCTTCAGCGTCTGGTCGATGTTTTCGCTGCCGAGCGTGCTCTGATCCTGCTGGTAGTAGTCGGCCGCAAGGGCCAGCTGCGATGTGGCATCATGGTACGCCAGCCTGCCGGCCACCGTCGCTAGGTGGTCGTTCAGGGCCTTGTTCGTGCCGTAGCGCACAAATTGCTCATCGTAGGTCAGCGACGCGCTGCCGCCGCTGCCATTGACGTGCATGTCGAGCCCGGGATCCAAGATGTACAACGTGTCCGCCTTTCGGTTGGTGTCGGTCAGGAAGACATTGTCGTCCCGGCGGACCGTCGCGGAACCCGTCACAAAGAGCGGGATATCAGGGCCGAGCGAAAGGAGCGGGTCGGCGCAGAGGCACACCATCGATGCAATGAAGGTACCGGCAACCAATAATGGCTTGGTTTTCAATAGCTTATGCATCGAGTTGCAATGGGTCGCACTGAGACGTCAGGCAATCCAAGGCGCGATGGTTCATCAAGGCATAACTCGGTGACAATTGAGTGACAGGGTGGACAACAGTTTCGGTTCGCCTCCAGCTTGGCGGAAACGATCCTCTGCCGCATTCCGTGCCCATCAGGTTTTATTGCCCTGTTCGTCTGCTTCGAATGACTGCGGCCGCCGTCGCGTTCGGATTTGCAGTCGATGCTGGTGCCCGCGCGGAGGAGAACTCACAGGCAGTTCAGGTTGCGGCGTCCCGGAGCGAAGCCGGTCCCGGCGACGCGGTTCTTCGGCCGATTCTCGAACACTTTCTCGCGGGCATTTCCGCCAAGCCGCTTTCGGACTGGTACCAGCCGGTCGCGGGCGACTCGAAAGTGAGCATCAAGGGTTTTCAGCGAGCGATCGACAAAGCCCGGCGCCAGGGAGACGCCGCGGGGTGCCTGCGCCTCAGCCTGCGATCCCTTGCCACCCACGGGACCGGGGGTGACTTCCCGCTGCGACTGTGGGTGGCGGCGGGCAACGCCGATTGGGCGGAGCGCAAGTACGGCCCGCGGGTTGTCGACCCCGGGCTATGCTCCGCGCTTTTGTCGCTCTGCGACGAACTGCCGCACCGGCAGGCCTATTGCCTGGAGGGAAGATTCCTGCGAGCGAAGCGACTCGCGCGGGCAGGCAACCGTTCCGGGGAGCAGGAGATCCTGAACCAGGTCATCGCAACACCGGGTCTGCCCTTCGACTTTCTCGCACCGGCATGCAGGATGTTGGGTGAGAGCATGGAGGCCACGGGGGATTACCGCGGAGCCCTCGACAGCTTTGACCTGATGGAAGCGGCCGCCGACCGGTACAGCGCGGCCGCCGACTGCCTGCTGGAGGCCGCATTGATCAACCTTCGCCTGGGCAACGACGACGAGGCGGCGCGGCTGGTGCGCATCCTGCAGCAGGCTCCGCCGGAAGTGATCAGGGGCGCGGCGGGCGCCGCGCAAATCCGCGAACTGGTCGGCCTGATGGACACCGGGCAGGCGGCCCGCCTGAGCCTTGTTCGCCGCGCAAATCCGATCGGAGCCCAGTACGCAGCTCGGTCCGATGCCAGGACCGATGTGGCCCGGTGGATAAAATCCAACGCGCTCGGATGGTATGACTACGCGGGTCCGGACAACCTCGATGCAGGACGGGCGATGAACCTCGACGGCGCGTTTCGGCGGCCCGATGCGCTCCTCAAGCCCGCCGAACAAATCAAGCTCCTGCTCCTCACGGCACAGGATCCGCAGGCACGAGCCGAAAAAAGGCAGGACTCCTTCAGGGAAGCCGCCCGCCGGATCCTCGCCGCGGCACCGGACTATCCAAGATTCAACGCCATCGCAGCGTCGGTGATCGACAACCCCGACATCGACAAGGGGACAAGGCGCCTGACGCTCGAGAACGCCCTCGCGATGCTGGCCCAGGAAGGCCGGATGGCGGACTACAAGAGGTGGCGCGGAGACCCTCTGGCCGGCAGCTTCAGCGCTGAGTTCCAGGCAAAGCTCGCCATCCTCGACGGGGAGGCCGGCCTGGACCGGACCTCCTCCATGGAAATACTGCAGCTCGCGGACGGGATCCGGTCGAAGCCAATGACGAAGTTCGGTGCGCTGACCATGGACGACCTGCTTGGTTTCCTGCTGCGACTGGGCGACCTTCCCTCCGCGGCGAAGCTTGCCGCCTCGGTCCCGGCGTGGCCGCTCGACGCCGAAGCGGCCCAGCGCATGGATGCGATCCAGTCGGACTTTGCCCGGCGCATCCAGCAGGCGAACGACCTCAACCCCGTGCACGAGGCCCTCGTTGCCGCGCTGCGTGCCGATCTTCCCAATGCCCCGGCCGGGCTTCCCCGGGAGTACCGGGACTTGCGGATCGATTCCGGGCTGCCGGCGCTCAATGCGGACGCGACCTTCCGGGCGTGCCGGTTTCTGGTCGAATGCCGCCAGTTTGACCGCGATGATTTTCAATTCTGGGGGACGCTCCTGCGGTCCCTGCCGCGCAGCGGCGGTCAACCGGCAATCATTGCCGACCTGCTTCGGTCCGGACTGCGCGCAGCTCCCGGGGACTCAATCCGATCCCAATTGATTGTCCTTTTCTTCACTTCCGTGGATGTCGACGATCCGGGAGTGCGTCGGGCGATCGAGGCCGAGTTCGCCCCGTACAGCCAGCCGGCTGAATTTCCCCGGAGCGCCTTCGCGATCCGATTCTACGAGGTGCTGCGCGATCTCAGGCTCGGGAGGCCGGTGGCCATTGAGACGGCCTTCTCGGACATTGGAGATCCAAGGGCCGGAATTGTCCAGTTGAGGCTGGGCATCCGGCACTATACTCAGGTCGGGGACCGCGAGGCCCTGCAGCGAACCCTGGGTCGGCTCGATTCCGCCCATTTGCTCGGCGAGGACTTTGTGGGCCAGACCATTCCCGCCTACAGGCTTCTCGGGACGGATGTCCGCGTGGCGCTTGAGGCCGCGAGGCGCACGCTGCGGGAGGCGGTCCTCGACTCCTGGCTGCGGCACGACGAGTCCTCGGGCGGCGCGGCCCTCGATCTGGCCCTGGCTGTCGGGGACCCGGCATCCCTGCCCTCGGCCTGGGTGCGTGAAATGAGCTCGGGTCCGGGCGACCCTCTTTTCCAGGGCCGAGTCAGGCTGGTGCAGGCATACCTCGAAAGTGACTGGGCCCGGGTCGAGGCCGAAGCCGGGGCGTTGAACAAGGCCTATCCTTCGAGCTACCGCTACTATTGGTATCGCGGGCTGGCCCTGCACAACCTTGGCCGACAGGCCGAGGCGGCTGCGGCGCTGACGGAGTATGCACAGCATGCGCGGGACGAACTGGAGTATCCCAAGGCAGTGGAGATCCTAAATTCGATGGGGCTGGCGGCGCCGCCCTGAGCGCGAGCAAGCTCGCTGACCTACGAAAGCCCAATCAAGGCGGCTCGTTGGAACGACTTCGCCCTACCTTAAAAGCACGGAAAACAGGCTCAGCTCGAGGGGCTGACGACGGTCGTCGTCGTGGTCGGCATGCCGGCGGAGTTCGAAATCGTGGACGTGCTTCCCGAGGTGTAGGCGTCGGCCTGGGTGATGGCCGAGTTTGCCTCTGAAATCGCCTCGATGGCCTGGGCGGTCGAGGCGGACGCCGCCATCTCAATGGAGGCCGGGGAGGAACCTGTCGCAGCGGCGACCGATTGCACGATGGCCAGCGCGGATGCCGCAGGCGCCACGGTGGTCACCGCGGCAACGATCGCTCCCTGGGAGGCCGCGGGAGCCGCCTGGATGACCGCAACTGCGATTGCAGCGGCGGACGTCGGCACGACCTGGGTGACCCCGGCCGCAATGGCCACGGCTTCCGACGGAGCTGCCGTGGCCACCGACGAGGCGATTGCCGCAGCGGCATTGGGATTCGCCTGGGTCACCGCGACGGCGACCGTCACGGCCGAGGCGGGGACTCCGGTCGCAACCGTGGCGGCAGCGGCTGCCGCTGCGGCCGGGTTCGCCTGGGCCACGGCAACGGCATCAGTGACCGCAACCTCCTGGATCTGGGCGGAGAGTTCGGGATTCGCGCCCAGGAGTGCCTGAAGATCGGACGAGTTGCCGCTGCCGACGTCGTTCTTGATCTCCTGGGCCTGCGCGTCGGACAAGGTCGGGGTCGCGGCGCGGGCGACCACGGAAAGACTGAGAATGGCCAAGACCGAAAGGGAGGACTTGAACGAGATCATGGGCCACAGGTAACTGGAGCTTCGGGCCTCTGCACGCGTTTTGTACGGAGCGACACGCAATTGTTACAATTGCTGATCGGTCATTGACAGCAAGCGGCCCCGGCATGAAAGACCCTCCTGGCATGATGCGCGCGTCGACATGGATCGGGCTCTCGTCGATCGCCGCCGCGCTGGCCTGTCCGGCGGCAAGGGCGGTCATCTTTTATTCGACCGCGGACCAGACGTTCAACACGACCGCACCCACCGGAAGCCTTGCCAACAGCGGCTGGCAGTGGGTGGGGACCTTCGACGGGTTCGCGGCAACTCCCATTGCGCCAAACTGCTTCCTTGCGGCCCACCATATCGGGGGAAGCGTCGGAGACACCTTCACCCTGAACGGCGTCACCTACACCACGACCGCCTACCATGACGACCCCGAGAGCGACCTGCGCATATGGCAGGTGAGCGGGACCTTCCCCTCATGGGCCCCGATTTATCGGAACAGCGACGAGGCCGGCAGGGCCTTGGTGGTCTTCGGCCGGGGGCTGGGACGGGGCTTCGAAGTGGATGTGAATGGGGCCGCGGCAGGCTGGCAGTGGGGAAGCGGTGGCGGGACGCTTCGCTGGGGCCAGAATACCGTCAACTCCGTGGTGGACGCGGGGGCTCCTTGGGGACTCCAACTGTACGCGTTGTTCGAGGGGAATACCGGGAATCCAAACGAGGCCCACCTGGCGTCGGGTGATTCGAGCGGGCCGGTGTTCATCAACGATGGGACCGGCTGGAAGCTGGCGGGCGTGGCCGCCTTGGTCGACGGGCCCTTCTACACCTCCCCGACAAGCGCCAGTTTCGAGGCGGCGCTGTTTGACGCGCGAGGGCTATACTTCGACAACAACGGCACCTTTGAGCTCATCTCCGGGCCAAGCCCGATTCCCAGTGGATTCTACGCCACGCGGGTATCGGTTCGCGCCCCATGGATCGATTCCATCGCGCCCCAGCCCGCCGATACGACGGACACCCCCGTGCTCTCCGGCCCGCAGATGCTGGTGTTGGTACTCGGGCTATTTGGGATCGGCGCGTATGGTCTGGTCCGGAGAAGCCGGCAGGCGTCTTGAGGTAGGGACGCCCGGCCCGGGCGTCCGAGCCTGCGAATGGCCCTGATGTTTGCCCGGACGCCTGGGCCAGGCGTCCCTACCCATTGAGCCAATGCCGACTACCCGACGACCCCTTGGATCGCGCGAAAGTCCCTTACCCGGAATGTCACGATGACCCAGATCAGCGCGGGCGCGACAAAGCTTACGCCAAGCTGGGTTATGAGAGTCTCCACGAGCCCGTCCGCGACGACCTTCCAAAACGGCGAGATCGTCGTCAGGGCCAGGTCCGCCGATTCGTCCCAGATGTAGCAGCTGACGGAGAGAAGAATGAATAGATGGACGAGAAGCAGCCCCCAAGCGAGGGCCCACAGGCGCCGTCTCCACGGAACCGGCGAGGCTGCCGTCAAGGCCAAGATCAGGGCCGTGGGCACCCAGCCGACGCTTCGGGTATCCAACCCCAGGACTTCCGCCGGAATGTGCCCTTTTGCATCGGCTTTGTCGCGGTTCGCGATCGTGATCGATGTGTCGATGCTGGTTTGCCCTGTGTGCGCCGCCTCAAAGCGGATCAGGCGCCGACCGCCGCTGTCGGGAAAGCTCGCCCTGCCCAGCGCCCGGAAATAGCCGCCGTAGGCGTCGTTCCATCCGGGCCACGGCGCAATCAACAGGCCGTACAGCAAAGTAAACCCTAGAAGAAGACGGGCGATGGGACCTGGCCGTTTCATGCAGTCCGGCCCTGCCCCCCGGCCTTCACCCAGCGGATCCATCCCGCCCAGAGCAGGATCGCCGCCAGAATGAAGGCCGCCGGCCAGATCTCCAAGTGGGCGATGTCAAAGAGCCCCGGAATCTTGAGCCCTATGAAAAAAAGCGTCACGATCCTCGCAAGGTTCAGGAGAAGGATGGCCGCCGATCCGACGACAATTCCCGGCAGCTTGCGCGAAACGGCTGCGGGAAATGCGAGCACAGCCGCGCAGAAGAACCATGCGGGCTCTATCGCATCGCAGCCGCGCCGAATGGCGATCGCAAACCCTCCCAGCCGGATCGTGACCTCGGTGACCTGGCTCGCCTGGCCCAGCATGTTGATGATCGTGTTCGATAGCCATGCGTTGGCCCGGAGGTATTGGTAAAACAGCCGGTCAAAGAAAGGAATGAGAACGAGGCAGTAGTACAGGGACATCAGGAAGCAGAACTTGAGCCCGAACCAAAGCACGGGCCTCCAAGCGCGGAACCGGGCCTTGATTCCTGACGAATTCGAGTCCTCGTTCGTTGTCTTGATCATGTTCAAGCGTCCGTGGTGGCCTGGCGTTCGGGAGGTAGGGACGCGCGGCCCGCGCGTCCGGGCAAACTTCAGAGCCGTTCGCACATCCCGGACGGGCGGGCCGCCCGTCCCTACCTGGTTTCCGGCCAACCGAGCCACCAGCTAGATTCTTCCTTGGGTCCAATCAACTCTTTACGGAATGCCCCGCAAGGGTCGCCCGTGACAAAACAAGGATTGGCGTGGTGCACGACGGGTTCTCTGGTAGGATGGCCCCTCCGGACTTTCGCATCCATGAATGGCAATCCTTCGCAAGACAGACACTTCTCCCATGACGGAGCCCGCCGCATCGCGGTGCTCGGAGCCGGAATCACGGGCCTGACAGCCGCATGGCACCTGAAGCGCGCCGGATTCCTCCCCACGGTCTTCGAGAAGTCCAACCGCGCCGGCGGGGCGATCGGCTCGCTGAAAAGCCACGGCTGGCTGCATGAACTGGGGCCAAACTCTGTGCTGGAGGGCCCGTCGGAGGTCGCCGCGCTGGTCGATGGCCTTGGGCTCGCAGGGAGAAGAATCTATGCGTCGGATACTGCAAAACGCCGCTACATCGTCCGCGGCGGTCGCCCGGTGGCCATGCCCGGTTCGCTCCGTGAGTTCGTATCGACGAAATTATTTTCCAGGGGTGCCAAGCTCGGCCTGCTGGCCGAGCCTTTTCGTGCGCGCGGCCGGCCCGACGTGGACGAGACGGTGGCCAGTTTCGTGTTGAGGAGGCTCGGCCGGGAATTTCTCGATTACGCGGTCGATCCCTTTGTGGCCGGCGTGTACGCCGGCGATCCGGCCCGGCTCTCGGTGCGCCACGGATTTCCGAAGCTTCACCGGCTGGAACAGGAGCATGGCTCGCTGATCCTCGGCGCGATCATGCGCCGCAATTCGAGCGGCGGGCCGTCGGGCCGGCTCTTCTCATTTCCGGGCGGCCTGGAGGAATTGCCAAACGCACTTGCGAGTGCGCTGGGCGAATCGCTCCGGCTTGGGCACACGGTGCTGGGCATACGGAGGGCCGAAGGCGGCTGGCAGGTGGACTTCGGGGCCGCCGGAGCCGGGGGAAGCGAGTCCTTTTCCGCCGTTGTTTGTGCGCTTCCGGCGAACTCGCTGGCGGGATTGGCATTAGGAGGCGTTCCCGGCGCCGGGGGACTGTCGATCCTGCGCGAGATCGACCACCCGCCGGTCGTCTCGGTCTTTACCGGCTATCGGCGGAGCGACGTCCTGCACCCGCTGGACGGCTTCGGAATGCTTGTCCCCGGCGTGGAGAAGGGCTCGATCCTTGGGACGCTCTTTTCCAGCACCCTGTTCCCGGGACGGGCGCCGGAAGGTTGCGTGGGCCTGACGAGCTTCGTCGGCGGCATGCGCCAGCCGCAGCTGACGGATGCGAGCGATCCCGTCGTGTTGGGCAACGTTGTGGCCGAGCTGCGCCGGCTGCTGGGAGCCCGCGGCACGCCGGTCTTCACGCACCTCCAGCGCTGGCCACGCGCCATTCCGCAGTACGCACCCGGCTACCAGCGCTTCAAGGATGCGATCGCCTCGGCCGAGGCCTCGGCCCCGGGACTCTTCATCGGAGGGAACTGCCGGGACGGGATATCGCTCGCCAACTGCATCGAGTCGGGAAAACGATTGGCCGACGCGGTGGCTAAAGGGTCTATCTGACTTGACGCGGGTAGGGACGCGCGGCTCGCGCGTCCGGGCACTGCGAAAGACCCGAAATAATTCCCGGACGGGCGGGCCGCCCGTCCCTACCTCGAAATGCCCATCGGGGGCCCATTCAAACCCGATTTATACTCCTTCAAATGGCCTTCGAGTGCTGGCGGGCGACGCCGCTGAGCGTCGCGTCAAAGCGCATCGCGACCACGCGAAGGAGCGGGACGCCGGCCTTTGTCACCTCGATGCCCCGCGGTCCCCGGGCGACCACGCCGTCCTCCTCGAGGTCGGCCAGCGAGGCGATCTCGGACTTGTACCGGTCCGCGAAGTCGATTCCGAGCCTTTGGGAAAGCACCCCGAAGTCCAGCCGCCGATCGCACATCAGGCGCATGATGATCGTGCGCCGCCGCTGGTCCTCGTCCGTGAGCCGCAGCCCCCGCTCGGTCGGCAGCATGCCTGCATCGAGGGCGGCCCTCCAGGAAGGCAGCGTCTTCAGGTTCTGGCGGTAGGTGTCGGCCGTATTGGAGATCGAGGAGATTCCGAACGCATACAGGGAGGCGCCTCCCCGGGTGCTGTAGCCCTGAAAATTGCGGTGCAGCGTCCCCTCGCCGAGCGCGACGGCGAGCTCGTCGCCCGGCCTCGCGAAGTGGTCGAGCCCGATGTCGATGTAGCCCGCGGCGGTGAGGATCTCGTGGGCCACCGCGAACATGGCGAGCCTCGCCTCGGCGTCGGGCAGCTGCTCGCGGTCGTCGAAGATCTTCTGCGCGGGCTTGATCCACGGCACGTGCGCGTAGCCGAAGACCGAGAGCCTGTCGGGGTTCAGGGACAGGACCTCCCGGATGGTCGCGGCGAACGAGTCCGGGGTCTGGTACGGCAGGCCGTAGATCAGGTCGACATTGATCGACTGGAAGGCGTTGCCCCGAAGCCACGCGAAGGCCTGCTCGTTCAGGGCCTGCGGCTGCACGCGGTGGACCGCCTGCTGCACGGTGGGATTGGTGTCCTGCACGCCGAGCGAGGCGCGGTTGGCGCCGATCTCATGGAGGGCCAGCACGTGCTCTGCGGTGAGGTTGCGGGGATCGATCTCGACGCCGAATTCGCAGTCCGGAGCCACCCGAAACTGGCTGCGGATCAGGGCGCCGAGGCGGCGCAGCTCGGCGGGCGGGAAAAAGGTCGGCGTCCCACCCCCGAAGTGAATCTGGGTCACCGGCCGGTCGAGGTCCATCTTTGCGGCCGTAAGCCGAACCTCCCTGGCCAGGTCGTCCAGGTATTCACCGGCGGAGTCCATCCTTCGGGTGATGATGGTGTGGCAGCCGCAAAACCAGCAGCGGGACTCGCAGAATGGGAGATGAAAGTAGAGCGAGAGCGGCCCGGCCCCGGGCCGGTTGTCGTCGGCGATGGAGTCCTCGAGCCGAAGCGGCGCAAGTTCCGCGGTGAACTTCGTCGCGGGCGGATAGGACGTGTACCGCGGCCCGGAAATCGAGTACTTCCGGATCAGGTCGAGGTCGAGTGGAGTGCCCACCTGCCTTTGGATTTCCCTGGGTTCGAGCATAACGCCGCTTCCAACGTGCCATTCCCGGCCTGCGATTGCCAGACCTAACGGCCTGCTAGCGAAAATCGTGGCTCTCCTGCGCCGGCAGCCCGATGCCGGGCATCGCCTCGATCCGGTCGGCCATGACGTGGATCACCCCGCTCTCGACCTGGAGCCGGCCCCCGATGACCAGGGCCGGCTCGAGGTTGATGACCAGCCGGCACTCCTCGAACAGGGCGGGCCGGACGATCGCGTTCACGTGGTGGGTCTCGTCCTCGAGCGTGATGAAGCAGAATCCCTTGGCCGTCCCTGGCCGCTGCCGCGTGATGACGCTGCCCGCAACCGTCACCCGCTCGCCGTCGCGCAGGCCCCGCAATTCGGCCGCGGTGCGGACGCCCGGCAGGTGCCCCCGCATGAGCGCCATCGGGTGCCGCCCCGTGGTCAGCCCGAGCGTCGCGTAGTCGGCCTGCAACCGCTCCAGGTGCGTCATCCGCTCCAGCGGCGAGAGCTCCGGGTCCTCCGCGACCGCCGGCGACAGCCTGAACAGCTCGTCCCCCCCGGTGGCCGTCTCCACCTGCCAGAGGGCCGAGCGGCGGTGCGTCGCCAGGCCGTTCAGCGCGCCCGCCAGCGCCAGCACGCGCCGCTCTGCCGCGGAGAATTCCGTGCGGCGCATGAAGTCCTGCACCGTGACGAAGGGCTGCCGCTCCCGCGCCGCGAGCAGCCGCGCGATCGCCGGCGCGTGCAGCCCCTTGACCGAGGAGAAGCCGAGCCGGATCGTCGTGTCGTCGACCACCTGGCACCTGGCCCCGGAGAGGAGGACGCAGACCGGCAGCACGCGGACCCCGTGACGGCGCGCATCCTGCACGAGGCTCGCCGTCGAGTAGAAGCCCATCGGCTGGTTGTTGATCAGGCCCGCATAGAACGCGGTCGTCCTGTGGACGCGCAGCCAGGCGCTCGCGTACGCGATCAGCGCGAAGGAAATCGCGTGGCTCTCCGGGAAGCCGTAGAGGGCGAAGGACGCGAGCGACTTGCGGATCGCGGCCGACGCCTCCGGGCTCACGCCGTTCCGAGCGAGGCCCTCCCCGAGCCGGGCCTCCATCCGGTCGAGCCGCTCGCGGGACCGGGTGAACCCGATGGCCCGCCGCAGCTCGTCGGCCTCGGCGGCCGTGAACCCGCCGAGCTCCATCGCGATCCGCAGGATCTGCTCCTGGAAAAGCACGATCCCGAGCGTCCGCCCGAGGATCGGCTTCAGCCGCTCGTCGAGGTACGTCACGGGCTCCCTGCCCTGCCGCCGGTTGAGGTACGGGTTGGTCGCCTCGCCCTGGATGGGACCCGGCCGGATCAGGGCCACCTCGACCGCGAGGTCGTAGAACGTCTCCGGCCTCATCCGGGGCAGGGTCGCCATCTGCGCCCGGGACTCGATCTGGAACATCCCCACCGTGTCGGCCTCCCGGATCGCCGCGAACGTGGCGGGGTCGTCCTTGGGCAGCCCCGCCAGGTCGACCGGCTGCCCCCGCTGGGCGCAGATTTCCAGGGAGTCCTGGAGGACCGCCATCATGCCGAGCCCCAGCAGGTCCACCTTCACGATGCCCATCTCCTCGCAGTCGGTCTTGTCCCATTGGATGACGCTGCGGTTCGGCATCTGCGCGTTTTCCAGCGGCACGAACTGCGAGAGGTTGCCGTGGCTGAGCACCATGCCGCCGCTGTGCTGCCCCAGGTGGCGCGGGAGCCCGTGGACCTGCCGGCAGGTCTCCAGGAGCCGGGCCGCGCGCGGGTTGTCGCTCCCGACCCCCGCCTCCCTCAGCTGCTCGCCGAGCCTCATCGTCTCCGGGAGGTCGCCGTGGTGGAAAAGCGCGCTGAACCGGTCGAGCACGTCGTCGGGAAACCCGAACACCTTGCCGACCTCCCTCATGGTGTTCCGGCCGCGGTAGGTGATGACATTGGCCGTCATCGCCGCGCCCAGGCGGCCGTAGCGCCGGTACACCTCCTGGATTACTTCCTCGCGCCGGTCGCCGCTCGGCAGGTCGAGGTCGATGTCCGGCCAGTCGCTCCGGCCCTCGCTCAGGAAGCGCTCAAAGAGCAGCTTCGAGCCGATGGGGTCGACGGCCGTGATCCCGAGGGAATAGCACACGGCGCTGTTCGCCGCGCTTCCCCTGCCCTGGACCAGGATGCCGCGCTCGCGCGCGAACGCGCACAGGTCCCACACCATGAGAAAATACCCCGCGAACCCGAGTTTCGCGATCAGCCCGAGTTCCCGGTCCAGCTGCCGCCGCACCTCCCCGGTGGCCGAGCCGTAGCGCTGGTGCGCGCCAAAGTAGGTGACCTTGCGCAGGAACCCGTCCTGGTCCTGCCCGCCCGGCAGTGGAAAATCCGGAAACCGGTAGCCGAGGTTTCCCAGCGTGAACTCCAGCCGCTCCGCGATGCGCCCCGTGTTAGCCACGGCCTCGGGCAGGTCGGCGAAGAGCGCCTGCATCCGCGCCGCGGACTTCACGTGCGCCTGGCGGTTGGCCGAGAGCAGCCGGCCAGCGCTGTCGAGGGTGGTGTGGTGCCTCAGGCACGTGAAGACGTCGAGGACATGCGCCGCGGTCGCGGTCGCGTAGCGGACGCCGTTGGTGGCCGCGAGCGGCACGCCCGCGCTGCCTGCCCAGTCCGCAAGGAAGCTGTTCTCCTCCTCCTCCCCGGGCAGGAGATGGCGCTGGATCTCCACGGACAGCCGCTCCCCGAAGATCCCCTTCAGGCGGTCCCCTTCGGCGGCCGCGGCCGCGGGGCCGCGCTCGCGCCATGCGCGGCGGACGGGCCCCTCCTCGTCTCCGGTCAGGGCGAGCAGGCCGCCGTTGCACCCGTCCAATTCGCTCCAGCCCACCCTGCCCTCGCCCTTGGGCGCGCGCAGGCTCGCCGCCGTGAGCAGCGCGCACAGGTTGCGGTACCCGGCCTGGGTCGCGACGAGGACGGGCACCACGCTCCCGTCCTCCATGGTGAGTTCGCAGCCGACGAGCCCCCGGAGGCCCGCCTCCCGGGCGGCCACATGCAGCCTCACGGCGCCGTAGACGCCGTTGCGGTCGCACAGGACGAGCGCCGGGAGGCCCAGGCCCGCGGCGGCCTGGGCCAGCGCCTCGGGCGACGAACCTCCGCGCAGGAAGGAGAAGGCGCTCCGCGCGTGGAGCTCCACGTAGCTCATGGGAAATCAGTCGATGACGCCCTCGATCCACCAGCCCTCGGCGTTGCGCGTCAGCTGGTACAGCCCCCCGCCGGCGAGTTCCACCTGCCAGATCTCGACCGCCCACATGCCCGGCTTCCACCAGTCGCCGCGCAGGATGCGCGGCCCCAGGCTCACCCGGATCTCGCCGTGGACCGCCCCCTCCAGGGCCACCGGCCCCGTCTCCGCACACCGAACGCGGGCCGGCCATGCGGGCCGGAAGCGGCGCAGCGCCCCGCCCCGCGGTGGATGCACGGGCGGGGCCTCGGGCGCGGGGACCGCGTGGTGCGGACGCTCCAGCCGGAAGGCATCCGGCGCGTGGCTGTCGAGCGGGACGGGCGTCCCCACGCGATCGTCCCCCACGAGCGCGGAGAGCCGCGCGAGGTTTTCCCAAAACGAGCTTGGATCGGCCAGCCCGGTGTCGAAGAGGCCGTCCTGCCTCTGCTCCGGCCGGGCGGGCGCCGCGACCAGGCGGACGCCGGCCACGCGCTCCGCGAGCCGCACCGTGTCGAGGTGCGTCTGCAGCACGCGCAGCCAGGAGTCGACGTCCGCCCCCGGCTCGGGCAGCCGGAAACTCCTGTGGTGGTCCGTCTCGTCCTCCAGGAGCAGGGAAAGCGAGAGCGACTCGGCCACGAACCCCGCGCCGCGCAGCTCGAGCGCCACGCGCTCGGCGAAGCGGCGGAGCTTGAAGAGGAGCGGCTCGACGGACTCGACGGGCGGCTCGTAATTCCAGGTCGCGGCAAACGTGCGCGCGGGCTCGGCCAGCCGGAGCACGGCCGGGGACTCGCCGTTGGCGCGCTCCCACAGGGCGACCCCGTCGGGCCCCATCCGGGCGCCGACCTCGGCCTTGGGCAGCGCGGTGAGCCCGCCGAGCGTCCGTATGCCCCAGCCCTCCAGCACCGCGGCCTGCTGCGGCGCGGGTTCGGCAAACCCGATCGGCAGCGGCCCGAGGAAGGTGGCACGCTCCCGCACGACCAGCACCGGCTCCGCGCAGCGGGCGGCGTAGCGCGCCAGGAGGGGGGTATCCCCCGCCCCGATGCGGACGGGCACCCCGAGCTGCCTCAGCTCCAGGGCCTGCCTGTGCAGCGCGGCCTCCATCCGCGCGGGGTCCGCCCCCTGCAGGTCCACCGTGCAGCAGCCCTGCGCGGTGGACTCCACCCGGGGGGACAGCGCAAAGGCCGCGGCCAGCAGCAGCCGCTGCATCTCCACCTCGGCGGCCGGGTCGCGCTCCCGCAGGAGCAGCCCGGGGCAGCGCGCGGCTGCAAGCGGCACGGCCAGGCCGGGCGTAACCCGAAGGGCCTCCGGCGAGGCCTCCCGGACCGCGGCCCTGCGGCCTTCGCCCGCCACGAGGGCGACCGGCCGGCCGCCCAGCGCCGGTTCGGAACGCTGCACCGCCAGCAGCGAAAAGTTCCGGACCAGGAGGGCTGCAAACTTCATCCGGCGAGTTCCTCCCCCGCGCCCGCATGGCCGCGCTCCACCTCGACCGCCAGCCCCTCCACACGCTCCGCGCGGGTCCGGCCCAGGTCGCGCAGGCTTGCCGGCGCCCGCAGCACGAGCCTCCACGGCACGGCCGGCACAAGTCCGGCCGCGCTCTGCACCAGCACGGCGCCGGGGTTCTGCTCCGCCGCGAGCCGGAGCCGGTGCCACGCGCCCGCGGGCTGCTGCCGCAGGACCCGGGCCGGGACGCCCCTCGTGTCGAGAACCATCACCGCATAGTTGCCGTCGCGCACCAGCACATCCGCGCACTCGAGCGCCTCCGGCATCGATCGGGGGCGGACCCACACCAGGTGCCGCAGCAGGTCCGCCCGGTGGTTCCTCGGGGCGAAGCCGTCCGCCGCGTCGATCAGGGCAATCCGCAGGCGCGCGGCCCGGGTGCTGGCGAGCAGCGCGGCAAAAACCAGCTCGCCGCCGCTGCTCGGCGCCGCCGAGACCAGCTCCGTCACCCGGCCCCGAGGCAGCCCCCCGCCCAGCGCCGCGTCAATCGCGGGAACCCCCGTCGCTATCCCCTCCCCGCCCCGCGCGTGCGGCGCGGGAGCCCAGGCGGCCACAAGGGACCGCAGCGCGGCGATGGTGGTGGGTTTCGGCACGGAGGCTCATGCATCCCGATCGAACTTCCGGCGGATCATCCCGACCACCACGCCCTGGGACTCCAGTCTCTGGGGCGCGATGTCGGCGTACCGCGGGTTCGCGGCGCGCAGGAGCGTTCGGTCCCGCTCCCTCACGAAGCGCTTCAGGGTGGTCGTCGTCTCGTCGACCAGCGCCGCGATGATGTCGCCGGGGCGCGGCTCCCTCCGGGTCAGCGCGACCAGGTCGCCGTCGAAGATATTGGCCCCGGCCATGGAATCGCCCGTCACCCTCAGGAACCAGAAGTTTGCCGCCTGCGACTTGTGCACCCCGAAGACCGCGGGGTCCACGGCGACGGTCTCCTCCGGCTCCTGCTCCTGCATCGAGGGCAGGCCGGCCGGGATCGCCCCGTACACCGGGATGTCGAACAGGTGCCCCTGCACGCTCTTTGCCTGCAGGCCCCACTTGCCGTCCGCGAGCTTCTCGAGCTGGCCCTTCCTCGCGAGCGCCTGCAGGTGCTTGGCGGCGCCCTGCTGGCTGCACCCGAACGTGCGCGCCACCTCCCGGGTGGAGGGCGGCACGGTCTGCGCCGCCTGGTACTCCCGCACAAAATCCAAGATCGCTTCCTGCCGTTCCGTGAGCATGGTTGTCAAGTGACAACCTACCCTATCGCCCCCATTTGACTGGAATCAAGCCCTGTTTTGGTTGTGGGCCGACGGCTCTATCCGCGTTCCGAGGTAGGGACGGGCGGCCCGCCCGTCCGGGAACACGATCAGGTCTGTTCGCAGCCCCCAGACCCGTCTTGAATAGGCTTCATCCGACAAGGGTTCTCGAATGGGCCCAAAAGCATTCCCGGACGCCCGGGCCGGGCGTCCCTACCTCGAAACGTCTGCCGGAATTGTCTTATTCAAACTGCCCAGTGCCAACCCTTGATTGGGGATTGGCTCCCCCTCCGATGACTGTCATGGTCTGGGCGGATCGTTTCATACCCCCCATGAAGAACCCCCTGCGTTTGTTTTCCGCGGCGGTTGCCGCGCTGCTGCTTTCGACTCCGTCCCTCACGCTGGCCCAGGCGGACTCGTTCAGCTCTCCCCTGTCGAACCTCGCGGCGCCGCGGCCCGGCAAGGCGCGGCACGAGGGCTCCTGGGACCGCAAGGGGCTGAACGACGACTGCCTCCATCTCAAGGCCGGCGAGACGGTGACGCTCTTCAACGTCCAGGGCGCGGGCTGCGTCCACCGCTTCTGGGTGACCATCGCGCCGCGGATCGACGTCCAGATCCTCAGCCAGGCGATCCTTCGCATGTACTGGGACGGCGATGAGTACCCGAGCGTGGAGTGTCCGGTGGGCGCCTTTTTCGGGGTCGGATTCGGCGAGCAGCACGACTACACGTCAATGCCTCTCGACGAAAACTCAGGCGGCTACAACTGCTATTGGCCGATGCCCTATCACAAGTCCGCCCGCTGGACGCTGACCAACGGGGCGAACAAGCCGATCGACGCGTTCTACTACAACATCGACTACACCGCCCTCGATTCGCTCCCGGCCGACACCCGCCACTTCCACGCACAGTTCCGCAGGGAGAACCCCACGACTCCGGGGCGGAATTACACAATCCTGGAAACCGTCGGGGCCGGGCACTACGTGGGCACCGCCCTCTTCATGTCCGGGCCGGCGCTCGGCTTCCTGGAGGGTAACGAAAGGGTCTACATCGACGGCGATACGAAGCCCACGATCGAGGGGACAGGGACCGAGGATTACTTCAGCTCGGGATGGTATTTTGACCGGGGCGTGTATTCCGCCCCCTACCACGGCGTCATCATCAAGGATGAGAAGCGGGCCAGGATCTCGGCCTACCGCTGGCACATCGAGGACGCCATGCCGTTCGAGAAGTCGATCCGCTTCACGATCGAGCACGGGACCGGGAACAACGTCCAGGCGGACTACTCCTCCGTGGCCTATTACTACCTTGCCGGCCCGTCGCCCCAGCCGCCTCCCCTGCCCACGAACCTGCTTCCGTCCAAGCCTGTCCCTCAGGGCTAGGGTCTGCGTTATGGATCAGCTTCAGCCTTTGGTAGGTAGGGACGGGCGGCCCGCCCGTCCGGGCAGACCTTGGGGTTGTTCGAAGGAAACTGGCGTTACATGAACGAACCTTCCTTGGATCGAAGGGAGTTTTTGAGGCTATCGGCCGGGGCTGCTGCCGCTGCTGGAGCTTTGGGATCCTTTGCGCGTGCAGGCACCATTCCAGAATCTTCGGCGACGTATCGCGACCAGGAAGGAGCCCCGCCACCAGCTGTTGGATCCGCAGCGGATGTAACAGCTAACGCCCCCAACCCTTCTCTCTCTCCCCGGACCTACAACGGCACCTACGAGGGCCCGCGCCTGTCCCGGATCGCGTTCCCGATGGGCGGCATCGGGGCCGGGACGATCTGCCTTGAGGGCACCGGCGCCCTCTCCCATTTCTCGCTGAAGAACCGGCCCGAGGTCTACAATGAGCCCGCCGTGTTCGCCGCCATTTCGGTGACGTCGCCGCGAACCGTCGCCAGAATCCTCGAGGGTCCGGTTCAGGGCTGGAGGCTTTACGGACAGCCGGGGTCCAGCAGCGGCTCGACGCTGGGCCCGGCGCTCGGGCTGCCGCGCTTCCGCGCCGCAACCTTCAACGCCCGTTTCCCATTCGGCGAAGTGTCGCTGGCCGACGCCGACGTCCCCGTGATCGCGCACATCACAGGGTGGAGCCCGTTCGAGCCCGGCGACGCCGACAACTCGAGCCTCCCCGTCGCGGCGCTCGAGTATCGCCTGGCCAACCCCGGAGTGGAGCCGGTCGAGGCCGTCTTCTCGTTCCACGCGTCCAACTTCATGGCGGTCGAGGGAGCCCCCCAGGAAATCAGGCCCGCCCCCGGAGGCTTCATCCTGCGTGGATCCGGGCCGCAGGAAAGGCCCTGGGAGGAGGGATCGGTCAGCTTTTCGGTGGACGATCCCGGGGCCAGGGTGAATCACGCTTGGTTTCGCGGGAGCTGGTTCGACGCGATGTCGATGGTCGCCCGCGACATCGAGGGGGCGGCGTGCTTCGACCGGCCGCCCGTCTCCGGGGGACGCCCGGCGCCCGGCGCCTCGCTCTTTGTCCCTCTCCGGCTCAACCCCGGAGAATCCAGGACCCTGACGGTCCGCCTGGCCTGGCATTCGCCCCGCACGAACCTCCACGAGGGCCGGGACCTCCCGGCCGGCGCGGACAAGGCGCGCGAAACGCACATCCCTTGGTACGCCGCGCGGTTTCCCTCGGTCGAGGCCGTCGCTTTGTATTGGAATTCAAACTACGATACGCTGCGCGAGAACGCCGGCAGGTTTTCCCGGTGCCTCTTCGACTCGACGCTCCCGCCCGAGGCGATGGAGGCCGTGGCGGCCAACCTGTCGATCCTCAAGTCGCCCACCGTGCTGCGGCAGGCCGACGGACGGCTCTGGGGATGGGAGGGCTGCGCGGACGACAAGGGCCAGGGCGACCTGTGCACCCATGTCTGGAACTACGCCCAGTCGATCCCCCATCTCTTCCCTGCGCTCGAGCGCAGCCTGCGCGAGACGGAGGTCGGGCCGTCCCAGGAGGGGACCGGGCGGCAGACCTATCGCAGCGGGCTTCCCCTACGGCCCATTGTCCACCAGGAGTACGACGCCGCCGACGGGCAGCTCGGCGGCGTCATGAAGGTGTACCGGGAGTGGCGCATCAGCGGCGACACGGGCTGGCTGCGGCAAATCTGGCCTAGGGTTCGCGCAAGCCTCGATTACTGCATCGGGACGTGGGACCCCCGGCACCGGGGCGTCCTGGAGGAGCCCCAACACAACACCTACGACATCGAGTTCTGGGGCCCCAACGGCATGTGCACGAGCATCTACCTCGGCGCGCTCCTGGCCGCCGTGCTGATCGGCAAGGCTCTTGGCGACGACGTGACCCTCTACGCTAGCCTGCTCGCCAAGGGCGGACCCCTGGCCGAGCAGCTGCTGTTTGACGGAGAATTCTTCGTACAGCGGACCGAGTGGAGGAACCTGACCGCGAAGCTCCCAAAGGACCCGAAGACCTGGACGGGCGAGAGCTTCTCGGCCGAGGCGATGGAACAGATCTCCCGGGAGGGCCCCAACTACCAGTTCGGCCCGGGCTGCCTTTCGGACGGCGTGATCGGGTCTTGGTTCGCCATTGCCTGCGGCGTCGGCCAGGTGCTGGATGCCGCCAAGGTGAGGAGCCACCTGCGGGCCGTGCATCGCCATAATTTCAAGCGCGACCTGACGGGGCATTTCAACGCCGAGCGGCCGACCTACGCATGCGGCGCCGAGGGAGGGTTGCTTTTGTGCACGTGGCCCAAGGGAGGCCGGCCCACCCTCCCGTTCGTGTATTCCGACGAGGTCTGGACCGGCATCGAGTACCAGGTCGCCTCGCACATGATCTCGATGGGTCTCGTGGCCGAGGGGCTCGAGGTCGTCCGCGCCTGCCGCGACCGGTACGACGGACGCGTGCGCAATCCCTTCGGCGAGTACGAGTGGGGCCTCTGGTACGCCCGCGCCATGGCGTCCTACGGGTTGCTCCAGGCGCTCAGCGGGGCCCGCTACGACGCGGTCGAGAAGGTGCTCCACCTGGAGCCCGCGATTCCCGGGGACTTCAGGTGCTTCCTGTCGACGCAGTCCGGATACGGCACGGTCGGGGTCAAGGGCGGGAAGGCCTTCTTCGAGTGCGTGTCGGGCTCTGTCGAGATCCGGGAGATTCGGTATAAAGGGGTCAGGCCCTGAATGATGAAATCCGAAGCGGATTTCATCATTCAGGGCCTGACCCCTTAAACAAAAGAGCCCGCACTTTCGTGCGGGCTCTTTATGCGAAACAAAGTTTTCGGGAATCCGGCTTAGGCGAGCGATGCGCCTGCGAGACCATCCTGCGACTTGCGGCTTAGGTAGAGCTGACGGCCGACAAGGAATGCGACGAACAACCCGCAAAGCATAACAGCGGCCGTACGGGGCTCGGGAACGGGAACGACATTGCCCTCAGGAACAACGGCGATCTGGGAAAAGCCATAGTCGCCGGTTCCATACGATCCTGAAGGTCCGACGAAGCTGCCGGTGGCACCTTCAAGCCCCGCAAGACTGCTTGTGCTAACGCCATACTTCGAGTAGGCGTTCCCATAAGGAAAGGCATCCGTCCCGTCGCTCGGCGACACATCGATCAATCCCAATCCAGATGCGTTGGTCTGATCCTCCAAGACGATTGCATACGTCAGATTCGGATCCAGCAGCTGGTTCAGAGTCAAGGTGATGTTGTACTGGTTGAAAGTGCCTCCGCCGGAAAAATTGCCGGTCGTCCACGAGCCCGTCCCCGCGGGCGGAATCGTGAAAGTTGAAATAGGCGACGTCGATTCTGCAACCGTGCTGTCGTTGCCACCAACAGTCGTGGGAGCCGTGAATGTCGTCTCCGGCTTGTCAGTTCCGCTCCACTGCACCAAATAGGCGGCAAGGGTCTGCGACGTATTGTCGGTTCCCGTTGTCGTGATGGCGTAGGTGACGGTATTCAACTCGAGAACGTTGTTGAGGGTCTGGCTGAGCGCGGTGGTACCGCCGGTAAAGCCGGTGATGCCCGTACCGGTATAGTCGGGAATCGTATCGAAGGTCTCAACCTGAGCACGCAGGGCCGGCGAAAGCAGCGCAATTAGCATCGCTGCTGGTAGGGTGAAGAGATGTCGAAGGTTTCGCATGACTTATTGATCGGTCGACCGGCAAAAAATGTCAATGGAAGCAAAGTGCGTATCATTACGTAGCCCATTGACCCTGTCCATCAATCACTTACGGCTGTACAATTAAAGACTGCAGTTCTGGGTAGAGACGGTCCTGGGCCCCCTTGCCGGAAATTGCGATGGACAAGAGTTGGGCTGGTTGATCCCGGCGGGCTTCGCGCACCTCCTTCCACTGGAACTGGAACCAATCGATCCACTTGTGCGAATTCGACCGCCTTTCCAGTGGAATGTTGCGGGCGGTGTCCCACACCGAAAATGCAACAACCAGTTCCTCCCCCGCCTCACGAAAGATATAAGCGTGAAAAGGTATCACACCCCCAACCCAGCGGACTGGAATCACACCCAGGGACCTGACCAGCTCGCAACCCGAATACGGAAGGCAGACGGTCGGGTTGTGCAGGAACGGTATGGTTCGGGCGATCGTACCTTGCCGCCACTCGACATAGTAGGCGGACAGCCTCAGGTCATTGCCCTCCTGCCAGCTGCCGGCAGTATAGGAGTCCGGGCGAAGGATTTCCCTCGATGCTTCCGCCAAGGGCGCCGGCCGGAAGTTCCACGATTCTGTCGGCAGGTTTGCGGTCCAATGCGGCCGCGCCGCATTTCCCGCCTCCCCTTGGGCATACCAAACCTGCACACACGCTACATCCAAAAGGAAGAGTCCGAAAACTACGCACAGCCAGAGTGAAACGGGACGGGCGTCGCCTTCGGGCGACCGCTGCGCCGGTACCGCAGAAGCGGCGGCCCGGGCACGCGCCCAGTACCAAGCTGCGAAACCGGTCAATGCCAGGCTAAATGCCAGGGCAAACCACCCAGCCGTGTCATGGACGGCATGGAACGCATCCGCTCCCCGGGTGGCCTGGAGCGAGAGAAAAATGACGCGACAAAAGTTGCCGAGAAGGGCGGCCGCTATGCCAATCGCGACAAGGGCGGCTCGCCGCAACCAGGAAAGGCGAAACCATTCTCCAAAGAATAGCGCGATCATCACCGAAGCCTGAAGCGATCGAATTCCGCCGCAGGCCTCATCCACTCCAACCCAACCGTTGCCCAGGCGCACGGTAGTCCCCAATGCGAGCGCAGGCCTTCCTAAGAGGTTGCATACTTCCGCCGCGATGCCCGCGATCGCCCCGCGCAGCGGCAGGATTACGTGTTGGTCGATCTGCGTCAGCCAAGGGACCGCACCCGCAAGGATGATCAGGGGCCCGCCCAGCCAGCGGACCCCGGGGGCTCCCGAAAGACGCCCCGCAGCGGCCAGGGTAGTCCCGATCAGAATTGCCTCATAGCCCCAGACGAGCGCGGCCCATAGGGGATAGGGCACAAGCAGTAGCTGGAGAGGAAGTGTGACCACCGCCAGGAACGGCGCCGCAAGCCACCATGTCCAACCGAGCTTGGATTGCGGCCGGACGATCGGCCTCTCCGCCCAGCGCTCCCAATAGAGATAGCCGATGAGCAGGGGCGCGGCCCAGCCGTGCCCAAGGTCTGGCGCCAATGCCCAAGCGGCGCTCAGAGGAATGAGGATCAAGACAGCCCCGGCCGAGGCCGCAAGCCATCGAATCACAACCGTGCCGCGACTCCCGGCGGCCGGGAAATTCATGGCTCCGGGGGCGGCTTCATCCCCGCGGAGGGCAAGCCCGGGGCCGGCTTCTTATCCAGCTCCGCGTGGGCCTCAATGAAGAGCGTCTCCTCCTCTTTCAGAAACGAGGTTCCGCGGGACAGTTCTTCGAGCCGATCCACCTCGCCCTTTTTCTTGTTTAGGGCATAGACGTAAGCCAGATAGGGCGCCCGCGGCGAGTAGTCGCGGTCCAGCCGGGAAAGCCTGGAGACGACCGCCAACGCCTCGGGCGCCCGGCCCGCCTGGGCCAGCGCGAAAGCGTAGCCGGTTGCATAGAAAGGATTGGTCTTGTCCGTCTTGTACAGGTCCTCGAGGACCTGCTTGGGATCGTTCCAATCGCTGGAAGGCTCCGTCAATAGCGTGAGCACCGCCCAGTCGTTCCTGTACCGCAGAACCGCCGAGTTGGAGTCGCGAAGGATGGCCATGACCTCCCTCATGTTGGCGGCATCGCCGCGCGCCCGGTACGCGTTGAGGAGGGTCTGCTGCACCCAGGTCTGGTCCGGATACGCACGCGCTATCGTCCACAGCGTCCTTTCGGACTCAGCGTTCCACCGCCATATGACGGCAAGCTGCTCGAGGACGATCATGCCGCTCAGGCTTTCCTTCGTCGTCTGGAGCGCCTCGTCCCAAATCCGGTGCCTCAAATCGGGACTTCCACGGGAATCCACCAGGCGGGCGGCCATCGCCAATCGTATCGAATCCTTAGATACAGGACCCCAGGCGCCACCCTCCAGCAACGGGTCGAGTCGGTCCCACTCCTTCAACTGCGCGACCGCCTCTGCCTGCGCGGCGCGGATCGAGGCGTTGGCCTGCAGCGTCGCGGGAAGGCCGGCAAGCCAGTGGTCGGCCGCGGCTCCTTTGCCCTGCGCGAGAAGCCAGTGAACGAGCTCGGCCGCGTCCGTGGGATTGGCGGCTGCCCGCGACTCGAGGTCGCCAAAGACCGCGTCCGCCGGCCGCTTGTCCACCAGTAGATCGAAATTGGCCTCGTGGAGGCGGTCGCTGAAATCGGATTTGGGATCAGCCGCCACCAGGGCCGACCACTTCCTGGCCGAAGAAATATCGCGATGAGTAATTGCACTGGTCATCAGTTCGCGGCGGACCCGCAACGCATACTTTGGGTTCGCGGAAAAAGACTCCAGAATCGCCTGCGCTGCGGCGGCCTGCTCCGGCTTGGGGTTCTTCAGGCGCAGGATCGCCTGGGCAACCTTGAAGTCGTCGTTGTCGGGATACGCGGCCTTCAGCCGGTCAAAAAGCAGGTCGGCCATCGGGTTATTCTCAGTCCAGAGCGCAAAGGAAAGCGCTGCAGCGAGCGCTGGTGGCTTCGCGGCCTCCTCAGGCGTCAGCATACTCAGGGCATCGTGGGCGGAGTTGAAGTCGCGAAATTTGATGGCGCCGTTGATAAGAGCTATCTTGTCGTCGAAGGTAGCTGACATCATCCCGACGATGTGCTGGCGCAATCTAACAGACTGCTGGGCCCCGACCTGCTCAAGCATGTCTGCCGCCACG